>Ga0255139_1000007_pt1 | contig 124708 bp, 117 predicted proteins | sample Law_Colum_RepB_8_FD_188549 | JGI IMG/M metagenome (GOLD analysis project Ga0255139, IMG submission 188549) | Freshwater microbial communities from St. Lawrence River, New York, United States - Law_Colum_RepB_8d | ecosystem: Environmental > Aquatic > Freshwater > River | place: USA: New York...
GGCCGTGGTCAGCCTCTGGCGGCCCGTGTGCTGAGCGTGGAAGACTTGCCTGTCACTCTGACGCTGAGCGACGCCGATGCCGTCGGTCCCTTCAATATCTCTTCCGCGCAGACGCTCTACGTTGTCGCCACGGCCTCGTCCTCGGGGACGGCGAATGTGCAGTCGGGAGACTATCAGGCGCGCTCGGAGGGCTTCGCCCGCACCGCTGATGCAGCCATGATTCCACTGGTGATTGCTGATCGGGTGCCCTGAGGCGCTGGAATTCATCCGTACCACTTCGACTACAACAAGAAACGGGGGGTTGGCATGTTTGGAATCATGATGGACAAGCCGCTGAACATTGCGGATATCCTGGAATACGCGGCGACATTCAATACTGATTCGCAAATTGTCACGCGTCAGGTGGAAGGCGGAATTCATCGTTACTCCTACGGCGACGCGCTGCGCAGGACGAAGAAACTCGCCAACGCGCTGCGCAGCCTGGACGTGCATCAGGGCGATCGTATTGCCACCCTGGCATGGAACACCTACCGTCATTTTGAGCTCTACTATGCCATCTCGGGCATGGGCGCCATCATTCACACCATCAATCCCCGCCTGTTCGCCGAACAGATCATCTACATCGTCAATCACGCTGAAGACAAATACCTGTTCGTTGACCTGACGTTCGTGCCGCTGCTGGAAGCCATCAAGGACCATATTGCGGTGGTCAAGGGTATAGTGGTGATGACGGATGCGGCGCACATGCCGAGCTCCGGGGTGCTGCCCAATCTGATCTGCTATGAAGACCTGATTGCAGAGGAGTCCGAAGAGTTTGCCTGGCCCGAGTTTGATGAACGCACTGCAGCTGGGCTGTGTTACACCTCCGGCACGACGGGGAACCCCAAAGGCGTGCTGTATTCCCATCGCTCCACCGTGCTGCATGCCGTTTCGGCCTGCCGCTCTTCGGCGCTGAATCTTGGCCCCATGTCCCGTGTGCTGCCAGTCGTTCCCATGTTTCATGTGTGCGCATGGGGAGTTCCCTACAGCGCGCCGATAGCAGGCGCAGGCATCGTATTTCCGGGAGCGGGCATGGACGGCGCGTCGCTGTACGAATTGATTGACGGCGAGAAGGCGACTTCCATGCTGGGGGTGCCGACCGTCTGGCTGGGGCTGCTCAATTACATCGACTCCATCAAAGGCAATCTGGACAGTGTCGAGGATGTCGTGATCGGCGGCTCGGCAGCCCCGCGCTCCATGATGGAAAAATTCCAGGATGTATATGGCGTATTTCCGATTCATGCTTGGGGCATGACCGAGATGAGCCCCATGGGCAGCCTGTGCGCCCGCACACCCTACCTTGCGCAGGCCGACAAGGAGGCTCGCGCGCGTATCCAGTCAAAGCAGGGCCGCGCCGTGTTTGGCGTGGAGATGCGCATTGTCGATGACCAGGACCAGCCCTTGCCCCATGATGGCAGGACTTTCGGCAAGCTGATGGTGCGCGGCCCCTGGATCGCCAGTGGCTATTACAAGAATGATGATCGCTCGGCCTTCCGCGGCGGGTGGTTTGACACGGGCGATGTATCCACCATCGACCCGGCCGGTTACATGCAGATCGTCGATCGCAGCAAGGATGTCATCAAGTCGGGCGGGGAGTGGATCAGCTCCATTGAACTGGAAAATCATGCCGTGGGGCATCCCGCTGTCGCCGAGGCCTGTGTAGTTGGCATTGCACACCCGCGCTGGGACGAGCGGCCACTGCTGCTCATCGTGCGCAAGGCGGGCGCGCAAGTGAGTGCAGGCGAGCTGCAGCACTTTTTGACCGACAAGGTAGCGAAGTGGTGGTTGCCCGACGATGTTGTATTCGTGGACGCGCTTCCCCATACTGCCACCGGCAAACTTTTGAAGACCGAAGTGCGCTCCAAATTCGCGAATCACTATCTGACCCAGTCCTGACATGACAAACACCACAACTTCAGACACGAACAGCCCAGGCGGCAGCGCAATGCCTGCATTGATTGATTCCTTCGGGCGTCGCGTGGATTACATTCGCCTGTCCGTTACAGATCGCTGTGACTTCCGCTGTGTGTACTGCATGACGGAAGAGATGACTTTCCTGCCCCGCGATCAGGTGCTGTCACTGGAAGAGCTTCATATCATTGCGCAGGCGTTTACCGAACTGGGGGTGAACAAGATTCGCCTGACCGGGGGCGAGCCGCTGGTGCGCAACAATGTGATGTCACTGGTGGAGAGCCTCGGGCGTTTGCCGGGCCTCAAGGAGCTGCTGCTGACCACCAATGGCGCGCAATTGGACAAATATGCGCAGCCGCTGCGGCAGGCTGGCGTGAATCGCATCAATATCAGTCTGGACAGTCTTGATGCCGAGCGCTTCCGGCGCATTTCCCGCACCGGCAAGCTGGAAAGTGTGCTTGCCGGCGTGGAAGCAGCTCGCCAGCAGAATTTCGAACACATCCGTTTGAATGCCGTAATCATGAAGGGCTACAACGATGACGAAGTGCTGGCCCTTACCGAATACGCGCTGGACCGTGATCTCGACATCGCCTTCATCGAAGAGATGCCGCTGGGCAATGCCTCGGATCATGATCGTGAAAACACGGTGTGCAGCAATGAGTGGGTGCGCGGTGTCATCGCGGCGAAGTATGCGGTGCTGCCGATCAAGGACAAGACAGCCGGGCCATCCCGTTATTACCAGATCCCGGGGCGCAAAAGCCGCATCGGTTTCATCTCGCCCGTAAGTCACAATTTTTGTGGTGACTGCAACCGTGTGCGGGTGACAGTGGAAGGGCGGCTTCTGTTGTGTCTCGGCAATGAACATTCCGTCGATTTGCGCGTCGTGCTGCGCGAACAGAACGGTGGGCTGGAGGGTGTGAAACAGACCATCATCGGTGCCATGCACTTGAAGCCCGAGCGTCATTTCTTCTATGAAAAAGACCATGTCCAGCCTGTCCGGCTTATGAACATGACAGGTGGTTGAAGCCCTCACTCCTGAATCAGTATTCCAAAAAACCCGCGCGAATCCGCCTCCTTTTCCAGGCTGCAGGGCATCGGATTCGTCGCATTACCGCGGAGACTCCTGCCTTTCATGTCACTAGCAAACTCAGAGAAAAAAACTGAATTCACCCCTGTCAATGTCGCCGTTGTCACTGTGTCTGACACGCGAACGGAAGAGACTGACAAGTCTGGCGCTTACCTTGTGGAGTGCGTGAATGCGGCCGGCCACCGCCTGCTCAGCAAGCAGATCGTGAAAGACGATACCTACAAGTTGCGCGCGATGGTGGCAACCCTGATCGCTGATGACGATGTGCAGGCTGTGTTGCTGACGGGAGGGACGGGCTTTACGTACCGTGACAACACGGTCACTGCAATTACACCCTTGCTCGACAAACATATCGATGGCTTCGGAGAATTGTTTCGACAGCTGTCATTTGCAGAGATCGGTTGTTCCACCATTCAGTCACGGGCATTCGCGGGACTTGCCAATGGCACTATCGTGTTCTGCATGCCAGGCTCTCCGGGAGCGTGCAGGACGGCATGGGAAGGTATTGTGTCGCAGCAGTTGGACAGTCGTCACAGGCCCTGCAATTTCGTGGACAAACTCAAGAAGATCGGATGAGGCGACGCGAGGAAAGGAATTCCCGCTGTGAGAGGCTGACGCTCAGATCAAACCTTCACAGCGGGAGAGTGGTGCTGGTACCGCTGTCTTGTCTTGTTCGCATGTGGGTGACCCCGGTATTTTGATGGTCAATGGCCGTGAGGCCGGCCGGGATCACGCAGCGCCAAGCATTGTGAGCAAAGGCACAGCGACAGAGGCTGCAAAGACAGTGACAGAAATCATTACGGCTCGTGCATTTACAAAAAGTTCGCTCATTGGATACTCCTGATTCAAGGTTTGGTTAAAGTGTTACTTGCTTGCTGCTTTGTAACGGAGCGTATCGTAACACATTTGTGTATATGGGTAACAACTGATATTTTAAGTTATTTATCGTAACGAATATTCGTTTCGTCTCACAATAATGATTTCTTTTGGTAACACTTTTGATGGAAGAGCCTGAAACATCGACTGCCTTGCGCGGACAGGTGGTCGCGGTCCCCGAAAGCAGGCAACTCGACATTCTCGAAGAGCTGCTGGCCAGGCGAGGTGCCAGCGTCATGCGAGTTCCGCTTGTCGCCATCCTGGATGCACCTGATCCTGCGCCAATCCTGCTCTGGATTGACGAATTCATAGCCACACCGGCTGACTACCTGATCATCCTTACTGGCGAAGGTCTGCGACGTCTGCGCGGCGTGGCCCAGCGGCATGATCGGGAGGAGGCCTTTATTGCTGCCCTCCGGCGTACTTTTACCGTCTGCCGCGGGCCCAAACCCGGGCGAGCTCTCAAGGAAGTCGACCTCAAGCCCGATCTGCTTGGGAAGGCACCGACCACGCCGGGCGTCATAGAGGCGCTGGAGGAGCTTGAGCTGGCTGGCAAGCGAGTCGCAGTGCAATTGTATGGTGAAGAGCCAAACCTGCTGCTGATGGACTATCTGCTTCGCCGCGGTGCCATTGCGAGCAGCGTGGCACCTTATGTTTATGCGCCGCATACGCACGAGGAAAAAGTAGTTGAGTTCTTGCACAGCCTTGCCCGCGGCGACGTCACGATGATGACGTTTACAAGCCAGCCCCAGTACACGCGTCTCGTGGACGTAGCGCACCGGCACGGTATCGAGGATGTCCTGAAGGCTGGCCTCGCCCGCGTAACCGTGGCTGCTGTGGGCCCGGTGGTGGGCGATCAGTTGACGGCTGCTGGCGTGCGCGTCAGAGTGATGCCGGAGTCCCAGTTCTTCATGAAACCCATGGTCACCGAGCTGGTCAGGCTCGTGCGGGCTCAGGCTTCAGTCGCAAAGGAGGTCGGTCTGTGAAAGTCATGACATTGAATTGCAACGGCATTCGATCAGCAGCGAAGAAGGGCTTCTTCGACTGGTTGAAGACGCAGGATGTCGACATTGTATGTCTGCAGGAAACCAAAGCGCAGATCGGTCAGCTGGAAGACGCACAGTACTTCCCGGAAGGGTTTCACTGCTATTATTTTGATGCGCTCAAGAAGGGGTATTCCGGCACGGCTATCTTTTCCAGAAAAAAGCCCGACAGAGTAACGCCCGGGCTGGGCTTTGCGCTGGCAGATGAGGAGGGGCGCTATATCCAGGCTGATTTTGGCAATCTCAGTGTGGCATCACTATATCTGCCATCCGGCTCCAGCGGCGAAGAGCGTCAGTCCTGCAAGTTCTCTTTTCTTCACGATTTCATGAAGCACATGCGCGCGCTGCGGGCAGACAGTCGTCACTACATAATTTGCGGCGACTGGAATATTTGTCACAAGGAAATCGACCTCAAGAACTGGAAATCCAACCAGAAGAATTCAGGTTTTTTGCCCGAGGAGCGCCGCTGGCTGAACACACTTTATGACGAGGCTGGCTGGGTGGATGCGTTCCGGCTGGTCAACAAGCAGCCTGAGCAATACAGCTGGTGGTCGGCGCGCGGTCAGGCACGTGCAAAGAATGTCGGGTGGCGTCTCGACTACCATGTAATCGGCCCCGAGCTGGTCGACACGGTGGAGGCGGCGCAGATTTATACGGGGCAGCAGTTCTCTGATCATGCTCCCGTGATCATGCAATTCAGGATGGATTTATGAGGCTTGGACGGTTGCTGTCAAACACGCGCGTACTGGTGTGCAGTGTGATGTTGCTATGCTGCGCGGGCAGCGCTCATGCCCAGTCCCTCAAAGCCACGATCGTGACAGACAAGGGCACGATCGAAGCCGACCTCAATGAGCGCGCGGCACCCACGACCGTGGCCAGTTTCGTGAATCTGGCTCGCCGCGGATTCTATGACGGCCTCACATTTCACCGTGTCGAGCGCAACTTCGTAGCACAGGGGGGGGACCCGCTGGGCACAGGCACGGGAGGACCGGGGTATCGTTACACTGGCGAGATCGTGCTCAAGCACACGCGCCCCGGCACCCTGTCCATGGCCAACAGCGGTCCAGGGACCGACGGCAGCCAGTTCTTCTTCACGCTGGTGCCAACGCCTCATCTGGATGGCTTGCACTCGGTGTTCGGCAATGTCACCAGCGGCATGGAAGTAGTGCGCAGCATTGCCCGCGGGGATCGCATCGTCAGCATCACCATCACGGGAGATACTACGGCGTTGATGGCACGCAAGAAAGCCGAAGTCGATGCGTGGAATGCCACTCTGGACGTCGGGTTTCCGGCCCTCAGGCCGACAGATTCGGCCCCCTGAATCCGTTCAGGGGAGTACCTTGCGGAAGGGTTTGACCGTGACTTTGGCGAAGACGCCCGCCGTGACGTAGGGGTCGGCATTCGCCCAGACCTGCGCTTCCTGCAGTGTGTCGAAACTTGCCACGATCAGGCTGCCCGTAAAGCCTGCAGCGCCTGGATCAACTGAATCGACTGCCGGGTGCGGGCCAGCCAGGATGATTCTTCCGGCCTCCACCATGGACTGGAGGCGTTCGAGATGGGCGGGTCTGGCGGCCAGGCGCAACGGCAGGCTGTCGGGGACGTCTTCACAGAGTATGGCGTACAGCATTCCTGGTTTTCCTCGCTGAATTGGGGGTGTTTTGAGGCGCTCATGGTAATCGATTTGCCCCGGGGAGTCTGGTATTGTTCGCCGCGCCGGCCCCGACAGACAGCGCTCAAGCCACTGTCTGCAGACTCCGGCAAGTGATGTTTCCATGGCCCAGCTGCTCCATATCCATCCTCAGAATCCGGAACCACGCCTCATCAAGCATGCCGTGCGAGTGCTGCTGGAAGGGGGCGTCGTCATCTATCCGACGGATTCCACTTATGCGCTGGGTTGCTGCATCGGTGACAAGGATGCTCTGGAGCGCATCCGCCGCATCCGGCAACTGGATGACAAGCACAACTTCACGCTGGTCTGTGCGGATCTCTCCTCCATTGCTACCTATGCAAAGGTGCCCAACAGCGCTTATCGCCTCTTGAAGGCGTATACACCTGGTCCTTACACGTTCATTCTCAATGCGACGGCCGAAGTTCCGCGCCGTCTCATGCATCCCCGGCGCAAGACCATCGGCCTGCGAGTGCCCGACAATGCCGTTGCTCAAGCCTTGATTGCAGAGATCGGGCAGCCACTGATGAGCACCAGTCTCATTCTGCCGGGCGACCCTGAGCCCCTGACGGATATCTATGACATTCAGGATCGTATGGAGCATCTGGTGGATCTCATCATCGACAGCGGCTCTTGCGGGAATGAAGCTACTACCGTGATCGATCTCGCTGAGGGTGCAGCCCAGGTATTGCGCACCGGAAAAGGCGACCCCACCCCGTTCCAGTAGCTTGCCAAGCCCTGCCAACAGAAAATCAATCGTATTCGAACAGCCCATCTGCAATAATGCCGCACTTAAAAATCGGTCAGAAAATCAAGGAGTGAGGGATTGTCTTCCGCCCATTCGCAGCAACGTGTTCTCTCAGGCATGCGCCCGACAGGCAGGCTCCACCTGGGTCATCTGCATGGCGTGCTCAAGAACTGGATTGTGTTGCAACACCAGTACGAGTGCTTTTTCTTCGTCGCTGACTGGCATGCACTGACCACTCACTATAGTGACCCCCGGATTCTCCAGGAAAGTGTGTTCGAGATGGTGATCGACTGGCTGGCAGTGGGCGTCGACCCGAATGCCAGTTCCCTGTTTCTGCAGTCCAGAGTGCCTGAACATGCCGAACTGCATCTGCTGCTGTCGATGATCACGCCACTGGGCTGGCTCGAGCGCGTGCCAAGCTACAAGGACCAGCAGGAGAAACTTCGCGACAAGGATCTTGAGACCTACGGGTTCCTTGGTTATCCGCTGCTGCAGAGTGCTGACATTCTCATCTACAAGGCGGCCCATGTTCCGGTAGGCGCGGACCAGGTGGCCCACGTTGAGCTGACTCGCGAAGTGGCTCGCCGCTTCAACCACATGTACGGGCGCGAGCCCGATTTTGCAGAGCGTGCCGAGCAGGCCTTGCGCAAAATGGGCAAGAGTGCGGTGCGCGAATTCGCGGTTCTGCGCACGGCCTATCAGCAGGATGGTTCACAGGATGCTCTGGAAAGTGGCCGGGCATTGGTCAACGCCCAGCAGAATCTTTCCGGCAGTGACAAGGAGCGCCTGCTCGGGCATCTGGAAGGCAGTGGCAAGATGATTCTCGTCGAGCCTCAGGCGCTGCTGACGCCCGCCGCGAAGATGCCGGGTCTGGACGGGCAGAAGATGTCCAAGTCCTACAACAACACCATCGCACTGCGCGAGCCGCTGGACCAGGTGCAGAAGAAGATTTCCACAATGCCGACGGATCCCGCACGCATTCGCCGCACCGATCCGGGTGATCCGTCGAGGTGCCCCGTTTGGCAGCTGCATGAGGTCTATTCCGATCAGACCACCCGCAACTGGGTTCAAGCCGGGTGCCGCAGCGCCCGAATAGGTTGTCTGGAGTGCAAACGCCCCGTTATCGACGCGGTCATCGCCGAATTGCAGCCCATACAGGTACGCGCTGCCGAATATGAAAAGAATCCCGATGCCGTGCGCGCAGTGCTTGCAGCGGGCAGTGAGCGCGCGCGGGAGACTGCAGTGCGGACCATGGACGATGTCCGCCAGGCCATGGGCTTGAACTACCGCTAGGAACCCAGCATGTCCGAAACACCTGACGCCAATCCTGCAGTGACGGTGCCCTCGGAAGAGGGCGCGGCGCAGCCACGTGGGCGCCTGCTGGTGCCAGGCAGGCGTCGCTCTGGCAGTGAGGACGGCGGTGACCAGGAGGCGGATGGCACGCAGCAGGAAATGCCTTTTGCATTCGTTGACGGCAAGGCAGTGACCGAGCTGCCTACCGATCTGTATATCCCGCCCGATGCGCTGGAAGTCTTTCTGGAGGCCTTCGAGGGGCCACTGGATTTGCTGCTGTACCTTATAAAGCGCCAGAACATCGACATCCTGGATATCAACGTAGCCGACATTACCGATCAGTACATGGCCTACGTTGACCTGATGGAAGCCAGTCAGTTCGAACTGGCCGCAGAGTATCTGGTGATGGCCGCCATGCTGGCCGAAATCAAGTCGCGCATGTTGTTGCCACGCAGCAGCACCGATGAAGACGAGGAAGAGGATCCGCGAGCACAACTGATTCGCCGCCTGCAGGAATACGAGCGTTACAAGAAAGCCGCCGAAGACTTGGACGAGCTGCCAAGACTGGAGCGAGATATTTATGCGGCCGAGGCCGAGTCGCCGAAAATGGATCGCCAGGCGCCTGAACCCGACGTGGATCTGCGCGAGATTCTCATTTCATTGGCCATGGTGTTGCGCCGTGCCGACATGTTCGAGCGCCACCATGTCCAGAGGGAAACGCTGTCCACACGCGAAAAGATGTCTGAAATTCTGGTACGCCTGTCCTCGCAGCGGTTTGTGCCATTGGTTTCCCTGCTGATGCGGGAAGAGGGAAGGCTGGGGGTGGTGGTCACCTTTCTGGCCGTCATGGAACTGATCAAGGATTCCCTGATCGAAATTGTGCAGACCGAGCCGTTTGGTCCCATACATCTGAAGGCTAGAAGTGAATGAACGAGACAGACTACAAACTCCGCCAGATCATCGAAGGCTTGCTGCTGGCTGCAGGCAAACCCTTGTCTCTGACAGCAATTGCGGAAGTCTTTCTGGAAGAGGAGCGTCCCTCGGAAGAGGAGCTGCGAGCGGCACTCGGACAGGTAGCTGCTGACTGCGCCGGCCGTGGATTCGAGTTGAAGGAAGTGGCGTCAGGATTTCGCTTCCAGGTGCGTCAGGAGCTGAGCCCCTGGGTGTCGCGCCTATGGGAAGAGAAGCCGCAACGCTACACCCGCGCCCTTCTCGAGACCCTCGCACTGGTCGCCTACAGGCAGCCGATTACCCGGGGCGATATAGAAGAGATCCGTGGCGTCAGCGTCAGCTCCACCATCATCCGTACCCTGCTGGACCGCGAGTGGATCCGGGTAGTAGGTCACCGTGACGTGCCAGGTCGCCCCGCCATGTTTGCAACGACCCGGCAATTTCTTGACTACTTCAATCTGAAGAGTCTGCAAGAGTTGCCGCCGCTGTCAGAGATCCGCGATCTGGACAAGTTGAATCCGGAACTGGCGCTGGAGGACGATGATCTGGCTGGGATGCGCGTGCTGGACCTGCCTCCAATCCCCCTGGAAGATGACGTCGAGGACCTCGACGCCGACGACAGTGATGATCTGGATTCCGGAGAAGGCTTTCTCGACGAAGAAGAGGCCATTGCGCTGGCGAAGCGTCCGCTGGACGAAATTCTTGGTATTGGTCAGTTCGGTGCCCGCAATGAAGAAAAGGAGTCTCGTCGTCGCGACGATTCTCCGGATGCAGAAGAGCAAGTCTGATTCAACCTGCTGGCGTGGCACAGGCGACGCCGGCCCTTTGCATGTCGGGAGACATCATGAACGAAAAGCTGCAGAAAGTGCTGGCGCGTGCCGGCTTCGGTTCACGTCGTGAGCTGGAAGAATGGATCAAGCAGGGTCGCGTGAAGATCAATGGCGTCGTAGCCACGATCGGCGATCGTGTCGGCAAGGATGATGTGCTGCTGGTGGATGGCAAGAAAGTCAACCCGAACAGCGCCGTGGCCGAAATGCAGCGAGTACTTCTCTACAACAAACCCGAAGACGAGATCTGCTCACGCAAGGATCCGGAAGGGCGCCCCTCGGTGTTCGACAAGCTGCCGAAGATCACCCATGGACGCTGGGTAGCCATTGGCCGTCTCGACATCAACACCAGTGGCTTGCTGCTGTTCACCACTGATGGCGAGCTGGCCAACCGGCTCATGCATCCGTCATCGAATATTGACCGGGAATATGCCGTGCGCGTAATGGGAGATGTGTCGGAGGAGGTCATTCGAAATCTGCTCAAGGGCGTCATGATTGAAGACCACCTTTGCCGGTTTACTGACATTCAGTATTTTGCGGGCGAAGGTGTCAATCGCTGGTACCACGTTGTGCTGATGGAAGGGCGCAATCGCGAAGTGCGCAAGCTTTGGGAATCCCAGGGCATTCGCGTCAGCCGCTTGAAGCGCGTCCGGTATGGTCCGATTTTCATCCCCAGCAAAGTCACACGGGGCGAGTTCTACGAACTGCCCCGTGAGGAAATGAGCCTGCTTTACAATGCCGTCAACCTGCCAATGAACGCAAAGCCGCGCAAACTTGCGCCAGTGCGACGCTGAGACAGTTCAGTTGTGAATCAGGTTGCCGCCACGCTTTCTGGCGCTGGCGAGTGCCTTGGCCGCACGTTCCAGCAGACTGGTGCTGGAATCAGTGCCCGTCACTACTGCCAGTCCCTGACTCAGGGACAGTGACTCCGTTCCTGCCGTGGAATTATCTGCGGCAACGGAGCACATGGCTGCCGCGCCTTCCTGAATGCGCCGGGCGATGACATTCGCGCCCACTTTGTCAGTATTGCTTAGAATGAGCATGAACTGATCGCCATTATTTCTGAAAACTGCATCCGTTGTTCGAGACCACTGGCTGAGATTGGCTGCCAGCTCGCGCAGAACACGCTCTGCATTCCCCAGGCCATGCTGGTCAAGAAGTTTGCGGAAGCCATCCACTTCCACCATCAACACGCTGAGTGGCTGATTGTGGCGCTTGGCCAGATCGATTTCTCTATCCAGCGTCTGCGGCAGGAAGCGGGAATTGCCCGCGCCTGTGAGGGGGTCCATGAACGCACTGCGCACCGCCATGCTGAAGCGCAATGCATTGCGCAGCGGATATATCAGAGTGGAAAGCAGTTTTTCTAGAATGCTCAGTTCTTTTTCAGTGAACTTTTTGCCGCGCTTGAAAATCACTTCACCCAGTTTGTCTTCGCTGGTGATGAGCCGGTAGCCGCAGCTGTGCGTCGCCTGCTTGGCGATGGACGCTTCAATCCCGAGATCTTCATTCGAGTAGTGAATGCCATCCAGTCGCACCACAGTGCTCACTTTTTCCAGAAACAGCTTCAGCAGCATGTTCAGGTCCAGCGATGTCTGCAGCACTTCGCCCAGCTGAATCTTCAGGTCGAGTTTCTCGCCACTGAATGCATCCGTCTGAATGATGGCTCTGGTCTTGTCGGTACTGGCCTCGGAATGCAGATTTGCACTTACGGAGACGACCATGATTTACCCCTTGATTGCTCTTTCTGGTTTGAGTTCGACGTGTCAGAGTCCGATGGCCTTGTTGCCACCAGCACTTTTGATCAGATAAAGCGCCTTGTCTGCACGGTTGAACATGCTCTCGGCGGTATCCTGATTGACAAAGGACGTTACGCCTATGCTGACAGTCGTGGTGATGCTTTCTTCTCCAACAATGATTTCCATGCTTTCAATTGCCTTGCGCAAACGTTCGGCAATCACGAGGGCGCCTTCAGCGTTTGTGCGGTTGAGCAGTACTACCAGCTCGTCGCCACCGTAACGGAACGTCAGGTCGGTATTGCGGTTGATGCGCACCACGGCGCTGACAATCTGTCGCAACACCGCATCGCCTGCGCTGTGTCCGAGGGTGTCGTTGATTACTTTGAACTTGTCGATATCCAGAACCAGCAGGGACATGGGTTGCTTGAAGCGGCGCGCCAGATTGAGTTCACGCTCCAGCGCATGGTCCATGGCAATGCGGTTGCCGGCGCCGGTCAGCGGGTCGGTCAGGGAGGCCATCAAGGCATCGCGGTAGGTCAGCGCGTTGCGCAGCGGGCAGATCAGCGCGCTCAGCATGACTTCGATGGCTTGCAGGTTCTGGTCAGAGAAACGGGTATTGCGATAGAAGACGATTTCCCCCAGATGGTCGTTCGCTGTAATCAGGCGATATCCACAGCTGTGCGAGGCCTTTCTGCCGGACACAATCTGCAGTTGCTGGGTTTCGTTGATGTATTGAAGCCCGTCCAGTTCCACGCTTGGCTTCAGATCTGCGAGGAACAGATGCAGAAGTTGTTCAATGTCCAGAGTGGTCTGCAGGCTGGCGGCCATGCGATAGCGCCGCTCGCTGTAATTCTCGCGCGCGACTTCGTTTGGCGTGATCTGAGGCTTGGTCAGACTGATTCTGGCGCTGTTGAAGTCGATGGTGTTCGAGGTTTGCAGTGGCGTAGCCATTGTTTGAAGCTCCTGAGTCCATGTGTCTGCAAAAGCGGCAGACAATTGCAGCGAGCATCCTGATTGATGCCTGCGGAGGAGCTAAAGCCAGTATCATGCCAACCCTGAGATTTATGAATTAAGGTCTTTTTATTCAATTGGTTACGATAATCAAGGCGGGTAATGTCGAGCGCGCTGTGACGGGGAGCGATTGCCGCTCCTGGATTGGGAGCGGCAATTTTTGTCGATTTGCCGGCACTGTCGCTGCGTTTCGCGTCATATTTCTGACGCGCCGTGTCGGTTCAGGCGTGCAAAGCCTGTCCCGTGATGCCTTTGCTGTCGCTTCCCATAAGGTAGAGGTACAGGCCCATTCTTTCCTGCGGAGTGACCAGGGTATTCGGGTCTTCTGCCGGATAGGCTTCCTTGCGCATGTTGGTGCGCGTGGCGCCCGGGTCAATACTGTTGACGCGAATGGCGCTGGTTTGACGCAGTTCGTCGGCAAGTACCTGCATCAGGCCTTCAACCGCAAACTTGCTGACGGAGTACCCTCCCCAGTAGGCCCGGCCCTTGCGACCAACGCTGGATGATGTGAAGGCAATGCTGGCATCGGCTGATGCCAGCAATGCTGGCATCAGCGACTTGCACAGGAGAAATGCCGCGTTGACATTCACCTGCATCACCTTCATCCAGGATTCGGCGGCATAGAACTGAATGGGTGTGCGGGGGCCCAGAACAGCGGCGCTGTGCAGAATGCCGTCCAGGCGTCCAAACTGCTCAAGAATTGAGTCGCCAAGCACCTTGTATTCCTCTTCGACGGCCGTGTGCAGGTTCATCGGATGGATGACAGGTTCCGGCAGTCCCTTGCCGACGATCTCGTCATACAGCGATTCCAGTTTGGACTGGGTTTTTCCCAGCAGAATCACGGTGGCGCCATGTTCGGCGAAGCTCGTCGCCGCGGCCTTGCCCAGGCCGTCGCCGGCACCTGTGACCAGGATTGTTCGGCCAGCGAGCAGGTCTGGCTTTGGGTGGTAATGTTCCATTGTATGTTCCATGGTGAGTCAGAGTTCTCTGTGTGTGTGTCAGGAGGTCGGAGACAGATGTCGCAGCCAGTGTGTCAACGTGTCTGCGTCGGCGATGATCATGTCTGCTCCCCAGGCCGTAGCCGTATCTTCCGGGGCAATGTAGCCGTAGGCCGCGGCAATGGTGTACATGCCCGCCGCGCGTCCCGCGGTGATGTCGCGTGCGTGGTCTCCTACGTATATCGCTGATGCGGGCTCGCAGCCAATACGTGCGCAGGCCAGCAGCAGTGGCTCGGGGTCTGGCTTGGTGCGCGTTACATGGTCCGGGCAGATGAGCGCGGCGCAGCGGGTGTCCAATTGCAGAGCCTTCAGCAGTGGGGCGCTGAATTTTACTGCCTTGTTGGTCACAACGCCCCAGGCGATGCCGTTGCCTTCGAGGTAGCGCAGAAGCGTTTCCATTCCGGGGTAAAGTCGCGACCTGGTCTGCGGTATCTGAGCGGCATACAGGGTCAGCAGGCGGTCCAGGCGGTGCTGGAAGTCCGTGTGCTCTGGTGCCAGACCAAAGGCCATCTGCACCAGTGCCCGGGCGCCGTTGGAGACAGTCTGCAGAACCCGCTCTTCGAGAACGGGCGCAAGGCCCAGCTCCTCCGTCATCGTGCGCAGAACGGCGGAGAAGTCAGGTGCCGTATCGACAAGGGTGCCGTCCAGATCGAACAGCACACAGCCAGGCAGGCCCTTGTAGCTCTGTTTGACGCTGTTCACTTGAGGGCAATCCCGTCTGCCGGACGCGTGCAGTGCATCATGTAATTCACGTCCACATCCTTGCCCAGCGAGTAGCGCTTGGTCAGCAGGTTGTAAGTCATGCCAGTGAGTTCTCCCGAGTCCAGGCTGCTGTGGCGGGTCCAGCCGGCAAGCTCAGAGGGCTTGATGAATCTGGCGTACTCATGAGTGCCTCTTGGCAGCAGATTCAGAATGTACTCGGCACCCAGTATGGCAAAGACGTAGGACTTGGGATTGCGGTTGATCGTGGAGAAAAAGAGGTGTCCACCGGGTTTGGCGAGCCTGGCACAGGCCTGGACCACTGACTGTGGGTCAGGCACATGTTCCAGCATCTCGAGGCAGGTTACGACGTCGAAGGTGCCGGGTTCGCGAGCAGCCAGGTCTTCCGCTGAGATCTTCTCGTAGCGGATCTGCAGGCCACTCTCCAGCTGATGCAGCCGCGCTACTGACAGGGACGCGTTGGCCATGTCGATAGCCGTTACGTTTGCTCCCTGACGGGCCATCGCTTCGCTCAGAATGCCGCCTCCGCAGCCAATGTCGACGACAGACTTGCCTGCCAGCACAGTTTTGGCGGTGATGAAGCCCATCCGCAGGGGATTGATTTCATGCAGTGGTTTGAATTCGCTGTTGGGGTCCCACCAGCGCGATGCGAGGGCCTCGAACTTGCGAATCTCGGCGTCATCGCAATTGGCTGCCGCATTGGTGTTAGTCGTGCTCATGCAGAATCTCCTGATGGCGGGTGTCTGGATACAGGCGTTGTTGCCAGCGTGCGACGTCTCTTCGCACGGCCTCTGTGTCGATAGTTGTCAGCTGACGATTGTCCACCAGCAGGCGGCCGGCCACCCAGACGTTGCTGACCTGGCGGCTGTTGGTGCTGTACACCAGCTGTGATGCCGGATTGAAAAGAGGCTGTGTATTGAGATCACTCAGATTGACTGAAATGATATCGGCGAGTTTGCCAGCCTCCAGCGAGCCGATCTCGCTATCAAGCCCCAGTGCGCGAGCGCCGTTTAGAGTAGCCATTTGCAGCGCCTTCGCCGCGGGCAATGCCGAAGCATCTCCCTTTACGGCTTTGGCCAGCAGCGCCGCGGTGCGCATCTCGCTGAACATGTCCAGATCGTTGTTGCTGGCGGCGCCATCCGTTCCCAATGCGACATTGACGCCCGCATCGATCAGCTTCGCTACCTCGCAGAATCCACTGGCCAGCTTCAAGTTGGACTCCGGGCAATGCACGACAGTTGTGCCGCTCACGCTGAGCATCGCGCGCTCTTCATCGTTCAGTTGTGTGGCGTGTACGCACACCATCCGCGGCGAGATCAGGCCGAGCTCCAAGAGGCGCTGCAACGGTCGTTTGCCGGATGCAGCGACGGCATCCGCCACTTCCTGAGCAGTCTCGTGCACATGCATGTGGATCGGGATGTCGAGCTCCTCGGCGAAGCTGGCAATCTTCAACAGGGGCGCGTCAGAAACGGTATACGGTGCATGCGCGCCGAACGCGATGCTGACGAGCGGGTGATTGCGGAACTGATCATGCAGCGCCGTGGCTTTGCTGATGTATTCGTCAGCATCACTGGCCCACGCTGTCGGAAAGTCAATGATCGGGCAGGCCAGCTGAGCTCGCATGCCCGTTTCGACGGCGGCGCGTGCTGCGGCGTTGGGAAAGAAATACATGTCGGCAAAGCAGGTTGTCCCCGACAGCAGCATTTCTGCGATGGCCAGGCGCGTGCCCTGGTAGACGAACTCCTCGTCCACCCAGCGGCCCTCAAGAGGCCAAATATAGTCCTGCAGCCAGGCGTGCAGCGAGAGATCATCTGCGGCCCCGCGCAGCAAGGACATGGCCGCATGGCCGTGGGCGTTGACGAGGCCAGGCATCAAGGCATGCCCCCGGAGGTCGATCTCCTGCCCTGCGAGATAGGTCAATCGAGCAAGGTTGCCAGGAAGAATGTCCACGATGTGTCCGTCTGCAACGGCGAGACAGTGGTCCTCCATGATGTTCTGCTCGCTGTCACAGGTCACGATCCACGAAGCGTGAATCAGAAGATCAATTCGTTGTTGCATGACGTCCTGCCCAGGGCTGATCCCTGTGTCCGGGGGTGAGTGGCCGGCGATTATAGCCAATGAGTTTTGAAATAGCGCCCCTGTGTCGGCTTCCGCTAAGTCTGTGATACCATCAGGCACTTTTGCGGGGCCCGATTCTGGGACCAGGTCCGGTAGTAGAATTGTCTGGATTTTTCCAGTGACACCAAAGGCTTGTGAGCAACATTGAGGGATTTGTTCGTTATGTCAGAAACATCAAAACAGGTATCGCCGGTTTCCCTTGAAAGCGAGATGAGGGAGTCCTATCTGGCCTATGCGATGAGTGTCATCGTGGGGCGCGCGTTGCCGGATGTGCGGGATGGTTTGAAGCCTGTCCACAGGCGCGTTCTGTTCGCCATGAATGTCCTTTCCAATGACTGGAACAAACCCTACAAGAAATCAGCACGCGTTGTCGGGGACGTGATCGGTAAGTATCACCCCCATGGTGACTCGGCCGTCTATGACACGATTGTGCGCATGGCCCAGAGTTTCTCGCTGCGTTACACGCTGGTAGACGGCCAGGGCAATTTTGGATCGGTCGACGGCGACATGGCGGCCGCCATGCGTTATACCGAGATCCGCATGGCGAAGATTGCCCACGATCTCATGGCCGATCTGGACAAGGAGACAGTGGACTTCTCCGACAACTATGACGGCACTGAGAAGATTCCCGACGTCTTCCCCACGCAGATTCCCAATCTCCTGGTCAACGGCTCTTCCGGTATCGCCGTGGGCATGGCCACCAACATCCCGCCGCACAATCTGCGCGAAGTCGTAGATGCCTGTGTGGCCATGCTGGACAACGAAGACATTTCCATCGACGAGCTGATGGAGCACATCAAGGGCCCGGATTTCCCGACAGCAGCGATCATCAATGGGCGGGCCGGCATCGTCGAGGCTTACAGAACGGGCCGCGGGCGAATCTATCTGCGTGCCCGGGCCGAGGTCATCGAAGACGAGAAGACCGGCCGTCAGACCATCATCGTGACCGAGATTCCTTATCAGTTGAACAAGGCACGACTGATCGAACGCATTGCGGAACTGGTCAAGGAGAAGAAGCTGGAAGGCATCTCCGAGCTGCGCGACGAGTCTGACAAGGACGGTATGCGTATCGTCATCGAACTGCGCCGCGGAGAAGTGGGCGAAGTTGTTCTGAACAACCTCTATGCCCAGACCCAGATGCAGTCCGTGTTCGGCATCAACATGGTGGCGCTGGTCGATGGTCAGCCCAAGCTTTTGAATCTGAAGCAAATCATTCAGTCTTTCATTCGTCATCGCCGCGAGGTAGTGACACGCAGAACCGTATACCTGCTGCGCAAGGCCCGTGAGAAGGGCCATATTCTGGAAGGTCTCGCAGTCGCGCTGGCGGATATCGATGCGGTCATCGCACTGATCAAGGAGTCTCCCACGACCTCCGAAGCCAAGGAGAAGTTGATGGCGCGAGCCTGGCGCGCAGTCAGCGTGCTGCAGTTGCTGGGCGAGGCTGGCGCTGATGCCTGTCGTCCTGAAGATCTGCCAGCAGTTTTCGGCATGCGTGGTCAGGATTACTATCTTTCTCCCGCTCAGGCTCAGGCGATTCTCGATTTGCGTTTGAATCGATTGACGGGTCTGGAGCAGGAAAAACTTATCAACGACTACCAGGAGCTTTTGCGACAGATCAGCGACTATATGGACATTCTCGGCAGCGAAATGCGGCTGTTCACCGTCGTACGGGAAGAACTGGCGCAGGTGCGCGAGAACTATGGTGATGAGCGCAAGACAGAGATCACGACGTCACAACTCGACCTGTCGATGGAAGACCTGATTACGGAAGAAGACCGCGTAGTTACTATTTCCCGAAGTGGGTATGCCAAGTCGCAACCTTTGACAGACTATCAGGCGCAGCGCCGTGGCGGCATGGGCAAGGCGGCTGCCAGTGTGAAGGACGAAGATGTTGTCGAGCATCTGCTGATTGCCAGCAGCCACGACACACTTTTGTGCTTCACCAGCACTGGCAAGGTCTACTGGCTGCGTGTCTTCAATATTCCTCTGGCAAGCCGCATATCGCGCGGCAAACCAATCGTCAATATTCTTCCGCTCGAGGAAGGAGAGCACATTACCAGTCTATTGCCCGTTAGAGAGTACGCCGAAGGGCATTTCGTTTTCATGGCCACAGCCATGGGCACAGTGAAAAGAACATCCTTGAGCAGCTTCTCCAGGCAGCGCAGCGTTGGTCTTCGCGCCATCGAGCTGGATGAAGGCGACACGCTGATCGGCACTGCAGAAACTGACGGGCAACAGGACATCATGTTGTTCAGCAGCAGCGGGAAGACCATTCGATTCCGCGAGACAGACGTGCGGGAGATGGGTCGAACAGCTCGAGGTGTCCGTGGTATTCGACTGCAGGAAGGACAACAGATGATCGCGCTGATCATTCCAGAGGACAGCAAGCAAGTCCTGACCGTGTCGGAGAATGGCTACGGCAAGCGCACCAATAGTGAAGAGTTTCCGCTGTACGGTCGCGGCGGACAAGGCGTCATCGGTATGCAGACCAGCGAGCGCAATGGCAAGCTGGTTGGTGCTGTGCAGGTATCTGAAGGTGACGAGATCATGCTCATTTCAGACCGCGGCACACTGGTGCGAACTCGGGTAGACGAAGTCTCCGTGTTGAGTCGCAATACCCAGGGCGTGCGGCTGATAAAATTGAAGTCTGAAGAAAAGCTGGTCGGCCTCGAGCGCATCGAGGAGCCAGACGATAGTGGTCAGCCAGCCGTCGATATCGCGGATTCTGCTGAGGTAGCTGATTCTCAGGATACGCCCGAAGCATGAAGTTGCATCTGACAGGCGAGAAGCTGAAGGAGGGCTTGCAAGCGTGAGTGACACCAGCGAGCAAAACGGCAAAAAGGATGTTGTTGCCTTTCTGGGCCCTGCAGGCACTTTCACACATGCAGCCGCCGATCGGCATTTTGGCGAAGCAATTCCCAAGCGCGGAATGTCATCCATTGATGAGGTGTTTGTTGAGGTAGAAGCCGGGCGCGCCCGTTATGGTGTAGTGCCTGTTGAGAACTCCACCGAAGGTGCTGTGAACATCACTCAGGATTGCCTGATGGACACCTCGCTCGGCATTGTTGCGGAAGTCATCATTCCTATAGAGCACAATTTCCTGATGCGCCGGGACACCACGCCTGCCGCAATACACCGGATCGTGTCTCACCGTCAGTCTCTGGCTCAATGTCGCCATTGGCTCAAGGCGCACTGGCCAACTGTGGCCACCACTGAAGTGGCCAGCAATGCGGAAGCCGCTCGTATAGCTTCGGAGGATCCCACGACGGCTGCTATTGCAGGAGAGCGGGCTGCCTATTTGTATGGCTTGCAGATTGCCGAGCGCCGCATCCAGGACCAAAGCAACAACAGCACGCGGTTTCTGGTGCTTTCCCGCGAGAGCGCCCTGCGCACCGGCCGGGACAAAACCTCCATTCTGGTGTGCACTGAAAACAAGCCTGGCGCATTGTTTCGTGTTCTCGAACCTTTCAATACCTTCCAGGTCAGCCTCACCAAGATCGAAACCCGGCCCGCGCGAGACAGCATTTGGGCCTATGTGTTTTTCATCGATTTCGAGGGCCATGCAGAGGATGCTGCTGTAATCAGTGTTTTCGAGCAACTGCGGGATCGCACAGTGAATGTCAAGAATCTTGGCTCTTACCCAGTGGCAACGGTGTAAGCGCATGAAACAACTCAATGACATGCATGTGCTGATTGTGGGTCTTGGATTGATAGGGGGGTCTATTGCTCGCGGGCTGCGTCAGCACTCCGTGTGCAAATTCATAGGCGCGTGCGGGCGTGATGAAGTGCAATTGCGCAAAGCCCAGTCCGACGGCGTCATCGACTTCTGGTCTACAGATTTGTATGAGATTGCAGGTGAGGCAGACCTGATCATCATCGCAGTGCCTACTCTCAGTATGCGGTCAATACTGGAGCAGCTTCGTTCGCATGCTCGCCATGACGTGGTCATTACAGATGCTGCCAGTGTCAAAGGGAGCGTCGTAGAAGACGTTCGCAGCATTTATGGGGGTGATCAAGCCTTTTTTGTGCCTGCGCATCCGATTGCCGGTTCGGAAAAAAGCGGCTATGACGCGTCTTCTGCGGGCCTGTACGCCGATCGGAAAGTGATTATTACTCCGTTGACCAGCACCTCCTCAGAGGCATTGGACCTGGTTTCGCTTATGTGGCGACAATTGGGTGCAGACGTACATTTCATGGAAGTTGGGACTCATGATGCTGTTCTGGCTGCCACCAGCCATTTGCCACATCTTCTCGCGTACGCATTGGTCAATACGCTTACTCAACAGCACTTGTCTGATGACATTTTTCGCTACGCCGCTGGCGGGTTCGCCGGATTTACCCGAATAGCATCCAGTGATCCGTCGATGTGGCGAGACATATTTCTCGCGAATGGCCCCGCAACAATTGCTGTGCTTGATGCCTACATGGACGAACTGTCCAGAATGCGGAGCGCGATTCTCAACAAGGAAGGCGAATACATGGCGCAACGTTTTGCGAGTGCAAAAGGAACAAGAGATCATTTTGTTTCCCGTCATTTCAGGGAGTCCGGATTGTCCGAGGGTAGAATTGACGGGGCTGCAGGGGGAGAACTTTCGATCCCCGTCCTGACGATAGATGGACCCGGTGGATCAGGCAAAGGCACTATCAGCACGCGTATTGCGGCGATTCTTGGTTGGCATTTTCTTGATAGCGGCGCTTTGTACCGGCTGCTTGGGCTGGCTGCCAATAGAGCGGGCGTATCTACAACTGACGAGCCGGAATTGCTTGCCCTTGCTTCAGCGATGGATATTCGCTTTGACCTGGAGGGTGGGGGCATCTGGCTTGACGGTATGGAAGTCTCTGACAGGCTGCGTGACGAAACAGCGGGCGCGGCTGCCTCTGAAGTGGCGGTCATTCCTGCTGTCCGGGCTGTCTTGCTGGACCGCCAGCACCAGTTTCGGCAGTGGCCAGGACTGGTGGCAGATGGCAGAGACATGGGAACTGTAGTGTTTCCAGATGCCGCGCTGAAGGTGTTCCTGACCGCCTCGGCCGAAGAGAGAGCAAAACGACGTTATAAGCAGTTGATTGGTAAGGGTATTGATGTTAACCTCTCCGCCCTTTTTCTGGATATCCAAGCCCGGGACGAACGGGACAGCACCCGCAGCATATCGCCGCTCAAGCCCGCCGAGGATGCAGTGACACTAGACACCACGTCACTTTCCATCGATCAGGTTGTCGAGCAGGTGCTCCTTCTCGTGAAAGAACGATTTGGTACAGAATTGAGGAAAACAGGCATTCTCGTAAAGTGAGCGATTCAACCAGCGCGTGTCGATCACATTACTTTTTCAACAACCCCGTGCAAGCTGGAGCGCGGCAAGTCTCGTAATACACAGGAATTGAAATGACTGAAAGTTTCGCTGAATTGTTTGAACAGAGCTTGAATGATATTGATATGACACCTGGTGCCATTGTGACTGGTGTAATCATTGCGATCGATTCGGACTGGGTAACGGTCCACGCTGGATTGAAGTCCGAAGGTGTTATTCCACGCAGCCAGTTTCTGGATGAGAACGGCACGTTTTCTCTGTCAGTTGGCGATTCAGTCAAAGTAGCGCTGGAAACTGTTGAAGACGGTTTCGGTGAAACACGTCTGTCCCGTGAGAAGGCCAAACGCGCCGAGTCCTGGATGGATCTGGAAGCAGCATTCGAGAAGAACGAAGTAGTCATTGGTGTGATCAATGGCAAGGTCAAAGGTGGTTTCACCGTTGACCTCAACAATATCCGTGCGTTCCTGCCGGGCTCTCTTGTCGACGTACGTCCTATCCGCGACACAACTCACCTGGAAGGCCAGGAACTGGAATTCAAACTGATCAAGCTGGATCAGAAGCGCAACAACGTGGTGGTTTCCCGTCGTGCGGTTCTGGAAGCGGTCAGCACTGAAGAGCGCGATGAATTGCTGGCGGCTCTGCAGGAGGGCATGTCCGTCAAGGGTGTCGTCAAGAACCTCACAGATTACGGCGCGTTCGTGGATCTGGGTGGTGTGGACGGTCTGCTGCACATTACCGACATGTCCTGGAAGCGTATCAAGCACCCAAGTGAGATCGTCAATGTTGGCGATGAGATTCAGGTGAAGATTCTGAAGTACGACAGAGAGCGCAATCGTGTTTCTCTGGGCCTCAAGCAGCTCGGAGAAGATCCATGGGTCGCAATCAAGGCGCGTTACCCGGAAAATTCCATCGTCAAGGCAACTGTTACCAACCTTACTGACTACGGTTGCTTCGCGGAACTGGAACAGGGCGTAGAGGGTCTGGTACACGTGTCTGAAATGGACTGGACGAACAAGAACGTTCATCCATCCAAAGTGGTTCAGCTGGGCGATGTTGTAGATGTGATGATTCTGGATATCGACGAAGAAAGACGTCGTATTTCTCTGGGTATCAAGCAGTGCTTCCAGAATCCATGGGATCGATTTGCAGAGACTTACAAGAAGGGCGACAAGATCAGTGGCAGCATCAAGTCCATCACTGACTTCGGTATCTTCATCGGGCTCGAAGGCAACATCGACGGTCTGGTGCACCTGTCCGACATCTCTTGGGATGAGCCGGGCGAGGAGGCAGTCCGTGCCTACAAGAAGGGTGACGAGATCGAGACAGTCATTCTGTCCATCGACTCCGAGCGTGAACGTATTTCCCTTGGTATCAAGCAGCTTTCTGATGACCCGTTCGTCAGCTACGTTGGTGAATTCGAGAAGGGCAGCATCGTCAAGGGCGTAGTGTCCTCCGTTGATGCGAAGTCTGCCACTGTTACATTGAAGGACGGCGTAGAGGGTGTACTGCGTGCATCTGAAATAAGTCGAGACAAAGTGGAGGACGCTCGCAACGCGTTGAAGGAAGGCGATGAAGTAGAAGTGAAGGTGATCAGTGTTGATCGCAAGAGCCGAGTACTTGGTCTTTCCATCAAGGCAATCGAAATTGATGACGAGAAGTCTGCTATACAGGACCACAAGAATCAGGAGCCAGCATCGGCAGCACCAACCACAATTGGTGACCTGATCAAAGCAGAGATGGACAAGAAGTAATTTCTGAACGTGCTTGTGTTCGCGTGCAGCGTTGACTGATGTCAGCAGGATTATTTACAAGGAATAGGCCATGACCAAGTCTGAACTTATAGATCGAATTGCAGGAAAGCAGACTCAGCTCTCATCCAAAGATGTGGAGTTGTCCGTGAAGGCAATGATTGAATATATGTCTCAGGTGTTGTCCGAAGGTGGTCGGATAGAGATTCGGGGATTCGGAAGTTTTTCACTTCACTACCGAATTCCCCGGGTAGGCCGCAACCCCAAGACTGGTACGCCGGTTGATTTGAATGGGAAGTACGTGCCTCATTTCAAGCCTGGTAAGGAGTTGCGTGACAGAGTCAATCTAAGCTTGGAAACTTATCCATAGCTTGGCAGGCTCGCCTGACTGCGTAACTGAAAACGGCAATCTCGCAAGAGCTTGCCGTTTTTGTATTGCATGATCCTTGAATTTTTTGCTTCTGCGCAGCTCGAAAATCTGGAGACACTGACCTTATGTTGAAGCTTTCACGTGCCTTCAAGTTGCTTTTCCTCGTGCTGATCTTCTTGCTCACTGTCGGATTTACATTCTTCAATACTGAACAAGTAGCACTGTCGTTTGGCTTCATCGTATTTGCACCTCAGCCCCTGGCTTTGTGGGTGCTCTCGGCATTCATTTCAGGTGGATTGGTGGGGCTGGCTCTGGGAGCTGGCATTTTCAGGAGATGGCGAGGCGAACGTGAAATGGAGCGTCTTCGAGCCGAATTGATGCTGACGAAACTGGGGGCAACGACAACTCATCAAGTAAAACAAGATCTGCATCCTGGCTGATCTGCTGATTCAAAAAAATGGAAGAGTAACACCATGACTACTCGCAAGTTTGATCCCAAGCGCATCGTCATAGCGCTCGATTTTGCCTCCGCAGAAGAGGCGCGAGCCTTGCTGAAGCTCCTCAGTCCTTCGCTTTGTCGCGTCAAGATCGGCAAGGAGTTGTTTACCAGCGCTGGTCCCGCGTTTGTGCAGGAAGTCATCGCTATGGGGTTTGATGTCTTTCTCGATCTCAAATTTCATGACATCCCGAATACCGTTGCCAAAGCGGTTGCCGCGGCTGCTGCCCTTGGAGTCTGGATGGTCAATGTCCATGCTTCTGGTGGCAGTGAAATGATGAGTGCTGCCAGAGCCGCAATAGAAAACAGTTCAAGCAAGCCGCTGCTGATTGCGGTCACAGTCTTGACCAGTCTTTCTCAGACTGACTTGTTGGAATTGGGAATTGCCATAACACCGGCACAGCAAGTCCTGCGTCTCGCAACGCTTGCGCAGCAAAGTGGCATGGACGGCGTTGTTTGTTCTGCTGCCGAAACTGCGATGCTCAGAGCGCACTTGGGTGATGCCTTCTGTCTTGTGACTCCTGGAATTCGCACAGAAAGTGATGATGCCAACGACCAGAAGCGAGTTGTTACCCCGGTCGATGCGATACTTGCAGGCAGCCATTATCTGGTTATAGGTCGTCCGATTACGAAAGCAGCAGATCCTGGGGGCAAACTGGCCATGATTTCTGAGCAATTGCATGGCAGTTTTTCCAATCTTTGCTAGATTGACTAGTGCAGCGTCAGTGAAGCTGCAGTGTGTTCAATCCAATTGGAAATAAAGGAAACCCATCATGAAACGGACTTCATGTTTGCTAGCATTGCTTGTCGCCGCGTTGGTATCGCTTCAATCTCCTGCCTGGGCCCAGAATGATCCACGCCAGGCCGAAGTAGAGGAGGCACGAACGCAGGTGGATATAAACACGGCTGATGCTGAGACTTTGGCCATGGCTCTGGATGGCATCGGCCTCGCCAAAGCTCGCGAGATTGTAGCTTTCCGAGAGCAGAATGGTGAATTCAAGACCATTGAAGATCTAGAGCAAGTGCGTGGAATAGGGCCCGCTACCATTGCCCGCAATCGCGAGCGTATCGTGGTCTCAACAAGAGAGTAGTGTTCAGTCACGCTGAAGTATCAAAGCAGGGCGTCTTTTGGCGCCCTGTTTTATGAAAATTGCGAAGGTAAATTCATGGCAGAAGTGTTCCTCGCGATCCCACTATTCCTGGTAGCAGTAGTCGTGACTTCACTTGTCCGGATTCTGGCGATTCAGACTCAGACACTAGCCCTCCCTACGCAGAGAAGCTCTCATACTATGCCAACTCCCGTTGGCGGCGGCGTTGCGATTGTAGTGAGTTATGTCGTTGTGCTTGCCATTCTTGCCAGTACCCGTGATCTTGCCCTTCCAGAAATAGTAGTGCTTGCAGCAGGCTTGCCTGTCGCAATTGTTGGTTTGGTTGACGATCGATTGCACCTCAGTGCCTGGCTGAGGCTGGCAATCCAGTTCATTTGTGCATTTTTTGCCGTAATGTATGCAGGGGATATCCCGCCACTACTCATTGGTGAATTTCAGATTCACGGACTGATTTTTGTTTGGGTGCTTCTTCCGATGGCACTTGTATGGATGTCGAATCTCTACAATTTCATGGATGGAATTGATGGCATTGCAGGTATGGAAGCGGCATTTGTCAGTTTCGCGGCGGCTGTTTTTCTTTTCGCCAACGGCGATGTTTTGTTGGGCTTGCTTTGTCTTGGTTTGTTTAGTGGAGCCGCAGGCTTTCTGGTGTGGAACTGGCCCCCAGCCAAGATATTCATGGGCGACGTAGGAAGCGGCTTTCTCGGGCTGACATTTGCAGTAATCGCGCTGCTCAGCCACGTGCATGGAAGCATGTCATTGTGGGCCTGGTTTCTGTTGCTGGCGTGCTTCATAACAGATGCCAGTGTCACCCTCCTGCGTCGCATTGTTGCGGGAAATGCTGTTTTCGTAGCTCACAGGCAACATGCCTATCAGCATGCATCGCGCAATTCGGGTAGTCACCTGGGAATCACTCTCTCTGTGTTTGCAATCAATGTGTTCTGGCTGCTACCACTTGCGTGGCTGGCAAACGTACACCCTGAACATGGGGTATATTTTGCAAGCATTGGCATAGTACCCTTGCTTGCACTCGTACATAGACTTGGTGCAGGAAAGGAGAACGTATGAATTTGTACACGGTCCCGTTATCTCGCACTGTAAAGCAGATGCTGATGATGCTCGCCGACAGCCTCATGCTGGCCCTTGCACTCTGGCTCTCTTTTGCATTGCTCGGATCCGACTTTTTCTCGACCAATCAGGATGTCTACCCTTACATCGCAGTTTCCAATATTGCCAGTGTTGTCGTGTTCTACAGAATTGGTCTGTATCGCGCCATTCTGCTCTACATGGGGTTGCAATCTGGCTTCATTGTTCTCCAAGGCGTTACCATTTCCACTGTGTTGCTTGCGGCCGTCTCCTACGTTCTGGTGCTGCCATCCGGATACGACATTGCCACATTCCCTCTCTATTGGATGATTTCTCTTTTGTTCGTTGGTGGCAGCCGCTTTGTTGCCAAGGTGGCATTGCAGAGTCTCATACAAAACTTTCGTCCAAAGGAGCCCGTCATTATTTATGGAGCTGGCAGTTCCGGCATGCAACTGGTTGCTGCATTGCAGAATGGAGATCAATACCTGCCCGTAGCATTCGTAGATGACAGTCGGGGCTTGATTGGAAGCACTGTGCATGGCATTCGAGTTTACAGTCCCGGCGCACTCGCCGACCTGATCGCCAATTTTTCAGTGCGACAAATTCTCCTTGCCGTACCATCTGCGACACACGCTGAAAGGAAGGAGATTCTCAATCGACTTGAACACCTGCCAGTGCATGTGAAAACAGTGCCGGATCTTTTTGACATGGTTTCAGGAAAGGTGGGAGTAGATGAGGTTCGTGATATTGATATCGAAGATCTCCTTGGGCGCGACATTGTGCCGCCAAATCCAAAACTCATGGGAGCCTGTATCACGGGTCGTTCCGTACTGGTAACTGGAGCAGTCGGTTCGATTGGATCGGAACTCTGCAGGCAGATTCTCTTCCTGAAACCTTCCCGGCTGATTCTTTTGGATAGCTCCGAATTTGGCTTGTACACAGTGGAAAACGAATTGCTCGAGACGCGAACTACCATCGAGCGTGGAGAAGAGATTGCGTTAGTCGCTTTGCTTGGCAATGTCTGCAATGCGCCATTGATGGAACATATTATGCGCCGCTTTGCAGTTGAAACGGTTTATCACGTCGCTGCCTACAAGCAAGTACCGATGGTAGAGAGCAATATCATCGAAGGAGTTCAGAACAATATTTTCGGCACACTTGTTTCTGCGCAATCTGCCGAAAAGACTGGCGTGCGCAATTTTGTGCTTATTTCCACGGACAAGGCAGTCAGGCCTACCAATTTCATGGGTGCAACAAAGCGCTTTGCAGAGCAGGTCTTGCAGGCGCTTGCCTACAATCAGAGCACTACATGTTTCAGCATGGTGAGATTTGGTAACGTGCTGGGTTCGTCTGGCTCCGTCGTGCCTTTGTTCAGGCGACAAATAAGTCTGGGTGGGCCCGTAACGGTTACGCATCCTGAAGTTACCCGTTACTTCATGACGGTGCAGGAGGCTGCCCAGTTGGTCATTCAGGCGGGATCAATGGCGACTGGCGGAGATGTATTCGTGCTGGACATGCACGAGCCCATCAAAATAATAGACCTGGCCAGGAAAATGGTTCATCTGATGGGATATGACGTGAAGGACGAAAACTCCTACAAAGGTGACATCGCTATTGAGTACACCGGTCTTCGCCCCGGAGAAAAGTTGTTTGAAGAATTGCTGATTGGCGAATCTGTCACCGGAACCGAGCATCCCAAGATCATGCGTGCCGAAGAAGTGGCCTTGACGTGGCAGGAGCTTGAAGTCTTGCTACTTGAGTTGCAACAAGCATGCAAAAGAATGGACCTGCATGCAATTCGGGAGATTCTGATGAAAGCTGTGGATGGATTTCATCCCAAAGAAGTGGCGAGCGATCCCTTGTGGGATACAGAATCTCAAGTCCAAGGCCGCAGGCTCGAAAAAGCAAAGGTGACAACTCTGTACAAAAAGTAAGATTCGGAAATAGGGCTGCGTACTGGTCCCGGAACGCAAGCGGCTGCTATGCCGTCACAGCAGCGCGGTGGGTGCTGCGACGGATAGCGCGTATGCGGCTTACTCTCGGCGCATAGTTGTGATGATCACTGGTTCCAGTGGGACATTCTGGTGACCTTGTGCGTTGCCTGTTGCGACAGTCGCAATCTGATCCACAATATCCATTCCTTCAATCACTTCGCCGAATACTGCGTACCCAAAACCGCGAGCCGTTTCATCTGTATGATCCAGGAAAACATTGTCCGCGAGATTGATGAAGAACTGGCTGCTCGCGCTGTCGACTACCTGCGTGCGCGCCATAGCCAGAGTACCGCGAACGTTCTTGAGCTCAGCTGTGGCTTCATTTTTGATTGGTTCAAATGCTGAAGATTGAACCATAGCTGGATTGAAGCCTCCGCCTTGTATCATGAAGCCGGGTATTACCCTATGAAAAACCAGTCCGTTGTAAAAACCTGCCTCGGTATAGCGCAAAAAATTGGCTACGGTAATTGGTGCTTTGTCAGCCCACAACTCAATTCTTACAGTACCTTGGTTCGTCTCCATCACCACAACTGGGTTCGCGCTTTCCGCTGCGTTCAATAGACTGGTCATGCTGACTAGTAGTGCTGCCAAAAAAAATCTCATCGACTCAAAACTCCTGTGCAAGTTGTACAAAAATCCAGGCAGCACTATACCGCAATGTTCCTGCGCGCATAAGTGTCGAAAATGGAAGTGGCAATACCGCGTGGTCAGACGTCGGACGACTGGATGTCGGAGAGGCATTGCAAAAGCAGGTTTGGGAGCGAAGTGTAACAATCAGAAGGGTCTGGCGATTGATATGGCTGCCCAACCTGGGCTCGAACCAGGAACCAAGTGATTAACAGTCACCTACTCTACCATTGAGCTATTGGGCAGTAATTGAGAATATTTCTGGAAGCTCTCAAAGCGTGCGTATACTAATCAGTATCCCCCGGAGGGTCAACCTTTATCTGGCCTGAAAGGGGTAGTCTGCAATGCTGATATACTCGACGCTTCCAAACCCTCCAGATTCCTCACGTTCCTTCGTTGCGTTGGATATTTCATGACATCCGGCTTCAAGATTCATTCGAAATTCAAGCCTGCGGGCGATCAACCGCAAGCTATCGACAAGCTCGTCGAGGGACTTGAGAGCGGCCTGTCGGCTCAAACGCTGCTTGGGGTAACCGGCTCCGGCAAGACATTTACAATTGCAAATGTGATAGAGAGGACTCAACGACCTGCGCTAGTAATGGCTCCGAATAAAACGCTTGCGGCGCAATTGTATGGCGAGTTCACAGAGTTTTTTCCCGACAATGCTGTGGAGTATTTCGTGTCCTATTACGACTACTATCAGCCAGAAGCTTATGTCCCTTCTTCAGACCTCTATATCGAAAAAGATTCTTCCATCAATGAACATATCGAGCAGATGCGATTGTCCGCAACCAAGGCTTTGCTGGAGCGTCCCGATGTCATTGTGGTTGCGACAGTCTCTGCAATCTATGGCCTGGGTGATCCAAAGTCTTATCTGCAAATGGTAGTGCACCTTGATAGAGGCGATAGAATAGACCAGCGCAATCTTCTGCGCCGACTCGCTGAGCTGCAATACACACGCAATGACATTGAGCTGCAAAGAGCAACTTATCGAGTTCGTGGAGATGTCATAGACATCTTTCCTGCCGAATCTGACAAATACGCGATTCGAGTCGAATTGTTTGATGATGAAATAGAGTCGCTGGCATATTTCGATCCGCTGACGGGCGTCATCGCAAAGAAGGTGCCACGACTTACAGTTTTTCCGAAGTCGCATTATGTGACTCCAAGGCAGACAATGGTGGATGCAATGGACCACATAAAACTGGAATTGCGCGAGAGAGTGCAGCAACTTGAAAGCAATCACCAGCTAGTCGAAGCGCAGCGCCTTGCGCAACGTACCCAGTACGATCTAGAGATGATTGCAGAGCTAGGGTACTGTACTGGGATTGAAAACTACTCGCGATACCTGTCTGGACGACGAGAAGGGCAGCCGCCTCCCACGTTGTACGATTATCTTCCGCCGAATGCCTTGATCATTGCGGATGAATCTCACGTTTCAATTCCGCAGTTGGGTGCCATGTACAAAGGAGACAGATCGCGAAAGGAAACATTGGTGCAATATGGGTTTCGTTTGCCCTCTGCTCTTGACAATCGACCGCTGCGTTTTGAGGAGTGGGAGCAAATTATCCCGCAAATCATATATGTTTCAGCGACACCGGGACCTTACGAAGAAGCTCATGCAGGGCAACTCGTCAAGCAATTGGTCCGGCCAACTGGTCTTGTAGACCCGGTACTGGAGATAAGGCCTGCGGCTTCGCAAGTGGACGATTTGCTTTCCGTCATTCGTGAGGTGGTGTCCCGACAAGAGCGCGTGCTGGTGACAGTCTTGACTAAACGAATGGCTGAAGATCTGACCGACTATCTTGGGGATCACAATGTGAAAGTGCGCTATCTGCACTCTGACATAGATACTGTTGAGCGCTCGGAAATAATCAGGGACCTGCGGCTGGGGTCATTTGACGTGCTCGTCGGCATAAATCTATTGCGCGAAGGTCTGGATATCCCCGAAGTTTCGCTTGTTGCCATTCTGGATGCTGACAAGGAAGGGTTTTTGCGTTCAGAGCGCTCCCTGATCCAGACCATTGGTCGAGCTGCGCGCAATCTCAATGGCAAGGCAATTCTTTATGCAGATCGTGTAACTGGCTCGATGGCGAGAGCCATTGCAGAGTCAGAAAAGCGCAGAGCCGTGCAAACTGAATTCAACAGGACGCACAACATCACTCCCGTTGGAGTCAACAAGCAGATAACAGATGTGATGGAAGGGGCCTACGCCCAACAGACTGAGAGCAAAGGCAACAAGAGATTGCGAACAGTCGGTGAGCCCGCCAGAGTCTATGAAACGGAAGTTGAGAAACTTGACGTGAAGTCCTTAAGCAAGGAGCTCGCGAAATTGGAAACTCGTATGTATGAGCTCGCTAGAAATCTGGAGTTTGAAGAAGCAGCCTCAACGCGAGACCAGGTCGCTAAATTGAAAAAGCGTTTGCTTCAACTGGCGAGTTGAATATGCGCTTGGTAAGCGCGCACCTTCATTGGTATTTTCTGGGCAAGGTTGTGATTGTATTGTAGTTTTGAAATCATGCCCCTATAATCGCCGTTCTTTTGAGGGAGCTCATTCTAGGCGCGTAGCTCAGTTGGTTAGAGCGCTACCTTGACATGGTAGAGGTCACCAGTTCGAATCTGGTCGTGCCTACCAGAATGCCTCCTCGCGATCATCAGAATTGTTCAATCTGGGTCGGAAAATCTCATATTCCGGCTCTTTTTCTATCGTCATCAGGAATGCCATGCCTACTATCACTCTCCCGGATGGAAGCACTCGAGTCTTTGAGGGGCCGGTGTCCGTCGCCGATCTAGCAAGTTCCATTGGATCAGGGTTGGCGCGTGCAGCGCTTGCGGGTCGCGTTGATGGGGTTTTGGTTGATACCTCCTTTGTCATGGCAAAGGATTGCGAAGTAGCGGTCATTACGGATCGCGACACAGACGGGCTGGAAGTGTTGCGCCATTCATGCGCGCATCTCATGGCGCAGGCAGTTCAGCGACTGTTCCCGGAAGCACAGGTCACAATCGGCCCGGTCATTGACGATGGTTTCTTTTACGACTTCTCTTACGAGCGGGCATTTACGCCGGAAGATCTTGAGAAAATTGAAGACAAAATGCGGGAAATTGTTGCTGAGAATCTCCCCGTGTCTCGTTCTGTATTGAGTCGCTCCGAAGCGATCGCCATGTTTGAAGCAAAGGGTGAAAGGTACAAGGTAGAGATCATCAAAGGTATTCCGGGGAATGAGGCGCTTTCCTTCTACCAACAGGGCGAATTCATTGATCTTTGCAGAGGGCCCCATGTTCCGGAGACTGGCAGATTCAAGGCTTTCAAGCTGACATCCGTAGCTGGTGCTTACTGGCGTGGTGACGCAAGCAACGAAATGTTGCAGCGCGTCTATGGTACAGCATGGGGCGACAAGAAGGCTCTGGAGCAGTATCTGCAACGTTTGGAGGAAGCAGAGCGTCGCGATCATCGAAAAATTGGCAAGAAGCAGTCTCTGTTTCATTTTCAAGAAGAAGCCCCGGGGATGGTTTTTTGGCACCCAAAAGGCTGGACCATTTATCAAGTAATCCAAAGCTACATGCAGAGCCTGCAGCGCGAGAACGGCTATCTGGAAATTCGCACTCCACAGCTGGTTGATTTTTCCCTCTGGGAACGCTCTGGCCATGCAGATAAATTTGCTGATCAGATGTTCAGTGTGGAGTCAGAGAATCGGCTGTACGCAATCAAGCCAATGAATTGCCCATGTCATGTACAGGTGTTCAATCAGGGGCTGAAGAGCTACCGTGATTTGCCTATGCGTCTTGCAGAATTCGGATCGTGCCATCGCTATGAGCCGTCCGGAAGCATGCATGGATTGATGCGCGTAAGGAGTTTTACACAGGATGATGGCCACATTTTTTGTGCTGAATCCAGCATTCAGGATGAAGTCGCAGCGTTCATGAAGCTGTTGTTTGCTGTCTACAAGGATTTTGGTTTCGATGAAGTCATTCTTCGATTATCCACTCGTCCTGCCAAGCGCGTTGGTAGTGACGAACTGTGGGACAAGGCTGAGGGTGCGCTCAAACAAGCGGTTCAGAATAACGGAATGCCCTGGGAACTCTTGCCAGGCGAGGGCGCGTTCTATGGTCCCAAGATCGAATTTTCCCTCAAGGATTGCATGGGTCGCGTCCAACAATGTGGAACCATTCAAGTTGATTTTTCCATGCCGGAGCGATTGGGTGCGCAGTTTGTAGCAGAAGACGGAAGCCGCCAGACTCCGGTCATGTTGCATCGGGCTATTCTGGGGTCGTTCGAACGTTTTATTGGTGTGCTGATAGAACACTACGCAGGTTCACTTCCCACGTGGCTTGCGCCAGAGCAGGTTGCGGTGCTGAATATTACGGATAACCAGGCGGAATATTGCGAATTTGTAAGAAAGTCTTTGGCTGACAAGGGGTTCAGAGTTATTGCTGACTTGAGAAATGAAAAGGTCGGCTTTAAAATCCGTGAGCACACAATTGGCAAGGTTCCATTCCTTCTAGTCGCCGGAGATCGTGAAGTTGAAACTGGCACTGTTTCTGTGAGAACGAGAGCAGGGGAAGACCTTGGTGCAATGTCTATAGAGGACTTTGCTCATAAATTGAGTGCGGAAGTTGTGCGCTTTGGCCGAACCGCAGAGAATTGAGCTACAATGATTATCGAAGGTTGGTGTCTGCTTCTTTAACGCACATCAACCGCACTCATCATCAAATCTGGAGAGAATAATTAAGCGCCTATGAGGAGTAGTTCTAAGAAGCCCGTAATCAACGAGCATATAGATGCCAGCGAAGTTCGACTGGTCCTGGAAAATGGCGACCAAGCCGGCATTGTGTCTATTGAAGAGGCGAGAGCTGCTGCCAGCGAAGCGAAACTCGATTTGGTCTTGATTGCACCCGAGGCGGAACCGCCCGTGTGCAAAATCATGGATTACGGCAAGCACATCTTTGACTTGAAAAAGCAAAAAGTTGCCAACAAGAAAAAGCAGCACAAGCAGACAGTGAAGGAAATAAAGTTTAGACCAGGGACGGAGGAAGGGGATTATCAGGTAAAACTACGCAACCTGATACGTTTCCTTAACGATGGAGACAAGGCCAAGGTGTCGTTGAGATTCCGAGGTCGTGAGTTAGCCCATCAGCATCTTGGGCTGGAGCTGGTTCAGCGGATCGGAAGAGATCTTGAGGACTACGGCACAGTGGAACAGGAACCCAAGATGGAAGGCAGACAGATCGTCATGGTTCTGTCACCTGCAAAAAAGAAGAAGCCATAGTAAGGTCCATTGCTGTCGCAGGAGCTCTTCAAATTGATGAGTTCTGTTTACAAAGCGCATAGCAATGGATTTTTATTACTTGTGTTTCATAAACCAACCCTCAGCTGTCATTCAAATATGAATTTTGAATGACGACAAATGCGGAGTATGCAATGAGCAACAAGATCAAGACCCACCGCGGCGCGGCCAAGCGGTTCAAACAAACCGCCGGCGGTTGGAAGCGCAAAAGTGCTAACAAGAGTCACATCCTCACCAAAATGACGACTAAGCGTAAGCGTCAGTTGAGAGGCACGTCATTGGTTCACCCCTCTGACAAGCCGTTGATCGACCGTATGCTTGGAAAACGCTTCTAACATCATTTTTTTAAGAGGAATTTAAGATGGCCCGAGTTAAAAGAGGCGTCACCGCGAGGCGTCGTCACAAGAAAGTTCTGAAACTGGCGAAAGGCTATTACGGCGCTAGAAGCCGTGTGTACCGCGTTGCCAAGCAAGCAGTCATCAAGGCTGGACAATATGCCTATCGTGACCGCAAGGCCAAGAAGCGCGTGTTCCGTGGTCTGTGGATTACTCGCATCAATGCGCAATCCAGAGCCAACGGCATGACTTACAGTCAGTTTATTGCTGGTCTGAAGAAGGCGAACATCCAGGTTGACCGTCGAGTAATGGCTGATCTTGCCGTGCATGACAAGGCTGCATTTGCCGCCCTGGTCAATCAGGCGAAGAACAGCCTGGCTGCATAAGCCGATCGAGTTGACATCATGCCAGATACTAGAATCCTGGTTGAGTCGGCACTAAGCGCAATTGCTGATTCCAGTGATGAAAAGTCACTGGATCAGCTGCGCGTCGATTTTCTAGGCAAGAAAGGCAGTCTCACGGAATTACTGAAGGGCCTTGGCAAGCTGGCACCCGAAGAACGTCCTGCGGCTGGCGAAAAAATCAATCTCGCAAAGAATCAGATCCAGCAAGCGCTGGATATGCGCCGCGACCTTCTCGTTCAAGATGCCTTGAGCAAACAATTGAACCGTGAAACTGTGGACGTCACTCTGCCTGGACGAAGGCATGAACATGGCGGGCTGCACCCTGTGACTCGCACGATCGATCGGATCCAGGCCATATTCAAAGCTGCAGGGTACTCGGTTGCAGTCGGTCCGGAGATCGAGGACGACTACCACAATTTTGGCGCTCTCAATATACCTGACCATCATCCTGCTCGTGCAATGCACGACACATTCTATATAGATCCAGGTACTGTTCTGCGTACCCACACATCTCCCGTACAAGTGCGCGTAATGGAAGGTTCTGAACCCCCCTATCGAATGATTTGTCCCGGCAGGGTCTATCGGTGTGACTCTGACATCACCCACACTCCGATGTTCCATCAAGTCGAGGGTCTTCTCATCGACAAGAATGTCAGTTTTGCCGACCTTCGGGGGACCATTGAAGAATTCCTGCAAGCATTTTTTGAAAAAGAACTTGCTGTGCGGTTCAGGCCGTCATACTTCCCTTTCACAGAGCCTTCTGCAGAAGTAGATATGGCGTGTGTTATGTGTGAAGGAAAGGGCTGCCGTGTCTGTAGCCATACCGGATGGCTGGAAGTCATGGGCTGCGGGATGGTCCACCCTCGAGTGCTGGAATTGTCCGGCGTCGACCCTCAAAGATTTACTGGATTTGCATTTGGAATGGGCGTTGAAAGGCTTGCCATGCTTCGTTATGGCGTCAATGACCTACGTTTGTTCTTTGAGAACGATTTGAGATTCCTTCGGCAGTTTAACTGACAGCAAAAAGTAATAGCGCTTCCGCTGCATTCCTTAGTATCGACCAGGAATAGAGAGTTCAGAATGATTTTCAGCGAGCAATGGCTTCGTGAGTGGGTAAATCCGCCCCTGACTTCCCAGAATTTGATGGATCAATTGACCATGGCTGGTCTGGAAGTAGACAGTCTCGTAGCGGTGGCCGCTTCGTTCTCGGGTGTAATCGTTGCCGAGGTACAAAGTGTGGTTCCTCACCCAGATGCAGAGAAGTTGCGAGTGTGTCAGGTGTTTGATGGACTGACGGCTGCACAGGTTGTTTGTGGTGCCGCCAATGTGCGGCCAGGTCTTCGCGTCCCCTTTGCAACAGTAGGAGCTGTGCTCGCCAGCAAGACTGGAGACACATCGATGACAATCAAGAAAGCTCGACTGCGCGGCGTCGAATCCAATGGCATGCTTTGTTCAGCACAGGAGCTTGGAATCGCAGAGACCTCTGATGGTTTGCTGGAGCTGCCGGCTGATGCGCCGCTGGGTAAAGATATTCGAGATTATCTAACTCTCAACGATATGAGCATGGAATTGGATTTGACCCCCAATCGCGGTGACTGTTTGGGAATTGCTGGTGTTGCCCGGGAAATTGCAGTGCTGAACAGCTTGACCGCGACATGGCCGACAATCATCTCTGTGCAGGCCACAATTCCCGACACGATTACTGTGCAAATAGATGCCAAGGCGCAGTGCCCTCGTTATCTTGGCCGTGTCGTCAAAGGAGTGAATATCAGTGCAGAGTCTCCACTTTGGCTGAAAGAGCGCTTGAGACGTAGTGGCTTGCGAAGCATTGACCCTGTAGTTGACGTAACCAATTACGTACTTCTGGAACTCGGGCAGCCAATGCATGCCTTTGATCTGGATGCTTTGAATTCTAGCGTCATTGTAAGAATGGCCAATAGCTCAGAAAAGCTGGTCTTGTTGGACGGCAAGGAAATTGCGCTCGCTGAAGATGTCCTGGTCATTGCTGACTCCGAGAAAGTCTTGGCCATGGCTGGCATCATGGGAGGCAAGAATTCTGCCGTAAGCTCCTCAACCCGCGATGTTTTCCTCGAGTGTGCGTTTTTTTCACCATTGGCAATTGCCGGTCGCGCGCGACGGTATGGATTGCATACTGATGCCTCCCACCGCTATGAACGCGGTGTTGATTATGCAATCCAAGCTTTGGCCATGGATCGAGCAACTACATTGCTGCTTCAGATTGCAGGTGGGCAGCCCGGTCCAGTGACTGAAGCGCTTGGCGAACTTCCTGTAGCGCCAATCATCACACTCGATCTTTCGAAAGTGAATCGCATCCTGGGGCTGGAAATTCCAGTTCTTAGAATTCGAGAAATTCTTGAGCGACTTGGATTGGAGGTCTTGACGCTGGATGCACAGCACCTACAGGTCAAAGTGCCGAGCTTTCGCTTTGACCTGAGTCTCGACGTGGATCTGGTTGAAGAAATTGCGCGAGTGTACGGATACAACAATCTACCCAAGACCCGCACCTTGAGCCCCATGATGCTGGGTACAAGCACGGAGACTCGTTCGGAGCTTAACAAGGTCAAAGATCGCCTGGCATCTTTGGGCTATCAAGAAGTTATAACATATAGCTTCGTGGAACCTGGGCTCCAGCAAGTCGTCAATCCCGACGAGGAGGGGATAACTCTTCAGAATCCTATATCGGCCGATATGTCTGTGATGAGGACTTCTCTCTGGACAGGTTTGCTGAATACCTTGAAGCACAATACCAACAGGCAGCAGGACCGCGTACGGATTTTCGAATGTGGACAAGTATTTCTCAGACGCAATGAGCGCACAGTTCAACCTACCACTATCGGGGGTTTGATTTATGGAACTCTCGTGCCGGCACTTTGGTGCAACGATGGCAAGTTGCCGGATTTCTTCGATATCAAGGGTGATGTGGAAGCGATACTCGCGCTCTCAAGAGGTCTGGGAAAAGTATCGTTTGTCCCTGCAAAGCATCCTGCGTTGCATGCAGGCCAATCTGCGGAGATATTAGCGAACGGCCAAAAAATAGGTATTGTCGGTACTTTGAACCCTCAGATACAGCGCTTACTCGACATTAATAAAAAGGTATATCTGTTTGAATTATATGTAGATTCAATGTTGTCTTCCGCAATACCAAAAATGCAGGAGCTTTCAAGATTCCCCGAAGTCGGTCGCGACCTCGCAGTCGTTGTGGATAATGAAGTGCCCAGTGAAGAGGTGGAGGCGACAATTCGTGTAGTTGCTGGCTCAATGCTTGTCGACTTGCGAATATTCGATGTATATCAAGGTGATGCAATTGAAAAAAGTAAAAAAAGCATCGCATTGGGCTTGACCTTGCAGCATCCTTCACGCACTCTAGACGACGAAGACATAAACGGAATAATTAACAGTTGTGTCAAAGAGCTACATGCTAAATTTAATGCAAAGTTAAGGAATTAACTATGGCAGACGGGGCACTAACCAAGGCGGAGATGGCCGAGCGGCTGTTTGAGGAGCTCGGACTGAACAAACGCGAAGCCAAAGAACTTGTTGAGCAGTTCTTTGAGGAAGTCCGTTTGTCGCTGGAGTCGAATGAACAGGTAAAGATTTCCGGTTTTGGCAACTTTGACCTGAGAGACAAGAAGCAGCGTCCTGGTCGAAATCCCAAGACTGGCGAGGAAATACCAATCAAGGCACGACGGGTAGTGACATTCAGGCCGGGTCAAAAGCTTAAAGCAAGAGTGGAAAGTTATGCTGGAACCAAGCAATAACGATGAATTGCCTCCAATTCCTCCAAAGCGTTATTTCACGATAGGTGAGGTAGGGGAACTCTGTGCGGTCAAGCCTCATGTTCTGCGTTATTGGGAGCAGGAGTTTCCGCAGTTGAAGCCAGTCAAGCGACGTGGAAATCGCCGCTACTATCAGCGTCAGGATGTGGTGCTCATCCGTCAGATTAAGTCTCTGCTTTATGATCAGGGATTCACAATTGGAGGGGCGCGGCAAAGGATGAGTGGCGCAGAGGAGCCCGCCAAGACCGCAGTTGACAACAGATTGTTTGCCGATCTGATTAAAGATCTGGAAGAAGTAATAGCACAATTGTGAAAATGGGGTATGATTGCCGCCGATTTTCCGAGGTGGCAGTTGATGTCTGAGAGGTGTTGCAACTAACCTCATCGACAATTAGTCAGAGTGTATCAAGTCCAGAATTCCTTCAGATTTACTTCAGAAGACTTCGTTTGATATTTAGAAATTCGGGGCATAGCGCAGCCTGGTAGCGCACCACACTGGGGGTGTGGGGGTCGTAGGTTCAAATCCTGCTGTCCCGACCAATAAAAAAGGGCGTCCACTTGGACGCCCTTTTTCTTTACAGCGCAATCTGTCAGATTACTGACGAACGTAGCGCTTAATGCCGCCCACGGGTCCTACTTCCGCACCGTAAACGATGCCATTGGCATCTACCACTACACCTTCTGCTGTGCATGTGCCGGTGCAATCCGGAATTGGATCCGGAATGAATGCCGTCACTTCGCCTGTCACCGCGCTGCCTATCCGAATTCCACGCAACCATGCAGCGTGGTCAGGATTGACTGAGCCGGATTCAGAATCTGCAGCATAAAGGATGTCGTTCTTGTCGATATAAAGGCCACTGTTGCGGCTGAACTGATACCACGTGTCCAATCGGTTGCCTTCCTGATCGAATATCACGACTCGGTTATTGCCGCGGTCAGCAACGAACAGACGGCCTTGAGAATCCATCGCCAGAGAATGCGGCTGCTGGAACTGGTCTGGACCGGTTCCCAAAGAGCCCCATGCCTTGATGAATTCGCCTTGGCTGTTGAATTTCAGAACCCGAGACGTTGAGCCAGCAGCGTTGGAGTGGCCTTCGCCGATGAAAATGTCGCCGTTGGGAGCAACGAATACGTCGTTTGGCTGAAACAGATATCCAGGCTCGCGTGCACCACCTGGTTCGCCGATACGCATCAACAGCTCGCCTTCAGGGCTGAACTTCAGCACTTGGTGGCCTTTAAGCTCACCAGTGTGAGAACCGTCCTGCGCGCGGTTGTCGCGGCCATCAGTAACCCAGACATTGCCTTCGAAATCCACGTGGATACCATGCGGCCACATTACAAGGCCCGCGCCGAAGCTTGTGACCATGTTGCCATTGGCGTCGAACTTGAAAATTGAATCCAGATTGGTCGTAGCGCAAGGGCCGACGTTACCGCCGCAGCGTTCACCTACCCATATGCTGGTTCCATCAATATCCACATCAACGGCACTTGTGGAGCCCCAGCTTCTTCCGGCGGGCATTTTGGCCCAGCCTTCAATGGTCTGGTACGGATTGGGCAGAGCATTCACTGGCTGCATATCAGGCTGGGCAAAGCTCAGCATGGGTATGACAGCCACAGCTGCTGTCAGTGACATCAGGGCTGTTTTGATACTTTTATTGTAGTTTGACACGGCGGAGAACTCTCCCTTGGATTGCTAAATGGACCGACAGAATAAAGCACCTGTTTTGGTAATTCAATCAGACATATGCGAAGCATGGCGAGGTTTGAAAACACAAGAATTCGATTGCACAGGTATAACAACAAGGGGTAGTTTCGTTGCGGCCATCCTGGTCCTGTTGTGAATCGTTTAAAGCCATCACGGCAGGCAGTGCGCTTGAAGGAGTATCCAGTGAGTGATCTTGAAGAAATCAAACTCAAAGCGCGTCATTTTGCAGCTCAACGTGACTGGAACCAGTTCCATTCGCCCAAGAACCTCGTCATGGCTCTTGGGGTAGAAGCAGCAGAATTGAGCGAAATTTTTCAATGGTTGACTGAAGAACAGTCTGGGCAGTTGTCTGAAGAAATGCGTGCACGAGTCGCAGATGAGATCGCAGATGTGCAAGTTTATCTGGTCCGACTGGCAGATCGTCTGGAGATTGATATCGCCTCTTCCGTAACAGCCAAAATGAAGAAGAATGAAGCAAAGTATCCGGCAGACCTGGTGCGTGGCAGTTCAAAGAAGTACTCGGAGTACTGAGATGCTGGTTAACGAAGACGGCAAGAGTGCGTGCCGCGTCGCGGTCTATGGCACATTGAAGCGAGGGCTTGAGAACAATCACGTTCTAAAAGATTCATTATTTCTGGGAACGGACAGCCTTGATTCGATCCTGCTTTACGACCTTGGAGCATATCCGGGAGCGAGGCGTGGGAAGTCCGATGGCATAGAGGTCGAGATATACTGGATCGAGCACAACGTTCTGCTTGCATTGGATCAACTTGAGGAATTTGATCCCAAGTTGCCACGTTCAAGTTTGTATCGTCGGGAAACAATACCAACTGCTCATGGCGATGCCTGGATATACCTCTTCAATGGCTCAGTAGCCGGCCGCAGGCCGCTCACCAAGGGAAGCTGGCGACCGCGTGGCAATTCGCTTTCCAATCGCAATGTCCCTTTGCGCACCATCACTGAGGGTGAATTACATGATCTGTGCTGATGATTTCATCGATTTGCGCAGCGATACAGTGACTATGCCTTGCGACGGTATGCGCAGTGCAATGCAGAGCGCCCGCGTTGGAGACGATGTCTATGGGGAGGACCCCACGGTGCGGCTCTTGGAAGAAGAGCTTGCGCGACGAATGGGGAAGGCTGAAGGATTGTTCCTGCCAACTGGGACACAGTCCAATCTGGTGGCACTACTTACCCATTGTGGCAGAGGCGATGAGTATATTGCCGGGCAGCAGTCGCATACCTATAAATATGAAGGAGGAGGCGGCGCAGTACTTGGAGGAATTCAGCCTCAGCCGCTCGAATTCTGCATAGATGGGACCTTGGATCTGGAGTCCGTTCGGCTTTCCATCAAGCCGCGCGACATTCATTTTGCTCGTACTTCGCTTATGTGCCTTGAGAACACAATGCAGGGCAAGGTTCTCCCCCTTGAATATCTGCTGACTTTGCCGGCATTCGCGCTGCAGCACGACTTGCGTCTTCATCTGGATGGGGCTCGAGTATTCAATGCGTCGGTTGCAATGAGAGTAGACGTAAAAGTCATTACGGCCATGTTTGACTCGGTCTCAGTGTGCCTTTCCAAAGGGCTCGGCGCGCCTGCAGGATCCGTGCTGCTGGGGTCAGGGCCGTTTATCAGGGAAGCGCGGCGTTGGCGCAAGGTAGTTGGAGGAGGTATGCGCCAGTCCGGAATACTTGCGGCAGCGGGGCTCTATGCGTTGGAGCACAACGTAGAAAGACTCGCCGACGATCATTCCCGTGCCATTGCACTGGGGAATGGACTGGTCTCCTTGGGTTTTCAGGTTGATCCAATTCAGACCAACATGGTTTACGTCGATTGTAGTGAATGTGATGTTGAGGCCATGCGGCGGCGCCTTCTGACGAGGAGTGTCAGAATTACTTCTTCCAAGCGATTGCGACTGGTGACTCATCTAGGAATCAGTGACCACGACATTGCGCATGTACTTGAGGCATTTGCGGACAGCATTTGATCAATGCGTGCAATGAAGTATATGATTAATTAAATCATGCGCTTGGGTTCATGAGTTGATATTTGATCACAAGTTGTTGATGCGACGTTCATATTTAGGTGCTGCACAGTATGGATACTTTGAAAGCAGAGAAGTTTTTCAAGGCCGGTGAAGTCATCATGGCCCAGGGAGACGCAGGGACATGCGCTTACTTCATACAGGAAGGCCGCGTCGGCATAGTCGTTGAAAAAGAGGATGGTCATATCCTCAACATGGGCACTCGTGGTCCCGGCAGCATCATCGGTGAGATGGCTATCGTGGACAATCAGCCTCGAAGTGCCACTATTCGATCGCTCGAGAATTGCAAACTGCTGGAAATCACCAAGGACGATTTTGCCCGCAGTGTCCGTGGTGCCAATCCTATAGTTCGTCTAATCGCCCAAGTAATACTCATGCGGTATCGTGACATACTGCGCCGTTCGCAGATGCTTTCAATCGACTCTCCTGACATGCCCTCTCCTGAGCTGCTCGAGAAAGAGTACGCAGAGCAGATCAACGTAGTGCAGGCCATCAAGATGGCCAACGAATTCAAAGTAGCGATTGCTTCCGGGCAATTGCGTTTGCACTACCAGCCGATTATCTCCATCAAGACAGGCAGTATCCTGGGTTTCGAGGCCCTGATGCGCTGGCAGCATCCTGAGCGTGGGCTGATTCCTCCTGATCTGTTCATACCAATGGCAGAAGACAGTGGACTGATTATCGAGGCAAGTCGGTGGGCTGTGCGTGAAGTCTGTCAGCTGATCAATAGACTTGACGTTGTGCGGCCTGATCTGAAGGACGTCTATTTCAGTGTCAACATGTCTGCAACTGATTTTGATGAGCAGGGTTTTCTGGAGGCTTTCAACAGTATCTTGAAGGATACCCGAACCTCTGCATCGAGACTCAATCTTGAGATCACTGATAGGCTCTTGTTGAAGCAACCCAAAAATGTGAAGGACACCTTGGACAAGTGCCGCGATCTTGGGATGGGAGTTGTCATAGACGATTTCGGTATTGGATATTCCTCGTTATCCTACCTGCATCAGTACCCCATCGACACCTTGAAGATCGACAAGAGCTTCATTCATATGATGCGTCGTGATGCGAAGGTTCTTGGACTGGTCAAATCCATATTGTCTCTGAGTGAGAACATGGCTATCAGAATTATCGCAGAAGGCGTGGAAGAGGCCGAGGAGGCAGCGCTGTTGAGCAGCCTCAATTGTGATATCGCTCAAGGATACTTTTTTTCCAGGCCCGTCGCAGAAGAGTTTCTGTATCCAATGCTGGAGCAGCGCAATCCACGTTGAATGTTCGTAGAACGCTGGTTCGATCGATCGCTCAAGTCACAGAATTGACCTTTTTCGAAAAAGGTGTAGTCTCCGAATTACCTGGACAAAAGCCAATACGCGTGCGACTTCAAGTTGCATCAAGTCGCATGCCTCCCGACAACCTATAAAAACATCGGAGTAACATGTCAGTGAACCTACGACTAACACGCAGGCGTTTCATCAAAGGAGTGATTTACTCCAGCGCCGCAGCACTATCCGGTGCAGGTGTGTACCTTGCCAGCGCCCAGTCCCGACCCGCAGCAGCGGTCGAACGATTGCTTTCCATAAACGTCAATGGACGTACCCGCCGAGTTGATGTCCTTCCTCAGGAAACACTCGCCCACACCTTGCGATACAAATTGGAACTCACGGGCACGAAAATCGGCTGCAACCGTGGCGAATGCGGCGCATGTACCGTGCTGATCGACGATGTTACCAACTATGCTTGTTCGACGCTTACCCACAGTGTCAAACAGCGAGCTGTCACAACAATCGAAGGATTGCAGTCGGCCGATGGACAATTGCACTCAGTACAGCAGGCGTTTCTTGATGAGCTTGGCCCGCAATGCGGGTTCTGCACTCCCGGCCAGGTTCTGTCTACTGTCGCACTGCTCAAGTCCAATCCCAGGCCGACACGTGCAGAAGCACGCGATGCGCTTGCAGGCAATCTCTGCCGTTGTGGTGCATACGATCACTATTTGAATGGCGTTATGCGCGCCTCGGGGCAACTGTCATGACATACATGCATATAGGCAAGGATTTCACACCCCCATGCGCTGAAGGCAAGATCACGGGTGCCGCTCGCTACGCGGAAGACTTCAAGAAGGAGGGCATGGTGTTCGCCCGCCTTCTTACCAGTCCTGTACCTAGTGGCATGGTACGCAATATCGACGTCTCTGAGGCGCTCCGGATGGACGGAGTAGTTGGTATTCTTACGGCCGAAGATTTGCCTGAGCAAGCACGGCCCGGTATTCCCGCGCTGTCGAACGAATTGACGTACGTGGGGCAGCCTATTCTCGCTGTCGCTGCCATCAGTGAGCAGATCGCCGAGAATGCCCTTGAGCGCATTCGGATGGATATCGAGCGTCGCTCTTTCATTGTGGACCCTCTGGACAGCCTGGTGGAAGGCGGTCCGAATGCGTATCCGGAAGGCAATGTCATGATGCGTGGCGAAAATGGCATGGAACTTCGCCCTTTGAAATGGTCTCGCCAGGCAGTTGAAGATTTTCGAGCCGGGCGTGAACCAGCAGCAGAGTTCACTACTGAATGGTCCTATGGAGATCTCAACGCAGCCTTTGCTGAAGCAACAGTGATCATTGAAGAACCGTTCGTGACAGCCGGGTATCCGCATCACTCCCTCGAGCCGCGTACCTGCATGGCTTACTGGGAGAACGGCCGCTGCTTCTTCCATGGTTCGCTGCAAAGTCAGAGCGCGGCTAACGCTCCTCTTTCCCGTATGCTGGGAATCGAACTGGATCAGCTCGTATTCATCAACGAAACGACGGGCGGCGGTTTCGGTTCCCGAATCGGACCGTACTCGTTCATGTCAATAGCTGGTTATCTCTCGCGCAAGGTCAATCGCCCGGTCCAGGTAAGAATTACTCGTGACGAGGAGTTCTTCATCGGCTCCGCGCGATCGGGCATGCAGGGTTGGATCAAAGTCGGTGTAAAGCCGGATGGCAAAGTCGCAGCAGTCGACGTCATTATTATCAATGACGGTGGTTCCAGTGGCTCTGGCAGTGGTTCTTCAGCAGCCGGAGCGATTTCGGTTTCTTATCAACCGGCGGCCATGCGTTTCCGCGGGGCTTCAGTCTTCACCAATACGACGCCACGTGGCGCACAGCGTGGCCCAGGTCAGAACGAGATGCACGCCATCCTCGCTCCAGTCATGGACAAGGCTGCTCGGCAGCTTGGTATGGATCGCGTGGATTTCCGGCGTATCAATGCGCCTGATAACAACTCACTTATCGAAGCCAACCAGGGGCCCGTCACCAGTGCCTACATGCGTGAAGCAATTGATATGGGTGCGCAAATGTTTGATTGGCAAGCCAAGCTCAATCAGCCTCGTCGCAATGGCAGCAAAGTCATCGGCATAGGAGTGGGCGAGGGGTATCACGGCGCGGGTAACAACGGGTTCGATGGTCTCATACGCATCGGCCCGGATGGTCGTATCTACCTGCATACCGGTGTAGGCAACCTGGGCACGTACTCTTATGCTGCTACAGTTCGTGCAGCAGCGGAAGTTCTTCAGTGTCCCTGGGAAAATTGCGAGATCGTGCGCGCCAACAGTGATCTCGGCCTGCCGCACAGCTCGGGTCAGGGCGGCAGCAATACCATCTTCACGCATACCCGCACCAACTATGTGGCAGCCCTGGATGCTGTCAACAAGATGAAGGAAATCGCAGCGGCTGAGCTTGGTGGCACTGTCGATGACTACAGCATCGACGGCGCTCGCGTCTTCAAGACTGCCACGCCCGCGCAAGGCCTGACATATGCCGAAGCGGCCCAGCGAGCTATCACTCTGGGCGGCAAGTATAGCGGAGCGGAATATCCTGAAGACCTCAATGATCTCACCAAGCTTGCTGTGCAGAAAATTGCCGGCACCGGCCTTGTTGGGGTATCCAAAGACAATCTCGAGAAGAATGGCACTGCGCCTGGGCTTGCAATAGCCTTTGCGGAGGTTGAGCTTGATCTCGATACCGGCAAGTATGAAATTCGCGACTATACCGCTGTTGCTGAGTGTGGAACCGTGGTTCATCCCAAGGGTCTCTCACATGGCATGAACGGCGGTGGGGTGTGGGGGTTCGGCATGGCGGGATTTGAACGCCACGTGTATGACCCTCAGAATGGTCTGCCTGCGAACGTCGGGCTCTATCAGAGCAAGCCACCTACATTCCTGGACGTCCCGCTGGCAATGCACACGGCAGCTGTCAATCTGCCAGACCCGCAAAGTCCGTTCGGCGCCCGCGGAATCGGTGAGCCGGCAATGGGATGTGCTGCCGCAGCAGTCATGAGTGCGCTCACTGATGCGCTGGATGGGCACCTTTTCAACAGAACGCCCGTAACACCAGACATGATCATCGAGCACGTGGCTCAAAACACCTACAACAACAAGTCACTGAAAATCAATACTTTCTGAGGTTACTATGCCATCACATGACGTCATGCCGGATATCGAACTCTACCAGCCGGTGCAGGTAGAGGATGCGCTTGACCTGGCCTCTCGGCTCGCCGAGCGGGGCTGGTTGCTTGGCGGCGGCCAGGATACTTATGGCTGGTTGAAAGACCGCAACAAATCGCCTGAGGCAATGATTGACCTCAATGGAATCGAAGCTCTGCGAGGCATTCGTGAGACAGCCGACGGAATCGAGATCGGGGCGCTCACGACCCTCACTGAAGTTGCCACCAATCCGCTGATCAAGGCCAGTTACTCTTTGTTGTCTGATGCGGCGGTCAAGGTTGCCAGTCCGCAGATCAGAAACGTGGGAACGGTGGGGGGCAATTTGGTGCAGGATGTGCGTTGCTGGTATTACCGGCGCGGTTTGTCCTGCTATCGCGCAGGCGGCAATCTTTGCTATGCGGATACTCCCCAGGGGATGAATCGTGAACACGCGATTTTCGGCGCTAGCCGTTGCGTGGCCGTGACCCCCTCGGATACGGCACCGGCGCTGGTCGCGCTGGAAGCGTCCATGGTCATCCGCAGCGTATCAGGAGAGCGCGTCGTTTCCGCACAGGACTTCTTCGTGGGCCCGAACGTGGATATTCTCCATACCACTGTGCTGCAGCCCGGCGAGATACTGACGGCCGTTCGCATTCCCAACACCTGGGCGAATGCCACGTTCTACTTCGAGAAGGTGGCAGACCGCAATGTGTGGGATTTCGCACTGGTCAGCATAGCAGTGGCAATGCGCGAGTCGGGTGGTGTGATTCAGGATTCCCGCTTTGTCGCGGGTGCCGTGCAGTGCACACCACGCCGTCTGGAAGCCGTAGAAGCCGCCGTACGTGGAAAGGCCAAGGGTGAAGCGACTGCACAGGCAATCGGTACTCTTGCCAGCAATGGCGCCGAACCTTTGAATCACAACGGTTTCAAGATGCCTCTGGTAGACAGTCTGGCCAAGCGCGCACTGCTTGCCTGATAAGATAGAAGCCCGCCCGAGAGTATTTGTACTTTCTGGCGGGTTTTTTATTGCTTGTGGCAACGAGAGTGAAGGTACTTCAGGAGCGACTTTGTGGCCGATTTGATTGCTGAAAGTAGCGCTGAAGTGTTGGCCACATGGTTGCTCTCCAACGTTCCAGGGCTGCCCCCGATACTGCAGACAATCCACCTTTTGAGTATAGCCGCCATCATGGCATCGGCTGTTTTCATCAATCTTCGAGTTTTGCAGTGGGCGATTCCTGCACAAAAATTGGACGAAATGCTTGGTCGCCTGCAGGCTTGGACATGGTGCGGATTGCTAGGTGCTTTCAGTTCGGGTATCTGGTTCGTATTGGCCAGGCCCAGTCGCTATTTTTCCAATCCCGTGTTTCAGATCAAATTCGCCTTGCTCTTGCTTGCGGTTAACGTAACTGTTGCGCTCTATCGACTGGTACTGCGAGAGCCGCATCTCCCGAGCGCCGCCCGACCACACCAATGGCTCCGTAAAGGCCTCGCTTTCTTGTCATTGCTGCTTTGGATTGGTGTGGTTCTGGCTGGTCGCTGGATCGCTTACGTCGAATACCTGTTCTGGCAAGGAGAGGTTTAGTGCTCAACGAGTTCTGGTTGTCTCTGGAATATCTGCCGCTGGCAGGCGAGATCGGCGCAACGGCCTGGTTCCCTGTCATGGAATCTCTTCATGTTCTGAGTATCACCTTTCTGCTCGGAGCCATTCTGATGGTGGACCTGCGGGTATTGGGCGTAGCCGGACGCGCTTACTCTCCCGGTAGTATGGTAAGTCAGCTGGTACCCTGGGCCGCCGGGGCGTTTGTCGTCGCCAATATCACTGGACTTGCCATGTTCATTACGCGCGCGAGCGCGCATGCAGCAAACCCTGCCTTTCAAATCAAGATGGGGCTTTTGCTGCTTGCCGGACTCAACATTGCATACTTCCATTTTCGAGCAATGCCAGCCATTCTTCGCGCTCATGACGCCACTATTTTGCCGGTTCGGGCCCGCACAGCAGCTGGCGTCTCTCTTTTCTTGTGGTGTGCCATCATGCTGGCAGGCCGTTGGGTAGGTCATGTCACTTGAACATATTGAATCTCTGAATCTGCATTCGCGATGGCTTGACACTTTTCCAGCGGATTCAGAAACACAAAACTATTCCAGACATGTCGCTGGAGTGCTGCACTCCCTGGTGCGTCCCACAAAGGTTTCCGATCCGCAGCTGCTGCTGCTTTCAGCCAGCGTAGCCAACATCCTCGGATTTTCCCGGGAGTTTTGCAGCAGTGAGCACTTTCTGCGGTGCATGGCGGGCAACGAACTTCTACCGGGCAGCAAGCCATATGCCACGCGCTATGGTGGACATCAGTTCGGCCACTGGGCGGGTCAGCTTGGAGATGGCAGGGCTATTAATCTTGGCGAGTCGGGCAAAGCTTCAGTCGACACACAAAACCTGCAGTTGAAAGGCGCAGGGCCAACGCCATACTCGCGTGGAGCAGATGGCAGGGCGGTATTGCGTTCATCTGTCCGCGAATTTCTATGCAGTGAAGCCATGCATTTTTTAGGCATCCCGAGCACGCGCGCATTGAGCCTCGTGACTACGGGAGATTCTGTGTTGCGCGACATGTTTTATGATGGAAATGCCGCAGAGGAGCCTGGTGCCATAGTGTGTCGTGTGGCGCCGTCGTTCACGCGCTTTGGGCACTTTCAATTATGCGCAATGAAAGGTGAGCTGCAGTTGCTGCAGCAACTGATGGACTTCACGATAGCCTCTGATTTTCCCGATTTGCACGCGCGTCACAAGGCGGGTGAGATCGACAGGCAGAATCTTTATGTCGCCTGGTTTGCGCAGATATGCCAGAGCACCCTCACGATGCTACTGGGCTGGATGCGAACCGGCTTTGTCCATGGAGTGTTGAATACCGACAATATGTCGATTCTCGGGCTGACCATTGACTACGGTCCCTACGGATGGCTTGACCATTTTGATCCCTCCTGGACGCCAAACACCACTGACGCCACCATGCATCGCTATGCATTCGGTCGACAGCCAGAAATTGTGCAATGGAATCTGTATCAGCTTGCCAATGCGCTACTGCCTGTCATCGGTGACAAGGCAGCGCTGGAGGAAGAGTTGGCGCGCTTTGCGACGCAGTATGAACAAATGTGGCGCGATATGATGCTGGCCAAGATTGGCTTGAAGCCCTTGTCAGTAGAGGTGGACGACGCACTGATTGCAGGCTTGATGCAGATACTGACAGAGCGCGAAACAGACATGACGATCTTTTTCAGGCGGTTGGCTGACTACGATCATCGACGAAACGACATCACGCTTGCCGATATTGTGATGGACGCACTTTACGACGTGCAGCCACTCGAGGAGTTGCAGCGCCAGCGCGTCAATAACTGGGCGACCGCATACTCGCAACGCCTTGAAAGTCAGGCGCCGGTCAAGGACGCTCGGAAATTGCGCATGGATGAGGTCAACCCCTGCTTCCTGTTGCGCAACTATCTGACCCAGGAGGCGATCGACAGGATGTCTGAAGGAGACTTCAGTATGCTGCACGAATTGCATGAAGCCTTGCAGAAACCTTACGAAGAGAATCCAAGGTTTGCACGATTTTACAGGAAACGTCCCGATTGGGCTCGCCATAAAGCCGGGTGCTCTATGCTCTCCTGCAGTTCCTGAAACAAGACTTGTCCTGGATCAGGTAGATTGTTTGGGTAAATCCAGAATCTGGAGCATTGCCTTGTGCGCGCGGCTTTCGCCAACGTCACCGCCAGCATTGCGCAATTCGAGAGCGGATTTTTGATCCACGAGATCGCAAGGCAGGATGACCAGCATTTCATAGTTGCCGGCTTCGCTCATGGCGACGCTGATGATCTCACCGATACTTTCACCGCCAGCCATGACCATGGAGTCTGTGGAAACACGCATTCCAGCGACGCTCGCGCGGTAGAGACGTTTCTTGGCCGGAGCTCGGTAATGCATGCGAGCCACAATTTCCTGTCCCGGGAAACACCCTTTTTTGAAGTCAATCACTCCTGTGACATCATAATTCAGGAGCTGTGGTGTATAGCTGTCCTGAGTGTCTGGCGTGATATGTACGATCCCCTGCCGAATTTCAGCAAGTTCCCATTCCTCAAGGTCGTCAGTAATGCCGAGCTCATCAAGTTGGTCGCGCAATTCGTCGTTGGCCGCACTCATGAGTATTTCATAACGCGGTTGGGTGTCGGGCAAACGAATGACAATGGCGCCCGATTTGCTCATTACTTCATGTGGCTGCTCGGGGACTGCTGCAAAAAGATCTCGAATAGTCTGAGTCGCTGCCGGACCATAAACGCCGTAGCGCTCCCACGACGAGGTCAGTGAACTGATGCTGGCCTTTGAAAACACGACGTATTTTTCCAGTATCTTCTTGATCGAATACCCCATGCCACGCGAGCTCAACAGAAGGTAACCACTTTCTGAGGCAAGCACGCACATGTCAGCAATAACGCGGCCGTTGATATCGCAATAAGCCCCTTGAACGCTCTGTGTCTGCGAAACTTTGTCGATATCGCAGGTCAGCTGACCCTGCAGAAACTTCGCAGCATCTTCGCCCGTGACTGCGAGAAGGTCGAAGTTGTTCAAGTCAGTGAGAGTGCTTGCCATGTGTGGTGCCCGGTTAAGTTGCCAGAATTGAGTTATCATGAAGGTGTCAAAGACGCACTTCGAGTGGGCACATGTTAACAGAAATTGAGTACAAGAAACTTGCGTGGCACAGCAGGCGAGGTATGCGTGAACTTGATCTATTGTTGCTGCCGTTTGTAGAGTCGGTATTGCCTGGCCTCGCGGCAGAGCGGCAGAACCTTTATGAACGCTTGCTGGAAGAAGAGGATCAGGATCTGTTTTCCTGGCTTGTCTTGCGCGAGCCTGCGCGGGATGCAGGTTTGCAGAGTCTCGTTGATCAGATACGGCTGCGCGGCCATGGCTCTGCGAATTGACCTGAGTGCCTCAAGAATCCTGTTCGTATTGCAGCTGGGACAACTGCTTCTGGCGTTGACCGCGACGCTGCTTCTCGCATTGGATACTACGCTTGCCATTCTCCTGATAGTGCCGATTGGGGTCTGTGCGCACTCTCTGACAAACCCTCCGCAATCTCCGCGTGCATTGGTTCTGATGGACGACGAGTGGTTCCTTGTTTACGACGAACAGGCGACATCAGCAACACTGAGGGAGCAGTTCCATTGCTCATCCTGGTTGCAGATTCTGGAGTTCAAGGTAGGCCAGGATGATTTCCCCGCAAGTACCAGCATCAGGCTGGTCATCCTGCCAGACTGTGCTTCAAGTGCTTCTCGTCGACAATTGCGAACGGTGCTTCGGTGGTATCGCTTTCCATTGACGGCTGCGGGGGCCTGAATTCAGGCGCTGGTCACTGGTATATGGACACAATTTTCCGGCACAAGAACAGTGTCCTTTCCCTCGGACAGCGTTTCCGGATAGTCCAGTGAGAAATGAAGTCCGCGACTTTCTTTTCGCGAAATGGCACTTTCGACTATGAGCCCTGATACCAGCACCAGATTGCGAAGCTCCAGCAAGTCTTTGCTGACAATATAATGTTTGTAGTAATCCGTGGTTTCCTGCTCCAGTAGCTGGAGCCTCCTGCGAGCGCGCTGCAGCCGCTCGTCCTTGCGGACAATCCCGACGTAGGCCCACATGAATCTGCGCAGTTCATCCCAGTTGTGAGCAACGATGATTTCCTCACTAGAGCGTGTCACCAGGCTATCATCCCATGCAGGGATGTGTGCGGTAGATGGAGTAATGGAAAATTTCTGTCGAATGTCGTCGCTGGCGCTGAACGCCAGAACAAAGCATTCAAGCAGGGAATTGCTTGCCATGCGATTGGCGCCATGCAGTCCAGTAAAACTGGTTTCGCCAATTGCGTACAGATTGGGGAGATCGGTGCGACTTTTCCTGTCGACCATGACGCCACCGCAGGTGTAGTGCGCAGCAGGGACGACTGGAATGCGATCACGGGTAATGTCGATGCCAAACTTGAGGCAGTTGGAATAAATGGTTGGAAAATGCTCTTTGATGAATTCTGGTGCCTTGTGAGAAATATTCAGAAATACGCAGTCGCATCCCAATCGTTTCATTTCGTGATCGATTGCACGAGCCACGATATCCCGTGGTGCGAGTTCGCCACGTTCATCAAACTTGCTCATGAAACGCGTGCCGTCCGGCAGCTCCAGCAATGCTCCCTCTCCGCGCAACGCTTCTGTTATCAGGAATGACTTGGCATGCGGGTGGTAGAGACAAGTTGGATGAAACTGGTTGAATTCCATGTTGGCTACTCGACACCCGGCACGCCAAGCCATCGCGATTCCGTCTCCTGTGGCCCCGTCCGGATTTGTAGTGAAAAGATAGGCCTTGCTGGCCCCGCCCGTGGCCAGCACGACAAAACGTGCTTTGAACACATCGACGGCGCCGGTCTGCGTGTTGAAAATGTAGGCGCCTGCGCACTGGTTGCCCGCCAGGCCCAGTTTTGAATGCGTGATCAGATCTATTGCAATGCAGTTTTCAATCAAATCAATGTTGCGGTGTTCTCTGGCTTTTGCAGCAAGTGTTTCAAATACTGCACGTCCGGTGGCATCCGTGGCGTGGATGATGCGGCGGTGGCTGTGGCCTCCTTCCTGTGTGAGGTGCAGCGGAGCGAGGTTGTCAGGTTGAAGTGGCTCCCGTGCTGCGCCCGCTTTTGCGTCGTGGGGATCTACTGTTGTGAAGGGGACTCCCTGTTCCACCAGCCACTTCACACATTCGCTGCTGTTTTCCACAACATGGGACACCATGTCTTTGTGGCAAAGTCCAGCTCCAGCATCTAGCGTATCGGCAATGTGCGCGTCGATACTATCGTCGTCATCCAGCACGGCAGCAATTCCGCCCTGTGCCCAGAAGGTAGCGCCTTGACTGAGTTCGCCCTTGCTGATAACAGCAACTTTCGCGAAGTCTGCTGTCTTCAATGCCAGTGTCAATCCCGCAGCACCGCTGCCAATGACGAGAATGTCGTAGTCGTAAACAGATGTGTTATTGTTGGGGCTCATGGTCACAGTGATAAATGCCTTTGGTGTGGAGCAAGGGGCTGCATTGTCGTCCGATGTCGAGAGCGGCTTATATTACAATCATGCAGACGCCAAGCGCCAATGGCAGGCACCCGCTTCAGAATTCGGCAAAGCATGTACGCATCAAGCGCCTTCCACAGATTCATCCGCAGTCAATTGGCTGAGAGATCGTTGCTGCTTCCCGAAACCTCGCGGAGCAGTTCTTCCGCCAGGGGGCGGAGCTTGTGAACAAAGACACTGATCAACAGCTGGTTGAGCGAGTACTCAATGGCAATCAGGCAGCCTTCAATCTGCTGGTTCTGCGCTATCAGCACAAAGTAGCTGCACTGATCTCCCGTTTCGTCAAAGACCCTCACGAAGTGGAAGATGTCACACAGGAAGCCTTCATCAAGGCTTATCGCGCGCTGAATCTGTTCCGAGGCGACAGTGCTTTCTACACATGGCTGTACCGTATCGCCGTCAACACAGCGAAAAATCACCTGGTTTCTCGTGGCCGGCGACCACCGTCGACAGACTTTGATCTGGATGATGCCGAGTTGGTCGAAGACACCACGGCATTGCGTGACACAGATTCGCCTGAGGGAATCCTCGAGAAGGAACACTTGGAAAAGTTGATCTATCAGGCGATCGACGAACTGCCGGAGGATTTGCGCACGGCTTTCACCCTGCGTGAGTTTTCCGGCCTGAGTTACGAAGACATCACGGAGATCATGGATTGTCCAGTTGGCACAGTCCGTTCGAGAATCTTCAGGGCGCGGGAAGCAATAGATAAAAAAATCCGCGACTTGATGCATTAGTTCATGGAACGAAGTCCAGCACCTGTTGTCAAAACGGGCAAGAGTGGCAATCCCAGCCTTGCAGCCGGAGTCGCCCCCCGCGTTTGTTGAGTTGAGTCTCGTTCATGAGACTCATTGATCTGACTGCCGGCAAGGTAGTCCAAGTCCCCAGAGGTAGTGCATGAGCAAGGAAAACAGTCAGGCCCGAGAGTTTGCCGAATCACTATCCGCCTTGATGGATAATGAATCGACTGAGCTGGAGCTGCGCCGGTTGTTGAAGGAAATGCCGAGTCACCCTGAGATAGCCCAGACCTGGGACCGGTACAACCTGACGAGATCCCTTCTCCATAAAGAGGTCGTGCGGCCAGTGTCTGCTGCTGGAACTCTTTCCATGCTGGAGGCATTGGCTGCAGAAGCGCCGTATGGTGGGATCAAGTCTTCTACGTCTGATGTGGCACGCAACACCTGGTTCCAGGCAGCAGGTCGTATTGCGATCGCTGCTTCGGTTGCTCTGGCCGTTTTCGTCGGGTTGCAGACATTTGTTGACCAAAGCATTCCGGTAAGCAGCATGGCGCAACGTCCTTCTGCTCTTGTTGAGGATAATTCCGAGGCACTGGCATTCACCCCAACTGAAGTTGCTGGCGATACAGGTTTCGATGCTGATGCGCAGCAACGTCTCAATGAATACATTCGCGGCGTATCCATTCAGTATCGCGAAGATGCCGTGGCTACGCCCGGCTTCAATATTCTGCAGGATTCGCAACTGATCCGGCAGGTCAATCAGATCGAGAACTAGAAATATAGAGGACAGCAGCAACTCTCCGCTGTCCTCTGTTCTTGACGAAAGCCTTTGAGCCATTCCTCCCGCGTTGTTGCAATTCAGCGCTTGCCCCTCTGACAATCGCCCTGTACTTTACGGCATCGTTGATACATTGCTGCGTTTTCGGCAATTGCCGGACAACTCGCATTGGAGAGAAAAATATGGGTTCATCTGTTCATAAAGCCACGCTTGCCATTTGGGGCGCTCTGGTGCTTTCAGCGGTACTTTCCCTGCAGTCATCACCCTCGAGCGCAGCCGAGTTGCCTGACTTTGCCGCCTTGGTCGAGCAGAACGGGCCCGCTATTGTCAATATTGCGACCATGCAGCAAGTGACCTCATCGCGGGATGAGCGGGGCGACATCGAAGAGCTGCTGCGCCGGTTGAGTCCGGATGAGCCTTTGCCCCCGGAATTGGAGGAGCAGCAGTCACGTCCCCGTGGCGGCGTAGGATCGGGCTTCATCATGTCCGAAGATGGCTATGTCATCACCAATCACCACGTAGTAAACGGTGCTGATCAGATTACTGTGACGCTTAATGACCGGCGGGTATTTCAGGCCCGCATTATAGGGACAGACGAGTTGTCTGACGTGGCACTGATCAAGATCGATGCCGAGAACCTTCCTACCGTGGAGTTCGGGGATTCAGAGGCTGTGCGCGTCGGCGAATGGGTTCTGGCAATAGGCTCGCCATTCGGTCTCGAATTCTCGGCGGCGGCTGGTATCGTCAGTGCAAAAGGCCGGGCTGTTCCGGGCAATCAAACCAACTATGTCTCATTCATTCAAACGGATGTGGCAATCAATCAAGGCAATTCGGGCGGTCCGCTTTTCAATCTTGAAGGCAAAGTGATCGGCATCAATTCGCAGATTCTGAGCAGTACCGGCGGATCCAACGGCATCTCTTTCGCCATACCGAGCAATGTGGCGTTGAATGTGGTGGAGCAGCTTCGCGACACCGGTGCTGTAAGTCGGGGATTGCTCGGCGTTTTGATCAAGGACGTCGATTTTGCGCTGGCGGAAGCGTTCTACATGGAGCGTCCTATGGGCGCCTTCGTTGACGAAGTGCAGCCTGGCAGTCCTGCCGAGACTGCAGGCGTATTGAATGACGACATCATCATGGCGTTCAATGGCAGAGAAATTGAATCGTCCTCCATGCTGCCGTTCTATGTTGGTCAGGTGCGCCCGGGGACAAACGCGGAACTGACGATCATGCGCAACGGAGAGACCATTGCACTGGATGTAGTGGTCGGAGCATTGCCCGGCAGCGGTATAGCCTCTTCGAATGCACCAATAGAGCCACCGCCAGCCAACAGCCTTGGTCTCACCATCAGCGAATTGAGTGAAGAAGCCCGGGACGTATCCGGTGTTCAAGGGGTGCGGATCGAAGAGCTGCAGGACGGCCCTGCGGCAAAGGCAGGACTTGAGGAAGGGGATGTGATTGTCGAGCTGAATCGCATGCCGGTCCCGGATATTGGTGCCTTCAGCGCTGCCGCCGAACAGCTGCCTGCTACGGGCTTTGTTCCGGTGCGAATCGTGCGCGAAGGACGTGGCACTACCCTGGTGCTGGAGCTCGAATGATCCTGACAGGTGGCATTGCCTGTCGCGCAACGCCACCTTTCAGCACAATGTTTTCAGGACACTTTGACGATTGCAGCCCACTGATATTCCGCCGGAAATTCACTGACAGCCCCAACCTGATACTGTAGACTTGCCGCCTTGAAAACGAGGTGGGGCGTGCTCTTGTTTTGTTCGTGCCTGACATGCCTCGTACCTCGCCCATTAATTTTCGACTTTGTGATCCTATCCTGTGAGTGATTTAAGCCACATCCGCAATTTTTCCATCATCGCGCACATCGACCATGGCAAATCCACCCTCGCAGATCGCTTCATCCAGACCTGTGGCGGCCTGGAGGAGCGTGAGATGAACGAGCAGGTGCTTGATTCTCTCGATATCGAGCGCGAACGAGGCATCACCATCAAGGCCCAGAGCGTCACGCTGTATTACGACAGCAAGGACGGTCGGCGCTATCAACTCAATTTCATTGATACGCCCGGGCATGTGGACTTCACTTATGAAGTCTCACGCTCGCTGGCCGCATGTGAAGGTGCGTTGCTCGTTGTGGACGCAGGTCAGGGTGTCGAAGCGCAGTCTGTAGCGACCTGCTACACCGCCATCGAGCAGGGATTGGAAGTAATCCCTGTGCTCAACAAGATGGACCTGCCGCAGGCTGAGCCTGAGAAAGTGCGTCAGGAAATCGAAGAGATCATTGGAATTGATGCGTCCCAGGCGGTGTGCGCCAGTGCCAAAACAGGCATGGGCATCATCGACATCCTGGAGGAGCTCGTGCGCCTGGTCCCCCCCCCACAGGGAGATACGGAAGCGCCGCTGCAGGCGCTGATCATCGATTCGTGGTTCGACAACTACCTGGGCGTGGTGTCACTGGTCCGCGTCAAGCAGGGTACATTGCGCAAGGGTGACAAGATCATCGCCAAGACCATCGGCAAGTCACATCTGGTGGATGGCGTGGGGGTGTTTACCCCGAAGCGTCATGAAACCGATATCCTGCGCGCCGGCGAAGTAGGGTTCGTTGTAGCTGGCATCAAGGAAATCCAAGGGGCGCCGGTAGGGGATACCCTGACGCATGCCTCCACTTCCGACGTCGCGGCTCTGGCAGGTTTCAAGAAGATTCAACCGCAGGTCTATGCCGGCCTGTTTCCTGTATCTTCCGACGATTTCGAGAGTTTCCGCGACGCGCTGGAAAAGCTGACGCTGAACGATGCCTCGCTCTACTACGAGCCGGAAAGCTCAGACGCCCTGGGCTTCGGATTCAGGTGCGGCTTCCTCGGCATGCTGCACATGGAGATCATTCAGGAGCGCCTGGAGCGCGAATATGACCTCTCGCTGATCACCACAGCCCCAACGGTGGTTTACGAAGTGCTGCTCACCAACGGCAAGATTGTGCGTGTTGACAGCCCCTCGGCATTGCCTGCCATTACGTCTATCGATGAAATGCGTGAGCCAATAGTGCTGGCCAGTATCCTCGTGCCGCATGAATACCTCGGCAACATCATCAATCTGTGCATCTCTCGTCGTGGCGTACAACGCGACATGCAGTTCATCGGTCGGCAGGTGTCCCTGCGTTACGAGCTACCCATGAACGAAGTGGTGCTGGACTTCTTCGACAAGCTCAAATCAGCCAGCCGTGGCTATGCCTCGCTGGATTATCACTTCATCCGTTTTGAGCCAGCCAATCTTGTCCGCCTTGACGTACTCATCAATGGCGACCGTATAGATGCGCTCGCGCTGATCGTGCATCGTGAACAGGCACACCACAAAGGGCGTTTGCTTGTGGAGAAAATGAAGGAACTGATTCCTCGCCAAATGTATGATGTGGCCATACAGGCAGCCATCGGTGGACAGATCATTGCGCGTCAGACCGTCAAGGCACTGCGCAAGAATGTGACTGCGAAATGTTATGGCGGGGATGTGTCCCGCAAGAAGAAGTTGCTCGAGAAGCAGAAGGCCGGCAAGAAGCGCATGAAGCAGGTGGGCAATATCGAAGTACCCCAGGAGGCATTCCTGGCCGTGCTCAAGGTGGATAGCTGATGGATATCGATTTTTCGCTGGTGTTGCTGGTGCTGGTGATGCTGACCGGCGCCGTTGCCTTGTTTGATCGCATGATCAATGCAGAGCCCCGCCGACAGGCGGTCGAGAAACTCAAGGCGGTTCAACAGCCCCCCAGTGAGGCGCTCGCAAATGCCATTGCCGTTGCGGAGCAGGAGCCGGTGGTCGTCGAGTATGCCAAGTCTTTTTTCCCAGTGTTGCTGATCGTATTGGTCCTGCGCTCCTTTCTTGTGGAACCCTTTCAAATTCCGTCCGGCTCCATGATTCCCACCCTGGAAGTGGGCGACTTCATCCTGGTGAACAAATTTACCTACGGATTGCGCCTGCCCGTGGTCGGAACCAAGATCGTTGCCATGAATGATCCGAAACGAGGCGAAGTGATGGTGTTCATTCCGCCGCACGACAGCCGCTATTTCATCAAACGGGTAGTTGGTTTGCCTGGTGATACCATTCGCTATGAAGACAAAGTGCTGTACATCAATGACGAGCGTGTAGTCTCCGAGCCGATTGACCAGGTTGAAATCGAGATGCCCAATGGCATGATGCAGAGCGGAATCCTGCTCACCGAAAAGCTGGGTGAGGTGGATCATGAAACTCAAATCATGAATGCCCCATCGCGCGATGGTGGACGGACGGTTTGGGTAGTGCCGGAAGGGCACTACTTCATGATGGGTGACAATCGAGACAACAGTGCGGACAGCCGGGTCTGGGGGGCGGTGCCGGAACAGAACATCGTGGGCAAGGCCTTTGCGGTGTGGATGCACAAAGAGGCTGGCTGGAGCCTGCCTTCCTTCAGCCGCAATGGATTGATTCTCTGAAACGCGCACTGTGTCGCGGTTCGGCAGTGCTTCGACTCTATAATGTCCCGGGTCAAACACAGGGGATCCACGCTGCGTCGGGATCGTCTCTTTCCAGGAGAGTGCCATGAAGAATCTGTACCTGCCCATGCCAGATTTGCAGCGTGGATTTTCGAAGTTCGGCCTGCTGATGATGCTGGTCCTGCTTGTCAGCGGACTGACATTCGGGCTGAAAATATTGCCGGTGTATCTGGACCATAATTTCGTGAAAGACGTGGCCGAAGAGCTGATCGCAGATGGTCGGGCGGCAACCCTGACGCAGGGCGAGATTCGCGAAGAGATAGCCAATGGTCTGCGTGTCAACAATGTCCGCGACTTCAATCTCAACAGCGTCACGCTGGAGCGCGAGAACGCCGAACCTGTCCTTGTCATAGAGTACGAACGCCGTGTCCCTCTGGTGGCCAATATTGATGTCGTCATCAGCTTTGACGATCGAATCGAATAAATGACGGCGCCGCTTCGACACCTCGAGAAAGGCGTCGCCTATCAGTTCAAGGACGCTGCGATTGCCGAACAGGCGTTGACTCATCGCAGTGCCAATCGTCTGAACAACGAGCGTCTGGAGTTTCTGGGCGACTCAGTGCTCGGTTTCCTTATCGCTGAAGAGCTGTTCTTGCGCTTTCCATTGGCTCCGGAAGGGGAGCTGAGCCGCATGCGTGCAGGACTTGTGAATCAGCAGAGTCTTGCCGACATCGCCACGCGCCTGGGGATCGGAGAGCTGCTGATCCTCGGCCCGGGCGAGCTCAAATCCGGGGGGCGTCAGCGCGCGTCGATTCTGGCTGATGCATTGGAAGCGGTACTTGGTGCCATTTACAGCGACGGAGGCCTGGACGCCTGCCGCGCCTGCGTGCTCCGCTTGTTTGCCGGGCAGTTTCTCAAACATGTCAGCTCCGAGCTGCACAAGGACGCCAAAACCCAGCTGCAGGAGACGCTGCAGGCCCGCGCATTGCCTGTGCCCCGGTACGAAGTCGTCACAGTGGAAGGCACTGATCACGAACAGATATTCGTCGTGTCCTGCCACGTCACACTATTGCCGAACGCGACGACAGGCAAAGGTCGCAACCGCAGGCTCGCGGAGCAGGATGCTGCGGGTCAGGCACTGCGGGCCATCGAGTCATGAAACTCTCCACCTATGAAGATCCGCTTATGACAATGCAGGATGATACTCAGAATCAGGAGCGCTGTGGCTTCATCGCCATCGTGGGCCGCCCCAACGTCGGCAAGTCCACGTTGCTCAATCATCTCCTCGAACAGAAAATCAGTATTACTTCGCGCAAGCCACAGACAACGCGACATCGCATTCTTGGCATCAAGACAGTAGGTTCTCTGCAGTTTGTCTACGTGGACACGCCAGGCATTCACAAGAGCCAGAAAAAAGCGATCAATCGCGTCATGAACAACACGGCGACCAGTGCGCTGGATGGTGTGGATGTAGTGCTGTTTGTCGTCGAACGCATGGTGTTCAATGAAGAAGATGAAATGGTGCTCGAGGCTCTGAAGAAGGTGAAGGTGCCTGTTCTTCTCCTTATCAACAAGTGTGACCTGCTGGAATCACCCGGACGTCTGCTGCCGCATATTGAACGGATGGCAAAGAAGCGCGAATTCGCTGAGATCATCCCGCTGTCCGTACTCTCCAACCACAATCTGGATGCAGTGGAGAAATGCGTGGAGAAGTATCTGCCTCTTGGCCCATTTCTGTATCCCGTAGATCAGGTGACCGATCGCAGCTCGCGTTTTCTGGCAGCCGAGATCATTCGCGAGAAGATAACGCGACAACTTGGTGATGAATTGCCTTATGAAGTTACTGTGGAAATTGAGAAATACACCATACAGGACGGGATTGTGCACATTCACGGCCTGGTGCTGGTGGACAAGGAAAGTCAGAAGCAGATCATCATCGGTACGCGGGGAGCGCGCATGAAAACGATCGGCAGCGCCGCGCGGGTCGATATGGAAAAGGCCTTTGACGCAAAGGTCATGTTGAACCTCTGGGTCAAGGTCAAGAGCGGCTGGGCTGACGACGAACGCGCCTTGCAGAGTCTTGGTTATCACATCGACTGATTGCGGAGGGCAGGGCGATGATCGCCAGGATCGAATTGCAGCCTGCGTGGGTACTGCATGCTCAGCCCTTTCAGAACACCAGTCTGCTGGTGGATTTTTTCAGCCTGGACTACGGGCGAGTGCGAGCTGTCGCCAAGGGAGCGCGGCGCCCAAACGCCCGCAACAAAGCGCTGTTGCAACCATTTCAGCCGCTGCTTGTAAGCATGATGGGGCGCAACGATCTCAAGAATCTCACCGCCATCGAAGTCAGTCATGGGGCGTTCAGTCTGCATGGCACGCGCTTGTTCAGTGGGCTCTATCTGAATGAATTGCTGGTGCGATTGCTGATGAGTCATGAACCCCAGGCAGATTTGTACCGCTCCTACCAGCAGGCAATCATTGGCTTGAGCACGGATCGAGATGTCATGGCCGTACTGCGACGTTTCGAGCTCGATCTCCTGGACGCTCTCGGATACGGACTCAATCTCCACGAAGATTGCAGGTCTGGCGAGCCAATCACAGAGGAGGGACGTTATCTCTTTCTGGCCGATGAAGGTTTTGAGCGTCTTGCGGTTCAATCTGATGCGCACGCGCTCTCTCAAACTCTGTTCAGCGGCGCAGAAATCTGTGCCCTGCGCAGTGGCGAATTTGCTGAAAAATCCCATGGTCGTGCCGCGATGCGTCTGACGCGAATCGCGTTGCAACGCTTGCTGGGGGACAAGCCGCTCGTGAGTCGAGAGCTGTTCCAGTCGCTGCGCCCCCGGGAATGATTTTACGGCCCCGCGGTTTACTTTCAGGCCAAGACAATAAAAGGTAAAATCTCGCCAAATTTTAAGTGAGACACCTTGATGTCCTTTACCTACCCGCTGATCGAATCCCAGATAGGCAACACGCCGCTTGTCAAACTCGCGCGCTTGCCTGGCGTCACCAGCAATACACTTCTGGTCAAACTTGAAGGCAATAATCCTGCCGGGTCCGTCAAGGACCGTCCCGCCTACAACATGATTCTGCAGGCTGAATTGCGCGGCGATATACATCCGGGCGATACCCTCATCGAGGCGACCAGTGGCAATACCGGCATAGCACTCGCCATGGTCTGCGCGGTCAAGGGTTACCGTCTCATCCTGATCATGCCAGAGAACATGTCCGCTGAAAGACGTGCGTCGATGTCTGCCTACGGTGCTCAGCTGATTCTCGTAACCGAAGTACAGGGCATGGAAGGTGCTCGTGACCTGGCTCAGCGCATGTCCCGGGAAGGGCGGGGCAAAGTGCTGGATCAGTTTGCCAATCCGGACAATCCCAATGCCCATTATCTGCATACCGGTCCCGAGATCTGGCGTGATACCAATGGCACTGTTACGCATTTTGTCTGTTCCATGGGCACAACAGGCACCATCATGGGCGTTTCGCGTTATTTGAAGGAAAAAAATCCTGCAATTGCCATTGTGGGTCTCCAGCCACGTGAAGGCTCGCGCATTCCCGGGATCAGGCGCTGGCCGGTGGAATACCTGCCTTCCATTTTCGATGCTTCGCGCGTAGACAAGATCATGGACATCGATCAGGCGGATGCCGAGAACACCATGCGAGCGCTCGCCAGAGAGGAAGGTATCTTTTGCGGAGTATCGTCTGGAGGCTCGGTGTTTGCAGCGCTGGAAATGAGCAAGACGCTGAGCAATGCCGTCATAGTGGCGATCGTCTGTGATCGAGGTGACAGATATCTTTCAACGGGTGTATTTGCCTGATCACCCCTTCCGAATTCATGCGCCGAGTCATTGATGCTGACCCTGCGTGCCTCCAATGTATGTGCAGATGAGCACCAGGAACAACGTATGAAGAACGCAAGACGCCGCAACAAACTGCCCACTGATGCCGTGGAGCTGCAAATTCAGCGCCTCAGTCACGACGGGCGCGGCATTGCCAGTATCGAAGGCAAGATTGCCTTCGTCGATGGTGCACTGACCGGTGAGACCGTCAAGGCGCTCTATGTCGCTCGCCACAAGCAGTACGACGAGCTGCGGGCACAGGAAATTCTGGTGTCGGCCAGCGAGAGGGTGCAGCCTCCCTGTGCCCATGCCAGCGTATGTGGAGGCTGTGCAATGCAGCATTTGCATCCCGACGCTCAGGTGCTGTTGAAGGAGCGGGTCCTGCACGAACAAATGCAGCACATTGGCGGACTCACCCAGTATGAGCACATGCCAGCCATTCGTAGCCAGAGTGTTGCCTATCGCCGCAAGGCGCGACTGGCCGTGCGCTATGTCACCAAGAAAGAGTCCATGCTGGTAGGGTTTCGCGAGAAGAACAGCACTTTCATTGCGCAGATGACCGACTGTGCGGTGCTCAACCAGAAAGTGTCAGGCTTGATCGCGCCGCTGCGCGTCTTTCTGGCTGCGCTGGAGTGCCGGTTCACGATTCCGCAGATTGAAGTGGCCGTCGGAGAGCTCCCAGCAGCGTCGGCAGAGGGCGTCCATCCGGCGGAAGATGTGGTGTTGATCGTGCGACATCTGGAGCCCTTGTCCGCAGAGGATCACGAGGCATTTCTGCAGTTCGCGCGGGACCATGCCGTGCAGATGTATTTTCAACCGAAAGGAGCGGACTCAGTGCACAAGGTCTGGCCTGTTGATGGCGGTGACAGGCTCTATTACCACTTGCCGGATTTCGGTCTGCGCATGGCGTTTCATCCGACTGATTTCACACAGGTCAATGGTGAGCTCAATCGGCACATGATAAACCGTGCACTCACCATGCTTGATCCGCAGGAAGATGAACAGATTCTCGACTTGTTTTGCGGCCTGGGCAATTTCACGTTGCCACTGGCAACACGCAGTCGGTATGTGGTTGGCGTTGAAGGCAGCGAGGAGATGGTCAGGCGTGGGTTTGAAAACGCACGTGAGAACGGCCTCAACAACGTCGAATTTCACGCAGCGAATCTGTGCGAGGACTTCGAAGTCAATAGCTGGGCCGCGCGCAGATACGACAAGATCCTGCTCGACCCGCCACGCTCAGGAGCTCTGGAGATCATTCCCGTCGTGGCAGCGCTGGGTGCCCGCAAGATTCTTTATATCTCCTGCAATCCTGCAACACTGGCGCGCGATGCCGGAGAGCTTGTAAAGCATGGCTATGTGCTCACCCGGGCTGGAGTCATGGACATGTTTCCACATACATCGCATGTTGAGTCCATTGCCGAGTTCGTGCTCGCCAAGTCCTGAAATTCCTGCTGAGAGTTGGTGTCGCCCCATGGTTCAGGTACGAGAAAGTCACAAGTTCAACCCCGATGGCAGTATCTGCTTCGAAGAGTGGCTTGTCACATTGCAGTTGCGCGGCACACTCGATCACCACGAACGTATCCGGCGTGCCTGCGAGCTCAGCTGGGATGCGGAACAACGGGCGCGCGCGACAAATACCGTCTGGGCCGGACGCAACAGCTATCTTACCGGTCTAGAGATGGCAGAAATACTTGTGGAGTTGCGTCTCGACAGCGAAGCGCTGATTGCATCCATCTTGTACCGCAGTGTGCGGGAGTCGCGTGTCACTCTTGATTCACTGCGGACGGAATTCGGGGATGAAGTAGCAAAGCTGGTGGAGGGCGTACAGCGAATGGCCGCCATCAACGAGACTGACACCTCCCGTACCCGTGTCCTCGGCCAGTCCGGAGATCAGGTAGAGAATGTTCGCAAAATGCTGCTCGCACTTATTGATGATGTGCGTGTGGCTCTGATCAAGCTTGCCGAACGCACCTGTGCGCTGCGTGCAGTCAAGAACGCGCCTGAAGAGCGGCGTCAACGAGTGGCGCGCGAAGTGTTCGAGATTTACGTCCCACTTGCTCATCGGCTGGGTATCGGACAGTTGAAGTGGGAGCTGGAAGACCTGTCATTCCGATACCTGCAGGAAGACAATTACAAGCGAATTGCCAGTCTGCTGGATGAGCGTCGCGTGGATCGCGAACGATTCGTCGTGGAAGTGACCGAAGAGCTGCGCCGGCAGCTGGACCGGGCCAATATTGATGCGGAAGTGACAGGGCGCGCAAAGAACATCTACAGCATCTGGCGCAAGATGCAGGCGAAGAAACTCGATTTCTCGCAGATATTCGATATCCGTGCAGTACGCATTCTGGTGCCTGAAGTTCGCGACTGCTATGCCACGCTTGGCATCGTGCATAACCTCTGGCGCGTGATACCCAATGAGTTCGATGACTATATCGCGACCCCGAAGGAGAACGGCTACCAGTCCCTGCATACCGCTGTCATTGGTCCTGACAAGAAAGTTTTCGAGATTCAGATCCGCACTTTCGCAATGGATGAAGATGCAGAGCTGGGTGTCTGCGCTCACTGGCGCTACAAGGAAGGCATCACGGATCCGCATTACAAGGACAGCTTCGACGACAAGATTGCGTGGCTGCGGCAGTTGCTGGCCTGGCATGACGAGATGGGGATGGTGGGTGGTTTGGCGGAGCAGCTTCGCAGCGACTCTTCTACGCCTGATCGCATCTATGTGTTCACGCCTGAAGGCCATGTCGTGGATATGATGATGGGTGCCACGCCTCTCGATTTCGCCTATTACGTACATACCGAAATTGGCAACAAATGCTGCGGCGCTCGCGTGAATGGCAAGACGGTTCCTCTGAGCTATCGACTGCAAACTGGCGACCGGGTGGAAGTGCTTGCAGATGAACAGAGCACTCCGAGTCGCGACTGGCTCAAGCCCGGGTTGGGTTACGCCAATACGCCGCGTGCTCAAGCCAAGCTGATTCAATGGTTCAAGACACAAGGGCGCGAGCAGAACGTCAACCATGGTCGCGCACTGCTTGCAGAGGAGTTCGAGCGTCTTGCTGTGGCCCATCCCAATTATCGTGACCTGGCCCGTAGATTGGGCTGCAAGAATGAAGAGGGACTGTTCGCGGCGGTGGGCGTCAGTGCCATCGGCGTGGACGAAGTGATTGCCGCAGTGCAGGAACTTTCGCAATTGCTGTGTGTTCTCGAAGAATCCCGCCTTGCGGCGGAGTCGCCGGTGCAGCAGACACATGTCTTTGGTGCGGGACGTTTCTCCACTCAGCTCGCCAGCTGTTGCTCCCCGATGGAAGGTGATCCTGTAGTTGGCTGTCTGAGTGAAGACAATCATGTGGTTGTTCACAGACCTGATTGTCCAGTGGCGCTGCATTACCAGCTCGAGAGCGACGAGAATTTCATTGAAGTGCAGTGGGGTGACGGGCGGCGCATAAGCATGCTGGTGGAGCTGTACATTCTGGCCTATGACCGAGCAGGACTGTTGCGCGACATCACCACTATTCTGGCGGATGCGCAGATAGAAGTAATGGAAGTCAATACGCGCACCGATCGAAACTCTGGTACCGCCCGTATGAGCCTGCAGGTGGAAGTGGATTCCTATCCGGTGCTTTCGAGAGTTCTCGAAAAAATCAGCCGATTGAACAATGTCATCGAGGCTCGCCGAGTAGTCGCTGGCAGCTCTCCCGACTTGCCAACACCAACAAGCTACGCGTGACTACTGCCAATGCACTGGAGAGCTTTGTCCATGACTGATACCCCTTCACTGAGTCAACTGCTGACGGTCATGCGGCAACTTCGTGATCCCGACCATGGGTGTGACTGGGATAGAAAGCAGACGCTTAAGTCCCTCACTGCCTACACTCTGGAAGAAGTCTATGAAGTCATTGATGCTGTCGAACGCGGTGACTTCCTGCAATTGCGCGATGAGCTTGGTGATCTGCTGTTTCAGGTAGTGTTCTATGCGCAGATCGCCAACGAGGAAGGTCGCTTCAACTTCAATGATGTGGCCCAGGCTGTTGCAGAGAAACTCCTGCACCGCCATCCCCATGTATTTCCTGACGGCACTATGCAGAGTTTTGGCAGCGAGACTCTGGCGCTTGACGCAGAGACGGTGGCCATTCGCTGGGAACAGATCAAGAATCTGGAGCGTGAGTTGAAAGCGTCGCGCACGCCGTCGGGAACAGTGCCCAGTGTTCTGGATGATGTTCCTGGCACTCTCCCAGCCATGGAGCGCGGGCGCAAATTGCAGAAGCGAGCCGCATCGTTGGGGTTCGACTGGCAGGACCCGCAGCCGGTGCTTGCAAAGCTTCGTGAGGAAATTGCCGAACTTGAAGTGGAAATGAGGCGCCAGGACAAGGAAGGAATGCAGGCAGAGTTTGGCGATGTGCTGTTCAGTTGCGTCAATCTTGCGAGACATCTCGACATTGATCCCGAGACGGCGTTGCGCGCTGCCAATCGCAAGTTTGAGCAACGCTTTCGCAGTATGGAGGTTGTCGCTTTAGCGCGTCAGATGCCTTTGCATGCCATGGATATGGCAGCACTTGATGATTTGTGGAATGAGATCAAGACAGAAGAAGCCAGAAGTAAAGTTTGAAGGCACGTTTGTGGCTGACCATGCACCTCCTTGTTTCGGTGCTTGCCTTTGGTGTAAGGTCCAAATCTTTGGATTGCCGCGTTAATTTTCAATAGAAAGTCTGTCTGAAATGATTTCAGACATTATTCAGGAGTGTTTTATGCGAGTGATATTGTTGGGGGCCCCTGGGGCGGGGAAGGGGACGCAGGCACAATTCATCATGACGAAGTTTGGAATACCGCAGATTTCTACAGGCGACATGCTGCGTGCGGCCGTCAAAGCGGGCAGTGCCCTCGGCTTGCAAGTAAAAGAGGTCATGGCTTCTGGTGGGCTTGTTACGGATGAAATCATCATTGCACTAGTGAAAGAGCGCATCACGCAGGCAGATTGCGCAAAAGGATTTCTCTTCGATGGTTTCCCACGCACGATTCCCCAGGCACAAGCAATGGTGGACGCCGGTATCGCCATTGATGTCGTGGTAGAGATCGCTGTTGAAGACGAAGACATTGTAAAACGTCTTAGCGGTCGTCGCGTTCACCCCGATTCAGGACGCATTTACCACACAATCTTCAATCCTCCTGCGCGCGAAAATCTCGATGATCTGACTGGTGAGGCACTGATCCAGCGTGACGACGACAAGGAAGAAACGATTCGCAAACGCTTGCAGGTTTATCACCAGCAAACCAAGCCACTTGTCGATTTCTACAAGGATCTGCAACGCGCAGGCAGTGCAGTCAAAGTCGAGCAGCTCAATGGTGCTGTTGATGTCGAGATTGTGCGAACAGAAATTACACGCTTGCTCAGTGCCATGTAATTCCCAACAGAGAGCGCCAGAGCAACGCTGGCGCTCTCATTAAAAATGTAGATGCGCGATGCTGAATTTTCTCAAATACCCTTTCTGACATTCTTCAATTGGTTTTTTCGCAAAAAAAACGCGGAATAAGTTGATTTTTTTCAAAAATTCCAAGCAGTGATGCTGTATGAGCGATATTATTTGTGCTATGGTGCGGCTCAAACAAGGCTAGGCCTTTGTTGAAGAAATTAAAGTGGTTTTGTTCCACATATTTGGAGAGATATCAGTATGGCTAAAGTTAAAGCGACAAAGAAGGCGCCTGCTAAATCGGCAGCAAAAAAAACCGGTGATGCTGCTCCTGCAAAAGTGACAACGGCATCAGCGAAACAGCCAAAGGGCGCAGCCCCAAAAGCCAAGCCAGTTGCAACAGCAAAAGGCAAAGCCGCTTCTGCTAAAACTAAAGCTTCCAAGAACTCTACCGCTACAAGCAAGACGTCCGCTGTAAAAGCCCGCACTGCTGCAACCAAACTTCAAGCTACTCAAACCGCTGCAAAACTCAAGGCAAGTGCTGACGCGCGAAAGATTGCCATTGCAGCAAAAGCTGAAGCAGATCTTGCCAAAGCAGTGAAGGCATTCGCGGATGCGTGGAAGAAGAAGCGGTCCAAGGCTGATTCCACCAAGGAAGCAGCTCGTACCAAGAAAGAAGAGCTCAAGCGCAAGATTGCAGCAAAGAAAGCTGCCGTGAAAGCGAAAGCGGCGGCACAAAAAGCGGCGGCCAAAGCCAAGTCAGCGGCGAAGAAGCGTATTACTCGGGAGCGCATCGCTACGAAACGCGCACTTGTGAAAGCACGCGCGGCAGCGAAGAAACTTGCACTGAAGGAGAAGACAGCAGCACGACGTGCAGCGCTGAAAGCAAAAACGGCTTCCAAGAAAGTTGTCAAAGCCGTCAAGTCCGCTGTGTCAGGAGTCGCTGCGAAAGTCAAAGCTGCAGTGAAAGGCAAAGCAGCTGCCAAGAAAGCGCCAGCGAAGGCACCCGTAGCGAAAAAGGCAGCGCCTGCAGCCAAGCCTGCTGTGAAAAAGGCTCCTGTGGCCAAGAAAGCTGCGCCTGCAAAGAAGGCAGCTCCTGTCAAGAAAGCAGTGCCTGCCAAGAAGGCTGCGCCAGCGGTAAAAGTTGCTGTGAAGAAAGCGGCAGTTGTGAAGAAAGTAGTTGCTGTGAAAAAGGCTGTGTCTGCTCCCAAGGCAGCACCAGCGAAGGCAGCACCCGCGAAGAAAGCAGCACCCGCGAAGAAAGCAGCACCGGCAAAGAAAGCTGCAGCGCCTGCTGCAGCACCAGTGGCTCCCGCCGCTGCGCCTGCTCCGGCAGCGAGTTGATCTGATGCGTCCTGAGCAAGGACGCAAGCATAAGGTATGACCGATCCCTCAGAGCAGGAATGTCCTGAGGGATCTTTTAATTCAGATCTGTATACTCCCGCCATGACAAAAATTCTCGCTATCGATACGTCTCACGCAATTTGCTCAGTAGCACTGAATATTTCTGAAAAAATCACTTCACGTGTCAGTGCTGCTCCGCGTCAGCACGCACGACAATTGCTGCCAATGATCGAAGCGCTGCTTGCCGAGCAGGGCCTGCGTGCTCGCGATCTGGATGCTATCGCATTAGTCATCGGGCCGGGGTCTTTCACAGGTCTGCGGATCGGTGCCGGTGTCGCACAAGGATTGTCGTTCGCCACGGGTGTCCCTGTGTTATGTATTTCTTCGCTGGCTGTGATGGCCATGCAAGCGCATCTCGAACAGCACTGTGACTTGGTGAGTGTCTGTCTGCTTGCTCGCGAAGACGAAGTGTATGCGGCGAGTTATCAAATTGTTGGCGAAGACCCGATTCTGATCGGGAATGAGCAGGTCTGCGAACCTTCTCTGGCGATCTTCACGCCAGATGGATTTGCCGCGGGTGATGGCTGGACTCTGTTGACCGCTGCACGTGGCAGCCATGCCACCATGCATGAATGTAGATCGGACGCCAAGACGTTGAGCATGATTGCAGTGCAGCACTGCCGTAAAGGGTTGGGAGTGTCTGCGCCAATGGTGCTTCCTGTGTATCTCAAAGAACAGATGGACTATCAGACCTGACATGGAACTCTCACTATTTCAGATTACGTTTCTCGCTTTTCTGCAAGGCCTTACGGAGTTCCTGCCGATATCAAGTTCCGCTCACATTCTCCTTCCCAAGGAATTGCTGGGCTGGCCGGACCAGGGGCTGGTATTTGATGTCGCGGTCCATATCGGCAGCCTGATTGCAGTGCTGACGTATTTCCGGGCGGACCTTGCCAAACTGTTCGGGGCCTGGGCTCGTTCGTTGACGGGGGGTGGCATGTCGCTGGACGCAAGGCTGGCTTGGTTTGTTGTGCTAGGCACGATACCCGCTGGAATCGCCGGATTGCTGCTTGCTGATGTCATCGAGCTGTATGCGCGCTCCATGCTGCTTATAGCGTTCACCTCCATTTTCTTTGGCATTCTGTTGTGGTGGGCTGACAGCCTGAAAGTAGAACGCGTCGATCTTGACAAGCTCTCCCTGCGCACCACCCTCATTGTTGGCTTTGCACAAGTCCTGGCGCTTATTCCAGGTACGTCTCGATCCGGCGTTACCATGACCGCTGCACTGGCCTGTGGACTTGACCGCAAGGCGGCTGCGCGATTCTCGTTTCTTCTGGCAATTCCGATAATCATGGCCAGCGGTCTGCTCAAAGGAGCGGAGTTGCTGCAGGACAATTCGCAAGCCCAGTGGGGCATACTGGTCTACGCCATCATCGTCTCTGCTTTTGTGTCCTTTTCCTGCATTCACTATTTCCTCAAGCTCATCGAGCGCACAGGCTTCATGCCATTCGTCATTTATCGCGTGTTGATGGGCCTGGGACTGCTGGCTGTTCACTTCTTCGTGCAGTCCTGAGGGGATTGCATTGCAATGTCTGCCGCGTCTGATTTCCAGTTGTGCAAGAAGGACGGACTCCTCACGTTGATCAGAGTCAGCGATCCCTCTCTGGGGGCCATCAGCGTTGATTTTGACGACAAGGCCATGGCCTGGCGTCAGCGGCACCCACTGCAGCCGGAAGCGCTGTTAAAGGCGACAGGAGTGCGTATGGGTCAGTCTTTGCGAGTCATCGATGCTACGGCTGGTTTGGGCCAGGATGCTTTCATTCTGGCCCATGCAGGATGCGATGTATTGATGCTGGAGCGTTCCTTGCTGCTCCACGCCTTGCTTGAAGATGGACTGCAGCGTGCAGCGCAAAGTGAGGATGTTCGTGTCCGCAATGCCGCTGCCAGGATGCAGTTGGTGCTGGGCGACAGCAGTTGCATTGATTTTGCAACACTGGGCGATGCCCCTGATGTCATTTATCTTGATCCGATGTTTCCCGAGCGCCGCAAGAAGTCAGCGAAGGTCAAGAAGAACATGTTCATGCTTCAGCAATTGCTGGACGATGAGCCTCCGGCTGATGGCCTGCTGCTCAAGGCGCTGCAGGCAGCGCAGAAACGAGTAGTGGTCAAACGGCCGCGAATTGCCGGATTCCTGGAAGAGCGCAAACCATCCTTCCAGTTGCTGGGCAGTTCAAGCCGCTTCGATATCTATCTGACTCAGCCGACGAGCCGTATCAGCACGTCTTCATAGATCCTGCTAAGCGCATCCAGATCGGCTACGCGCACATTCTCGTTGACCTTGTGAATGGTGGCATTGCACGGCCCCAGCTCCAGCAGCTGAGCGCCGGTTGGCGCAATGAAGCGGCCATCGGACGTGCCCCCAGTGGTGGAGCACTCCGTATCGATACCTGTCACCGCCTTGATACTTGCCGCGACAATGTCTATCAGTGTTCCACGTTGCGTCAGAAAGGGCTTTCCTGACAAATGCCAGGCAAGGGAGTACTCCAGGCCATTCGCATCCAGGATAGCCATCGTACGCGTTTTGATGGCCTCTTCAGTAAGAGCTGTGGAATAGCGGAAATTGAATGCAACGTCGAGTTCGCCAGGTATGACGTTGTCAGTGCCCTTGCCAGCATGAATGTTGGAGATCTGGAAGCTGGTCGGCGGAAACGATTCGTTACCCTCGTCCCAGCGTTCGCGGCACAGGGCATCCAGCGGCGCCATCGCCCGGTGAATGGGATTGCGGGCCAGGTGCGGATACGCCACATGCCCTTGAATGCCATGGACGGTCAGGCGCCCGTGCAATGAGCCGCGCCTGCCAATTTTGATGACATCGCCGACGTGCGACGTGCTGGAAGGTTCGCCAACGATGCAGTACTGAATTTTTTCCTGACGCTTCTCGAGCACCTCGATTACTTTGACCGTGCCGTTCACGGCGCTGCCTTCCTCATCGCTGGTGATCAGGAAGGCAATCGATCCGCGCAGAGGCCGACCCGACGCGACAAAGCGTTCGCAGGCGGTGACCATCGCGGCGATGCTGCCTTTCATGTCCGCCGCGCCGCGTCCATAAAGAACGCCATCCCGAACCTGTGGCGAAAAAGGGTCGCTGTCCCAATGCTCACTGGGGCCGGGTGGAACAACATCAGTATGCCCCGCGAACGCAAACAGAGGGCCTTGCGTGCCCAGGCGGGCCCAGAAATTCTGTACTTCACCGAACGGCAGTGATTCCACCACAAAGCCCATCGCTTCAAGGCGCTTCGCCAGCAGTGCATGGCACCCGCCATCACTGGGAGTAACGGACGCTCTTTCAATCAAGGCCTTCGTCAAGGCCAGAGTAGGGGACATGGCATTACCTGCAAAAGACGCAAGAAGCGTCCTCAGTTGTGAGTGTGAAGTTCTTCATTCAGTGCGATGGCTGTCTTGTTGGCCTTGCATTCCACGGCGCCCGTGACAGAGTTGCGACGAAACAGCAGGTCAGACTTACCCGCGAGTTCGCGTGCCTTGCGCGTGCCAACCACCTGATTGTCCTTGTCCAGCAGCAGTACCTTGGTGCCGGCTGTCACATAAAGACCCGCTTCGACGATGCAGCGATCTCCCAGCGGAAACCCGAGTCCGGCATTGGCGCCGATCAGGCAGTCGCGGCCAACTGAGATGACTACAGTGCCGCCTCCGGAGAGAGTGCCCATGGTGCTGCAGCCACCCCCCAGATCACTTCCGGAACCGATCATGACGCCGGCGGAGATGCGCCCTTCAACCATGGCCGGGCCTTCAGTGCCAGCGTTGAAGTTGACGAAACCCTCATGCATGATCGTGGTGCCTTCACCCAGATAGGCGCCCAGTCTGACCCGTGCTGTGTGCGCAATGCGCACGCCCTTGGGAACAATGTAGTTGCTCATTTTCGGAAATTTGTCGACGGACATCACTTCAAGAAGTTCGCCCTGCAGTCGCGCTTCAAGCTGGCGCGCCGGCAGATCGGCGAGGTCGATAGCGCCCTTGTTCGTCCATGCCAGATTCTGCAACAGACCGAAGGCGCCCGTCAGGTTGAGTGAGTGGGGTTTGCAGAGACGATGCGAGAGCAGATGCAGCTTCAAATACACTTCCGCAATGCAGGTGGGTGCTGCATCGGTCTCAATAAACATCACAGTGAGGTCGGCCTGCGCGCCCGCCATGGCTTGCAAGGACAAAAGAATATCCTCGGGCGCGCTGGTCAGCAGGCCTGGCACCATTGCGGTGGAGAGGCTCAGTGCTGTATTCCCTTCCTTGTACCCACATGCTGCTGCCAGTGCTGCGGCAAACACCGCAGAGGGTGCGCGCAGAACAACAGGAAAAAATACTTCTATGATGTCGCCGCGCCCATTGCGCGTGGCGAGTCCGATCCCGAGACTGTGCAGAGACAGTGTGTGTGGCATGGTTTGCAATCTCCAGTGAATGTAAGCAGATTTCAGGCGTCAGCCAGCAGCGAGTTCAGAACAACCGGGTCGGCACTGCAGAGCCAGCCGCCTGGAGCGCGTATCAGTGGACGGCGAATCACCGCTGGCCATGCCTGCATCAAGGCCGCAGCGTTGTTCGGCTCCAGTGACACACGTAACTGTTCCGGGAGGCCCCGCCAGGTAGTGCCTCGTGAATTGATGAGAGTGGACAATGGCAGGGCGCCGAGCAGTTCATCACAAAGCGCCGCGTCCAGCCCCTGCTTTCTGTAATCGTGAAACTGATAGGAAACATCATGCGCGTCGAGCCACTGCCGGGTCTTCCTGATCGAATCGCAATTGGCTATGCCATAGACAGTGATCATGACTCAGTCGCCCAGCTCCTGACGTATGTCATTCTGCAGCTTCTCAATGTCTTCCGCGTCGGTAATCTTGCGGTTGTCAGTGTCCAGAATGAAGAACAAGTCTTCCACGCGTTCTCCGAGTGTCGCAATGCGAGCGTTCTGCAACTGAATGCTGTGATCAGCGAAAATCTTGCCAATCGACGCCAGGATGCCAGGCTGGTCAGGGCAGTTGATTTCCAGTGTCGTGTAAGGGTTGTCGTCGGAATTGATGACTTCAGTTTCAACGTGTCTGCTGAAATGTTTGAGCTTGCGATCGATCCGCTTGGTGGATGCCTTCAGGTGTTGACTTGGGTCCAGAAGGTACTCACGAATCAGGCCGATTATTTCCTTGCGGCGCACAATGCTGCCACTGACAGGGGTGCCATCACTTTCCAGCACTGTGAAAGTATTCATGCAGTAGTTTTTCGCGGATGTGAAAATGCGCGCATCCATGATGTTCAAACCGAGCTTTTCGATGGCAGATGCGGTGCTGGCAAACAGATGATTGCGGTTTACTGTGTAGATGAATATCTGTGTCCCGCCCTCAGTCACTGTGTCACTCGTGTCTTCGACCAGAATCAGTGTGTCCTGACCTTCATTCCGAGCAACTGCTTCCGTATGCCACGCAATGTTGGCGGAGGATTCGCGAACGAAATATTCATCATCGACATTGGCCCATATGTGCTCGATCTGCTCCGGACCGATGCCGCGATCGGTCAACTTGAGCATGACGCTTTCCTGCTTGTCCTTGATGCGGTCAGCGCGATCGATGGGATTTTCCAGCCCGCGGCGCAAGGCCCGCTTGGTGCTGAGGTACAGCTGCCTCAGCAGTGCCGCACGCCAGGTATTCCAGAGCGTCGGATTCGTGGCACAAATGTCGGCGACAGTCATGGCATAGAGATAATCGAGGTGCAACTTGTCGCCGACCTGCAGAGCGAACTGTTGAATCACCTCAGGATCAGCGATATCCATGCGTTGCGCTGTCATCGACATAAGCAGATGTTTGCCTATCAGCCATGCCACCAGTTTGGTGTCCCACGCGCTCAGATGATGCAGTCGGCAGAACTCCGCGCCGTCGACCATGCCCAGGGTGGAATGATCGCCACCACGTCCTTTGGCGATGTCGTGATAGAGACCGGCGATGTAAAGAAGCTCTACTTTGGGCAGGCGCTTCACGATGTGCGCTGCGATCGGGAATTGCTCCTCGGCACCCGGATAGCGGAAGCGGCGCATGTTCTCCACGACCTGCAATGTGTGGGCGTCAACCGTATAGATGTGGAACAGGTCGTGTTGCATCTTGCCTGTGATGGCTCCGAATTCCGGCAGATAGCGCCCGAGCACACCGTAGCGCGACATGCGTCTGAGCTGCGACGTCAGCTCGTGAGGGGAGCGCAGCAATTCCATGAACAGGGTGATGTTGCGCAGGTCCTTGCGAAACTTCTCATCGATGATGACACTGTTCTCTCTGATCAGCCGTATGGTGGCGGCCCGCACGCCTTTGATCTGCGGGTTCTGCGCCATCAGCACAAAAATTTCCAGAAGAGCGAATGGAAAGCGCTTGAAGACGCCAGGCTGCGTGACTTCGATGTAGTCGTTGCGAATCTGGAAGCGCTTGCTGATGACCTTGATCTCCTCCTTCTCGCCAGCTCTCAGAATCGCTTCGTCGAAGTGTTGCAGAAGCACGTCATTCAGTCCGCGCAGTGTGGCCACGGCGCGGTAATATTGCTGCATGAGCTTTTCGACGGCCAGGCTCTTGTCGTCATCCTGATAGCCGAACAGGCGGGCGAGATCTTTCTGGCGATCAAACAACAGGCGATCTTCCCTGCGCCCTGCGAGCAGATGCAATCCGTACCGGATTCGCCAGAGCAGTTGCTCGCCCTGTGCCAGATCCTGGTATTCGGACTGCGTGAGAAAGCCAAGTGACACCAGGTCAGCAAGCGTGTCCGCCTTGTAGTGGCGTTTCGCAATCCAGGCAATTGTCTGAATGTCGCGCAGGCCGCCTGGCGAAGTTTTGACGTTGGGCTCCAATGCGTAGTCGATATCGTGGTATTTCTCGTGGCGCGCAATCTGTTCATCGCGCTTGGCTTTGAAGAAGGCTTTGGTCGGCCAGACGCTGTCGCACTGTGTCATGGCTATCATTGCATCGCGCAGCGCTTCCGTGCCCACGATGGTTCGGGATTCCATCAGGCTGGTTGCGACAGTAATGTCCTTGAGGGCTTCCTGCCGACATTGCTGGATTGAGCGGACACTTTGACCGATCTCCAGATTGATGTCCCAGAGGAATGTGAAGAACGCACTGATGTTCTGTTTGTAGTCCTGATGATTGTCGAAACGCGTAAGCAGCAGCAGATCTATATCGGAATGCGGATGCAATTCTCCGCGTCCATAGCCGCCTACTGCCAGCAGGCTGACATTGCTGACATCGCCCCAGGAGTAGCGCTCCCAGGCACAGCGCAGCAGCTGGTCCATGAACCAGGAGCGGCCGGTGACCAATTGCACGATGTCGGCGTCCTGTCGATACTGCTCATCCAGAATCTGGCGTGCGTGAGCCAATGCCTTCTTGAACAGCGGCACTGGTTGCGCACAATCCTTGACGCTTTTGCGAAAGCGCTCCAGGTCAAGCAGTGAGTGACGCAGATTCATATCCATTTCACAGGGAGCGACAATCATGGCTGCATGGCCTGGAGTGTGCGCCGTTGCCGACGCCAGTGGCTCAGAAGTTTTCATCGCTGCGTCGTGTCAGCACTTCCACACCGTCAGTCGTCACAGCCAGCGTGTGTTCCCACTGGGCAGAGAGGCGGCGGTCGCGTGTGGTGACTGTCCAGCCATCGGATTTGGAGAGTTTGGTGTGATGCGTGCCAGCGTTGAGCATCGGTTCAATCGTGAAGGTCATCCCTTCCTGCAGGACAATCCCAGTGCCGGGCTTGCCGAAATGCAGCACCTGTGGATCTTCATGAAAAATTCTGCCAATGCCATGGCCGCAGTATTCGCGCACGACTGAAAAATGGTTGCTCTCTGCCAGGGTCTGGATGACATGTCCGATGTCGCCGAGACGCGTTCCTGGTTTGACGATCGCAATCGCGCGATAGAGGCACTGCCTGGTGATCTCGATGAGACGCTCGACATGGGACGGCACCTCGTCTATCACGAACATCTTGCTGGTATCACCATGGAAGCCGTCCTTGATGACGGTTACATCGATATTGATGATGTCGCCTTTTTTCAGAATCTTGGTGTCGCTCGGAATGCCATGACAGATTACGTGATTCACGGAAGTACAGATGGATTTGGGGAAACCGTTGTAATTCAGCGGGGCTGGAATGGCCTGTTGTACGTTGACAATGTAGTCGTGGCAAAGCCTGTCCAGCTCGCCGGTACTGATGCCCGCCTGCACATGGGGGCCAATCATTTCGAGCACATCCGCCGCGAGGCGTCCGGCCACTCGCATTCTTGCAATTTCGTCAGGCGTCTTGATGCTGATTGCCATAATTCAGGTAGAGGTCTCGTCGAGCTGTCCACGGGGAGGTTAAAGGCCGAGCCATTGTAAAGCAGGACTTCCTTGATTGACACCGTTGCCGGGGGCCGCAGGTGTCGGTGCCTTTTGACCTGGCGCTTTATGTCCTGAGGCCGCTGTGGTATAAAGCGGCGCGCTTTGAAGCTCCCAAGGGAATAACTGGCGCAATCACATCTAAACCAACGTCGCACATACATCGACACATGTGTTCTGGGTGCCTCGCGCGCGACAGCGTGCTCGGGGTTGAATCATGGGGTGTATGGAGGCTTAACCCGAAACAAAGGAAAAATCATGGCTACTGTTTCAATGAAGGAAATGCTGAAGGCGGGTGTCCATTTCGGCCACCAGGCCCGTTACTGGAACCCGAAAATGAAGAAATTCATCTTCGGTGCGCGCAACAAGATTCACATCATCAACCTGGAGCACACTGTTCCGGCTTTGAATTCAGCGCTTGAGCAAGTGCAGGCACTGGCGGCTCGCAAGAAGAAAGTACTGTTCGTTGGTACCAAGCGCGCGGCTGGCAAGATCATCAAGGAGCAGGCTGAGCGTGCCGGCATGCCCTATGTCGATCACCGCTGGCTTGGCGGCATGCTGACCAACTACAAGACCATCCGTGGGTCCATCAAGAAACTCCGCGATCTCGAGACTCAGGCTCAGGATGGCACATTCGACCGCATGACCAAGAAGGAAGCGCTGATCCGTCGCCGTGCGATGGAAAAGCTTGAGCGCAGCATTGGCGGCATCAAGGAAATGGGCGGTCTGCCTGACGCTCTGTTCGTAATCGACGTTGATCACGAGCGCATTGCCATCACCGAAGCCAACAATCTTGGCATTCCCGTTATCGGCATCGTCGACACCAACAGCAATCCAGATGGCATTGATTACCCCATCCCCGGCAACGACGACGCCATTCGCGCCATCGAGCTGTATGCTCGTGCTGTTGCGGACGCGTGCATCGAAGGCCGTGGCGATCTGAACGTTGTCACAAGTGACAGCGAGTTCGTTGAGGTCAGCGACAGCGTGGCTGCCAGCGAGCAGACTGGAAGTGCAGCAGCTGGCGCATAAGTCCGCCTGACACGCAGAGGAGCGTCAGCGATGACACCTCACTCCCCAAGCGAGGCCGCTGGCCGAAGATAGAGCGGCCATCGCTGGAACAGGGAGAAAGAAGAGGGGCTTCGCCCCTTTTTTTTAGCCAGTTTTGACACATTGAATTCACCTTGGAAATCGACAGAGGCAAACAAATGGCAGAAATTACAGCAGGCATGGTCAAGGAGCTGCGTGAGCGCACCGGGCTGGGAATGATGGATTGCAAGAAGGCATTGGTGGAAGCCAATGGAGACATGGAAAAGGCGATCGACGATCTGCGCAAGGCGAGTGGCCTGAAGGCTGCCAAGAAAGCCGGCCGGATTGCTGCGGAAGGCGTGGTGCTGACCAAAGTGTCGGACGACGGTAGCTTCGGCATCATCGTTGAAGTAAACAGCGAGACGGATTTCGTCGCTCGCGACGAGAATTTCCTGAGCTTTGCGAACAAAGTCATCAACGAAGCCTTTACACGTCGAGTGTCAGATGTAGCCGCGCTGATGGCGGGCGATCTTGAAAAGGTGCGTGAAGCTCTGGTGCAGAAGATCGGCGAAAACATCAATGTACGTCGCATCCAGATCGTAGAGTTCAAGAACCCCAATGTCGGGATCGTGGACACCTACATCCACAGCAACAATCGTATTGCTGTCGTTGTTGCACTGAAAGGGGGAGACTCTGCACTGGCCAAGGACATCGCCATGCACGTGGCCGCTGTCAACCCGCTGGTTGTCCGCTCGGAAGACGTGCCAAAAGAGCTGCTTGCCAAGGAATCCGAGATCTACTCTGCGCAGGCACGTGAAAGCGGCAAACCTGAAGAGATCATCGAAAAAATGATTCAAGGCAGGCTGCGCAAGTATGTAGCGGAAGTGAGCCTGCTGGACCAGCCTTTCGTGAAGGATGGCGAAATAACCGTAGCTGCCTTGCTGAAGAAAGCTGGCGCCGATGTGGTGAGCTTCATTCGTTATGAAGTAGGTGAAGGCATTGAGAAGGAAGTAGTCGACTTTGCATCGGAAGTGGCTGCTGTAGCAGGCCTGTAAGAACGTCAATCGGCAGTACGGACAGGATGGCATGCTCATGGTAAAAGCTGAAAAGAAATACAAGCGCATACTCCTGAAACTGAGCGGCGAAGCCTTGATGGGAGATGCCGATTTCGGCATCGATCCCAAGGTGCTTGACCGCATGGCCGTGGAAGTGGGGCAGCTGGTAGGTCTGGGAATCCAGATCGGCATGGTGATCGGCGGGGGCAATCTGTTTCGAGGTGCTGCGCTGAACGCTGCGGGAATGGAGCGTGTTACCGGTGACCACATGGGCATGCTGGCCACTGTGATGAATGCATTGGCCATGCGGGACGCTCTGGAGCGTGCCAGCATTGCCACCCGCGTCATGTCGGCCATCCCCATGAGTGGGGTCGTTGAACACTACGATCGTCGCACCGCCATTCGCCACCTGCGTGCCGGCGATGTCGTAATTTTCGCAGCGGGCACTGGCAATCCGTTTTTCACCACGGATTCTGCCGCGTGCCTGCGTGGCATCGAAATTGACGCCGAGCTTGTGCTCAAAGCGACGAAAGTCGATGGTGTCTATTCCGCGGATCCGCATCTTGTGCCGGACGCGGTCAAGTTTGATCGCCTCACCTTCGACGAAGTGCTTGAGAAGAAGCTGGGTGTGATGGACCTTACTGCAATTGCCCTGATTCGTGAGCACGATATACCAGTGCGGGTATTCAACATGAACAAGCCCGGTGCATTGCTCAACAATGTGATGGGGGTGCCTGATGGCACTACCATAGAGAATCCCTGAACAACTCGAACCATTCTCAATTCGCCCGCAACAATGGGGACAGCACGATGATCGACGACATTATCAAAGATGCCGAACAGCGCATGGAAAAAAGCGTTGTAGCTCTGGAAACCGCCTTCAAGAAGATCCGTACGGGCAGGGCACATCCCAGCCTTCTCGACACCATCATGGTGCCTTACTACGGCGCCGACACGCCCCTGAATCAACTCGCCAACGTGACGGTGGAAGATGGGCGTTGTCTGGTAGTGGTGCCCTGGGAGCGACCGCTGATCGGTGAAGTGGAGAGAGCAATCATGAAGTCGGATCTGGGGCTCAATCCGTCCAACAATGGCGAGTCCATTCGGGTGCCGATGCCGGCGCTTACCGAGGAAACGCGCCGCGAGTATACCAAGCAAGCGAAGGGCGAGGCTGAGAATGCCCGCGTGGCCGTGCGCAATATCCGGCGAGATGCCAATGGTGACTTCAAGGATCTGCTCAAGGAAAAGGCCATCAGCGAAGACGACCAGCGTCGCGCGGAAGAGCGCATTCAGAAGCTGACCGACAAGTTTATCGCTGCTATTGATGCCAGCTTCAGCGTCAAGGAATCAGACCTGCTCTCCATGTAGGAGTGTCACTTCAACTTAGAGACATAGATTTCTGATGCATAACTCCAGCACACCAGTACCCCATGCGGGCCAGCTTCCACAGCACGTGGCCGTCATCATGGATGGCAACAATCGCTGGGCACGTGTCAACGGATTGTCAGGATCGGCAGGGCATCGGGCTGGCGCTGAAGCAGCCAAGCAAATTGTCTATTCCTGCCTCAACCGCAATATCAAATATCTAACGCTGTTTGCCTTCAGCAGTGAGAACTGGCTGCGCCCCAACAAGGAAGTCAGAGGCCTTATGGCGCTCTTTCTCGCAGTCCTCAAGCGCAAGGAAATCAAGCAGCTGCACAATAACAATGTGCGGCTTTGCTTTATTGGAAATCGCGAAAGCTTTGCGCCCGTTCTGCAGGCCCATATGCGAGAGGTGGAAGAGCTCACGCGCCATAATACTGGCACCGTGGTCACTGTCGCTGCGGATTACGGTGGACGATGGGATATTGCTCGGGCTGCCCGACTGCTGGCTGAAAAGGTTGAGCAGGGAGCACTGAAATCCAGCCAGATTGATGAGGCGGAATTCCAGAAGTCCATTTCCCTTGCTGATTGTCCGCCTCCGGACCTGTGTATTCGCACTGGCGGGGAGAGTCGAATCAGCAATTTTCTGCTCTGGCAGTTTGCGTATACGGAACTTTATTTTTCTGAATGTTACTGGCCGGATTTTGACGATGCTCAGTTTGAGCTCGCTATGGACGACTACCGCCAACGTCAGCGCCGCTTCGGCCATCTTGATAAGCCTTCGCACAGCGATGAACTGCCGGCCCAAGGGAGTTCCCGAGGTGCTTAAGACCAGAGTCATCACGGCATTGGTGATGCTGGCGGTGCTGGTCGCGGCGACTCTCTGGACAACACCTTTCCAGTTCGCTCTCTTCGTCAGCGGTGTACTGCTGGTTGGTGTGATGGAATGGACCAGGCTCATGGGCTTGCAGGGCGCATTTGCGCGCGGTGCCTACCTGCTTGGATTCATTCTCATCATGTTTGTGCTGGCGCTGGCAATCGGACTTCGGCCCGCCGCACAGACTCTCTCCCAGCCAGTGGTTATCGGTGTTACCGGCTTGGGCCTGTTGTTCTGGCTCTATGCGTTCACTCTTGTCAGGTCCTTCCCTGCAACTCAGGGGCAGTGGGCAACCCGCTCCCGTACGGCCGTCATAGGACTGCTGACGCTGTTGCCGACCTGGTGCGCCCTTGTTCAGCTCAAGTATCTCAATCAAGCTGGCTATATGGTCTTCGCTGTCATCGCGCTGGTAAGCATTGCGGATATCGGCGCATTCTTCGTAGGCAGAGCGTGGGGGCACAGCAAGCTCGCGCCGCATGTAAGCCCCGGCAAGTCCTGGGCAGGATTCTGGGGCGGCATGACGGCATCGGTGGTTCTGGCCATTCTGTTTCTCTATCCGATCCATAAGTATGTACACCCTGTCAGCGTCGTGAGTTCGGCCTTGTTGATTGCCACAGCTACTGGCGTTGCGGTATTCAGCGTTCTGGGAGATCTGTTCGAGAGCATGCTCAAGCGCAGTCAGGGCATGAAAGACAGTGGCACAGTGCTGCCGGGGCATGGCGGCATTCTCGATAGAATCGACAGTCTTACCGCAGCAGCGCCTGTCTTTGTGTTCTTCCTGCTGGTGCTTTTTGGAGACTGGGCATGGCAATGACAGATACGCCGGTATCACTGCTACCCCTGTCGCGCCGCAGTCTCAATATCGCGTTGCTCGGCGCCACCGGCTCCATCGGCAAAAGCACACTGGAAGTCATCGCGCTGCATTCAGAGTATCGGGTCTTCGCACTGACAGCCAACCAGAACGTTGAGCTCATGCTCGCGCAGTGTCTGCGTTTTTCGCCGCGGTTCGCAGTCATGGTGGATGAGGACGCCGCTGAGCGGCTGGCGCAAATGCTGCGCTCGCGCGACAGCGCAACCGAGGTGCTGGCAGGCCCGGACGCACTGGTGACTGTCGCTTCGCACCCTGATGTCGATACCGTAATGGCTGCCATTGTTGGGGCGGCCGGGCTGCCCTCTGCGCTGGCCGCCGTTGAACATTCCAAGAAAGTGCTCCTTGCCAACAAAGAGGCACTGGTCATGGCTGGCGATTTGTTCATGGGGGCACTCGCAGCCAGCAATGCGGTGCTTCTGCCAATCGACAGCGAACACAATGCGGTGTTTCAGTGTCTTCCGCCCGATGCGCGCGGCAATGGCGGCGATCTGCGCCAGCAAGGAGTGCGACGCATAGTGTTGACTGCTTCCGGTGGTCCTTTTCGGGAATGGCCTGCCGAGGCCCTCCATGCAGTGACTCCCGAGCAAGCCTGCAAGCATCCGAACTGGAGTATGGGTCGCAAGATTTCAGTTGATTCTGCCAGCATGATGAACAAGGGGCTTGAGGTCATCGAGGCCTGCTTTCTCTTTGGCGTTGGACCGCAGTTCGTCGATGTCTTGATTCACCCGCAGAGCATTGTTCACTCCATGGTGGAGTATGCCGATGGGTCGGTGCTTGCGCAGTTGGGCAGTCCCGACATGCGCATCCCGATTGCGCACAGTCTTGCCTGGCCCGAACGCATCCTGTCTGGTGCTCCGTATCTGGACCTGACAAGGCAGGGCAATCTGCAGTTCTTCGAGCCTGATCTCGCGCGTTTTCCCTGTCTGCGACTGGGTATGGAAGCCGCTCGCGCAGGAGGAACTGCTCCTACAATTCTCAATGCAGCCAACGAAGTGGCCGTAGAGTCTTTTTTGAACGGCCAAAGCCGGTTCACGGACATTCCTGCTATCATTGCCGGCACTCTGGAACAAATGACTTGTCGCAAAGCAGACTCAGTCGATATGATTCGGCAGGTCGACGAGCAAGCCAGAGCCCTCGCGCGACGCTTGATCGGAACACAATGACGGCAGGCAGATTCAGGGCTTCGCGTGCCCCCGCGAAATCAAGCCCACCACGGGCGGAGTGCGCCAAATCTGCATTCAGAGGTCAAACGCGTTATTTACCATGGCTCAAGAACTCCTGATCAACATCGCGGCATTGATCGTCACCCTGGGTGTCCTGGTGACGGTGCATGAATTTGGCCATTTCTGGGTTGCGCGCCGATGCGGTGTAAAAGTATTGCGCTTTTCAATCGGATTCGGCAAAGCCATCAAGACCTGGGTGGGAAAGGATGGCACTGAATATGTGATTGCACCGATTCCCCTCGGTGGGTATGTCAAGATGCTCGGCCAGGAAGACACTTCAGTGGCAGACAACGGTGCCATTTCCGAGTCCGAGCGCAAGCAATCATTCTCCTGCAAGCCTGTATGGCAACGCATGGCAATCGTGGCTGCAGGACCGGCAGCCAACTTCCTCCTGGCCATCGCCGTGTTCTGGATCATCAACGTCAGCTACGGTTTGACAGGCACGGCGCCGGTACTTGCGAATGTTGCAGAAAACTCTCCCGCCCATCGCGCAGGCTTGCGCGCCGGTGATGAAATCGTAGCGGTCGACGGTGAGTCCACCAGTATCTGGCAGCACGTCACGATGCAGCTGCTTGCACGGCTGGGGGAGACTGGCGAGCTGAGCATCGACGCCATTCCGGCGGGTGAGTCTGCTCCCCGTACCTTCATCCTGCCGCTGCTCAACTGGCAGTCAGACACTGCAGAGCCCAATCCGCTTGGCTCACTCGGCCTGGTACAGTATGAAATTCCACCCATCATTGAAGGTCTGGTCGCCGGAGGTGCTGCGGAACGCGACGGTCTGCTGGCAGGTGACCGTTTGCTGGAAGCCAACGGTCGTGCCATCACCGGTTGGGTACAGTGGGTGCAATTAGTACGAGCAAGTCCGGAACTGCCATTGTCCGTTGTTGTCCAACGTGGCGAAAATCAGGTTGCGCTGACCCTGGAGCCGGACAGCACCGTTGCCGATGATGGCAGCACGATGGGCAGCATCGGTGCTTATGTCCGTGAATTCGATCTGTTTGCGAGCCTGTCGCCGGAAATGATCCGTGAAGTGAACTACAACGCCTTCAGTGCGTTGATACCTGCATTGCAGGAAACCTGGGACAAGTCGGTCTTTGTGCTTGATTCCATGAAGAAGATGGTCGTGGGTCTGATTTCCGTCAAGAACATCAATGGCCCGATTACCATCGCCCAGGTCGCGGGGGAGACAGCAAGTTACGGATTGGAAGTTTATCTCGGATTTCTTGCTGTGCTGAGTATCAGTCTCGGGGTGCTGAACCTTCTGCCAATTCCTGTGCTCGATGGGGGGCATCTGCTTTACTACGCAGTGGAAGCAGTAATCCGGAGACCTGTGCCGGAACGCATTCAGGCCATGGGCCTGCAACTGGGCCTGCTTATCATCTCGGGCGTCATGGTGTTGGCTGTTTATAACGATGTCAGTCGTCTCTTGTGACACCAGGGATTCTGCGCATTACTCTCTTTCCTATTTGAAAAAAATTACATGACCAGAAAGCTTTTAAGTACTTTGATTCTGTCCGGAATTGCCTCAACAGCTGCCTATGGGCAGAACTTTGTGATTGAAGACATCCAGATTGATGGTCTGCAGAGAATTTCTTCAGGCGTCGTTTTTGGGCTGTTGCCAGTGGGCATTGGCGACGAAGTCAGCGATCAGGTGCCCGCTGAGATCATCCGTGCCATTACAGCCTCTGAATATTTCGAAGAGGTAGAGGTGGCGCGTGAGGGCAATGTCCTGTTCATTTCGGTGCTCGAGCGGCCATCTGTCAGCGAGATCAACATTACTGGCAACCGTGTTCTGAAGACTGAAGACATCCTTGAGAACATGGCCACGGCAGATATTTCCGAGGGCGGCATTTTTACCCGCGCAACGCTCGAAGCCATTCGTCAGGGAATACAGGAAGTGTATTCCGGCCGGGGCCGTTATGGCACAACCGTCGATATCGAAATTGAAGAGCAGCCTCGCAATCGCGTTGCGATCAACATGACGGTGAATGAGGGGGAAGAGAGTCGCATTCAATACATCAACATCGTCGGCAACAATGCTTTCGAAGACAAAGAATTGCTGGCCTTGTTCGATCTGGGCCTCAAGCCCTGGTACAACCCGTTCAGCGGTCGCAACAAGTATTCCCGAGAGCAGTTTACCGGCGATCTGGAACGCTTGACTTCGCATTACATGGACAACGGCTACGTGCGATTCAATGTTGACTCCACGCCTGTTTCGATCACTCCTGACAATGAGCAGATCTATATTACGATCAACGTCACTGAGGGTGAGAAATACGTCGTCAATGAGGTAAATCTCGCTGGCGACCTGGTCAATGCCGAGGCCATATTGCGTGCTTATACCGTTGTGGCGCCAGGGCAGACGTTTTCCCAGGCACTGGTAACGGCAACCGAAGAGTACATGACTCAAGTGCTTGGCAACTTTGGTTATGCGTTTGCTGAGGTCAATGGCGAGCCGCAGATCAATGAAGAGGATCAGACAGTCGATGTGACGTTCTTCGTCGAGCCGGGCAACCGTACCTATGTCAATCGCGTGAATTTCGTCGGCAACACCGCGACAGCCGATGAAGTCCTGCGTCGCGAAATGCGCCAGCTGGAAAGTGCGCCCGCGTCGAGTCAACTCATCGAATTGTCGAAAGTGCGACTGGAGCGCCTGGGCTATTTCTCGACCGTTGAAGTCGAGACCATAGAATTGCCTGGCACTGACGATCAGATCGACGTGGAGTACACCGTCGAAGAGCAGAATTTCAGCAATATTTCCTTCAGTGTTGGTTCGGGCGGGGGCGGCGATTTCTTCATCAGCTCGTCCCTCGAGGCTCAGAACTTTCTCGGCACGGGGCGCACCGTCGGAATTGGCGTGAACAGAAGTACATTTCAGAAGAGCCTGAACTTCACTTATCTGGATCCGTATTTCACGGCAGATGGCGTCAGTCGTGGGTTCAATCTCTTTTTGCAGGAACAGGATTCGCCCTTCAATATCGCCAGTTTCTCGACAAAGTCCTATGGCGGTTCTTTCAATTTTGCATATCCCATCAGTGAGGTACAGCAGATTGGCTTCAATGTGGGGTACACCCACACAGAGCTGAGTTCCGGCGGATTCACTGTGCAGGAAATCGAGTCCAGCCCCCAGCTGTTCGACGGAGTGGATCTGTTCATTCGCAACCCGGCCAATCCCAATCCCTTCGATGGTCCAGTGATAGATGGCGTGACAGGACTCGTCAGTACGTTGCCGAAGCAATACCTGAATCTGAGCAACGAACCGGGCTTCATCGACAAGCAGGGAACCGTATTCGACAATTTCACGTTTTCAACGAACTGGCTTCGCAGCACCCTCAACAGAGGCCAGCTGCCTACGGATGGCACTTTCCAGCAATTGTCACTGGAGCTGACGACGCCCGGCAGTGATCTTGAATATTACAAGCTTAATTATGCGGCGCAGTTCTATCAGCCGCTGTTCGGGGATTTCGTACTGGCATTGCGCGCCAATATTGGCTACGGAGACGGGTTTGGCAAAACGGACGGCCTGCCATTCTTCAACAATTTCTTTGCGGGCGGGCTGGCACAGAACGGCGTTGTGCGAGGATTCGACGAGAACAGTCTTGGTCCTCGCAGTACGGACCCGCAGCGCTATCTCACTGGCAATGCCACGCTCAAGCGCGATGAAAACGGCAACATCATTCGCGATGCACTGGGTTTTGCAGAAGTCGATCCCGAAGTATTTGGCTATGAGACCACCCCTGTACTGGATGCCAGTGGCAACCAGCTGCTTGATGCCAATGGCAAGCCCGTGGTGCAGCTGGCGGTTGAAAGTGTCGCCCTCAATCAGGAATTGGACGCGTTTGGGGGTAATATATTGACAACTGGTAGTGTAGAATTGCTCTTCCCGATCCCGTTCGTCACCGACCGCAGCAGGGTACGATCCTCTTTGTTCATTGACGCCGGAAACGTTTTTTCGTCAAATTGCACAGCAAGACAGAGTCTGCAAAACAATTGCAGCAACTTTGATGTGGGTGAAGTCCGCTATTCGATGGGCCTCAGTGTGACTTATCTGTCGCCTTTTGGTCCGCTGACTTTTTATGTAGCCAAGCCCTTCACCAAGGATGAATTTGACGACGAGAAGAACTTTGACTTTACCATTGGTGCCGGTTTCTGACGGGCATGCAACACAACAAGAACATGGCAGTGCCCAGTTGCTGTCGATCAAGACATTCGGAGATATAGAACGTGAAAACCTTTATTAAAGCAGTGGCAGTAGCAGTAGCATTTCTGGCGGCGGGCTCCGCGTTCGCTCAACAGCCGGTTGTAGGCGTTGTAAATCTGGAACAGGCGCTTTTCAATTCAACTGCCGCGCAGGAACTGCAGGCAGTCATCCAGGAAGAATTTCGCGACGACCAGACCCGTGCCGAGCAGCTGAATACGGAATTGACCGAACTTGTTGAGCGCGCTCAGCGCGATGAGTCCATCATGAGTGAAGCCGAGAAGCGTCGTGTAAGTTCAGATGCTCAGGAAAAGCAGGTGCAGTTGCAGATGATATCGGAACGAGTGCAGGCGGCCTTGCAGGAACGCAATCAGGCTTTCATCGAAAGCATGCGTGAAAATCTTGGCAATGCCATTCAGGCGGTTGTTCAGGAAGGGGGCTACAACATCGTGCTCAACGCAGACAGCGTCGCGTTTTTCGACAATACCTATGACATCACGGCAAAAGTTACGGCGAAACTGAACGAGCTTTCTCAGTAACCTCGGCGCTGACAGGGTCTCACCAGGTGAGCAATCAAACTGTCTTTACACTTGGTGAGTTGGCGGGCCTGCTGGAAGTTCCGTTGCATGGAAACCCGTCGATTCAGATCACTGGCCTCGCCACGCTGAAAAGCGCCACGGCAGGCCAGCTGAGCTTTCTCAGCAATCCCCGCTATGCCACCCAGCTTGCTTCATGCAGAGCTTCTGCGATTATAATCGATCCGGAGTTCGCAAACGCTTGTCCGTCTGCCCAGTTGCACTCAGCATCGCCTTACGTCACATACGCGCGCGCGTCGCAATTGTTTGCTCCGCCCCGACCTGTTCTGCGGGGGATACATCCCACCGCCTGTGTGGATGCTTCTGCGCAGCTGAGTTCAGACGTCAGTATCGGCGCAAATGTTGTCATAGAAGCCGATGTTGTGATTGGCGCGGGCAGTGTGATCGGCGCAGGATCTTATGTTGGCGCGCGATCCAGGATTGGCAGTGAATGTATTTTGTATCCCAATGTCACGGTATATCACGATGTAGCCATCGGCGATGCTGTAGTGTTGCATTCGTCCGTTGTCATTGGAGCAGACGGCTTCGGATTTGCATTTGATGGGCGTCGTTCTGTGAAAATTGCACAACTGGGGGGCGTACGTATCGGCAATGATGTCGAGATCGGTGCTGGCTCCACGGTTGACCGCGGGGCACTGGATGACACCATCATCGAGCAAGGTGTGAAGATCGACAATCAGGTGCAGATTGCGCATAACTGCATCGTTGGAGAGCACACCATCATCTGCGGCTGCAGTGCGATTGCGGGCAGCACCAGTATAGGACGGTACTGCACGATTGGCGGAGGTGTGGGCATCATCGGCCACCTGCGCATTGCAGACAAAGTCATGATCAGCGCCATGTCGCTGGTCAGTCAGTCCATTGGGGAATCAGGCATCTATTCATCTGGAACCGGACTTCTGGAGTCGAAGGAATGGAAGCGCAATATCGTCCGGTTTCGCCAGCTCGACGACATGGCCAAGCGGCTGCGCGAACTTGAGAAAATTGCACTGGGCAAACAGTCCGGCCCGGGAGACTCTGAGTAACAGAGCTCATAACCAGAGGACACCTGTTTCAGGAAATGACTACAATGATGAACGTGGAAGAAATCAAGGAATATCTGCCGCAGCGCTACCCGTTTCTGCTGGTTGACCGGGTATTGGAAATCGAACTGGGCAAGCGCATCCTGGCCTACAAGAATGTCACTGTGAATGAAGAGTACTTTCAAGGGCATTTTCCCGGCAAGCCCATCATGCCGGGCGTGTTGATCATTGAAGCGCTTGCACAGGCCGCCGGTGTGCTTGGCTTCAAGAGTCAGGAAAAGAAGCCGAAAGACGGGTATCTGTATTATTTTGTCGGTGCCGATGACGTACGTCTCAAACGACCGGTGGTGCCGGGTGACCAGCTGATGCTGGAAGCGGTGATCATTACAAGCAAGCGCGGCATCTACAAATTTGAATGCCGCGCATCTGTCGATTCGCAACTGGTTGGCACGGCGATCATCATGTGTGCCGAAAGGAAGAACGAAATTGATTGATACACGGGCTATTATTGACCCCAGCGCTCGACTGGCTGCGAACGTCAGTGTAGGACCCTGGACCATCATCGGGCCTGGCGTGGAAATTGGTGAGGGCACGCAGGTGGCTTCCCATGTGGTCATTCGTTCGAATACCCGCATCGGGACGAACAACCGCATATTCCAGTTTGCTTCAATCGGCGAAGAGCCGGCAGACAAGAAGTTTGCGGGTGAAGAAACCTGGCTGGAGATCGGCTCAGACAACATCATCCGCGAGGGCGTGACCCTGCACCGAGGCACCGGCTTCGGTGGGGGATATACCCGCATCGGTAGTCACAATCTGTTGATGCCGTATGTGCATGTGGCACATGACTGCATCGTCGGCAGCCACACGATTTTCGCCAACAACGTAGGCATCTCGGGGCACGTGGAAGTTGGCGACTGGGCGATTCTGGGCGGCTATGCGGGCGTGAACCAGTTTCTCAAGATCGGTGCACACTCCATGATCGGTGGCATGACGCACGTCAGCAATGACGTTCCTGCTTATGTGATTGTCAGCGGCGCACCGCCTGAGGCGCGCAGCATCAATGCCATCGGACTGGAGCGTCGTGGCTTCAGCAAAGAGGCCATTGCTCGCATTCGCCGTGCCTTCAAGATTGTCTACCTGAAAGGGCTTACGGTTCAGGAGGCGCTGGAGCACCTTGATCCGATGGCTTCGGAATTTGTCGATATACAGATGTTTGTTGATTCAATCCGCGCCTCGACCCGGGGCATACAACGCTGAATCAGCGTGCGGCCTCTGGGACGGGAGACAAGCGCGTGCGAATCGGCGTTATAGCGGGGGAAACTTCCGGCGATATTCTCGGAGCTGGCTTGATGCAGGCCATTCGACGCCTGTGTCCGGACGCGCAGTTCGAAGGCATCGGTGGCCCGCGCATGCTGGCAGAAGGCTTTCACAGCTTCTTTCCGATGGAACGACTCTCTGTCATGGGTTTCATCGAGCCACTGGGTCGCCTGCCTGAACTTCTGCGCATCAAGAAAACCATGGTTGAGCACTTCGCAAGCAATCCGCCGGATGTGTTCATCGGCATCGACTCCCCTGGCTTCAATCTGCGCATTGAACAGAGTCTGCATGATCTTGGCATTCGCACTGTGCACTACGTCAGTCCCAGCGTCTGGGCCTGGGGTCAGAAGCGCATTCACAAGATCGCCCGCGCCGTCGATCTCATGCTTGCCCTGTTTCCCTTCGAGACACGCATCTACGATCAGCACATTGTGCCGGTGAGATTTGTCGGTCATCCGCTAGCCGATACGATTCCACTGGACAGCGGAAGTGTCGCTCAGAAACTGGAAGCTCGTATCCAGATGGGGCTTGCAGAGGATGCCACCGTGATTGCACTGCTGCCCGGCAGTCGCCGTGACGAGATCAGTCGGCTTGGCCCGGTGTTCATCGCCACGGCGCTGCATTGCCTGGCACAGAATCCCGCACTCCGGTTTGTGATTCCCTGCGCCAATGCAGAGCGCCGGCAGCAGGTGCTGGATCTGCTTGGGCCACATGCAAGGGCTGAGCAGTTTCTCGTCTTCGAGGGCAATTCCCATCAGGCGATGCTGGCTGCCGAGATGGTGCTGCTTGCCTCGGGCACGGCCACGCTTGAGGCGATGCTCCTCAAGCGTCCCATGGTGGTGTGTTATCGCCTCGCTGCACTGACCTGGTTCCTGGCCTCACGCATGCTCAAGGTGCCCTATGTCTCGCTGCCCAATCTTCTGGCGGGCGAGCGTCTGGTTCCCGAATTTCTGCAAGATGCCGTGACTGTTGAAAATCTCGGTCGTGAGCTGCAACGTCTTCTCGACGATCCACAGGAACAGACTGTTCTGGCCAACAGGTTTCAGCAGATTCACTCCACCATCCGATGTGACGCCAGTGCGCAGGCGGCCGACGCTGTACTGCAACTTGTGCGGGGCGAGACTCAGGGCAGGACTCATGGCGGCTGAGCGGGACAGTCCGGCGCAGTGGCGCCATCCCTATCCATGCGCGCCGCTCGCGCCTGTGGCCGGTGTGGACGAAGCGGGCAGGGGGCCGTTGGCTGGAGATGTGGTTGCAGCGGCCGTCATACTTGATCCCGCGCGCCCGATTGCCGGACTGAAGGACTCCAAGAAGCTCAGTGAAAGGGCCCGCGAAGCGGCGTTTGTGCGCATCGTCGAGTCGGCGCTGTGCTATTCTCTTGGCCGTGCCAGCGCCACGGAGATCGACGCGCTCAATATCCTGCAGGCCAGTCTTCTGGCCATGCGTCGCGCAGTGGAAAGCCTTGCGTTGCCACCGGGCTTTGTCTACGTCGATGGTCTGTATTGCCCGCTCTGGTCCTTTCCTTCCAGTGCAGTGGTGCAGGGCGACTCCCGCGTGGACTGTATCGCGGCTGCCTCCATACTCGCCAAGGTTACTCGTGATCGCGAGATGCTGGCATTGGATGCGCTCTACCCTGGCTATGGCTTCGCACTGCATAAAGGCTACCCAACTGCAGCGCATCGGCAGGCACTGGAGCGGTTGGGACCAAGTCCCGTTCATCGAGCCAGTTTCGGCCCGGTCAGTCGGGTTCTTGACTCCCGGGCCCGCCTGCCCAACCTGCAAGCACCCGAACAGTGAATTGTTGAGACCGCCATGCCCGTGACAGACACCTTCGTCCATCTGCGAATGCACACCGAGTATTCTATTGTAGACAGCGTTGTGCGCATCGATGAACTTGTCGCGCAAGTGGCTGCTGCAGGCATGCCCGCTGTGGCGATCACCGATCAGGTGAACCTCTTCGGCCTCATCAAATTCTACAGTGCCGCCATGAGTGCGGGTGTCAAACCCCTTTGCGGCTGCGATGTGCTGATCGAGAATGAGGAGAATCCTCAGCGCCCCACGCCGCTTGTACTGCTCGTGCGCAACAGGACCGGATATCGCAATCTGACTGAGCTGATCTCTCGCGCATACACAGAGAAGTCTGCGTCCGGGCAAGTCACCGTCCGCCGCGAATGGGTGGCGGAACGCTCGGAAGGATTGATTGCATTGTCGGGCGGCCGCGACGGCGAGATCGGCAAACTGCTGCAGGAAGCCCCTGAGAAGGCAGAAGGTGCGCTGCTGCAATGGATGCACTGGTTTCCCGGAAGTTTCTATCTGGAGCTGCAGCGCACCGGACGCGAAGGTGAACAACGTTATGTCGAAGCGGCCGTCGCACTTGCTGCTGCCGTGCAGTGTCCTGTAGTGGCGACCAATGATGTGCGCTTTCTGAGTCGCGATGACTTCGAGGCCCACGAAGTTCGCGTCTGCATCAACGAGCGCCGGACACTGGATGATCCCCGCCGCTCCCGCAACTACAGTGAGCAGCAGTATCTGCGCACGCCGGCGGAGATGGCGGAGCTGTTCAGCGATCTGCCGGAGGCCATTGCCAATACCCGAGCCATTGCGGTTCGCTGCAATCTTGATCTCGAGCTGGGCAAACCCTATCTGCCCAATTTTCCTGTTCCTCCTGGCGATACCGTTGACGCCTATTTCAGTCGTGTCAGTCGCGAGGGTCTCGACGTCCGTCTGCAACGCTTGCTTCCCGTTCGCACTTTCGCCGGTCCTTCCGCAGACGAGGATCGGGCGCAGGCCTGCAAGCCTTACTACGAAAGGCTGGCCTTCGAACTCGACGTGATCATCCAGATGGGCTTCCCCGGGTACTTCCTGATCGTGATGGAATTCATCCAGTGGGCTCGCAACAATGACATTCCCGTAGGGCCTGGCCGGGGTTCTGGCGCAGGGTCGATCGTTGCCTATGCCCTTGGTATCACTGATCTTGATCCGCTTCGCTATGACCTGCTGTTCGAGCGCTTTCTCAATCCGGAGCGCGTCTCGATGCCGGACTTCGACGTGGATTTCTGCATGGATGGTCGCGATCGCGTCATTCAGCACGTGGCGGAGATGTATGGCAAGGAAGCTGTGTCGCAGATCATTACTTTCGGCACGATGGCCGCCAAGGCTGTTGTGCGTGACGTGGCACGTGTACAGGGAAAGTCGTATGGACTGGCGGACAAGTTGTCCAAGCTGATTCCATTCGAAGTGGGGATCACGCTGGACAAGGCTGTCAGTCAGGAGCCGCAGTTGCGCGAATTCATCGAGAGTGATGAGGATGCGCAGGAAGTCATGGAAATGGCGCTCAAGCTCGAAGGGCTCACGCGCAATGTTGGCAAGCACGCGGGGGGTGTGGTAATCGCGCCGACCAAGCTTACGGATTTCTCGCCGCTCTACTGTGACGAGAATGGCGATAGCCTGGTCACGCAGTTTGACAAGAACGATGTCGAGACCGCGGGACTGGTGAAATTTGACTTCCTTGGCCTGCGCACGCTGACGATTATCGACTGGGCAGTCAAGATGATCAACGTTCAGGAGATTGCTGCACGCGAGGCACCCCTGGATATCACGGAAATCCCTCTGGACGACAGAAAGGTCTACGAGCTGCTGCAGCGCGGTGAGACTACCGCTGTGTTCCAGCTTGAATCCCGTGGCATGAAGGATCTCATCAAACGTCTCTTGCCCAGCCGTTTCGAAGACATCATTGCTCTGGTGGCGCTGTTTCGCCCAGGGCCGCTTGGGTCGGGCATGGTGGATGACTTCATCAACCGCAAGCACGGTCGCGCAGAAGTTGACTATCCGCATCCGGATCTAGAACCGGTACTCTCCAATACCTACGGCGTGATCCTTTATCAGGAGCAGGTGATGCAGATTGCGCAGGTGCTGGCGAATTACAGTCTCGGCGGCGCCGACATGTTGCGTCGCGCCATGGGCAAGAAGAAGCCCGAGGAAATGGCGCAGCAGCGTGACTCGTTCATGCAGGGCGCACAGCAACGCGAGATTGATCCCAACCGGGCAGGGTCCATCTTCGATCTCATGGAAAAGTTCGCGGGCTACGGTTTCAACAAATCGCATTCGGCGGCTTATGCTCTGGTCTCCTATCAGACTGCCTGGCTCAAGGAACATTACCCGGCCTACTTCATGGCGGCTGTGTTGTCAGCTGACATGCAGAACACAGACAAGGTGGTGACATTGGTGGAGGAGTGCCGACAGATGCGGCTGCCGCTGATTGTGCCCGATGTCAATCTTGGTGAATTCAACTTCACGGTCAACAACAAGCGCGAGATCGTTTACGGTCTCGGTGCCATCAAAGGGCTTGGCGAAGGGCCGGTGACCGCGATCATTGCAGCACGTACAGCAGGCGGGCCGTTTGTGTCCCTGCTGGATTTCTGTCGCCGCGTGGATGGACGGGCCGTCAACAAGCGCACGCTGGAGGCACTGGTGCGTGCGGGAGCACTGGACAGTCTTCAACCTGGTGGCAAGGACCTGGCACGTGCCGTGCTCAGCGCGTCGATTGCAGACACAATGAAAGCGGCGGAGCAAAGCAGTCGCAACAACGCAATTGGCGTGCAGGATATGTTCGGTGATATCAATCCGGTTGCCGAGGCGCCGCTCAGCATTCCTGGCTCACGAGTGAGAGCCTGGACGGAGCAGCAGCGACTTGCCGCAGAACGAGAGACCCTCGGCTTGTATTTCAGCGGACATCCCGTGGATGAATTTCTGCCCGAGATCGAGCAGTTTACCCGTGATCGTCTTGCCAATCTCAAGCCAGAGCGCGAGAGTCAGCACATTGCCGGTCTTGTGGTAGCGATCCGCACCATGAAGAGCAAGCGTGGCGACACCATTGCCATGATTCAGCTGGACGATCGCAGCGCGCGTTTCGAGGTCTCACTGTTCGGCAAGGAATATGACCAGTTCCGCAATCTGCTGCTCAAGGACGCCATCCTTGTGATGGATTGCTTTGTCAGTGTGGATGACTACAGCGGTTCAATGCGGGGCCGGGCCCGCAACGTCATGACGCTGGATCAGGCGCGGGCGCAGTTTGCCCGGAGTCTGGATCTGCGTCTGCGGCACGATGTGCTGGCACCTGACTTTCTCAATGTGCTTGAGACGATTCTCCAGTCCCATCGGCCTCTCGTGCCGGTGCAGCCTGTGAGCGATGAAGCGTTGCCGGAGGGCAGTGCAACAGGGTGTCCCGTGCGCATTTTCTATGAGCGGCGTGATTGCCGTGGCTGCCTGGTGTTGGGGCAGCAGTGGCAGGTGCTGCCAGGACAGCTGCTGCTGCAACGCTTGCAGGAAGAGTTCGGCAGAGCCAGCGTGGGTCTTTGCTATCAGGCATGAGGCGGGCAGATCGCAGCCGGCCAGCTCTGCTGTGCCGTACATGCCTGTCGCTATCCGCGCAGGCCTTTTGCTATCATTGCCCCAAGACAAGAACGATTACCGGGATACTACATCGCCATGAATCCGAATTACCTGGACTTTGAACAACCCATCGCCGATCTGGAAGTGAAGATCAATGAATTGCGACTGGTGGGTGCGGACAACAAGCTCAACATCACGGACGAAATCCAGAAACTGCAGGAAAAGAACAAGAAGTTGACGGAAAAGATCTACTCCGCGCTGACCCCCTGGCAGATTTCCCAGGTCGCCCGCCACCCTCTGCGGCCTTACACCCTCGATTACATTTCCCACTTGTTTACCGATTTCGACGAGCTGCATGGCGATCGACTGTTTGCCGATGACCTCGCGCTCATTGGCGGCGTAGCGCGTCTGGACGGTCGGCCGGTGATGGTGATCGGTCATCAGAAGGGCCGCGGTACCAAAGAAAAGGTGCGTCACAATTTCGGCATGCCCCGTCCTGAGGGTTACCGCAAGGCACGCCGACTGATTGCCATGGCCGAGCGCTTCAAACTCCCCGTGTTGAGTTTCATTGACACCCCGGGTGCCTATCCGGGTATTGACTCGGAAGAGCGTGGCATCAACGAGGCCATTGCCGAGAACATGGCGATGATGTCTACCGTGCGCACGCCGCTGATTGCCACCGTGACCGGGGAAGCCAATTCCGGCGGTGCGATTGCCATAGGGATCGCCGACCATCTGAACATGCTGGAATACTCCACCTATACCGTCATTACGCCCGAAGGGTGTGCCACCATCCTTTGGAAGTCCGCTGAATATGCGTCAGCTGCTGCAGAAGCGATGGGCGTGACGTCCAGGCGTCTGGAAGAGCTGGGCATCGTGGATACCACCATTCGTGAACCCCTTGGCGGCGCCCATCGCGATGTCGCTGCCATGGCGGCCAACATCAAGGCCGCACTGATCGAGCAGGTCGACCGTCTCAGCGCCATGCGCACGGAAGTGCTGCTGGAGCGGCGCTACAGTCGGCTGATGAGCTACGGAGTGCCTGCCTGACACCATGTCCTTCACTGTCGAGTCCCTGAAAGACCAGCTGGCCGGGTTTGATCCCGACAGCCGGTTTGCGGTGGCCTTCAGCGGAGGACTGGATTCCACGGTGTTGCTGCATGCTGCGCACGCCGTTATGCGCGACCGTGACGACGGTAACCTGCGCGCCATCCATGTCCACCACGGATTGAGTCCCAATGCCGACGCCTGGGAGGCACGTTGTCGCGGCATTTGTGAGGCGCTGGGCATCGTCCTGCATGTGGAGCGAATACAGATAAGACGCGATGAAGGCGCGAGTCTCGAGAATCTCGCACGGCAGCGGCGCTACGAGGTTTTCGAAGCCTTGCTCGCACCAGGGGAAGTGTTGCTGATGGCGCATCATCTGGACGATCAAGCAGAGACATTCCTGCTGCGGACGCTCAGAGGCGCAGGTCCGAGAGGACTTGCCGCCATCCCTGCAAGGCGAGCACTTGGCAAGGGCAGTCTGTATCGCCCGTTTCTGGAGACAAGTCGCCAGGCGCTCGAGCAATGGGCGCACTCACAGGCGCTGCAATGGGTCGATGACGAAAGCAATGCCAGTCTTCACCATGACCGCAACTACTGCCGGCACGCCGTACTGCCGCTGCTGGAGGCGCGTTGGCCTGGCTATCGGGAGTCCTGGATGCGTACCTCGCAACTGGCTCAGGAAGCCGATGAATTGACGGAGGCGCTGGCACAGCTCGACTTCGCGCTGGTCAAGACCGGCAGTCTGACGGTGCTCGACTCGGAAAGACTGCAGGGCCTCAGTGCCGCAAGACAGCGCAATGTGCTGCGTTACTGGCTGCAACTTGCCGGTGCGCCCGATCCGGGCTGGAATGTCCTCACGCATATCGTCGATGAAATGCTTGCGGCGAGCGTCGAAGCCCACCCTGAGTTGCGCTGGCGCGAAGGCGGCCTCAGCGTCGTGGTGCGGCGCCACAAGGGCTGTCTGTTTCTTCAGAAGGTGATGCAGACCATTGCCACTTCTTCGCAGTTTCCGTGGCATCCGCACGACATCCTGCATCTGCCATCGAACGGTTGTGTGTACGCGCTGGCCGTGGACGGGCAGGGATTGCGCATTCCGGAAGGGGCGCATGTCACATTGCGTTACCGGCAGGGCGGTGAGGTGTGCCGCCTGGCGGGACGTCGTTCGCGACCACTGAAAAAAATTCTGCAGGACGCGGATATTCCGCCATGGCTGCGCGAGCGCATCCCCCTGGTCCATATCGACGATGTGCTGGTCTGCATTCCTGGCATCGGCATCTGTGATGGCTGGCTTGGCGGGACTGGCGAAGCTGGATGGAAGGTCGTATGGCTACCTCCGGATGTCGATCCGGACGCTTGAATCTGCTGTGGATTCCACGTTTCAACCCATGCCCTGCAGATTTTTGCGTTGTGGTGCCCTGTGCCTTCTGGTAGTCTGTAATCCCATCTGTAGGTACTTGTTTGAAATACTGTTTTGACCTGAAAAAACTCTGGATGGGGCGTTAATGACGCGATATATATTTATTACCGGCGGTGTTGTTTCCTCGCTTGGTAAAGGCATCACCTCTGCATCTCTCGCGGCGATTCTTGAAGCCCGCGGTCTCAACGTCACCATGCTCAAACTGGACCCCTACATCAACGTGGATCCTGGCACCATGAGTCCGTTTCAGCACGGCGAAGTGTTTGTGACTGAAGATGGCGCAGAAACCGATCTCGACCTCGGGCATTACGAGCGCTTCATTCGTGCGAAGATGACCTCGAAGAACAATTTCACCACTGGCCGCGTGTACGAAGAAGTGCTCAAGAAGGAGCGTCGTGGCGATTATCTTGGTGCCACTATTCAGGTCATTCCCCACATTACTGACGAGATCAAGCGCCGCATAGTGGATGGGGCCAACGGTGCCGACATCGCTCTGGTCGAAATCGGCGGCACAGTGGGCGACATCGAGTCGCAACCGTTTCTGGAAGCGGTACGGCAAATGCGCGTTGAGCTTGGCTCTGATCGTGCACTCTTCATGCATCTGACGCTGGTGCCTTACATCGAGACAGCCGGCGAGACCAAGACCAAGCCGACACAGCATTCGGTAAAGGAACTGCGCTCCATTGGTATTCAACCGGATATTCTGATTTGCCGCTCGGACCACGACATTCCCGAGTCCTCTCGTCGCAAGATTGCGCTGTTCACCAACGTCGATCTGCCTGCTGTTGTGTCATTGCCCGATACCAATACGATTTACCGCATTCCCTCGTTGTTGCGCGCCAGTGGTCTGGATGACACCGTGCTGCGCAAATTCAATCTGGATTGTCCGCCAGCCGATTTCACTGAGTGGGATCGCGTCGTAGACGCCAAGCTCAATCCGGACAAGGAAGTGAACATTGCCATCGTGGGCAAGTACATGGAGTTGCTGGACGCCTACAAGTCCTTGATCGAAGCCATAACCCATGCTGGCATTCAGACTCGCACCCGCGTGAACATCAAATACATTGATTCCGCCGATGTGAAGGTGCAGGGCGTGGAGATACTGGAAGGCCAGCACGCCATTCTGGTGCCGGGCGGTTTCGGCATTCGTGGCGTCGAAGGCAAGATCCGCACGGTGCAGTATGCCCGTGAAAACAGGATTCCATACCTTGGCATTTGTCTTGGCATGCAGGCCGCCGTGATCGAGTATGCCCGCAACGTGGCCGGGCTGACGGATGCCCACAGCACCGAGTTCAAGCCCGAGTGCAAGGACCCGGTCATCGCACTGATCAGTGAATGGACGTCTGCCGACGGCAGTCTCGAGAAACGGAATGCCAATTCCGACCTCGGCGGCACGATGCGACTTGGCGGGCAGGAATGCCGCCTGGAAAAAGATTCCAAAGCCTTCGCTTGCTATGGCAAAGAGATCATCCTGGAGCGACATCGCCACCGTTATGAAGTGAACAACACATATCTGGACGCATTGCAGGGCGCCGGCTTGAAAATTGCCGGGCGTTCCATGGACGGCATGCTGGTAGAAGTGATTGAAGTGCCGGACCATCCGTGGTTTGTCAGTTGTCAGTTCCATCCGGAATTCACCTCCACACCCCGTGACGGCCATCCGCTGTTTACAGGGTTCATCAATGCCGCGCTGGCCCATCAGGCACAGCTGGCTGCCGCACAGGCCCAATGAGCAAAGACTCGGAGAAAACAGGCGTGAGCACTGGCGGCCAGAAGACAATCTTTGCAGGGGGCATCGCGTTCGCGAACACGGCGCCCTTCGTGCTGCTGGGCGGCATGAATGTACTGGAGTCCGAGTCGCTGGCCATGGAAGTCGCGGAGCATTTTGTGCAGGTCACTGCGCACCTGGGCATTCCTTATGTGTTCAAGGCCTCGTTCGACAAGGCCAATCGCTCTTCGATTCATTCCTATCGTGGTCCCGGTCTCGAGAAGGGTCTGGAGATACTGGCCGCGATCAAGTCCCGTTTCGGCGTGCCCGTGATTACCGATGTGCACGAGCCCTGGCAGGCGGCGCCTGCCGCCGCAGTGGCCGACATCATCCAGTTGCCGGCCTTTCTGTCGCGCCAGACCGATCTGGTGCAGGCCATGGCCGCTACCAGTGCGGCAATCAACATCAAGAAAGCGCAGTTTCTGGCGCCACAGGAAATGCGCCACATCCTCGCCAAGTTCGAGGAGGCCGGCAACGATCGGCTGATGCTTTGCGAGCGGGGCTCGAGCTTCGGTTACAACAATCTGGTGGTGGACATGCTCGGCTTCTCTGTCATGAAGCAGTTTGCCTACCCGCTGGTGTTCGACGTCACCCACTCGCTGCAGAAGCCCGGCGGGCTGGCTGCCAGCGCCGGTGGCCGCCGAGCGGATGTCACCACGCTGGCGCGGGCCGGCATGAGTCAGGGCATCGCGGGCCTGTTCATCGAGGCGCATCCAGACCCCGCGAAAGCGAAATGCGACGGGCCTTGTGCGTTGCCGCTGGACAAACTGGAAGAATTTCTCGTGCAGATGAAGGCCATTGATGATCTGGTTAAAGGCTTTCCCGAAATAGATACGGCCTGAGGCGGCCATTGTCGGGCAATTCGCGGGCGGGCCCGCTCCCACAGGCAGCAGTCGATCAAATCAGGCAGCGGACAATCAAGACAGGCATTACCCAAATAGATAATTGGACTCAGCAGGAATAAGCACATGACAGCAATAGCAGATATTCGGGCGCGGGAGATTCTGGACTCACGCGGCAATCCCACCATCGAGGCAGACGTGATTCTGTCCACCGGCGTTGTTGGCACGGCCTGTGCGCCGTCCGGCGCTTCCACAGGCTCACGTGAGGCACTGGAACTGCGTGACAAGGATCCGGCTCGTTATCTGGGCAAGGGCGTTCTCACGGCAGTGAAGAACGTCAATGGCGCCATTCGGGACCTGCTGCTGGGACGCGATGCGGAAGAGCAGATCGCTCTGGATCGCGCGATGATTGCGCTGGATGGCACGCCCAACAAAGCCTCCCTTGGCGCCAACGCCATACTGGCAGTGTCGCTGGCGGCCGCGAAAGCTGCTGCGATTCAGAACAAACTGCCGCTTTATGCGCACATTGCTGCACTCAACGGTGGCGGCACGCTGACTTTGCCAGTGCCGATGATGAACATCATCAACGGTGGTGAGCATGCCGACAACAATGTCGACATTCAGGAATTCATGGTGCAGCCCGTGGGCGCGCCTAACTTTGCTGAGGCTCTGCGTTATGGCGCCGAGATTTTCCACAGTCTGAAATCCGTGCTTCACAAGCAAGGTCTGAGCACATCCGTAGGGGATGAAGGCGGCTTCGCGCCGAACCTGCCGTCCAATGCGGCGGCGCTGGATGCCATTCTCAATGCCGTGGAAAAGACCGGACTGAAAATGGGCACCGACATTCGTCTGGCGCTGGATTGCGCGGCTTCCGAGTTCTACCACGACGGCAAGTATCACCTGAAGGGTGAGAACGCTGTGTATGATTCTGCCGGTTTCGTTGACTATCTGGCGAAGCTGTCCGTGGACTACAAGATCCTGTCCATCGAGGACGGCATGGACGAAAGCGACTGGGATGGCTGGGCCAGACTGACCCGCAAGATCGGCAACCGTGTGCAGCTGGTGGGCGACGATCTGTTCGTTACCAACACCGCGATTCTGAGCCGAGGCATCGAGCAGAGCATCGCCAACTCCATCCTGATCAAGTTCAACCAGATCGGCACCTTGACCGAGACGCTGGAAGCCATCCGGATGGCGAAGAAAGCTGGCTATACGGCTGTGATTTCCCACCGCTCCGGCGAGACGGAAGACACCACGATTGCCGACCTGGCCGTGGCCACGGGCGCCGGACAGATCAAGACGGGCTCACTGTGCCGCTCTGACCGCGTCTCCAAATACAATCGCCTGCTGCGCATCGAGCAGGAACTGGGCAGCCGCGCGATTTATCGCGGCATTCAAGAGTTCAGTCACATTACAGGTTGAGTGTGCTGACAGGACGGTAGAGCCATGAAGGTACTGATGAGTGCGCTGGTGCTGGTGTTGGTGGTCCTGCAATACAAATTGTGGGTGGGCGAAGGCAGTGTCGCCCAGTTGCGTGATCTGGAAGCCCAGGTGGAAGTGCAGGAGCAGGAAAACCTTGGTCTGGCCGAGCGCAATCAGGTACTGGAAGGCGAAGTGCTTGACCTCAAGACTGGCCTGGATGCTGTTGAAGAGCGGGCCCGCAGTGAGTTCGGCATGGTGAAGGAGGGCGAGACCCTCTTCATCGTGGTGGACTGAGGCCGGCATGGCGCACTGGGTCATTGTTCCTGCGGCCGGAATCGGCACACGCATGGGCAGTATCACGCCAAAGCAATATCTGCCGTTGGGAGGCCAGACAGTGCTGGGTCAGACCCTGCACCGACTGGCCAGTCTTCCGGGCCTTGCCCGCATCGTTGTCGCCCTGCATCCTGAAGATCATTTCTGGCCGGAGCTAGCATTGCCCGCGGGCGTCTCAGTTAGCGTGTGTGAAGGCGGCAGTCAGCGCAGCCAATCAGTGCTCAATGCGCTGCAGTCTTTGCAGGACGAAGCGGGAGAAGACGACTGGGTGCTGGTACATGATGCCGTGCGGCCCTGCGTGCGTGTGGCGGAGATCGCGACCTTGCTGTGCGAGATTGCAGGGCATCCGTGCGGTGGCCTGCTGGCAGTACCCGTCAGCAGCACACTGAAGCGCCGCGATGAGGCGGGCAACGTGGCAGCGACATTGCCGCGCGAGAACGTGTGGCAGGCCGCGACGCCCCAGGCGTTCCGAGCCGGCCGTCTGCGCCACGCGCTCGAAGTTGCCTTGCTGCGCGGTGCTGAGATTACCGATGAGGCATCGGCCCTGGAGCTTGCAGGGTATTCCCCGCGCCTGGTCCGCGGCAGTGCGGACAACATCAAGATTACTTACCCCGAGGACTTGCACCTCGCGGAACTGATACTGGCAGCACAACAGCGGGAAACCGCTCGTGCTGCCGACTGAGAGCGGGACGAAGAACATCATGTGGAACCAATTGCGGATCGGGCACGGCTATGATGCCCATCGTTTTGCTGACAGCCTGCTGCCTGGAAAACCCCTGGTACTGGGTGGTGTGACGCTGCCCCATGACCGCAGTCTGCTGGCGCATTCCGACGGCGATGCCGTCATCCACGCCCTTTGCGACGCCATTCTGGGCGCGCTCGGGCGGGGTGATATCGGACGTCACTTCCCTGATACCGACATGGCATTCAGCAACATCGACAGCGCCATCCTGTTGCAACGCGTGGTGGCTTACATGCATGAAGATGGCTGGAAGGCAGGCAATGTCGACATCACCATACTGGCGCAGGCACCGCGCATGGCGCCCCATGTGCCAGCGATGCAGGAACGCCTTGCCACACTGCTGGGCGTCGTGCCCGGGCAGGTGAACGTGAAGGCTTCGACAACGGAGGGCATGGGCTTTGTGGGGCGCCGGGAAGGGCTCGCCACCTATGCCGTGATTCTGCTCCATCGCGACCCTGTCGCGCAGTGACACCCGCGGCAGCAGCATCCCGCACGCTGGCCTGGGCTTTCGGTGAGCCTGAGGTCGAGGCAGTCTTCAAGCTGGCCCCCGAGGATTTCCGCGTGATCGAGGAACTTGGATTCGCGCTCACTGGCTCCGGAGAGCACGCCTGTCTGCGGATTCGCAAGACAGGCGTGACAACACAGGATGTTGTGCGTCTGCTGGCCCGGCGCGCCGGCATCCGGGAGTTCGATGTGGGCTATGGCGGTCTCAAGGACAAGCAGGGCGTGTGTGAGCAATGGTTCAGTCTTTACCAGCCAGTGCCTGCGCCTTTACTGCTGGATGACTTTGCGGAGCGCGGCATCGAAGTGCTGGAGAGTTGTCGCAACAGTCGCAAATTGCGGCGGGGCAGCCACAAGGTCAATCGCTTCCGTATCCGTCTGCGCAATCCGCAGTGGCGAAATGGGTGTGCTGCGGGAGCGACGGCACTGCAGGCGCTGGAAGGGCGCCTTGCGCTGGTGGCCAGTCGTGGCGTGCCCAATTATTTCGGTGAGCAGCGCTTCGGTCGCGACATGGGGAACGTGGCGCAGGCACGCCAGCTGTTTGCCGGGGAACTGCGCATGGCGAAGGGCTACAAGCGCGGGCTGCTGCTGTCATCGGCACGCTCTCAGGTCTTCAATGAAGTCCTCTCCGAGCGCGTGCGGCAGCAGGTCTGGGATGCGTGGCTGGAAGGAGATGTCTGGAACCTGAATGGCTCGGACAGCGTCTTCAAAGCGCCACAATGGACAGATGAGTTGCGGGCGCGTTTGCAGGCCTTTGACATCCATCCCACCGGGCCCCTGTGGGGAACCGGCATCCTGTGCAGCAGCGCCGATACAAAAGCACTGGAACTGGCAACGGGTGCGCAGTGGCAGGACTTGTGTGAGGGGCTTGAGGCTGCGGGCCTGAGTCAGGCGCGTCGCGCCCTGCGTCTGGTTGTGCAGGATCTGCGCTGGCAGGCCATGGACAGTGGCGATCTTGATATCGAATTTGCGTTGCCGCCGGGCACTTATGCCACGACGGTGCTGCGCGAAGTGTGCATTTTGAAAGAGGCAGTCAAAGAGTGAGCAATGTAAATCTTGCCGGAATCGGCATGACATCCCAGCGTACCAGGGAGCGTCTGGTGGGGCGTTTGATCGAACAGGGCATCAAGGACTGGGCCGTCCTGGACGTCATGCGCAGTACGCCACGCCATATCTTTCTGGAAGAGGCACTGGCCCATCGCGCCTACGAGGACGTGGCACTTCCGATTGGCTACAACCAGACGATCTCCCAGCCCTATATCGTCGCCAGGATGACCGAGGCGGTCCTCAGCAATCACCCAGCGCTGGTCGATGGCAAGCTGGGCACCGTGCTGGAAGTGGGCACTGGTTGCGGGTATCAGACATCGATCATTGCACCGCTGGCTCGCAAGGTCTATTCCGTGGAACGCATCAAGCCACTGCAGGAGAAGGCGCGGGTGAATCTGCGTCTGCTCGGATTGCACAATGTGCAGTTCAAGCACGACGACGGCAGTCTGGGCTGGAAAGAGAAGGGTCCATTCGACGCGATCATCGCCACTGCAGCGCCGCAGCAAGTGCCGCAGGAACTGTTGAACCAGCTGGCCGATGGCGGCCGGCTGATCATTCCGGTCGGTGGTGAAGATGTGCAGGAGCTGCGGCTGATCACCCGTAACGGCGACGAATACCATACGCGAATAGTGGAAGCAGTCCGTTTTGTCCCATTGTTCATAGGAGCAGTACAAAAATGAGTGAAGTGCCAAAACCCGCTGACCATCGGTCACCGGCCACGTTGAGGTCCCGGGTTGTCACCTTTCTGAAGGGGCTGGCCATGGGCGTGGCCGATTCCGTGCCTGGCGTGTCTGGCGGCACCATTGCCGTGATGGCTGGAATCTATGAGGAATTGATCGAGTCCCTGCGCAATCGGTCTGCTGAGTTTCGCCCATCTGCTGTCGTGTACGTTTTTCTACTACCGTCAGCAGACGTATGGCTTTCTGACCGGTATGCTTGCAGCGTCCGTGCTGGTGTTGGTAGCTATTGGGTTTGCAGTTGTCGCTTTGTTTGAAAGAATCACGCGTGTCGAACACTGAGAGGTACCCGATGTTGTCTTTTGAATTGCCCTCTGCCTTGCGCCGTGCGCAGCCCTGGCTGTTCTGTGCGGGTGTGCTGGTGCTGCAGGCCTGCGGTGGGGGGTATCAGGCACCGCTGGACGATCAGAGCGCCATACTCGAGCGTCAGGCGCCCCCCATCTATTCCACCACTGGCGTGTCTTCGCCGGGCGGCGCGATCAGCACTTCTACAGCGCCTGCGCCCGTCGCCGCCACGACTACCGGCGCCAGACCCATTGCGGCCGGTGTCGCCGTGCAACCGGCCCCTGGCGTCAATGTCAATGTAGTGAACGAGCCCTCCAGCATCCGGCGCAGCACATTGGGACGCGCTCCGCTTGGCGACTCCCCTTCGCCATCTTCCGCGCCGGCAACAGCCCCCGGCACTGTGCCCGCTGCTGTGCCACCTGCACCGGGAGTCTTGGCGCCGAGCAGCCAGGGTGCCAACTCCACACAGCGCCACACCGTTGTGCGAGGTGACACACTTTACTCCATCGCCTGGCAATATTCGGTGGATGTGCGGGCACTGGCTCTGGCCAACAATCTCAATCCGCCCTACACGATCTATCCCGGGCAGGAACTCACTGTGAACATCAGCGGCTTGTCCAGCAATGCTGTGGCGAGCGTGCCCACATTGCCCGCAGCGCCTGCCGGCGCTGCTGCGCCCGCGCCTGCGGCCCGACCAGCCGACGCAGTCGCGAACCGTCGCACTGGCAATGTACCCAGCAAGCTCGTCGACGATATTGCCTGGCAGTGGCCGGTGGAGGGGCGGGTACTGCGCTCATTCAGTGCCAGTGCCGCTACGACCAGCCGTGGTATCGACATTGGTGCACGCAGAGGTGACCCCGTCTACGCGGCAGCGGATGGCGATGTCGTGTATTCAGGTCGCGGCATCCAGGGGCAGGGCGATCTCATCATCATCCGTCACAGCGCGCGCCATCTCAGCGCTTATTCCCACAACAGCGCCATGCTGGTGACGGAAGGGGCACGCATTCGTGCCGGCGACAAGATTGCGGAAGTAGGAACAGATTCCCGCGGCGCCGAGCTGCTGCACTTCGAAGTCCGGGTGGATGGCGCCGCCGTGGATCCCGCGCGTTACCTTCCCTGATATCCGCGTTTCAACTTCTCCTCGTTCTTGATTGCACCTTCCAGAATCTCTGAATTTGACGGGAACTCTTCGTTGACCCGTCAATTTTGTGGTGCTAGCATAATTTTGGCAGTTGTATTTCAAGGACCGCAACAACTGCCTGGCGATCAGACATTCATGGATGACCAGGAGAAAACTATGGAAGAGTTTGCAGAGTACGATGCAGGAGAAACAAGCACTGAACAAACAGCAGATGATGAAACCCTTCAAGATGAAGCGCTGACAGAGGCTTTGAAAGACAGTACCGCCCATCAGCCGATGGCTGACATGACAAGGCTCTACCTGAACGATATCGGTGAAGCCAGGCTGCTGAATGCCAATGAGGAAAAAGACTACGCACGGCGCGCGAGGCAGGGAGACCCCGAAGGTCGCCATCAGATGATAGTCTGCAATCTGCGTCTGGTGGTGAAGATTGCCCGACGTTATGTGCAGCGTGGAATGAGCCTTCTCGATCTGATTCAGGAGGGCAATCTCGGGCTGATGCGAGCGGTCGAGAAGTTCGATCCGGAAAAGGGCTTCCGGTTTTCCACATATGCCACGTGGTGGATTCGCCAGAATATTGAACGAGGGCTGATGAATCAGACCCGCACCATCCGACTGCCCATCCACGTCGTCAAAGAGCTCAACGCCTGCCTGCGGGTGTCTCGCAATTATCTGCGGGACCATGACCACGCGCCGAGCGCAGAACAGATCGCCGCCCGGGTCAACAAACCAGTGGAAGAAGTGCAGCGCCTGCTGGCCGCCAATGAACGGGTGATCTCCATCGACAGTCCCCTGCAGCCTGGTCAGGAACAGACCATCCTGGAGGCAGTGCCTGATGATCCCGACACCGTTCCGATGGCAATCCTGCAGGCAGAGGAAGTGCGGCAGCAGCTGGACCGCTGGTTGCACCAGCTCACTGCCCGCCAGAGCGAAGTGATTGCCCGGCGCTTTGGTTTGCTGGGTTTCGAAGGCGGGACTCTGGAGCAGGTCGGCCTTGATATCTGCCTTACCCGGGAACGGGTAAGGCAGATACAGCTGGAGGCATTGAAGCGCTTGCGGGAAATTGCCCGGGAGAGCGGCTTCGGGCGCGACGCCTGGTAGGGCGAAGCTGCCAGTACAGCAGGGCTTTTGAAAACAAAAAGGCAGAGCAATAATGCTCTGCCTTTTTGTTTTAAATCAATGCGTTAAATTTGGTCTTTAATAAGGTACTGAAGCTTCCCAGTCACATTCTTCCATTTCTCGGCATCTTCCAGTGCCGGCTTCATTTCAGTGATATTGCTCCACTTCTGCGCCAACTCGGCATTCAAGGCCAGGAATTGTTGCTGATCTTCGGGCAGTTCGTCTTCTGCGTAGATGGCGTCCACCGGGCACTCCGGCTCGCACAGTGCGCAGTCAATGCACTCGTCGGGGTGAATGACCAGAAAATTCGGACCTTCGTAGAAACAATCCACCGGGCAGACTTCCACGCAGTCAGTGTGCTTGCACTTGATGCAATTTTCGCCAACAACAAATGTCATGATTTCTCCAATGTGACGTGCCCGGAATGCCGGGCACATTGCCGGTTCGGGCTGTTTAAAAAGTGCGGCAATTATAAGGAGGTTGCCTTGTACAAGGAAAATGCTTTTTCCGATATCGCTCAGTTAATTGTCCGATGCGAGGCTTACAGCTGTGCTTTGAGGCGGTACAGCAGCTCGAGTGCTTCGCGTGCACTCAAGTCATCGGGGTTCAATGCCCTCAGTGCGTCCAGAACGGGGTGGGGAGGAGGCTCGCTGAAAAGCTCGGTCTGAATTGGCGTGTGTGTTCTGCGAACTTCCCCTGACGGTGCGCCGAGCACACTTTCCTGCTCCAGCTGCTGCAGCTTTTCCCGCGCTTGCCGGATGACACTGGCTGGTACTCCGGCCAGTTGGGCCACTTGCAGTCCGTAGCTCTGATTGGCGGGGCCGGGCTTGACGGCGTGCAGAAAAACGATGCCGTCCCGGTGTTCCGCGGCGTCCAGGTGCACGTTGTGGATCGATGGGTAGCGCTCGGGCAGGGCCGTCAGCTCGAAATAATGGGTGGCGAACAGTGTCCATGCCTCGAGTTTTTCAGCGATATAGACCGCGCTGGCCCAGGCCAGCGACAGGCCGTCGAATGTACTGGTGCCTCGGCCTACCTCGTCCATCAGCACCAGACTGCTGGCGGTGGCGTTGTGCAGGATGTTGGCGGTCTCGCTCATCTCCACCATGAAGGTCGAGCGGCCACCAGCCAGATCGTCGGAGGAGCCGATTCGGGTGAAGATGCGGTCAATGGGGCCGATGCAGGCACGACGTGCGGGCACGAAGCTGCCGGTGAAAGCCAGCAGCACAATCAGGGCCGTCTGACGCATGTAGGTGGATTTGCCGCCCATGTTGGGACCGGTGATGATCAGCATCTGCCGCTGGGCGTCGAACAGCACGTCATTGGCCACGAACGCACCCTCCATTACCTGTTCCACTACGGGGTGTCGTCCCTGTTCTATCAGGATGCCAGGCTGGGAGATCAACTCAGGCTGGCAAAGGTCCAGGCTGCGTGCGCGTTCGGCGAAATTGCTCAGCACATCCAGTTCCGCCAGCGCAGCGGCGCTGTGCAGCAGACTGCCCAGATCGTCAGCAACGGTCTCCAGCAGCGCGTCATAGAGGGCTTTTTCCCGTGCAAGTGCCTTGCTGTTGGCACTGAGCACCTTGTCTTCGAACAGCTTCAGTTCCGGTGTGATGAAGCGTTCGGCGTTCTTCAGGGTCTGCCGGCGCTGATAATCCGCAGGCATCTGTTCTGCCTGTGCCTTGCTCACTTCGATGAAATAGCCGTGTACGCGGTTGTATCCCACCTTCAACGTGCTGAGACTGGTGCGCTGTTTCTCGCGCATTTCCAGATCGATAAGGAACTGCCCGGCATTGCTGCTCAGGTTGCGCAGTTCGTCCAGTTCCGCGTCATAGCCTTCGGCAATGACACCGCCTTCACGGATCACCACGGGCGGGTTCTGGAGGATGGCGCGGGCAAGCAGCTCTGCCAGCACAGGGTAGTCGGCGATCTGCGTCTGCAGCACAGCCAGGCGCGGTGCATCGTTCTGGCCAAGGATGCCAGTGATGGCGTTCTGCAGCCGGGGCAGCGTCAGCAGTGCATCCCGCAGCCGGGCCATGTCGCGGGGCCGCGCCGAGCGCAGGCCCACGCGGGCAAGGATGCGTTCGATGTCACCGATCTCGTGGAGAAGAGGGTGCAGCAATTCAAAACGGTACTGGTCGATCAACGTGGCGATGGTCTGTTGACGCTCGCGCAACACCTGCAGGTCGCGCAGGGGACGGTGCAGCCAGCGGTTAAGCAGCCGCCCGCCCATGGGGGTGGCAGTATGGTCCAACACGGACATCAAGGTGTTCTGAGTGCCCCCGCCAAGGTTGCGGTCCAGCTCGAGATTGCGGCGACTGGCAGCATCCAGCACCAGGCTGTCGGCGGGTTGTTCCAGCTGCAGGCCCTGGATATGGGGAAGCTGGGAGCGCTGCGTCTCGCGGGCGTAGGCCAGCAGGCAACCGGCGGCCTGCAGAGCCTGATCAAGCTCTTCACAACCGAAGCCCAGCAGATTGCGGGTGCCGAAATGCTGGTTCAGAGCGCGTCGGCTGCTCTCCAGGTCGAACTCCCACACCGGACGGCGGCGGGCACCACGGCGGGATTCCAGCGCCTGCAGAGCGTGAATCTCCTCATTCAGCAGTATCTCGGAAGGCCGCACGCGTTCCATTTCGGCCAGCATGCCCTGGGCACTGGCCACTTCACTGAGCACGAAGCGGCCGCTGGCGATGTCCATCCAGGCCAGGCCGAACCGGGCAGCCTGTGGGTCAGGTGAATGCGTGCCGGTGATGGCCATGAGAATACTGTCGGTGCGCTCTCCCAGCAGGGCTTCGTCGGACAGCGTGCCCGGCGTGATGATGCGCACCACCTGTCTTTCAACGGGGCCTTTGCTGGTGGCCGGATCACCAATCTGTTCGCAGATCGCCACCGACACCCCGGCTTCCACCAGCCGCGCCAGATAGCGGTCGGCGGCATGATAGGGGATGCCACACATGGGAATGTCGACGCCATCGGACTTGCCGCGGGCGGTCAGGGTGATGTCGAGAATCTTCGAGGCCTGGCGGGCGTCTTCATAGAACAGCTCGTAGAAGTCGCCCATGCGGTAAAACAGCAGCTCGTTGCGGTGCTGTGCCTTCAGACGCAGGTATTGCTGCATCATGGGGGTGTGGTTGGCAACAGAGTCCATGTCGGTCTGAGTATTCCGTTGTGAGTGCGCGGGCGAGTGGCGCAGGGTAGCAAACCTGCCGGGCGCCGAACAGCTGACTCAGCATGTGCGCAGCGCCGGTGTGGCGTAAACTCAGTAGGTATCCTCGATGTAGCGTCCTGCCTTTTTCAGCATCGCTACAGACAGATTCTGCGGAGCATGCATCTCGTCAAGCGCCAGGGCAACGTCCCTCGCCATGCGCCGCCCCCCGCACACCAGAATCTGTCCGTGGCTGGCGAGCAAGGCGAGAACCTGCGCGCTGTCCTCCCTTAGCTTGTCCTGCACATAGGCGGGTTGAGGGCAGCGCGAAAAGGCCGTATGCAGCCCGCTCAGGCGCTGGTCGGCCAGCCATTCCTGCAATGGGTGTTCGTAGAGGAAGTCGGATTGCGCAAGCCGTCCTCCCCAGAAAAGATGCATGGGTCGTCGTGACTTGTTGGCGCGAATGAAGCCCGCCAGTGGGCCAATGCCAGTGCCTGCGCCGATCAGAATGACGGGCCCCTTGCCTCGGGCGGGCTGGAAGCGCGGATTCTTCTGGATGAAGCCGTCAGCGCAATCGCCAATTTTCATGTCGCAGAGGAAAGTTGAGCACACGCCGTGCTCCTGCCGCTTCACACAGATTTCCAGAACGCCATCCTTGCTCGCGCTGGCGAGGGAGTAGAAGCGCGGAATGTCGCTGCCAGGCGGCAGGATGCCCACCAGGTCGCCGGCGACAAACGAGGGCAGCGTCCTGTGGGGCGGAGCAGCCTTGAAGCGCAGGATGCTGGTCGGGGCCTTGACGGCGCTGCCATAGTCTTCGCGCTCGGCCAGCACCAGTGGCCGGGTGGCATGGCGCATGGGGGTGTATTGCAGATCCAGAGGCATGGCGATTGCAGAGCCCAGCGCCGAGCACCAGCGCTCAAAGGTCTGTCCCGACTGGCGGTCGACATAGTCTGTAGCGAGAATCCGGGGCCATTGGCGGGCTTCGAGGGCCGCGGCGACCTGGTCGGCAAAGGCACAAAAATTGTCGAACTGGCGGTCGCCGAAGCCCAGCACGGCCCAGGGCAGCGGGTTGGACCCCGGGGCTGACGCCAGCCTGTGCTGAAACTGACTTGCTGACGCCGGCGCATCGCCATCACCATAGGTAGAGGTCAGGACCAGCAGGCGCTGCGCCTTGGGATAGCGCCCTGACCACTGGTTCAGGGGTGCAACGTGCACCTGGCAGCCGGCGGCAGTCAGCCCGTCGTGCAGCGTTTTCGCAAAGCCCCAGGTGGCATTGGTTTCGGAGCCCACCAGCAGCAGCTGGCGGCGGCATTGCCGGAAAGGCGTGGCATGGAGCGGCGCCGCTGCCACCAGATCATAACGCCAGTAACAGCCAGCACCGGCACGGTCAGTGCCGCCAAACCCAGGATCAGGCCGAGCCACCACCAGGCTTCTCCGGTGTGCAACTCCATGATGAAGGTCTGGAGGGTGGCTGCGCTGCCGTAGTCAGAGTAGGACAGCCACTGCCCTGTGGCCTGGTCCACAAACCCGGAACCCTGGTGGGTGCGCAGTGAATAGACATCCAGCGGATCATCAGGGAACGGCATGATCAGCTGATGCAAGTCCCGCAGATCCACTGCCTGCAAGGCCTGCAGGGTACCGATCGGGGCCGGGGGTGTGCCCGCCACTTCCGCCGGAAATTCGGCTTCCAGTTCCTCGGCCTCGGCCAGCCATTCGAAGCGAATGGCGGACATCCACGCGCCGCTAAGTGCCGAAATCAGCAGCCCTACCACGGCAGCGCGGGCCAGTTCGGTATGCAGACGTTGACTGCCCGTGCCGCGAATCGGGGCGAGAAGCTTGCGCCAGCCTCCGGCACGGGAGGCCAGCAGGAAGGCGCCAGAAAAGCACATCAGCACCATCAGTACCGCACCAGTGCCTGCGGCAGCCCGACCGGGGTCGTCCAGCAGGAATGCGCGGTGCAGATCCTTCATCCAGGTGAAGAAGGGCGGTGGTTCATAGGCGTCGAGGCGGGCACCGGTCAATGGATCAACAAGATCGGCACCGGGATTGCCATCCACAGAGAAGTAGACCAGCACCGCGCCCGAAGGCAGGCGTTCTATCTGCTCAGCGCCAGGGTAGGTTTGCAGGACACGCGCGGCAACGTCTGCGACACTGACATCGCCCCGGGCCGGCACCGTCGCTGCAACGCGCTCCAGTGCCGGGCTGAGAGACAGCACGGAACCACTGGTGGCGAGAATCAGCAAGAACAGCGCAGCCAGCAGACCCGGCAGCGAATGCAGACGCCGCAGCATGGAAATCCTCTCTACGTGCGTGCCGTCACAGGGAATAACTCAGCGCTTTGACGTAACCGCGTCCCGCAACCGGCGTGCCGGCGCCCTGAGTGGTCAGTGGCACCTCTGCATCGACCCGGTTTTCCCGTTGATCTTCTACAGCGCTGTCCGCACGCACGAGGTAGCCGGCGTCGATCAGCGTGTCGTCGATGTCGACAGTGATGGTCAGACTTGCGCCGCTGGTCACGCTGGCCCCCGTCATGCCGTCATACTCAGAGCGCTTGCCGCCGCTGCCCCGCGCCCAGTCCAGCAGGTGCTTGTAATATTTGCTCTTGCCGCCGGCCATCCACAGGGTGCGGGCGTATTTGCCGCTGGCATCGGTCAGGTAGATGGCCAGGTAGGCGCCGTCGCCGCGATAGGCATTCAGTTCGGTGGTGATAGTGACTTCGCGCGCCTGTGCAAGGCTGGAAAGTCCCAGGCCAAGGAGCAGGCCGGTGGTGGCCATCAATCTGTTCATCTGCATGTCTCCGCTGTTCCCATGATTATCGTGAAGGATGTTGTGCATCCCGGTGTTCCCGCCTTTCGTGTTCGTCGTCTTCCAGCTCCAGTTCCATCAGAGTCAGCGAGGCAGGCGCATAGGTTGCCTCGACGCGACGGCCCTGTTCGTCCAGCGCGCGCACCTGGTAACAGCCGTCGTCGATGCGGATGCGATGCACTACCCAGCCCATGTCCTCCAGCAGCTTGCGCAGCACTTCGCGCGGCTGCCAGCTGGCGACAGGGTCCTGGCATTCCACTTCAGCAAGCACACGGCCGGCGCCAAGCGCAAGACTGGCGCTGAGCGTCAGGGCCAGTGCCATCTTGGCTAGAGGCGAATGCGGAATGTTCATGACTGTCTCCTGAGAGTCAGGCTGTGAGTGTCTGCCTGCCTCTGCATTGTCGCAGGGATGATGGGGACGACACTTTGATCCAAATCTAGCGCGGCAGTCTTAAATGCGTAGTAAGGGGAAGAAAGAGACAAAGCGGCGGCGTGTTCCAGATTCTTTGCTAAGCTTGCCAGTACCAGCGTTGCTTACAGGTACTCCCTTGTCATGAACAAGTCCATGATTTCCCTCAGCCGCCAGTGCGGCGAGCTGCTGCTGCAGAGGCAGTGCTTTATTGCAACCGCTGAATCCTGCACGGGAGGTTGGGTGGCCCAGGCTATCACTTCCGTGGCGGGAAGCTCGCAATGGTTCGACAGTGGGTTTGTCACCTATTCCAACAAAGCCAAACAGCGTCTGCTGCAGGTTCCGGCGGAGTTTCTGGAGGGCCCGGCGGCCCCGGGTGCCGTCAGTCGCGAGACCGTCGTGGCCATGGCCCGGGGTGCCTTGCTGGCGTCCGGCGCGCAGTACGCCGTTGCCACCAGTGGTATCGCGGGCCCTGCGGGCGGGACCGCTGCCAAGCCAGTCGGCACCGTGTGGATCGCCTGGGCCTGGCAGCTGCCAGGGCAGGCGGACATCCAGAGCATGGCGGTTGTACAACGCTTTGCCGGCGAGCGGGACGCGGTGCGCCGGCAGTCGGTTTACGCCGCGCTGGAAGGGCTTTTGCAGCTGTTGAAGCGGGCGACGGTCTGAAAACCGTCTGCTGGATAAATACTGGTTGAATATACAGTAAAGCTTTGCTTTAATCGTTTTACCGACAGTCGCTGTCGAATCTGACAATCACCACCCTCACTACCCGCAGACTTCCCTGGAAACTGCTGACAGAAGAAAAGGACACCATCATGGCCGTAGACGCAGTCAAAGACAGCAATCGCGAGAAAGCTCTGAACGCCGCACTTTCCCAGATCGAACGTCAATTCGGCAAAGGCTCCATGATGCGCCTTGGCGAAAAAGGCAAAGAGGCCATTCCTGCCATCTCCACAGGCTCGCTGGGTCTCGACATTGCCCTGGGCATTGGCGGATTGCCGCGCGGTCGCATCGTCGAGATTTACGGACCGGAGTCCTCGGGCAAGACCACGCTCACCCTGCAGGTCATCGCGGAATGCCAGCGCAACGGCGGCACCTGTGCCTTCATCGACGCGGAGCATGCGCTTGACCCGATCTATGCGGGCAATCTGGGTGTGGACGTTGAGAACCTGCTGGTCAGCCAGCCAGACACCGGCGAACAGGCACTGGAGATCTGCGACATGATCGTGCGCTCCGGCGCGGTGGACGTAGTGGTCATCGACTCGGTCGCGGCACTGACGCCCAAAGCCGAGATCGAAGGCGACATGGGCGACAGCCACATGGGTCTGCAGGCCCGTCTGATGTCTCAGGCATTGCGCAAGATGACGGGCAATATCAAGAATTCCAACACGCTGGTGATCTTCATCAACCAGATCCGCATGAAGATCGGCGTGATGTTCGGCTCGCCGGAAACCACCACGGGTGGCAATGCGCTGAAGTTCTATGCCTCTGTTCGCCTCGACATCCGCCGCATCGGTTCCATCAAGGAAGGCGAGGAAGTGGTAGGCAGCGAAACCCGCGTGAAAGTGGTCAAGAACAAGGTCGCGCCACCGTTCCGCCAGACCGAATTCCAGATCATGTATGGCACGGGCATCTATCGCATGGGCGAAGTCATCGATCTGGGTGTGAAGCTGAACCTGATCGACAAGGCCGGCGCATGGTACGCCTACAACGGTGAAAAGATTGGTCAGGGCAAGAAGAATGCTGCCACCTATCTTGAGGAAAATCCGCATCTTGCGAAGGAAATTGAAGGCAAGATCCGCGATCAGATGCTGGGTGGTGCAGCACTGGCTGTAGCAGCTTCCGACGACGAAATGGACGAGGTCGGTGAGTTCGAATAAGGCCATCGGTCTGACGCTGCGCCGCGCCGCCATGGATTTGCTGGCGCGGCGCGAGCATTCCCGTGCAGAGCTGCTGGACAAGCTGCAGCGAAAATTCCCGGAAAACGTTGAGGCCTTCGCACAGGTGCTCGATCAGCTGGCTCTCGACGGGCTTCTTGATGATGCGCGCTTCACCGAGGCGTATATCCGTTACCGCCGGACTCGCGGCGTTGGCCCCCTGCTGATCCGGCAGGAGCTGCGCCAGAAGGGGATTGACGGCGCCACGCTCGAGTCCGCGCTGGATTTGCAGTCCGACGACTGGCACGAGAGCCTTCTGGCGCTGATGGACAAGAAGACCCACGGCACGGTACCGCCGAAATCCGACGTCAAGGCACGCCAGAAACTCTATCGTGCACTTCTTGCCAAGGGCTATTCTTCCGGCATGATCGCTCGCGCATTTCTTCGGCTATAATCCGGCCGAATCCACCGCGCCAGAGCGGACTCAGCGAGGACCAGCCGTATGTCCACTTCCGATCCACAGGTTGCCCCACACAACAGCCGTGTGCTGAGCTGTCTCATCAGTCTTGCCATTTTCGGCTTCTCGGTCAGCGCCCAGGCCGCCGATCTGCGTATCGCCCTTCAGGATGCGGAGACCGGCACTCCGCTGGAGGACGCGGTTGTAGAAGTCCGCGTGCCCGATGACATGCACGCGGCCCACACCACTTTGGGGGAGTTCAGTGTCGACCAGATCGACAAGGAATTCGTGGCCAATGTCACCGTCGTAACCCGCGGCAGCAGCGTGCGATTTCCCAACAGTGACGACATCCTGCACCACGTGTACTCGTTCTCACCTGCCAAAGTGTTTGAGTTGCCGCTCTACGGCAATGGCCAGAACATTGATTATCAGCAGATGTTCGACGTGGCCGGCGTTGTGGAGATCGGCTGCAATATCCACGACTGGATGCTGGGTTACATCTACGTTGCCCAGACCAATTTTGCTGTAAAGACCGACGCGCAGGGGCAGGCTGTCATCAGCGGCATCCCGGCCGGGGCCTACAGCGTGCGCATCTGGCACTCCCGCGCCCCCGTCGATTCTCCCGAGCTGGTACAGGCATTGGTGTTCGATGATGCTGCGCCTGCCAGTCTGCGCATGGCGCTGACGCTGGAGCGGGATACACGCCTGCGCCGCGCGCCGAACGTTTCCCGCGATCGCTACCGATGAAGGTTGCCACGCCGTGAGCGGCTTTTTCGCCTTCCGCAGCTTCAGGACCCGTCTGCTGGTCTTCCTGCTGGCACTCATGTTGCCAGTGCTGCTTGGCATCTATGGTTTCGTCAATCGCGAGAACAACGCCTACACCGCCGACACCATCGACAGTTATCTTGAGCTCGGCGCCGATGTGTTCGACTTCACCCGGGAAGAGCACAAGAACACGCTGCTGACCATCACCAGCACCATGACCCGGTACTGGGGTTTCCGCAACGCCTTTGGCACGGGGGATCCGTTCACCATCATCGATGCGGCCGACAATATTCTCATGCGCTCGCTTGGCGCCGCCGACATGATGCTGATCGCATCCATGGAAGGAGAGGTGATCATCGATACCCGCATGCAGGGGTTTGAAGAACTGGAGGGCGAATGGCGGGTGTTGATGGACTCGGCGGCCGCAAGTGATGACGGCATCGGCGACGCCATCATCAATGTGCAGGGCGTGCCCTATCAGATCACCGTGATTCCGCTGTTTCTGCCAACGCCGGTGGCATGGATTTTCGGGGGCTTTCCGCTGGACAACCAGTTCGCGGCCACTGTGAAGCAGAGCATCGTGTCAGATGTTTCCATCGTGGAATATGTGCATGACGGCGCACCGGGAAACGCCGCGCAGGTCAGCGTGATTTCCTCGACCTTGAACAGCGACGATCAGCAACGTCTGACCAACCAGCTGCAGCTCTCCGGCATGACCTACACGGATACCCAGCGCATCGCCCTGACCGATGGCGAGTACGGCACACTGATGCGTCCACTCTACGGCCAGCCCGGCGACAGTTTGCAGATCGTGGCGGTCATCCAGAAGTCCTACAACGAGAACATCGAGAATGTGCAGGCATTTCAGAACGTGCTGCTGCAGTTCTACATCGCCGTCATTGCCGTCAGCCTGATTGCCGTGGTCCTTCTGGCCCGTTCGGTGACTCGACCAATTCTTGACCTGGCGCTCCGCGTGCGCCGCATCGAAGCGGGCGACTACGGGCAGGCCGTTCAGGTCTCGGGGGAGGACGAGATCGGCCAGCTGGCGGGATCGGTAAACAACATGGCAAAGGGGCTGGCTGAGAAGGAGAAGGTGCGGGATTTGCTGGGCAAGGTGGTTTCCCACGAGATTGCTGAAGAGCTGCTGAGCAAGACCATTGCGCTGGGCGGCGAAGAGAGGATCGTCACCGTCCTTTTCTCGGACATCAAGGGCTTCACCTCGCTGTGCGAGAACATGGCGCCGGAAGCCGTTCTGACACTGCTCAACCGGTACCTCAGCGAGATTACCGAGGTCATCGAGGCCAATCGAGGCGTTGTTGACAAATACACAGGCGACTCCGTCATGGCGCTGTTCGGAGCGCCTCTGAACCGACCCAACGATGCGCAGAACGCCATAGCCACCGTACTGTCCATTCAGTCGACGATTGCAACGCTCAATGCCACCAATCGGGCGACAGGCATGCTGGAGATCGGTGCAGGGATTGGCGTTCATACGGGCCTGGTGGTGGCGGGCAATCTTGGTTCGCAGAACCGGCTGAACTACACGGTAATCGGCGATTCGGTGAATCTGTCGGCACGCCTGGAAGGACTGACGCGCAAGTATCACGTGCCGAATATCGTCAGTGATGCCACCCGCGCCGATGCGCCCGGCTTCGTGTACCGGGAGCTCGACCTTGTGCGGGTGGCCGGCAAGAAGGAGCCTGTGCGCATCTTCGAAGTGGTGGGCCGGGAAGGCGAGGTGGATGCTGCAACGCTCAGCGCGGTACAGGCATTCGCCACGATGCTGGCGCACTACCGCGCGCAGCAGTGGGATGACGCACAGCGCCTTCTCGATGGCTTGTTCAGCGCATTGGAATCCGCGGCTGGAGAGGTCAGTCTGTACGGCGTCTACGCTGAGCGCATCGCTCAGCTGCGGCAGACGACGCTGCCTGCCGACTGGGATGCCGTGTACACCTTCGACAAGAAATAGCGCCGTATAAAAGCAATAATTTCAATGGGATAAAACATTAAGTTGATCAAGCCTTTCAGCGCGCTGCGCCCCCTTCCAGCGCTCGCTGCACGGGTGGCTGCACCGCCCTATGATGTGCTGAACAGGGACGAAGCTGTCGCCATGGCCGCTGGCAACGAGTACAGCTTTCTGCACATCAACAAGCCCGAAATAGACGTCGATGCTGCCATGGATGTCCATGACATGCGGGTCTATCAGCGTGGTGCCGCAAACCTGCAGCGCTTCATCGAACGCGGCATTCTGCGGCGCGACGACCATCCCACGTTCTATGTATACAGGCAGGTGATGGGCAGGCACGAGCAGACCGGCCTGGTGGCGGCCGCGTCGGTGGTGGCCTATGAAGACAATCTGATCAAGAAGCACGAATTCACGCGCCCGGAAAAGGAAGACGATCGTGTGAATCACATCAACACCCTCAGCGCCCAGGTGGGTCCTGTGTTTCTGACCTACCGCGCCAGACCCGAGATCGACGCCCTGATCGCGCAAGTGACAGCACAGGAGCCCGAGTACGATTTCGTGTCGGAAGACGGCAACCGGCATGTGTTGTGGGTAGTGAAAGAGGACGAGACGGTGAGCCTCATTCAGGCCGCATTCGACCAGGTGGACTGTCTGTACGTCGCGGATGGTCATCACCGTTCTGCCGCCGCCCAGCGGGTGAAAGACCTGCGCCGGCAGGCCAATCCAGCCCATACGGGCGAGGAGTCCTACAACTTCTTTTCTTCCGTCATTTTTCCCCATACGCAGATGCAGATTCTGGACTACAACCGCGTGATAAAGGACTTGAACGGCATGGACGAATACGAGTTTCTCTGCCGTATCCAGCTGTATTTCAAGGCGCGTTTCAGCAGCGCCGGGGCAGTGAAACCCCGACGTGAACACGAGTTCACCTTGTATATCGGCGGTCAGTGGTACGTACTGGAAGCGTTGGAGGGCTTGTGGAACGAGAATGACCCCGTGAAGCGACTGGACGTGAGCATCCTGCAGAACAATCTGTTGTCGCCATTGCTGGGTATCGAGGATCCTCGACGCGACAAGCGCATTGAGTTCGTAGGAGGCATCCGGGGGCTGGAAGAATTGGAAAAGCGGGTGGACTCAGGAGAGTTCAAGGTGGCGATTGCACTGTATCCCACCTCCATCGAGAGCCTCATGGCAATTGCCGATGCGGGCGAGGTCATGCCGCCCAAGTCCACCTGGTTCGAGCCCAAGCTCAAAAGCGGCCTGTTCGTGCACGTGCTGGACTGAGGCCCGCTGTGGGAGCTTGCCTGCAAGGGAACTGTTCGCGCTTTACATGTGACCCGACTGCGCCCCGTCGCGGTATTGCGTCGGCGTTACGTGGTGAATGTCCTTGAAGGCCTTGTTGAACGACGACAGGGCCGAGTAGCCCACATCGAAAGCAATATTCGCAATTGGTTCACGTTGTTCCGGCGGCAACTCCAGGCGCCGGCACGCCTCGGCAATGCGGAACTCGTTCAGGAACTGATTGAAGTTGCGATAGCCCAGTTCCTTGTTGATCACCCGGCGCAGCCGGTATTCCTGCATCGACAGGCGCTGCGCAAGCTCGCCAATCGTAAGGCCCGGCCGGGCATAGAGCTTCTCTGCGCGCAGCACCGTGAAAATGCGCTCCACCAGTGCTGTATTGTCAGCCTTGCGTGAGGCGGTTGGCACTGTGCTCAGACGCACCGGCTCCTGTTCCCGTGGCAGCACGATCACCTGCAGTGCCTCGTTCTCCAGACGCATCACCTTCACGTTGAACCACAGGGTGATCAGGAACATGTAGCCGAACAGAAACTCATTGGGGAAGGTCAGCAGGGTCACATTCCAATAGGTCTGCACCGCGCGTATGAAGCCATTCAGCAGGATTGCGGCGACCAGAAAGCCCATCGCGGGAATGAAGGGCACACGAATGCGGCGGCGCGGTTCCACCAGATCGCTGCTCAGGCCCTGAAAGGCCATCAGGATGGCATGGGCAGAGAAGCCAAGCATCACAAACTGCGGAATGACGTAGGTCAGTGCGTACG
>Ga0255139_1000008_pt1 | contig 121796 bp, 109 predicted proteins | sample Law_Colum_RepB_8_FD_188549 | JGI IMG/M metagenome (GOLD analysis project Ga0255139, IMG submission 188549) | Freshwater microbial communities from St. Lawrence River, New York, United States - Law_Colum_RepB_8d | ecosystem: Environmental > Aquatic > Freshwater > River | place: USA: New York...
GTGCCTCGCCCCACTGAATGGCACGCACGGTGTGCTGGCTGATGTCCTGAACCACATTCAGCCGCTTGCCGTCCTGCGCCAGATAGACCATGCCTCTGTCCCGCCACACCCCGACACGGGCAACAACGTCCAGGCAAGTGTGGTGAGCACTGGCATGTCGGCTGAACCGTGCATGGTAGTCTTCGGCAAATTGCGCCAGCCCCGGGAGCGGATCAGCTGCGAAGATCGCAGCGTGGGGCTTTGTATGAATGCTGTGGTCGGGGGTGAGCGGCCCACGAGTGGCAATTGCGGCGACGTCGCTGCGCTGCGCGAAGCCTGCGGCCAAGGGCGCTGAGTCCCAGCGGGCAAGAACCGGATACCCCATCTGCTGGCTCGCGGCCTGGCGCAGACTGGCAAGGTGCAGGTAGTCCTCTGGCACTGGCTCAATGGAGGCCACCGCCTCTGCCTGCCAGGCACCCGCTCTTTGCAGGTATTCTTCTGCTTTGTTGACCAACGCGATCATGCGTTCATAACTGGCGCGGCAATCGTCATCAAACGTGATGATGCCATGATGCAGAAGCACGATGCCCTGCAAGCGGCTCCAATCGACTCCCTGGGTGGCCTGATGAACTTGCTGCGCAAGAATGAAGCCGGGCATGACATAGGGCAACACCAGCACATCGTCTCCATAAAGAACACGCAGTGCCTGCTCGCCATCCGGGCTGTTGCTGATGGCAACTACAGCGTCTGCGTGGGTATGATCAACATAGCGGGTCGGAATCAATGCATGCAGGATGGCTTCCACGGAGGGCGTTGGTGCAGCCGGATCAAGCAGAGCGAGCCGCAATTCGCGCATCATGCCGGTGTCCGAAAGGGCCGGAAGCGCAGCCAGCGCCTTGAGGTAGTCGAGTTGCACAGGGGCAAATCCAGCGGCGGTAATGGTTTGCAGATCCCAGCCGGAGCCTTTGACGAACAACACCTCTTCATCATGACCGAAGACGTTGCGCATACTACCCTTCACAGAGGTATTGCCCCCTCCATGGAGGACCAGATCGGCTGTTCGTCCCAGCAACTGCGAACTGTATACTCGCAGCCCTAGCTGGGGATCACGGGCATATTGCGCCGCCTCTCGCTCATTCCACAGACTCAACATGTCAATTCCCCCTCCCATTCCGCCGACTCTGAAATGAAAAACGCACCCGTGGGTGCGTTTCTCGAAATGCCTGACTGCGGAAGATGCCCGACGGGCATCAAGCAGACACTGGTTGCTTACGGCTCAATGATGGAGACATTCATCACGCCAGCCTGACGGGCAAAGTCCATGACTGCCACCAGCGTCTGCACGTTGGAGCGCACATGCGGCTTCACAATCAGCGTGGCAGCAGGATTCTCTGCTTTCAGTCGGTCAATGTTGGAACGGATCTGGCTCAACAGAATCGGTCGTGGTTCACCGTTCAGAATGATGTCGTTGTTGGCACCAAGCTCGATCAGAATGTTCTTGAGATCGCTTTCCTGATCGGAGGGCGGTGCATTGTTATTCGCACTGCTGGCAGCGTCTATCGCTGTCTCAGACAGGAACGTTGCTGTTACCACGAAGAAGATCAAAAGGATGAACACCACGTCCAGCATGGGGGTCAAGTCAACATTGCTTTCATCGTTCTTGCGTGTTCCGGCCAGTTTTCTCATTGTTCTTTACCTTACCTTGTTTCGAAGTCTTGATTATAAAGACCCGTTTTCTTGATATTGGTCGATCGAAACAAAGACCGACTCTTCTAATTGGTGCACTGTTTTCGTGATTATTGCAGATCGGCGGTAGTGCAATGAGCACCAAGGCTCAACCGACTGAGGACCAAGTATACCCGATAAAGATTTGTCTACAAGCCCCGAAAGCAGGGCGCTGCGGACCGGAGCTCAAGCTCCTCCGGTCCGCCACTGAGACGGACTTTACTGCAGGGAATCCACAGTAAACTTAACGATTTCAGCGAGTTGCTTGGACGGCTTGGCATCGCGGGAATTGACGCGCAGGCCATAAAGCACATTCATCAATGCCTCTACAGCGAAGTCGGCAGACACGCCCTTCTTGAGCTTGCCAGCCTTTTCGGCATCCTTTACGCGCTTGAGCAATGCCTTGCGAACTATTGCAAAGGAATTGCGGACAATCTTCTGGATGTCCTTGTTGTAGTTGATGCTTTCACAAAGGGAGTTGACCAGCAGACAACCCATGCCACGCTGCTTGTTGGTCACGGAAATCACAGTCAAATCGAAGTATTTCTCGATTGCCGCCCAGGGGGCCAGGTCTGCATTGTTCAGTGAAGCGTCCAGATCCTTGGCAATGAGCTTGTTGTAGTGGTCGAGACACGCCTTGAAAAAGGTGTCCTTGTCGCCGAAAGAGTTGTACAGAGTGCCTCGGTTGATGCCCGTCACATCCAGTAACTTCTGCACGGAACTGGCTTCAAAACCTTCGCGCCAGAACTGCTCCATCGCATTGGTCAATACATCGTTGTACTCAAATTCAACTGGTCTCGCCATAATAAGTGCTCGGTCTCTTCTAAAAAATTGATACATGATCAGCAGCAGAAAATGCTGATCCAACTGGAATTTCAACGGGCAGGATTGTATTACAGGGCATTCCTTTTTACATCTAATGATACAAAAAAATACATATTTCAGAACTTGGAAAATTCGCGATATTCAGCCACGAAAACCATACCTGGATAGATAGAACACCTGTTCTATTTTATGCGGAACTCGCTACATGAATCCGGTTCATACGCCGGCAGCTGTCACTATCAGTCCGATCAGCCCGCCCAGAACACCACCCCAGACCACCAGCCAGCCCAGATGCTTCTTGATCATGGCCTGCACGATCTCCTTGACCAACTGGGGCGTCAGCTCATCCAGGCGGCGGTCAACAATGTGCTCTATGCGTGTATACAGACTCTCGCGCCCTTCCGTTGCATTGGCGATCCCTTCAGCCAGACTGGCGCGAAATGCGTCAGAGTCCACCACACCCAGAAAGTACTCGCGCATCTTGCGCACGAAGGGTTCACGCAGCGAATTCAACGCATCTCTTCCGCCAAACATTCCCAGCATGGTGCCGAAGGACGACGCCATGATGACATCGAGCAAGGCGTCAAAAGCCTTCTCCAGATCCAGTTTGTTGACCAGCTTTTGAATCTCGGCATCCAGGCCGCGGGCCACACTGCCCGACTGCTGCATGAATTTGTCGATGTTCTCCTGGCTGAAGAACTGCTGCATGATCAGCTTGCGTATGCCGTGTTTGAATTCTTCAAAGTGCAATGGCACGACACCCGACCCGTAGAATCCAGGTACGCGCTCGAACAGCATGTGGATTGCCAACCAGTTGGTCAGGCTGCCGGAAAGCGCGAACAGCCCCACGCTCATGAACCAGGGTGCACCAGAGAAGGGCAACAAGCCGATCAGTATCAGCACGCCGGCAAGCAGGTTGGTGAGCAGACTTTTATCGAGAGTCACGGGATATTCCCAGGGAAAGGCCGCGGCGAACGCGGCGGGCGGCGCATGATACGGGAAAGCAGAATGCCGATTCAACCAGCGTACACCGTTGTTACAGTCGCCGGTGATTTTGTATGGGCATTTTGCCACGCAAGGCGTGCAAGGCATTCAGGTCAATGTCTGCCACGGCGATACCTTCGCCACTTTCAACGCGGGCCAGCACGCGCCCCCAGGGATCAACAATCATGGAATGCCCCCAGGTCTCGCGGGTAGCATTGTGGACACCGCCCTGATTCGCCGCCAGCACATAGCACTGATTTTCGATCGCACGCGCACGCAGCAGTACCTCCCAGTGCGCTTCTCCCGTCACCTTAGTGAAGGCAGATGGGACGGTGAGTATCTCCGCTCCCTGCTCCAGCAGCTTGCGATACAACTCGGGAAAACGCAGGTCGTAGCAGATACTCAATCCTATGCGCCCTGCAGGGGCATCCACGCAGACGATTTGGGATCCTGGTTCAAAACTACGTGATTCCGAATACTGCGCCTGACGATCATCAACCTGCACATCGAAAAGATGCATCTTGTCGTAACGGGCAACCATCTCCCCTTTCGGGTCGAACACCAGACAGGCCGGACGCACCCGTCCTCCTGTCACCTGCTCTGCGGTCACTTCTCCGGCGATCTGCGGACGCGTGCTGAGAGGCATGCTGCCCGCAATCAACCAGACCCCTTTTTCCTGTGCCTGCTGCCTGAGAAAACCCTGCAGCAGCCCCTCCCTGTTGCCCTCTGCTTCCGCAAACTGGCTCAACGGTCCGCCATCAAGGACAGCGAAATTCTCGGGGAGCAGTATCAACCCGGCACCCTGCTCCTGCGCCTGGGCGATCAGCCTGGAGGCCGCACTCAGATTCGCGTGTACATCACCGGAACTGACCATCTGAACTACAGCCGCTTTGTGATTCATCTCACTCTCCGTCAAAACTTCAGTGGATCAGGCCTGTGGTACGGACGCATCGCCCGCAGGAGCCAGCGGTGGCGCCGCAGGAGCAGTGCCCGGCGCCGGGTCGGTCCCGGGTGCGCCGAACACCTGGCTGAGGCGAGGTTCAAGACCCTCCCAGGGCCCCTGCAGGATGTACTGTGCACTGGTCAGGCTGTCCACCTGATCTCCAAAAATCTGATCGAACAGGAATACTCCCACAGCAACCTGCCAGTTGATGAGATTGTTGAGCACGGCAATTCCGCTCATCCACGGAATGTTGTCACTGATCGGCAGAGTAATGAACATGCTGCCATCGATGGTCTGGCGCGTCAGATCAATCTGGCCGGCAATCTGGAACAGGCTCGCCGGACCGATGATCTGCAAGCGGTCTTGAATGGTCATGACCCCCTTGCTCAGCTCCACCTCTCCGAGGATCTGTTCATAAGAAAGCCCGCTGCGCAGCAGATCATCACTGAAACGCAGCCGCCGCATTACGGCATCGAAATTGATGATGCTGATCAGCTTCAACGCACTGTTGGCTGCACCGGCACTGCCCTGGAGAAAACGCCCTTCGTTGATGCGCATGTCCAGATTGCCACTCAGCGCGGTGGACGCGAAAAAAGCGGGACTGCCAGGCCAGTCCAGACTGGCATTGAACACGGCACTGGTGCTCTGCAGGCTGGGCGCATAGCCGAACGCACTCAGCACGGCGCCAAGATCGCCCGCCTCGAGCACAGCATTCATGTAGCTATGGTGCGCCTTGCCATCATAGGTCCATAGAAAGCGGCCCTCTTCCGCTTCACGCCCCGCACGGATACCACGGGCCTCGATCACGACATCGGTGAACTCGGCGCCGGCAGGCGTCGGATGCAAGGCGAATGCCCAGCGGCCGAAGTCAGCCTCGCCGCGCATGATGCTGTCGGCAGAGAACTGCATGGCAACGAAACGTCGCGGGTCAATATCCTGCAAGGCATCGATGCGCTCGGGAGGTTCGGGAGGTCCCATGAAGTTCGCCAGTTCCGGATTCAATTCCGGAGGCTCCGGGGCTTCGGGAGCCGGCAGATGCAGGTGGGTCAGATGTACTTGAAATGGCACACTGCGGACAAAGGGCAGCCGAACATCGCCGGCTATCATGTCGCTGGCCAGTGCAAAGTGCCATGCCCGATCCTCGGCCAGCACCTGCACATTCACCGCCGGAGCCGTCTGGCCGAATGCGTGCAGACTGCCAACCGTGACATCCGCCAGATTGAGCGCGTCGCGAAAATCTCCGAAGCCTGCAGAAGTGCCAGTGGATGTGCCTGTACCAGCACCTGCAGGCGCTGGACTGCGCAGCGTATCAATCCACGCCTGCAGATCCAGTTCCGGGAGACTGCCCACCACGTCAATACCGGGGGCGCTGGCATTCAGGCGCCGCACATTCAATGTCTGGTCCTGCGCGCCCAGATACACCAATCCGTCCCTGACGCGACCGTCAGCAATGCCGATGTTCAACGATGCGAGCTCAGCAAGACTGGCACGTATCTCCTGACGATCGTCAAGAAAGTCGATTTCCAGGGAGAAGTTCGTAGTGTCGCCAGCAGCCTTCTTGAAAGGTGCCGGGTAGTCCAGTTGCACTCCCTGAAGTGCGGACTGAATGTTGAGACGCCGCTGTGCAACAATACCGGACGCAGTGTCAGGACCAGCTGCCGGCTGGACGACGTCCAGACGTGCCACGTAATCCATTTCACCACGGATGCGTGACAGCAGATCCACGACGAAGCGACTTTGTCGCGGCCAGGCACTCAAGGCCTGCACACTGACCTTTCCGGAAATATCGACCGCAGTGGTGGTCGTACGCCCGGCATCTGCCGCACTGCTGAGAGTAACCGTGACGGGTTCTCCGAACAGGCTTGCCTGCAGGGCGTCTCCCTGCAGACCGGTCTGGGTATTGAAGTGCAGATCACCACTGATGGCGTCAAATTGAAGATCGAACTCCGGAATGTTCAATGCGTTGCCTTGCAGTTGCAGGGCAACATCGACACCCGGCTGGCTGCCAGGGACGTCAAGCGGTATACCAAGGCCCAAGCCCAGATTGACGTTGCCAAAGCCTTCCCAGTTCTGGATCAGCGCGCCAATTCCACGCGTCGCAGGCGCCTGGGCAAGAAACGCCATCGCCTGGCTCGCCGTGCCATGACCGCGACCGGTGATCGCCAGAAAACTGCCCCGCCCCTGGGCATTGGGTCGAATAGTGGCATTGGTCGCATCGAAGCCAAGGCCAAGGGTCTGTCCGGAGCTTACGTGGATATCGACATTGTGGTCCGCAATCACAACGTGCCCTTCCAGTTGTTCCAGTGCCGGCCAATCGGGTCCGTAGACCAGTGTGCCGTCCTCGACATTGAAGACCAGCTGCAACGTTCTTTCTGTGTCAGTCGTGCCAGGCAACACAGAGCCACGGTAGATGAGGCCGCTGCTGAATGCGTCGCCACCCACGATAGCCCCATCGATCCAGTTCATGACGTTGCGCAGGTTCTCCGGGACTTTGGGGCCACGGGGCAGATACACCGACTTGCGGCTGATGTCACCCTCTGCCAGCCCCACCATCAGATCCAGTGTCGACGTGCGCTCAGTCTCGGAGGTCTTGCGGAAGTCGGTCGCAAAGCGCGCATGCCCCTTGAGCATGTCGTTCTCGGCAACAATCACACTGCTGACAAACCGAAGATGCTGCCCCTGTTCCATATCAAGGGCGAAATTGACACGCCCATTGACCCGATCATAAGCCCAGACATCGGTGAACATGTCTGGCAACTGCATCATGAAGCGACTGGAGTCCACCTCGGCCAGCCCTGTCAGACGCTGCGATGTCGCATCCAGACCCACCTCCAGGTAGCCGTCCATTCCCCATAATGACGGCACGCCGTCGCGCGCGTTGATGCTGACATCGCTTAGATTCGCCGACAGCGACAGCCGGGGTTGGGCCGCTGAATTTGCGTCCTCGGCCATGAGCCAGCGCAGATTGAGGTTCTGCAGCTCACCCCGGGGATTGTGTTCTGACAGCTGCACATCAGCCAGCGGTTCGAGCACGTCGAGCTGGGTGACGATGGCGCTCAGCAGCCCGACGTTGACTGAATCGGCAATCAGTTCGACCGACGCATCCGGCACGACTTTCAAATAGGCACTGCTCTCGCGCCAGACCACAGCGTCCAATTGCATGCGCAGATCCTGCGCCCACACCTCCCACACGGAGGTCTCTTGCTGGCGCTGCACGAAAAAGCGGGTGCCGGCATCGCTCAGTTCGACAACGGGCCCACCATCGACCAGACCGAGCCCCAGCTTCGACAGCGCCACATTGCCCTGCGCGGAATGCAGCTGCCCACCCTCCAGCTTCGCCCACATCTCAGAAGTGCCAGCCAGTGACTGCAGCTGCGCGCCGCCGACTGCCAGACCTGACACGATTCCGGAATAATCATTTTCGGGAAACCGCACATACAGCTGGCCGGACAGCGTGTCACTTGTGTTGCCAGTCAGCTCGGCCGCAATGCTGACGGGCCCGATGACGCCCGCCTGAAGCAGCTCGGCGTGCATGTAGTGCTGGGCTCCGCGATTCTGCAGTTGCAGCCGGCTGCGTTCGAAAAGGACAGTGCGACCATCATTGCGCACCAGTGAGACGACAAGATTGCTGAGGCTGAGATTGCTGACGCGGGATGAAAGCTCCAGCACCTGATCCAATGTCAGCTGCGTCCCGGGGGAGGCTTCGAACCCGGAAATCTGCCAGCGCCCACTGGCGTCTTCACGCAGAGTAAACTCAGGATTGGCAATCTCCACGGCACGCAGAATCAGTTTGCGCTGCAGCAGACTGGCCAGGGTATCGATTTCCAGGGAGAGATTGTCGAGCAACACGAGTTGCTCGGTGGCCGATGCCAGTGTCGGGAAAATCAGAACCTGCTGCAGAGTGAGCACTGGATTGAAGCGCCGCCAACCACCTTCAATCGCCCCGATCTGAACCTGCTGCCCAATGCTGGCGGTCAGTTGCGATTCGATATCTTCACGGTAGTCGACAACGTAGGGCATCAGCTGACGCCCGACACTGACGTAGACAGCAACGAGCATCAGCAGCGTGAGTGCCAGTGCAATGCTGAGGGAAACTGTCTTCTTGAATATGGTGGCGATCATGGCGACATCGGCTCGGAGCCAGCGACATTGCGCGGGCAGCGTGGGGCACCCTAGAACAGCACAACGTCAAACTGTTCCTGAGTATACATGGGTTCCACTTCAAACCTGACCGTCTTGCCTATTAATTCTTCCAGGTCAGCGAGGGTGCTTGACTCTTCATCCAGCAGCCTGTCCACCACGCCCTGTGAGGCCATGACCAGGATCACATCGTTTTCGTAGACACGTGCAACCCGCATGATCTCGCGAAAAATTTCATAGCATATGGTTTCGGCGGTCTTGACCCGCCCCCTTCCCTTGCAGACAGCGCACTCGCTGCACAGCAGCTGACCGAGACTTTCGCGGGTGCGCTTGCGGGTCATTTCCACGAGACCGAGCTCGGACATGCCGGTAATTGTCGTGCGTGCATGATCTTTTTCCAGGGCTTTCTGCAAGGTACGCAGCACCTGCCGCTGGTGTTCCGGGTCTATCATGTCGATGAAATCCAGAATAATGATTCCACCAAGATTGCGAACACGCAGCTGTCGAGCGATTGCAGTGGCCGCTTCAAGATTGGTCTTGAGTATGGTCTCCGCATGGTTCTTGCTGCCGAGATACGCGCCTGTGTTGACGTCGATGGCTGCCATCGCCTCGGTCTGATCGATGATCAGATCACCCCCGGATTTCAGCTTCACCTGACGACCCAGTGCCTTGTTGATCTCCTCGTCAATACCATAGAGGTCAAAGATCGGCCTTTCTCCGGCATACAGCTCCAGCTTGCTGCGGAACTCCGGAATGAAGTCGTCGACGAAGCGCGCTATCTCGCTGCAGGCCGCGGGCGTATCCACCCGGATCTTCTCGATCTGGGGGGTGATCAGATCGCGCATGGCCCGCATGTACAGGGGTACGTCGCGATAGAGAATGTGGACCTCGCGACTGTCGCCGATGCGTCGCTCCACAGCCGCCCACAACTTTTTCAGAAACCGGATGTCTTCGAGAACATCTTCCAAACCCGCACCTTCGGCAGCTGTGCGAATGATGAAGCCTCCGCGCCCAGCCATTTCCTCCTGAAGGATGCCCTGCTGAACAACCGCCTGCAGGCGCGCGCGCTCTTCTTCATTTTCAAGTCGCTGGGAGATGCCGAAGTGCGTGCTGCGTGGCAGGTACACCAGATTGCGCGATGGCAATGTGAGGTGCGTACTCAGCCGGGCGCCTTTGGTGCCAATCGGGTCCTTGACGACCTGCACCACGATCATCTGCCCGTCACGCACCAGATTCTGAATGGGGGCCGGATTGGGGTCCCGCACTTCGAAGCCTTCAGGGCTGATTGGCGAGATGTCGGCGCTGTGGATGAATGCAGCGCGTTCGAGCCCGATATCCACGAAGGCTGCTTCCATTCCAGGCATGACGCGCACCACTTTACCCAGATAGATGTCACCCACATGGCCCTTGCTGTGGGGACGCTCCACGAATATTTCCTGCAGAAGGCCGTTCTCGATCAGGGCGACACGCGTCTCCATGGGGGTGACATTGATCAGAATCTCCTCGCTCATGACAGGCTCCCGGGCAGCTCGCACAGCGCTGTGCGCACATTGAAGAGCGCCAGCAGCTCGGCCGTCTCAAACAGCGGCAACCCCACAACCCCGGTGTAGCTGCCAGCGATGCGCTCTACGAACAGAGCTCCAAGCCCCTGAATCGCATAGGCACCGGCCTTGCCCAAAGGTTCGCCGCTGGCCCAGTAGCTGGCACATTCGGCTGAACTCAGTGTCCGAAAATGCACGGCAGTCGTTGACATACGCACTTCAGCCCGCGATCCCAGACAAAGAGCCACCGCAGAATGCACCTGATGCTCGGCACCGGAAAGCAAACGCCACATGCGCTGCGCATCGTCACGGTCACGCGGTTTGCCCATGATCTGGCCAGCCGCAACGACAATGGTATCTGCCCCCAGCACTGGCAGAGCCTGACCGGGCTGCAGACTCTGCGCCGACCGCGCTTTCTCAAGTGCCATGCGTTGCACAAAGGCCTGGGGCGCTTCGCCGGCGCGGGGCTCTTCCAGCACCTGATGCTCAGCGACAGAGAAGACCACGCCAATCTGACGGAGCAGCTCCATGCGACGGGGCGAGGCGGAGGCAAGAACGATGCCGGGACAAGCGGGACTGATGACGGCGGCCATGGCGCTCCTGCAGTGGAAAAAGGGAATTAGCGAACGCTGAACCCGCGGCGCATCTGCCGCAGAAGCACGAATACCCAGGGCCACAGAAAGGCACTGGAAAGAGCGCCGAGCAGGAAGAGCAGATCGGAAGTGACTGCCTGGTCGGCTGCAATTTTCATCCAGTGCGTCATCATAAGGTACAGTCCCGTCATGGCCAGGACGACGGCACTCTGCTGCAGCGAGGAAAACATGCGCAGACGCTGATGCAGACTCAGGGTGATGTACGCAATGATTGCCAGAGCCACCGCATTGAGACCGAGCAGCGAGCCATCCAGGATATCGACCAGCAGGCCAGCCACCCAGGCGAAGCCGATGCCGACACGATAGGGCAACGCCATCGCCCAGTAGATCAGGACCATGGCTACCCACTGCGGACGGTAATTCATTGCCCATTCCGGGAAAGGCACAACTGCCAGCAGAAAGGCGACGACGAAAGTAAGGTAGACCACCCAGGTGGCATTGTTACGCTGATCCATGACTCAATCCTGGCCCGCCGAAGGTTCTGGCACGATGTCTGCGAGTTCGGACGGCAGAGGCATGTCCTCAGGGGCTGTCTCGGGGCTTGCAGCAGGTTCTGCCGCAGTCGTGTCCGCCGGGAGAGCCTGAGGCACCGCGACATCCACCTGGACTTCCGCATCTGTCGAGGCAGCTGCCGGACCCGGTTCTGCAGGCTTCTCACCTTGAGTTACTTCAACCCACGCCGGTACGCTCCCATCCACTGGGGCCACCTCCGCCTCGTTGGCGGGCAACTCCAGCAACATCACATGCCGTGTGCGATCCATCTGGGCCAGCGGGCGGGCCTTGATGATGGCAAACGCCTGCCCCGGGTCGTGCACGACACTGGTTACCACAGCGACAGGGTAGTCCTTTGGAAAACGCTGGCCCAGACCTGAGCTGACAAGCAGATCGCCTGCCAGAATGTCACTGGTATCCGGCACGTATTCCAGTTCGAGTTCCGGGATTTCGCCGCGGCTGCCGCGGGCAATGGCGCGCTCGCCATTGCGGTTGACCTGCACGGGAGTGCCATGCCGGGAGTCCGTAATCAACATGACCCAGCTGGTAAAGGGAAGCACTTCGACTACCTGTCCCATCAGACCATGGGCGTCCAGCAGAGCCTGGCCAGCAACAACGCCATGCTGCCCCCCCCGGTTTATGAGGACGCGCCGCGATCCCGCGTCGTTGGAAATATTGATGATCTCGGCGGAAAGAATGCTGCCTTCGACACTGGCAGATGCTTCCTGCAGAGCCCGCAGGCGCTGGTTCTCACTGGCCAGACCCGCAAGCAGTTGCAACTCTCTCCGCGCAAACAGCAACTCTTCGCGCAGGCTCTGATTTTCGTCTATGAGATCGCCGTGGGAGACGAAGACATCGTCTATCCAATAGGACACGCGGGCGGGAGTATCGGCAACCCAGAAAATGGGGGCAGTCAGGAAACCAAGGGTGTAACGGACGCGGTCGAGATAATCAAAGCGGTTGTCTGCAAACATGACAGCCGCCGAGAGCACCACAAACGCAGCGATGCGGTACTCCAGCGACACGCCTTTGATAAATAGGGTCTTGATGGTGGAACCTCGAACCGTTTACTCAATGGTCAATGAATCCATGTCATTGGCGTCCATCAGCTCCATCGCTCTGCCGCCGCCCCGTGCCACACAAGTGAGCGGGTCTTCGGCCACAATGACTGGCAGGCCTGTCTCTTCAGACAGCAACTTGTCGAGATCTTTCAACAACGCGCCACCGCCGGTCAGCACCATGCCGCTCTCGGCAATGTCTGAAGCCAGCTCGGGCGGCGACTGTTCCAGAGCGCTCTTGACGGCCTGCACGATGGCTGACAAAGGTTCTTGGAGCGCTTCCAGAATTTCATCGCTGTTCAAGGTAAAACTGCGTGGCACGCCTTCGGCCAGATTGCGTCCACGCACATCGATCTCGCGCAGCACACCGGACGAGGGATAGGCACAGCCTATCTCCTTCTTGATGCGCTCTGCTGTGGCATCGCCGATCAGGCTGCCGTAGTTGCGACGCACGTGGGTAATGATCGCCTCGTCGAAGCGATCTCCACCAATGCGAACAGATTCCGCGTACACGATGCCGTTCAGGGAGATGATGGCGATTTCGGTAGTGCCGCCACCGATATCAACCACCATGGAGCCACTGGCCTTCTCAACCGGCAGTCCAGCGCCGATGGCGGCTGCCATGGGTTCTTCGATCAGCCTTACTTCGCGGGCACCGGCACTGACGACGGACTCACGAATGGCGCGGCGTTCAACCTGAGTGGATTTGCAGGGAACACATACCAGAACGCGCGGGCTGGGCGGAAAGAAACTGTTCTCATGCACTTTTGCTATGAAGTACTGCAGCATTTTTTCGGTGACCTGGAAATCGGCGATCACCCCATCCTTGAGCGGACGGATGGCGGTGATGTTTCCCGGTGTGCGGCCCAGCATGCGCTTGGCATCTGCCCCGACGGCGGTGACCGTCTTTTTACCATTGTGTGTGCGTATCGCGACGACGGACGGCTCATTCAGGACAATGCCCTGGCCGCGAATGTAAATCAGGGTATTGGCGGTTCCCAGATCAATCGCGAGATCATTGGAGAACATTCCACGGAATCTTTTGAACATCGACTTTTAATTAACCTCAAAACAGGGGACCTCCAGTTCACGAGCGCGAACTTCTGTTCACAGACTGGAAGAAAGCATTCAGGTGGCGCGCAAGGATTCGTACAAGGAGTTGAATGTCGGAGGAAATTGTCGGTACCCGGTATATTGCCGACAATTCCTGAAACTGTTGCCTTGAACGGGTCTCTTTCCCGTATAATCACGGCCTCTGCGGCGATAGATACGCACTCTAACAATGGCCGGGATATTGGGCAAGAGTCAAATCGATAATTGCCCCAAAACGGGGAATCCCCCGCAAAACGGCGGCGGAAACCGCGTAAAATGCTTGTAGGACGACAGGTCGCATTGGGAGATCGGGAATGGCTTTGGAAAGATCGGACGTGGAAAAAATTGCCCACCTGGCACGTTTGCATATTGATGCGACGGAGGCCCAGGAAGTTGCCGGCAGAATCTCGTCCATCCTTGCGCTGATCGATCAGATGCAAAGCATCGACACACAGGATGTCGCTCCGCTGGCGCACCCCTTCGATGCCATTCAGCGGCTGCGCAAGGATGAAGTCACCGAAGTTGATCAGCGCGAGTATCTGCAGAAGATTGCCCCCGCTACCCAGGACGGTCTGTATCTCGTCCCCAAAGTCATCGAGTGAACTGAACGCCGCGCACCGGACTCTTTTCCATCCATAGACAATTCACGGCGCGCATTGGCGCCCCACGGACCAAGGACACACTCCAGCATGTCTCGCAGAACAGTCGCTGAACTTTCCCGCTCACTGGCGAAAGGTGAATTTTCCAGCACGGAACTTACCCGTGATTATCTGGCGCGCATTCGTGCGCACAACGCCCTCTACAACGCCTACATTACAGTGACTGAAGATCTGGCGCTGGCGCAGGCAGCGGCTGCCGATGCACGGCGCGCGCGGGGCGAGCACGGCCCGTTGACAGGGATTCCCCTGGCTCACAAGGACATCTTCTGCATTCAGGATGTGCTGACCACCTGTGGGTCGAAAATGCTGGCCAACTTCGTCGCCCCCTACAATGCCACGGTGGTCGAGCGTTTCAACGCCGCAGGCACTGTGACGCTTGGCAAGACCAATATGGATGAGTTCGCGATGGGTTCCTCCAACGAAACGAGTTACTTCGGCCCGGTCCGTAACCCATGGGACACTGAGCGAGTGCCCGGTGGCTCGTCGGGCGGCTCCGCCGCGGCTGTAGCCGCCGACCTGTGTGCGATGGCCACCGGCACGGACACGGGCGGCTCCATTCGCCAGCCGGCGGCTTTTTGCGGCATCACAGGTTTCAAACCCAGCTACGGGCGCATATCACGCTGGGGCATGATCGCCTTCGCCTCCAGCCTCGACCAGGCCGGCCCCATCTGCAAGAGCGCAGAAGATGCCGCCCTGATGATGAACGTCATGGCAGGCCCGGACAGTCGCGACTCCACCTGCGTGGACAGCGCGGCGCCCGATTACATGACAACGCTGAATGACCCGCTGAAGGGCCTGCGCATCGGCGTGCCGAAACAGCATCTGGCCAAAGGCCTGGGGGCCGAAGTGGAAGCGGCGCTGCAATCTGCCTTGAAAGTATTCGAGAGCCTTGGCGCCACTGTGAAGGAAGTCGATCTGCCGAACAATCACCTGTCGGTATCGGCCTATTACGTGATTGCGCCGGCAGAAGCCTCTGCCAACCTGTCGCGTTTCGACGGAGTACGCTACGGTTACCGCTGCGCGAACCCGACCAATCTGGAAGACATGTACAAACGCTCTCGCAGCGAAGGCTTCGGCAACGAGGTGAAGCGGCGCATCATGGTGGGCACCTACGCACTGTCAGCAGGATATTACGACGCTTACTACATCAAGGCGCAGCAGATCCGCCGCCTGATCAAGCAGGATTTCGACAAGGCGTTCCAGGAGGTTGATGTGATCATCGGCCCGACGACGCCACATACGGCCTTCAAGGTAGGCGAGAAGAATGACGACCCGGTGACCATGTATCTCGAAGACATCTATACCATCGGTGTGAATCTGGCCGGCCTGCCCGGCATCTCGATTCCTGCGGGCAGTGCCAAGGCGCCCAATGGCAAGCCTCTGCCCATCGGCATCCAGTTGGTCGGCAATGACTTCGCCGAAGCACGCGTCCTGAATATCGCCCACCAGTTCCAACAGCATACGGACTGGCACCTGCAACGGCCGGAGGTATAAGTCATGGTCTGGGAAACAGTGATCGGACTGGAAGTACATGTACAACTGGCCACCAAGAGCAAGCTCTTCTCTGGCAGCAGCACCACCTTCGGCGCGGCACCCAACACGCAGGCCGGGGTCTACGATCTGGCAATGCCAGGCACGCTGCCGGTGCTGAACGAGCAGGCACTGCGCATGGCGGTGAAGTTCGGCCTGGCCGTGGACGCGGAGATCGGTCGCCGCTCAGTGTTCGACCGCAAGAACTATTTCTACCCTGACCTGCCCAAGGGCTATCAGGTCAGTCAGCTGCAGTTCCCGACCGTGGGCAAGGGCAGTCTGCAGATCACGCTGGAAGATGGCAGCGAAAGAGTCATCGGCATCACGCGTGCTCACATCGAAGAAGATGCAGGCAAGTCTTTGCATGAAGATTTCGAAGGCCTTTCCGGCATCGACCTGAACCGCGCGGGTACTGCACTGCTTGAGATCGTGTCCGAACCGGAGCTGCGCAGCGCAAAGGAAGCTGTTGCCTATTTGAAGAAGCTGCATTCCATTATTCGCTATCTGGGCATCTCCGACGGCAACATGGCGCAGGGTTCCATGCGCTGCGACGCCAACGTGTCCGTCCGCAAACTGGGCGCCACGGAGTTTGGCACGCGCACCGAGATCAAGAACATCAACTCGTTCCGCTTCGTCGAGAAGGCGATCCTGCACGAAGCGCAGCGCCAGATCGACATCATCGAGGACGGCGGGCGCATCATTCAGGAAACCCGTCTGTATGACGCTGACCGCGACGAAACGCGCTCCATGCGCAGCAAGGAAGTTGCCAACGACTATCGCTACTTTCCCGAGCCCGACCTTCTGCCGATCGTGATCGACGAGGCCTACATCGAGTCTGTGCGTGCGGAACTGCCGGAGTTGTCGATTGCCAAACGAGCACGCTTCGTCAGCCAGTATGGCCTGAGCGATTACGACGCGGGCGTGCTGTCCAGCAGCCGCGAGATGGCCGATTACTTTGAAGAAGTAGTGAAAATTTGCGGCGATGCGAAACTGTCTGCAAACTGGGTGAGCGGCGACCTGCAGGCCCTGCTGAACAAGAGCGATCTGGAAATCGATCAGTCCCCTGTCAGTACGCAGCGACTGGGCGCCCTCATCGGCCGCATCAAGGACCAGACTATTTCCAGCAAGATTGCCAAGACCGTCTTTGAGGCGCTGCTCGGCAATACCCACACGGTGGATGAAATCATCGAGAGCCAGGGGCTCAAGCAGGTGACAGACACTGGCGCGATAGAGAAGCTCGTGGACGAAGTGATTGCCGCCAATCCCGAACAGGTGGCACAGTTCCGCGCCGGCAAGGACAAAGTGTTCGCCTTCTTCATCGGCCAGGCCATGAAGGCCTCCAAGGGCAAGGCCAACCCCGAGCAATTGAACGCCTTGTTGCTGCAGAAACTCAAGGCCTGACGATTTAAAGAAGGATCACGATTCATTATGGAAGAAAAGAAAACCGGCGCGGCACGAACCCAGCCAGCAGTGAGAGACGAGTTCTGGACTGACGAGCGCATCTGCAGTTTCCTGCAGTTCCTGCCGCCCGAAGGCGTTCCAGCGGATTATCACATTTTGCAGAAAGCGTATCGCGGCATGCTGCCGGACGCGTTTGAGCGCTTTCTGGAATATTTTGTCGAAGCTGGTCATGACCTCAATGTGCGCCATGTCGATGGCACTACGTTTCTGGATCATGTCGCGAAACACCGACGCTGCACGGAGTATGTCCGGCTGCTTGAGCAGGCGGGCGCGGTGCGATCTGCGAGCTAGATGACAAGTCTGTGGGAGCGGGCCCTGCCCGCGAACATCTGCGATCAATTGATTCGCGGGCAAGCCCGCTCCCACAAGCCCGCTCCCACCAGTCAGGTCAGATCACCATGGCCCGCTGAATCAGCGACGCGGCGGGCGACTGCTGCGACTGTCTCGGCCGCGGCTGTCTGAGCGGCCTCCACCACTGCGTTCAGCGGTCTTCGGCGGTGCCACGAACTTGGTCGGTCGCGAGAAAGGCGGCGGCGGCGCCAGCAACGCGTCGTCGGGCCGGATACAGGCCAGCTTGCGCCCCAGCTTCTCTTCAATATTCGGCAACAGGAAGGAATCCTCCTCACACGCGAAACTGATCGAAGTGCCCACATTGCCGGCACGTCCGGTACGGCCGATCCGGTGCACATAATCCTCCGCTTCTTCGGGAAGACTGTAATTGATGACATGGGTCACGTCGTCTATGTGCAGACCACGCCCTGCCACGTCTGTTGCCACCAGCACCTGCAGCTGTCCTTCCCGGAAGGCCTCCAGTGTCTGCACACGCTTGTTCTGTGCAACTTCCCCGGACAGCAGCCCGCAGCTCACGCCGTTGCGATACAGATTGTCCGCCAGCTTGCGCACCTGGTCGCGGCGATTGTTGAACACGATGACCTTGTCTGCGCCTTCTGCAGCAATCAGGTTGTAGAGCAGCTTGTACTTGTCCTCCGTCGTGACGAGATAGACGATCTGATCGATAGTGTCCGTTGCCACTTTTTCGGGCTCGATTTCCACCATGATGGGATCCATCGCCCAACGCTTGGTCAGCTCCAGAATTTCCGGCGTGAATGTAGCGCTGAACAGCAAAGTCTGACGACACTCCTTGGCGGGTGTGCGCGCCACGATGGCCCGCACCTGCGGAATGAAACCCATGTCCAGCATGCGGTCAGCTTCGTCGATGACCATCAGTTCCACGAGGCCCAGGTAGATCTGGTCATTCTGCACGAAGTCAATCAGGCGTCCGGGAGTGGCCACCACGATGTCGACAGGGCGACGGTCCACAGCGCGCAGCTGCTTCTGGTAGTCCTCGCCCCCCACCATTGTCACAATGTGCAGATCGGTGTACTTGCACAACAATTGGGCGTCACTGGCAATCTGCATCACCAGTTCACGGGTAGGCGCGATGATCAGGGCACGAGGCTCGCCGATGTAGCGCGTTTCCTCGATGGGATTGCTGACCAGGTCGTTGATGATGGTGATGAGGAATGCGGCTGTCTTGCCAGTGCCCGTCTGGGCGCGTCCGGTGACGTCATTGCCCTGGAGCGTGTAGTGCAGGCTCTGAGCTTGAATGGGAGTGCAGTAGGTAAAGCCGAGGTCGGCGATGGCTTTGTTCAGTGGTTCAACCAGATTGAATTTGGAGAAGCTCAACTTCTGGTCGCTTGATTCATTTTCCATAATAAACATCTTGTAAATCTGGAACTTATACGCCGTTCCAGAAAGGGCGCTGGCATCATAGCCGGGGCAGTGGGGAACATCAATAGCGCATTCCGGGGCCTTCAGTGCTGCTGCGAGCCGCAAACGCGACACTGGGGATCCCTGGGCAGACGCATCTGCCGCCACTGCATGGTACTGGCATCGAGCAGCAGCAGGCGGCCGGTCAGGCTCTCGCCGACCCCCGCAATCACTTTGATGGCTTCCATCGCCTGGACTGCGCCAATGATGCCTACTACGGGCGCCATGACTCCATTCCGGGCGCAGGTAGCCTGTTCGTCATCCCCAAGTCTGTAGAGACATTGGTAGCAGGGGCTGGCGCCATCGCGACTGTCAAACACCGCGACTTGACCTTCCATGCGGATGGCGGCTCCCGAGACAAGGGGCACACGATGCCGCACGCAGGCCTGGTTGAGCGCAAAGCGGGTACTGAAATTGTCACAGGCATCCAGCACGAGGGTGGCTTCAGGCACCAGAGTGTCCATGTCCTGCGGACTCAGGCGCTGCTGCAGTGCGGTAATGCGGACATGGGGATTCAAATTGCTGAGAGTGTTCGCGGCGGAGGACACCTTCGGGGCACCAAGATCGCTCTGTCCATGGGCGATCTGCCGCTGCAGATTGGTCAGTTCCACCGTGTCGTCGTCAGCGATGATGAGATGACCAATCCCCGCTGCGGCCAGGTACATGGCGGCAGGACAGCCGAGCCCGCCCATGCCGACGATCAGAACAGTCGCATCCAGCAAGGCCTGCTGCCCGGCAACATCCATCTCTGGGAGCATGATCTGGCGACTGTAGCGAAGAAGTTCCTCGTCCTGCATGTTCTCGTCTCTGTCTGCAATGCGCTGTGGGTGCGGGGCGTCCCGTCGGAGCGAGCCGACTTGTAGGAGCGGGCTTGCCCGCGAAGCCCCCTGCAGTGTACTCCAAAACCCCCTGCATTCCCCCTGGTCGCCGGATTGCTCAGTCACCGCCTTCGCCAAACGTTCCCATCGTCACTCGGGGCAGCCCGCTGAGATCGGGCAAAGTACGGATGCCAAGGAAGCCGGCATTCGCCAGCAGTTGCGACACCGCCGGCCCCTGCTCGAAGCCATGCTCCAGCAGCAGGGCGCCTCCCGGCACCAGATGCCGGGGCGCCTCGTGGCAGATCGCCCTCAAGTCGGCCAGTCCATGGTCCTGCGCCGCCAGTGCTGTCAGGGGCTCGAAGCGAAGGTCTCCCTGCGACAAGTGCATGTCCCTGGGATCGATATACGGGGGGTTGCTGAGGATCATGTCGAAAAGCCCTTCCGGCAGGGCACTACACCAGCTGCCCAGCCGGAAGCTGACATTGTGGATGTTCAGACGCACGGCATTGTCGCTGGCCACGCGTAGCGCGTCCGCACTCTGATCGGTGGCCACGAGCTTCCAGTGCGGGCGTTCACTGGCCAGCGCCAGCGCGATTGCACCGCTGCCAGTGCCCAGATCCGCGATGCGCAGCGCGGCGCCGGGTTGTTCGCGGGCAAGGCCCGCTCCCACAGACCCCACAGACCCCACAGACCCTGAAGATTTTTCAGATTCCGCAGATCCCAAAGTAGACGCCAGGTTCAGTGCCGTTTCGACCAGCAGTTCAGTCTCTGGCCGGGGAATGAGAACCTGCGGAGTCACGCACAGCAGCAGGGACCAGAACTCCCTCTCACCCAGGATATAGGCAACCGGCTCGCCCAGGATGCGACGCTCCAGCAGCGATTCGAAACGCGACTGTTCAGAAGGAGACAGCACACGTTCCGGCCAGGCATACAGCCCCGCCCGTGTGGCGCCCAGTGCGGCGCCCAACAGCAGCTCGGCGTCGATCCGGGCCGTGTCTGTGCCGAAGAGAGCGTGTTGCGCCATGCGCAGGGCCTGTCCACTGGTGATGGCCGCCATGACTCAGGAGTCCGCCAGTTCCGCCAGCAAGTCTGCCTGATGCTCGTTGATCAGCGGCTGGATTACGGAGTCCAGCGAACCTTCCATCACTTCAGACAACTTGTAGACGGTCAGATTGATGCGATGATCGGTGACACGACCCTGCGGATAATTGTAGGTGCGGATGCGCTCCGAGCGATCCCCCGTGCCCACCAGCTTGCGCCGGGTGTCCGACACTTCCTGAGCGGCCGCCTGTTGTGCCTGGTCGTTGAGCTTGGCATGCAGCAGCGACATGGCCCGTGAGCGGTTCTTGTGCTGGGAGCGTTCGTCCTGACACTCCACGACGATGCCAGTGGGGATGTGGGTAAGCCGGATGGCAGAATCCGTCTTGTTCACGTGCTGACCACCAGCTCCGCTTGAGCGATAGGTGTCGACCCGCAGATCGGCCTTGTTGATTTCAATCTCTGCCAGCTCGTCCATTGCCGGCATCACCGCCACCGTGCAGGCCGAGGTATGGATACGGCCTTGCGTCTCGGTGTCCGGCACACGCTGCACACGGTGCGCGCCGGACTCGAATTTGAGATGGCCGTAGACATTGCGCCCTTCGATGCGCGTAATGATCTCCTTGTAACCGCCATGCTCACCAGGGCGCTCACTGAGGATTTCCACACGCCACCCCTGTGTTTCCGCATAGCGGGTATACATGCGGAAGAGGTCACCGGAGAAAATCGCCGCCTCGTCGCCGCCGGTGCCGGCCCGCACTTCCAGGAAGATGTCGCAGCTGTCCTTCTCGTCACGGGGCAGCAGCAGCTTTTGCAGTGCCAGCTCTTCGGCATCGAGTCCTGCCTCGATGCTGCGCACTTCGTCGTCTGCCATCGCGCGGATGTCGCTGTCGCTGTCCTTCTGCATCTCGCGTGCCTGCTGCAACTGATCCTGGACTGCCTGGTAGGCGGTGAAGGCCTTTACCACAGGCTCGATCTCGGCGAATTCCTTGGAGAGAGAACGGAAGCGGTCCTGATTGCCAATGATCTCTCCGTCACTAAGCAGCGCTTCGAGCTCCTCGTAGCGGTCCTTGAGATTGGAGAGTTTGTGGAGAATGGAGTCTTTCATGGCGTGGGGGGTTCATCCAGTTCGTAAAGTTCGCGGGTCAGCAGCAGCACATCGTCACGGCCATCGGCGCTGGCCTTCTTCATCTGCACACTGGGCGAGTGAATCAGTTTGTTGGTCAGTCCGCGTGCCAGCGCTTCCAGTACCTGGGGCGCGGGGTCGCCTTTTTCCAGTGCGCGCAGTGCCTTTTCGACTTCGCGGTCGCGCAGCAGCTCGGCTTTTTCGCGGAAGGCACGCAGCGTGTTGACAGCGTTGAGCGAGCGCATGCGGCGAAGGTAATCCTCCACGCCACGGTTGATGATGGAATCGGCCTGCGCAGCTGCTTCGGTGCGACTTTTGACGTTGTCGTCAATCACGTCGCGAATGTCATCGATGCTGTACAGGTAAGCATCGGCGATCTCGCCTACCTGTGGCTCGATGTCCCGGGGCACAGCCAGATCCACCAGCAGCATGGGCTTGTGACGACGGCGCTTGATGGCACTTTCCACAGCACCCTTGCCGAGCAGGGGCAACTGGCTGTTGGTGGACGAGACGACAATGTCGGCCTTGACCAGCTGCTCGGGGATATCGGACAGCAGCACACCCGCTGCGCCGAACTTCTCACCCAGCTCTACCGCATTCTGCAGCGTGCGATTGGCGACAACGATGTGTTTGACCCCCTTGTCTGTCAGATGGCGTGCCACCAGTTCGATGGTGCGCCCCGCCCCTATAAGGAGGGCATGCAGACTGCCGAGATCCGAAAAAATCTGTTCTGCCAGCGTCACGGCGGCATAGGCTACGGAAACCGGATTCTCGCCAATGGCCGTGTCCGTGCGCACTTGTTTGGCGATGGAGAAGGCTTCCTGGAAAGCACGCCCGAGGGTGCCACTGACCACGCCCAGCTCCTTCGACACGGCATAGGCCGACTTGATCTGGCCCAGAATCTGCGGCTCCCCCAGCACCATGGAGTCCAGCCCGCAGGCCACACGCATAAGATGACGCACTACATCCTGGCGCCAGTGAAAGTAGGTGGAACGTTGCACTTCTGCACGGTCCAGTCCGTGGTACTGACTGAGCCAGTCCAGCAACCGCAGCTCCTGCTCACGCAGGGTGGCATCATCCAGCTCGCATTCCGGGTCGCCGAGGGCCGCTTCTCCCAGATCAATCTGCGCATAGAGTTCGGTCCGGTTGCAGGTGGAAACGATGACCAGCTCGTCCAGAGCCGGCAACGATGTCGCGCGCTGTATCGCATCCGCCACTTTCTCAGGCGGAAAGGCAACCCGCTCACGAAAGTCGATGTTCGCGGTGTTGTGATTGATACCGAGTAGAACCAGCGCCATAGGGCCCCTTGTCGGACGGGCGTTGCAGTGATGCGGAAAAAGCGGGCTATGGTACTAAATATGCCCAGGACTTCCCAACTGGAATATGGTTGTCAACGCGGCGACCCTTGAAAAGCGCTGAGTTGTGAAGTTCCCGGCAATGCAGGTACACTACATTGCACCCGCAAGGGGCCCGATTTCGCCTTTGATACCGCGCCGCTGCGAGCCCGTTTTCTTCTTGCTCACACCTTGGTGGCTGACAGCGAATGAACCGATTCTGCCCTGCTCTTCTGACGCTTTCGATTGCACTCGCCCTGAGTGCCTGCCAGTCCACGCCTGAGGCACAGCTTCCAGCGCCCGAAGACGTCACGGCGGCTGTCACAGCACCAGCGCCAGCCCCCGAGCCCATCGAATACGGATCCTTCACCACAGAGCAGCTCAACCGTGCGCTGCTGAACGAGCTGGCCGGGCAGCGTGGATACCTGCCGGAAGCCGCGGCGGATTATTGCGCCCTTGCACTGGAAACCCGCGACCTGGCCGTCATACGCCGAGCCAGCCAGTTTGCTTCGGCCGCAGGTGACACCGAGACCATGATCGCCGTTGGGCGACTGTGGCTGGAAATCGAACCGGCATCCGAAGAAGCGCACCTCGTGCTCGCCTTCCAGCTGCTGGAAGCAGGCATGCTCGAGGAATCCATTGAGCATATGGGACAGATTCTTGCGCTTGGCGGTGAGCTCGATTTTTCGGTCATCTCGGCGCGCTCCCAGTATCTGACACCCGAACAGCGCGGCATGTTGCTGGCGCAGTTCCAGTTACTGCACTCACGTTTTCCAGAACATGAAACCCTGCACTACGCTGTCATGCAACTGCTTGAGCAAAGCGACCAGCATGCGCAAGCCATGGAGGAGCTGACCGCTTACAAGGAGCGTCACGGCAATTCAGCAAGACTGACGCTGATGGAAGCGCAGTTGTTGTTGCAGCTGGATCAGCTGGATCGCACCATCGCCCTGCTTGAAGAAGGCATCGAAACCTATCCCGACAATCGCCTGATGCGGTTCAACTTCGGGCGCATTCTTGTCCAGGTTGGACGTCTGGAAGAGGCCCGCGTCCAGTTCCAGCAGCTTGCACAGATGGAGCCGGACGATTACGAGACACTCTACTCCCTGGCATTGCTGGAGCTTGAGCTGGACTCCCTGGACGCAGCTCGCAGCTACTTGATCCGCATACTCAATGCCGGCGTGCGCATGAACGAGAGCCACTACTATCTGGGCTATATCGACGAAAACCAGGGCCGCGCTGCGGAAGCCATCGACCATTACCTGCAGGTGGGGACGGAATTCACCAACTTCCTGAATGCACAACGGCAGGCGGTGCGACTGCTGGTGCTCGAGGAACGTTTCGATGAAGCGCACGCATTGGTACTGAGCGTTTCTGAGGGGCGCCCTGAACTGGAGATCATGCTGGTAGCTGTCGAAGTGGACGCCCTGATGAGCACCAATCAGCTTGAGCGCGCCGACGCCCTGCTGAGCGCAACGCTGGAAATCTACGCCGACAATGTTGATCTGCTGTTCGCCCGCGCCCTGCTGAGCGACCGCCAGGGCAATCTGGCCCGCGCGGAGGAAGACCTGCGCCGCATCATTGCGCTGGAGCCACAGAACGCCACAGCGCTCAATCAGCTGGGTTACACGCTGGCCGATCGCACCGACCGCCACGAAGAGGCGCTTGCACTGCTGGAACGCGCGATCGCTGCTGATCCGGAAGACCCTGCCATTATCGACAGCCTGGCATGGGCGCAATACAAACTGGGACGCTATGAAGAAGCCCTGGCGAATCTGGAACGCGCCTTCGCGGTGTTTCCGGACGCTGAAGTAGCCGCACATCTCGGCGAAGTCCTCTGGATGATGGGCCGCCAAGATGATGCCAATCGTGTGTGGAACGAGGCTCTCCGTGAACGGCCCGACAGTGCCATTCTGCTGAATACCATCGAACGCCTTCGCAACGGCGCAGGCAGCTGACAATGCCCCAATGTCGGAGACTTTTCAGCACCTCTCTGCTGTGCCTTGTGCTGGCAGGCTGCGCCGCTGCCCCGCGCATGGATGCACCCGTCAATGAGGACTGGCAGGCCCGCCACGCGCTGCTGGAAGCGCTTACCTTGTGGGAGTTCACCGGCCGTATCGGCGTCCGCGACGACAAGGAGTCACACTCCTCCCGCATTCGCTGGCAGCAACAGGGTGACAATTATGTCATCAATCTCTGGGGCACATTGAATGCAGGCGCTACCGAGATAACAGGACGTCCCGGAGAAGTCATTCTCGAGCAGGAAGGCGAACCGCGGCTGACAGCGGCCACTGCCGAAGACCTGGTCCGTGAGCAGCTCGGATATGAACTGCCAGTCGCTCAGCTGACATACTGGATCAAAGGCATTCCGGCTCCGGCGGGCCAGAGCTTACCGACCTTCAATGCCGAACAGCACCTCATCTCACTGGAGCAGGATGGCTGGCTGGTGCAATACCTTGGCTATACCAACTATGCGGCAGAATCTCTGCCAACGCGCATCCGTATCGAGAAGCCTCCGCTGCGACTCGACTTCGTCCGCCTGGACTGGACTCTGCAGACTTCGACGCCCATTGCCCCATGAACGACTTCCTCTGCATCCGGTCGCCAGCCAAGCTGAATCTGTTCCTGCACATCACCGGGCGGCGTCCTGATGGGTATCATGAACTGCAGACGATCTTCCAGCTTATTGACTATGCCGACACGCTCGAAGTTATCCGCAGGGCTGATGGAGAACTCACGCTGGATTGCGACCTGAGTGTTCTGAATACCGATGACAATCTGATCCTGCGGGCCGCGCGCGCGCTGCGCGATGCCACCGGCTGCAAAGAGGGGGCATCCATCCGCCTGCACAAACGCATCCCCATGGGCGCGGGGCTCGGGGGAGGCAGCTCGAACGCCGCCAGCACCTTGCTCGCCCTGAATTTCCTGTGGCAAACACGTCTCGACACGGCGCAGTTGTGCACCCTCGGCCTGCGCCTGGGCGCGGATGTCCCGCTGTTTGTGCGGGGGGAGTCCGCCTGGGCAGAAGGTGTCGGTGAACGGCTTTCACCAGTGCTTCTGCCGCCCCGCTTTTTTGTTGTGATCTGCCCGGATTGCCATGTTTCCACAGGGGATATTTTTTCCAATGAGGAATTGACACGGCAGACGAGTGCCATCAAAATGGCCGCCTTTCTGGCTGGGCACACCAGAAATGACTGTGAAAATCTCGTACGAAGCCTGTATCCGCCTGTCGATGAAGCCCTTGAGTGGCTTGCTCAGCATGGCCCGGCAAGGATGACAGGAACCGGATCAAGCATCTTCGCAGGGTTCGATTCGGAGGAAGAAGCCGCACGTGTTCTGGCACTTCGTCCCTCGCATTTGAAAGGTTTTACAGCCCGTGGATTGCAGCGCAGCACTGCGCTCATTCCGGCATGAGAGTCATGCCCACGCGAAGGCATTCGCTGAAAATGCAGAGTTTTTTAGGGGTGTCGCCAAGTTGGTAAGGCACAAGGTTTTGATCCTTGCATGCGTTGGTTCGAGTCCAGCCACCCCTGCCATATTCAATACGTCTCAGGTGATCGTCTGACAAGGCGACTCACCCTCGGCCAGACCCCGCACTATCCCTGACTGACGGGCGGACCGCTTATCTTAAGCCTGACAAATACAACACGCAGACCTGATTCCAAACGGCCTCCGAAGGACACAACTCCCATGGCAAACAACTTGATGGTGTTTACCGGCAATGCCCATCCGGCATTGGCTGACAAGATTGCCAAGTATATCGGCCTGCCTCTGGGAGAGGCGACTGTCAGCAGATTCAGCGACGGCGAGGTGAATGTCGAGATCAAGGAGAATGTGCGGGGCAAGGATGTCTTCATCATTCAGCCCACCTGTGCGCCGACCAATGACAGCCTGATGGAACTTATGCTGATGGCGGACGCTCTGCATCGCGCCTCTGCCAACCGCATCACTGCAGTGATTCCCTACTTTGGCTACGCCCGCCAGGACCGCCGCGTGCGCTCCTCCCGCGTCGCCATCAGTGCCAAGGTTGTGGCAGACATGATCGTGGCCGTGGGAGTCAATCGCGTGCTGACAGTCGACCTTCACGCAGAACAGATTCAAGGCTTTTTCAGCATTCCCGTGGACAACGTCTACGGTTCGCCCCTGCTGACAGAGGACATTGAAAGACAGAATTACCAGAACCTCACCGTTGTGTCGCCTGACGTTGGCGGTGTGGTGCGAGCGCGCGCCGTTGCCAAAAATCTGAACGTGGACCTGGCCATCATCGACAAACGTCGGCCGCAGGCCAACGAAGCACAGGTCATGCATATCATCGGCGAAGTGCAGGGACGAACCTGCCTTATTGTGGACGACATGGTCGATACCGCAGGCACACTCTGCAAAGCCGCTGCAGCATTGAAGGAACACGGGGCCGCGCGCGTCGTCGCGTACTGTACGCACCCAGTCCTGTCGGGCAATGCGTTCGCCAATATCAGCACGTCCGATCTGGATGAACTGGTAGTGACAGACACGATTCCGCTCAACGACGAGTTCCGCAACTGCAAACGCGTTCGCCAGCTCAGCATGGCGAAACTGCTGGCTGAATCCATTCGTCGCGTCAGCAACGAAGAATCCATCAGCGCGATGTTCGACAATACCTGAGAAGGTGTCGCATGGCGTTGAGGACCACACGGCTGGCAGAACCTCTGGCCGCCGTGCTGGCCATACAGACTTGGGCAGATTTCCTGTCGAGGTCTTTGAACACCGAACCCGGCTGGTCGCAAGCCGGGCAAGGTCTGACGATGTTGTGAAACATCACACACTGGAGATACAAGATGTCCAATGCATTCGAGCTCAACGCTACAGTCAGATCGGATCTGGGGAAAGGTGCGAGCCGCCGCCTGCGCCGTCTGGCTGAAATGGTTCCTGCCATCATTTATGGTGAAGGCATACCAGCCGTCAATATCAGCATCCCTCACAAGGATATTCAGAAAGCCCTGACCAACGAAGCCTTCTACTCGCACATCATCACCCTGCATGTGGATGGCAAGCCGGAGCAGGTCGTGATCAAGGCGCTGCAGCGTCACCCCGCCAAGCCGCGCATCATGCATGCCGACTTCCAGCGCGTCAGTGCTGACCGTGCCATTGTGGTTGCGGTTCCGCTGCACTTCATCAACGAAGACAAGTGCAAGGGCGTCAAGATCGGCGGCGGCAGCATCATCAAGGCGCTGAACGAACTGCAGATCAGCTGTCTGCCGAAAGACCTGCCAGAGTTCATTGAAGTGGACTTGTCCGATCTGGGCCTTGGCGAAGCGATCCACATTTCTCAGATCAAGCTGCCGAAGGGCGTTTCCAGTGTCGATCTGGCACACGGTCACGACTCTGACAATTCTGTCGTGAGCGTTCTGGCGCCACGTGGCATTGCGTCTGCTGACAATCCCGAGAAGAAGTAATCCCTGACGTTTACTGCGCTGCGGACCATCAATCATGCAAGGCAACGCACTCAAACTGATTGTGGGCCTGGGTAATCCAGGCCCGCAATACCGCTACAACAGGCACAATGCAGGGGCCTGGTTTCTCTCCCGCGTGGCCGCTGACTTCCATGGCGAGCTGCGCGCGGAATCCAAATTCTTCGGCGAAGCGGGACGCATCACGCTGGCCGGCCAGGATGTCCGTCTGCTCTTCCCCACCACGTTCATGAACCGCAGCGGCCAGTCCGTCGCCGCGTTCTGCAGCTATTTCGACATTGCCCCTGAGAATATGCTGGTGGCCTATGACGAGATCGACTTCGACGTGGGCACTACGCGCTTCAAACACGGAGGCGGCCACGGCGGGCACAACGGCATTCGCGACATCATCAGTGCACTGGGCGATCAGAAAGATTTCTATCGCCTGCGCATCGGCGTCGGCCACCCGGGCAACAAGGCCCAGGTCGCAAACTTTTTACTCAGTGACCCCTCGAAACAGGAAATGGAGGTCATCCTGGGCGATATTGACCTGGCGATCCGCACCCTTCCCCATGCGGTGAAGGGAGACTGGCAGAACGCCATGCACAACCTGCATACCAAACCCGCCTGAGGGCGGCACAACCCGGAACAAACCGATCAAGGAATTCAAGCATGGGCTTCAAATGCGGCATCGTAGGTCTCCCCAACGTGGGCAAGTCGACCTTGTTCAATGCACTGACCAAGGCGGGCATCGCTGCCGAGAACTTTCCCTTCTGCACCATAGAGCCGAACTCCGGCCTGGTGCCCATGCCGGACCCACGCCTCGACAAGCTCTCCGAAATCGTGCAACCCCAGCGAATAATCCCCACCACTATGGAATTCGTGGATATCGCCGGCCTAGTGGCGGGAGCCTCCAAGGGCGAGGGGCTGGGTAACCAGTTCCTGGCCAACATTCGCGAAACAGATGCCATCGCCCACGTAGTGCGCTGCTTTGAAGACACCAATGTCATCCACGTGGCCGACCGTATCGACCCTGCTTCCGACATTGAAGTCATCAACACGGAGCTCGCGCTGGCCGATCTGGAGTCCGTGGAGAAGGGCATCACCCGCCTGACTCGATTCGCCAAGGGCGGCGACAAGGACGCAGTGCGCCAGGTAGCGCTGTTCGAGCGGGTGCGCGCCCATCTCAACGAAGCGCTGCCCGTGCGCATGCTTGGCCTTGGCAAGGATGAACTGGCGGACCTTTACGGCCTGCATCTGCTGACGGTGAAGCCCACCATGTACATCGCCAACGTGGACGAGAACGGCTTCGAGAACAACCGCCATCTCGACCGCGTGCGGGAGATTGCGGCCACCGAGGGCGCCTCCGTGGTACCCATCTGCAACAAGCTTGAATCCGAGATCGCCGAACTGGAAGACGCCGAGAAGCTGGAGTTCCTGCAGGATCTGGGCATGGTGGAACCAGGACTGGACCGTGTCATTCGCGCTGGTTACGGTCTGTTGGGACTGCAAACCTATTTCACAGCAGGCGTGAAGGAAGTCCGTGCGTGGACCGTCAAGATTGGCGCCACCGCCCCGCAGGCAGCGGCTGTTATCCACACGGATTTCGAAAAAGGCTTCATCCGCGCCGAAGTCATCGCTTATGAAGACTTCATTCAGTACAAAGGTGAGCAAGGAGCCAAGGACGCCGGCAAGTGGCGCCTGGAGGGCAAGGAGTACATCGTGCAGGACGGCGATGTGGTGCATTTCCGATTCAATGTCTGACGCGTCAGCGCGCCATTTGCAGGCTTGACAAGAAAAGCGCAAGTGGCCAGAATTCGCAGCCTCAAAACGGATCGGGGTTCCAGACCGGCCGCACAGTTCAATGGCTATGTAGCTCAGTTGGTTAGAGCGCAGCATTCATAATGCTGATGTCCGTGGTTCGAGTCCACGCATAGCTACCATACAAGACAAGGGCTTGCCGCAGGGCAGGCCCTTTTTTTGTCTCGCAAAACAAGTCTCACTTCGAGCGCGCTTTTTCATGGCACACTTCCTGCTGGCTTCGGCAGAATTCACCACTCAAATTTACACGAGGCACCCATGCAAAGACGTCAATTCCTGCGCGGTTCCGCTGCACTGCTTTCCGCCGCACCGCTGGGCGCGGCAGTGGCAGCCGATATCCCTGCGGTCAGCGGCAGCAGCGCCGCGACATTGCTCTCTGACAGCAGAGACCTGGCCCCTCTGGTGGCGAGTCCCGACCGCATCATCGAGATGAACGTCTGTACCCGCCCCTTTCGCGCTCAAGGCCCACGCATCGAGCTGGAGCGTATCGGGCGCAAGCAGGTTGTGCACAATTACGGGCACGGGGGAAGCGGCTGGTCACTGTCATGGGGCAGTGGACTGCTGGCCACCCAGATGGCGCAGAACACAGGCCGGCAGCAGATCGCCATCGTCGGCTGCGGCGCCATCGGCCTGACCACAGCCCTCGTTGCGCAGCAGGCGGGGCTCGGTGTCACCATTTATGCGAAAGAGCGACCGCCCTATGTGCGCTCGCAGTTCGCAACAGGCTCATGGACGCCTGACTCGCGCATCTGCAGCAGCGAGTTCGCGCCAGCATTTGCGGAACGCTGGGAAGCAATGGCGCGCTACTCGTTCCGGCGCTACCAGTCGCTGCTGGGCGCAGCTGGCGATCCGATCGAATGGCGCGACATGTACAACCTGTCCGACAACCCGCCTGGCACACCGGCGCCCCATGGCGAGTCTGCCGAGCCCGACTACCCGGACTTTGAAGACACCCTGATCCCGGACCTCACCCCCAGGTCGGTGGATCTGAGCGCACTGCAGCACCCCTTCCCGGCTCCTTATGTGCGGCGCAGACCTGCGCTGCTGTTCAACATCGCGGGCTATTCGCGTCTTCTGATGGCGGAATATCTGGCTGCAGGCGGACGCATCGAGACATTCACGCTGAGCGATCGCGGTGACTTCGCCGCCATCGAGGAGCGCACCATCATCAATTGCACCGGCTATGGCGCACGGTCATTGCTGAATGACGACACCATCATTCCGGTGCGCGGCCAGACCTGCAAGCTGATTCCCCAGCCCGAAGTGCACTACGGTTTCAACTATGGCAGCCGCAAAGTATCCGTGTATCCCCGGCGCGATGGGCTGCTGGTGCAGGCCCAGGCAGAGGGCGACTTCAACAACGACATGGAGAATCTGGACCCTACGGAATCCATCTCGGCAGTTGAACGTCTCGCGGAAATCGTGCTTGAGATGAAGATGAAAGCCTGAACAGACAAGCCCCTCTCTTCGCCGAAGCGACACTTCTGGGCTATGCTTGCGACTTCGAACGGGCAACCGTTCATCGCCGTGCGCCAGTACTGCCAGCCCCCTGGCATCGCGCGACCTCAGGAGAACACACATGCAGACTCTCCAACTTGGCGGCCCGCTGGTCAGCGTCGCCTGGCTGGCCTCGGCGCTGGGCCACGCGGCAGTCGAAAGCACGGACCTTGTGGTGCTGGACGCCAGCTGGCACCTGCCCACGGCGGGCCGGGATGGCGAGGCCGAGTGGCAGCAGGAGCGCATCGCCAATGCCCGCTACTTTGATTTCGACAAGCGCATCTGCGACCGCGACTCGGCCCTGCCCCACATGATGCCGGACGCGCAGTTGTTCACCACGGAAATGCGTCGCCTGGGCGTCAACAAGGACAGCATCGTGGTGATCTATGACGGCGTCGGCATCTTCTCGGCACCGCGGGCATGGTGGATGCTGCAGGCAATGGGACACAGCCAGTGCGCTGTGCTTGATGGCGGATTGCCGGCGTGGAAACGCGCTGGTCATGCCGTGGCAACGGAGCCGCCGGAGACGGCTGGACCCAATGCCGCAACAGGGGACTTCACGGCGCGTTACCGATCTTCGCTCATCAGCGACTGGCGCGAAGTATTGCTGGCCACGACCGCTGCCGACGCACGCATCCTCGACGCCCGCTCGGCGGACCGCTTCTACGGCCGCGCGCCGGAGCCTCGGCCGGGGCTGCGCGGCGGCCACATGCCGGGAGCTCGCAGCCTGCCTTTCGACCAGCTGATTCGCGACGGGCACTTGAAACCTCTGGACGAACTGAGGGCGTTGCTGGGAGCACTGGTGGTGCCAGGGTCAAGAGTGATCGCAAGCTGCGGTTCGGGCGTCACTTCCTGTGTGATAGCGTTTGCTGCGCAACTGGCGGGATACAAGGATGTGTCGGTCTATGACGGATCATGGGCCGAGTGGGGGGCTGGCGACACTTTACCCGTCGTCACCACCGGCTAATCCCCGTATACTCCGATTTCCTGAAAGTCAGCCCGAAACAGACAATCGCGACCATGACAACTGGCAACTCCGACAACACCAGCGCAACAACACTGAACGCTGAGACCAAATCAGCTGGCGCCCCACCCAAGGGCAGCTTCCTGGCCAATCTCGCCTTCAACATCGTCATCCCGGTGTTCATCCTGAGCAAGCTCAGCGGCGCCGACAGTCTTGGCCCGTCACTGAGCATCGTGTTCGCGCTGGCCTTCCCCATCGGCTATGGCCTGTGGGATCTGCGCCAGTCCGGCAAGGTGAACCCTTTCTCCATTCTGGGCGTTGTAAGCGTGTTTCTGACGGGTGGCATCAGTCTTCTGCAGCTCGACCCGCAATACATCGCCATCAAGGAAGCGGCCATCCCCGCCTGCATCGGCATAGCCGTGCTGTTTACACAGCGCACGCGCTTCCCGCTGGTGAAGACCTTGATTCTGAACGCGCAGCTGGTGCGCACCGATGCCTTGTACGAGGCTCTGTCGCAACGCGGCAACACGGCACTGTTCGAGAAGCGCCTCGGCCAGGCTTCGCTGATTGTGGCAGGGAGTTTCTTCGTGTCTTCGACGCTGAACTATCTGCTGGCCAAGATCATTCTGGTCAGCCCGCCGGGCACTACGGAGTTCAGTGAAGAGCTGGGGCGCATGACGGCCCTGAGCTACCCGGTGATTGCGCTGCCGAGCATGGTCATCCTGATGCTGGCCATCTGGTTCGTCTTTTCACAGATACGGAAGCTTACGGGCGAAAGCCTCGAAACCTTCCTGGTGGACACCGGCGCCTGATCAGGCACCAGGCTCAGCCCTTAGCGGCGGAATGCCACCAGGTGGTCCATTTCGATATGGAAACCGATCTTCTCGCCCTGCGCGTGCCGATGATGGCTGGGCACCAGACTGAGCACATGCGTGCCGTCGGGCATCTCCAGGGTATAAAGGTATTGCGAGCCCCGGAACGCCTTGTCCAGTACTTTGGCTGTCTTTGGACTGTCGTCGTCATGAATCACGTCGTCGGGGCGAATCAGCACTGACAGGGCAGTGCCCTTCGGAAAGCCGTGCAACTCGCCGCCTCCCAGTATCCCAAGGGCCGTTTCCACGCGCTCTTCATCCAGCACCGTGCCGTCGAGAAACACACCTTCTCCCACGAAGTCCGCCACGTAGGCGCAGACCGGCTGGTGATAAAGTTCGAACGGCGTGCTCCACTGCAGCAGCTCGCCGGCACGCATCACGCCGATCTCGTCAGCCATGGCGAACGCTTCGTACTGATTGTGGCTGACCAGAATCGCGGTGATGCCGTCGTGCTTCAATACCAGGCGTATCTCGCGGGCAATCTGCTCGCGCAGCTCCACGTCCAGGCTCGCAAAGGGCTCATCCAGCAACAGAATACGCGGTTTCGGCGCCATCGCCCGCGCCACCGCCACGCGCTGTTGCTGGCCACCAGACAGCCGGTGCGGAAAGGCATCCAGATACTCGGCAATCTTGAGCATGCTGGCCAGCTCCTGCACGCGGGCGGTGCGCGCGGCAGCGCTCATGCCCTTCAGGCCAAAGCTGATGTTGTCTCGCACCGTGAGATGGGGAAACAAGGCATAGTCCTGAAACACCATGCCGACGTGGCGCTGTTCGACAGGCAGACTGTACTGGGAATTGCTCACGACATTGCCGGCAATCCGGATCTCGCCCTCCAGCGCCGGCTCGAAGCCTGCGATTGCACGCAGCAGGGTGGTCTTGCCGCAGCCACTCGGGCCCAGCAGGCAGCCGATCATGCCTTCCTGCAGATGCAGGCTGATGTTGCGGACGATGACGGTACGCTCAAGGGCGACGGACACATTGTTCAGTTCAAGTACGTGAGTCATAACCTGGTCTGGACCGCGAGATGGTCTGGCTGAGAATGATGACGGGAATGATGCCGGCCAGCACGATCATGAGGGCCGTACTGGAGGCTTCGGCCAGCCGTTCCTGATTGGCAAGTTCATAGGTGCGGATAGCGAGCGTGTTGAAATTGAACGGGCGCAGAATCAGGGTGGCGGGCAACTCCTTCAGCACGTCCACGAACACCAGCAGACTGGCTGTCAGCAGACTGCCGCGCATGACCGGCACGTGCACGCGGCGCAGAATCTGCAGTGGCCTGAGCCCCATCGAACGTCCCACATCGTCCATGGTCGGCTTGATCTTGCCGAGCCCGGCATCGAGAGTGTTCAGCGCCACCGGCAGGAAGCGCACCAGGTAGGCGAACACCACGGCCACCAGCGTGCCACTGAGCAGCAGGCCGGTAGAGATATCGAAATTCCTGCGCATCCATGCATCAAGCGCGTTGTCGAACCAGGTAAACGGGATCAGCACACCGATCGCCACGACCGTGCCTGGAATGGCATAGCCCAGGCCGAGCACCCGGACCATGCCGCGCAGCGACAGACTCGGGCGCAGCCGTTTGGTGTAGCTGATGAACAAGCCCAGCAACAGGGCAATGACGGCCGTGATGCTGGCGAGCTGCAGGCTGTTGCCGAACATGGTCAGGAAGCCGTCGCGGTCGAGCAGATGCCAGGTCTCGGTGGACCATTTGAGCAGCTGGAGAAAGGGGATCAGAAAGCCGAACAGCACTGGCACGCTGCAATAAACAACCGCTGCCCACTTCTTCCAGCCTCGCAATTCGATACGAGGCAGGCGCGTGTATTTATTGCTGGTGTGGTGGTAGCGCGCTTTCTGCCGGGACCAGTGCTCCGCCAGCACCAGAAACAGGATGAACAGCAGCAACACGGCTGCCAGTTGTGCCGCCGCCGTGCTGCTGCCAAGTCCGAACCAGGTGCGGAAGACGCCGGTGGTGAATACCGAGACCCCGAAGTACTGCACGGTGCCATAGTCCGCCAGAGTCTCCATCAGCACCAGCGACAAACCGGCAATGATGGCGGGGCGCGCCAGCGGAATGGCAACTCGGCGAAACGCCTGAAAGGGGGTGGCACCCAGCGTGCGCGAAACTTCCAGCACACACACGGACTGTTCAATGAAAGCGGTGCGCGACAGCAGGTAGACATAGGGATACAGCACCAGCGAGAGCATGGTGATGGCGCCGCCCAGGCTGCGGATTGACGGAAACCAGTATTGTCCAAAGCGCAGTGAAAAGGTCTCGCGAATCCATGCCTGTACCGGGCCGCCGACATCCAGCAGACCAGTATAGGTATAAGCAATGATGTAGGCAGGCATGGCCAGCGGCAGCACCAGCGCCCATTCCAGGGTGCGACTGCCGGGGAATTGCGTCATGGTCACCAGCCATGCGGGGCCTATGCCCAGTACCAGCACAATCAGGCCAACCCCCACCATCAGCGTCACCGAGTGCGTGACGTAGTCTCCCAACACCGTCTCGTACAGGTGTTGCCAGACACCTTCACTGCTGGCGGTAACGGAGGAGAGCACGGTCAGCACAGGCACACTCAGCAGCAGGCACAACAACAGGATGCCCCAGGTGGAGGCATGACTGGGAAACCAGCGCTTCAAAGACGACAAGGCCCCTTCCGGGGCCTTGAGTGTGAGTGTATCCATGGAGAGATCAACCAGAGATTACGGCCTGTTTACTGCCATCCAGCGCGATCCATCACGCGCACGGCTTCGGCATTATGGATGCCGAGTGCATCCAGCGCAATGTCGTCAGCCTTGAAGGTTCCCCAGGATTGCAGCAGCGCGCTGGCTGGCACATCGGCGCGTACGGGATACTCATTGTTGGTTTCGGCGTACCAGGCCTGGGCCTCTTCGCTCACCAGAAACTCGATCAGTTTGACGGCAGCATCGCGGTTCTTGGCGGCTTTGGTGACTGCGGCACCGCTGACGTTGACGTGCGCACCATTGCCTTGCTGATCAGGGAAGAACACGGCGACTGACTCGGCAGTTTCGCGCTCTGCAGCGTCCGGAGACTGCAGCATGCCCGCAAGGTAGTAAGTATTGCTGATCGCCAGCTGACATTGACCGATGGCGACAGCGCTGATCTGATCGCGGTCACCACCCTGGGGCGGACGTCCGAAATTGGCAGCGAACCCTGTGGCCCAGGCTTGTGTTGCCTCGACGCCGTTGTGTCCGATCATGGACGCCACGAGCGACTGGTTGTAGATGTTGGAGGAAGAGCGGACACAGATCTTGCCGGCCCACTTCGGGTCAGCCAGATCAGCATAGGTGGACAGGTCATCCGGGCTTACACTGGCCTTGTCGTAAATCACCACGCGGGAGCGCACGGAGACGCCGAACCACTCACCGTCGGTATCGCGGTACTGTGCGGGAATCACACTGCTTAGCACCTCGGAGGTCACGCTCTGCAGCAATCCGGCTTCCTTGGCGCGGTACAGACGGCCCACATCGACAGTCAACAACAGGTCTGCCGGCGAGTTGGCTCCCTCAAGTTCCAGACGCTGTGTCAGCTCGTCAGCACCGCCTGTCACCAGATTGATGGTCACACCCGTGCGCTCGGAGTAAATGTCTAGAATCGGCTTGATGAGATTCTCTTCCCGTGCGGAGTAAATATTGACTTCATCGGCCTGGGCAGCAGTGCCGCAGAGAACAAGCAGGGAAAGAGACAACTTTTTGAACATGGCACAACTCCTGATCGCAGATTCGGAAAGACTTGCAAACTTGGTTAGATGATAATTGATCTCATTTAGGTTTGCAATCGACAAGACCAGCAAACGCTGGTTGCGACATGCGGGCGAAACGGGCGTGACGAAGCGCCTCAAGAGTGCGCTAGAATGCCAGCCAACGACCCGTTCCGAAAAAATGCGCGAACGCCGCCGTCAACCCGATCCCATAATAAAAGCGCAGCCAGCACTGCGCGCACAAGGGGCCCACGTCATGTCATTTTTCCGCTGCACCATCGCCTGTCTCGTGCTTGTTTTTGCCGCCTGCTCGGAGCCACCAGTCACTGATTCTGCCGCTGCCACCCCTGCGGCCGGCTACAACCTGACGCTGGGAATGAAAGACTTCATGAACCTTGTGCTGGAACCCACTGCCGATGTGCTCTGGGACTCTGCAGGCTGGGTAAACGACATTGAAACTGGCTACCAGGAGTTGTACCCCACGACGGATGCTGACTGGGACATGGTGCGCCAGCGCGCCGCGCAGATCGTCGAGGCCGGCAATGCCCTGGCACTGCCTGGACGCGCCGTCGACAGCGACGCCTGGCTGACCTACTCCAATGCTCTGAGCGCTGCCGGCGCCATGGCCATGGAAGCGGCCGCCGTACGCAACCAGGAAGACTTCTTCCAGGCGGGCGCGCAGATGTACAGCGTGTGCAGCGCCTGTCATCAGACCTACAACCCGGAAATTTCCCGCTTCACGTCAAACTGAGGCGAGTAACGATGCCGTTGCCGGGTCAGCACAGCAAACAGGTCCGTCTGGTGGTTGGCGCACTGTGGATAGTTGCCGTATCACTTTGGGCCGGCTCCGCCTGGTCGCACACCATCGCCGGCAGCAATGCCGTATTCGTGCAGGGCATAGACGGTCCAGCCATTGCCGCCTTCATCTATCTGGGCGCCAAACACATGGTCACCGGCTACGACCACCTGCTGTTTCTGTTTGGAGTGCTTTTCTATCTGGCGCGCCCGCTGCAGGTGGTGCAGTACGTCACGCTGTTCGCCCTCGGACACAGTCTGACGCTGCTCGGTGGCGTACTGTTGTCCCTGCAGGTCAACGCGGCTCTGATCGATGCAGTCATCGGCTTCTCAGTCATCTACAAAGGATTCGAGAACATGGGTGGCTTTCGCACCCTTGGCATCCCGACTCCCAACCCGCGCGTGGCTGTTTTTGTGTTCGGCCTTTTCCATGGCCTGGGACTGGCAACACGCCTGCAGGCATTCGAGCTGAATCCCAATGGCCTGCTGAGCAATCTCCTGAGCTTCAACGTCGGGGTTGAGATTGGCCAGATAATGGCGCTGACAGCCGTGTTTCTGTTGCTGAGCCTGTGGCGTCAGTCCCCCGGATTCGGGCGCCACGCGTTCATCACCAACACCTTGCTGATGGGCGGCGGAATGCTGTTGGTCGGCTATCACCTCAGTGCATGGATTTCAGGAAACGGTGTCTGATCACCGTACAGGAGACGCACATGAACGATCACACGCCGCAGGGCGACACCCCGACACCCCGCTCGCTGGCGCTGGCTGGTGGCATTGCCGCGGTTCTGGCTTCGGCAGTTCTGGTAGTGGCAGTGTTGCCTGCCGAATTCGGCATTGATCCACTGGGAACCGGAAGAGCACTGGGACTGCTGGCCCTGGGCAATGCTGAGGAAAGCCCGCTGGAGAGCCGCGATGCATTGCATGCCACAGACAGCGCCGAATTCGTACTCGAACCCTTCCAGTCACTGGAATACAAATATCACCTGGCAGAAGAGGCAACGCTGGTCTATTCCTGGGATGCCAGCAGTGCACTGGTGTTCGACATGCATGCAGACCCGGAGGGGCTGGAAGGCGAGGAATTCGTGGAGAGTTTCGAGCAGGCCACCGGCACGCGCCGCTCAGGCACTTACCACGCGCCCTTCACGGGCATCCACGGCTGGTTCTGGGAGAATCGCAGTTTCGAAGTTGTCACGCTGCGCATAGAGGCGGCGGGGTTTTTTGATGCTTCGGTGATATTCCGGGACGGCGGCACTTTTGACCGCGTCCCGGAACAGGCATTCGAGTAAGCGCTGCTCAGCGCTGTTCGTCGGGGTCGGAGCCGTCGGTGGGAGCTCCGGTGCCTGAGGAGCCCATGAACAGCTTGCGGCCGTCCGGGAACGTGATGTCACGGCCATTGCCGCGGCAGGATGGCGTGCACAGACGATCCTTGCTCTGGTAGCCCGTCACCACTATCTCAGTGCCCAACTGCAGCGAATCGCGGTTGATGCCACGGCGCAGCAGCGTGTTGGGCGTACCGCCCTCCACCATCCAGGCCTGCTGGGTACCATCTTCGGCGGTGTGACTCAGATGTATCCACGAATGCGGGTTGATCCACTCCACACGCGTGATCGGGCCACGCAGCGCGATTGGCAGGTTCGCATCGAACTCTGCTGAAAACGCGTGGTGCGCAGAGGCCGGCATCGACACTGCGACCAATGCTCCGGCCACCGCTGCGGCCGCCAACAAACTCTTCACTGTCATTTTTCTACCCTCTGGCATTGTCTTGGTTTATTCGTTTCAGCCGTCGACATCTTCCCCGAACAACTCGGCCTCACGTCCTTTTCTGTACTTTCCGTACATCAACTCTTCCACAAACTCCACGCACTTGAATTGCGGGAGCTCAAAGCCTTGTTCAAGTCTTCTGTAAATCGGCATGCTGATGGTCCATGGCCGCTCGAACAGGTCCGGATCTTCCATCGTGGCCTGATACTGAATGACGTTGGCGCTCTCCATGGTGTAGCGCTCTGTCACCTTCAGCTTGTAGGTGTGGTAATTGCCCGCTCGGTCGAACCAGGAGCGGTCATCCAGACCTGTCACTTCAACCACAAACGTGTCGCCATCCCAGTACCCGTAGGACTGTCCCATCCAGGCATCCAGCGGGGGCGGGCCCGGGTCTTCCAGGTAGATGTTGCGGACGGCACCGGCGAAGGAATAGGCGATGAACATGGCCTCTTCACTCTGGAACACCTGGAACGGATGGGGGACGTACGTGGCACGCGGAACGCCCGGCATGAAGCACTTGATTTCGGGGTCGCTGCTCACCCAGTTGGTCTGATTCTCCAGTCGGCGTGCAAGAGCCTCGGGCTTGTAAGGAATCACACCCCCTTCCACAACGCTGAAACTGGCGGGGACAGCCCCCACAGCTCCCATCGCCACGATCTCCGGTGCAGGCACTGGCACGAAATCCCCTGGCACCAAGGCATGGGCGGCTTTCGCCGGAGCGGCTTCAAGATTGTTGTTGGCGGTACTGAGCACCTGCCAGATGCCATTGAAATCGGGCTTCCCACTGGGCGTGCGGGGAATAGCGGACGCAGGTGCCTGCTGCACCGGGGCTGCGGCTGCTTCCACGCCTGGCTGTGGATCTGCCGGGGCACAGGCTGCGCAACTGAGGATGACTGCAGCTGCAAGCAACAGCCGCTTTTCTTGTTGTGATGTCATGGAATGACGCCTCTTTTTGTGAGGCGATATAAACACCTGCAGATTGTACGTGTCAAGCCGGTGGAGATGCGGCAAAAAGTCTCAAAATGGTCAGTCGCCAGACGAGTAGTGGCAGTGAACTACACTGCCACGCTCCCAATCGACTGGATTGGACTTCAATTCGCCTTGCGGCCGACGAAGGTACCTTCGGCCATGCCACTCAAATCCAGGCTGCCTTTGATGGTGCCATCCTCCTGCAGGGTCCCTTTGTAGGTGATCGAGCCGGCATCAACAACCAGAACGAACTGGAAGTCGTTGCCAGTGGCAGTCCCGGTGAAGTCGGCGTCGCCGATCTGGCCGGTGTAATGGCCGGCAATAGTGCCGTCGCTGCCCTGGGTCATGGTGACGGCAGCAACGCCGTTCTGCCCCATCACTTCGACGGCAAAACTCCAGCTACCGCTGACATCTGCACTGGCGAGCGACGAGGCCAGCAGCAAGCAGGCACAAGCGGCCCTGGAAATGGTGTGAAAAGTCTTCTTGAACATGGTGTAACTCCCCCCTGGGGTCAGCGTGTGAATCGAGAAAGAGCACGCACTCCTCGTCAGCAGAGGCAGCGCGATGCGGGCGACAAAGTAACACGCAAGACTTCAAAGCGACCAGCCATGCCGGCTGATTTCACCCTGATTTCTGCACCGTCCGTCTACAGGCGGAAGTCAGAGCGGGTTTGCTGTGGCACGGCTACGATACCAGCCGGCAATGCTGTAGCGGTCACGGCGGGCGACGCAGACTTCATGGGGGACCTCTTCGCTCAGGAAGACGACCAGCGTGCCCGCCAGCGGCAGAACCGTCTGCAGCGCTTGTTCTCCTTCGGCGTCGTAGATCACCAGCTCGCCTCCGTCTGTCACTCCCCAGTCCGCATTGAAGTAGGCCACCACGGACAACACACGTTTGGTGGCTGCTTGGGCGCCAGCATCCCTGAAGGCATCGAGGTGCTTCCTGTAGCAAGCCCCGGGCGCATAGTGAGCGAAGTGACTCTCGAAGCTGTCGAGCCCCATGAATAAACGACGATTCAAGAAGAGGCGCAACGCGTCAGCCCATTGCAGCCAGGCTTGCTCTGCGGGGGTAGTACCGGCAATCCATTGAATGTTGTCACCGCGAATTTCCGGAGCCAGCAGATGCTCGTGCTGACGTCCGACGCCAGCAGGGTTGAACTGCGCGGCTGAAGCAGCAAAGACCTGCTGGGCCAGTGCAGCAGTCATGGCAGGGGAAAAGGCGTCAGGAATCACGCACCATGCCTGTGTGCGCAGCACTTCGGCGATGTGCTCGAAAACTCTGTCCGCGGTGCCTTCAGACTCGGATTTCATGGCTACGGGTGTCATGGGGCGATCCGTCCCGTCTGGTTCAGGACTTCTTGCGAAAGACCCGCGACTTGCGCGGACCCAGCGGAATACCGTTTTTCTTGATGCGCGGGCCCGCAGGCTTGCCAGTGGTTTCGGGCACTGCAATTTCCGGCGCTGCCGACTCTTCCACCGGCGCGGCATCGGCACCGCTCTGCGAAGCTTCCGCCTTCTTCACCCGCATGCGGCTGCCCTTCAGCTCGTGGTTGTTGAGCGCGCGAATCGCCGCCTTGGCTTCGTGGGGCACTGGCATGTTGGCAAAACCGAAGCCTTTGGAGCCCCCAGTCACAGCGTCCATGACGATGGTGCAGGACTGCACCCGCCCATGCTCGGCGAAGAGTGCCATCAGCTCTGGTTGGGTGATGTCTCGGGACAGATTGCGGATGAGAATTTTCAAAGGGGTACCTGGTAGTGGCGAAAGCGGCGGCAAGATACTGCAAATCCGATGGTCAGTCTAACAAGGCAGCGGAAAATAAGCAGTAGTCGCTCGAGGCGGGGTCCTCTATAATGCGCCGCTCTCGCAAATACCTCTTTTTCTGCCCTGTGTGCCTGCGTGGCACTTCGCTGAACGGATACCGCCTTGATCACTGCCTCGAATATCACCATTCAGTTTGGTGCAAAACCATTGTTTGAAAATGTCTCGCTGCGCTTTGGCAACGGCAATCGCTATGGTCTGATCGGCGCCAACGGCTCCGGCAAGTCCACCTTCATGAAGATTCTGAGCGGCGAACTGCAGCCCTCCGCAGGCAACGTCAATGTAGACGCCGATGAACGCGTGGGCATCCTGCGTCAGAACCAGTTTGCCTATGAAGAGTTCTCGGCAATTGACACAGTAATCATGGGCCACGACAAGCTGTGGAAGATCAAACAGGAAAAAGATCGCATTTACGATCTGCCCGAGATGTCGGAAGACGATGGCATGCGCGTGGCGGAACTGGAAATTGAATTCGCCGAACTCGATGGCTATTCCGCAGAGTCCAGCGCCAGCGAGCTGCTGCTTGGACTGGGCATTCCACTCGAACAGCATTACGGGCCCATGAGCGCCATTGCTCCGGGCTGGAAGCTGCGCGTGCTGCTGGCACAGTCGTTGTTTGCTGACCCGGACATCATGCTGCTGGACGAGCCCACCAACAACCTGGACATCAATGCCATTCGCTGGCTCGAGGGGATCCTCAACCAGCGCGAATGCACCATGATCATCATCTCCCACGACCGCCACTTCCTGAACAGCGTGTGCACGCACATGGTGGATGTGGACTATGGCGAGCTGCGCCTGTACCCGGGCACCTATGACGATTTCATGATTGCCTCGACCCAGGCGCGCGAACGCATCCAGGCCGACAATGCCAAGAAGAAGACCCAGATTTCCGAACTGCAGTCCTTCGTGAGCCGCTTCTCCGCCAATGCCTCCAAGGCCAAGCAGGCGACGTCACGCGCCAGGCAGATCGAGAAGATCAAGCTGGAGGACCTCAAGCCTTCCAGCCGCGTCAGCCCCTTCATCCGCTTTGAACAGGAAAAGAAACTGCACCGTCAGGCGCTGGAGCTCGGCAAGCTGACCCTGGCTTACGGCGACAATGTGTTGCTGAAGAATCTCAGTCTGATGGTCGAGGCCGGCGAGCGCATGGCCATAATCGGACCGAACGGTATCGGCAAGACCACCCTGCTGCAGGCCATTACCAGCCACTTCGGCAAGGGTGCAGACGAGTCGCTCAGCGGCACGGTGAAGTGGGCAGAAAATGCCGCGCTGGGCTACTACGCCCAGGACCACAATCACGAATTCGAAGACGATGTGAATCTGTTCGAGTGGATGAGTCAGTGGGGCAAGCCAGGCGACGACGAGCAGGTCATCCGCGGCATCCTCGGCAAGATGCTGTTCTCCAAGGAGGACAGCAACAAGAAAGTGAAGGTGATCTCCGGTGGCGAGAAGGGCCGCATGCTGTTCGGCAAGATGATGCTGCAGAAGCCGAACGTGCTGGTAATGGACGAGCCCACGAACCACCTGGACATGGAGTCCATCGAGGCCCTCAACCTGGCCCTTGAGAATTACCCCGGTACGCTGATCTTCGTCAGCCACGACCGGGAGTTCGTCTCCTCGCTGGCCACCCGCATCCTTGAACTGAGTGCGGACGGCGTCAACAACTTCAAAGGCGATTACGACGAGTACCTGCATCAGCTGGGAGTGGAATGATGTCGACGCCTGCAGAGCCGGCAGTCAGCGCCACTGGCACGGGTTTCAGCACGCTGCCACTGCCACCCGCGCAGCTGCAGAATCTGACCGACATGGGTTATCTGCACATGACGCCAGTGCAGGCGCTGAGCCTGCCAATGGCGCTGCAGGGCAAGGATCTGATTGCCCAGGCCAAGACCGGCAGCGGCAAGACAGCCGCCTTCGGCATTGCGCTGCTGGAGCGTCTGAATCCCCGCGATTTCGGGACGCAGGCACTGATTCTGTGCCCCACCCGGGAGCTCTGTACCCAGGTGGCCACCGAAATTCGCAAACTTGCCCGCTACCTGCCGAACATCAAAGTGGTGGTGCTGTGCGGCGGCCAACCCCTCGGTCCGCAGATTGCTTCTCTGGAACACGGCGCACACATCATCGTGGCTACGCCGGGAAGGCTGCGTGATCACCTGGAAAAGCAGACCTTGTCGATTGCCCGCGTGAACACGCTCGTTCTGGACGAGGCAGACCGCATGCTCGACATGGGTTTTTCCGAAGACATCGGCTTCATCATCGGCAACACGCCTCCCTCGCGACAAACCCTGTTGTTCTCGGCGACATTTCCCGCGGACATCGTGGCCATGAGCGCGCAGTATCAGCGCTCCGCCGAACAGCTCAGCGTGGAAACTCAGCATTCGGAAACCACGATCGCGCAGCAGTTCTACTGCGTTGGCAGCACGGACAACGAAGAGCGTCGCGTGGCTGCAGTGCTCACCCTGCTGCGGCACTTCCAGCCGGCGGCCTGCGTGGTGTTCTGCAACACCCGTCAAGGCTCCGTGGATGTAGCGCGCTTTCTCAGCCAGCGCGGGGTGCCCGCCCTGCCACTGCATGGCGAACTTGAACAGCGCGAGCGTGACCAGGTGCTGATTCAGTTCCGCAATGGCAGCGCGCCGGTATTGGTGGCAACGGATGTCGCCGCACGGGGTCTGGACATCGAAGAGCTGCCGCTGGTGATCAACGCCGATCTGCCCCGCGACCTGGATGTTTATACCCATCGCATCGGCCGAACAGGCCGGGCCGGGCTGAGCGGCATCGCAGCGAGCCTGTTTTTCGAGAATGAACGGTTCAGAGTGGATGCCCTGCGCGAGCGCGATGCCCACACGGCAGGCGCACCCATTCAGGCGATCGGCATGGCGAGGGAGTCGGCCCGCTCAGCAGTGACGAAAAAGCAGACGCTGGACATCGGCGGCGGGCGCAAGAACAAGCTGCGCCCCGGCGACATCCTGGGCGCACTGACTGCCGAGAATGGCATTCCCGCGACTGCCATCGGTCGTATCGATATCCTTGAGCATGCCAGCTATGTCGCCATCGATGCAGAATGGGTGCAGAAAGCAATGCAGCAACTGGAGACCCGCCGCATCAAGGCTCAAAAGTTCAAGATCAGACGGCTTGGCCCGGCGCAGAGGGATGGCGACTGACGCCATCAGGAGCTCCGGCATGTCTGCGAGACCCCTCTGCCCGCTTTGCCAGCGCCCTCTGCCGTCCTGTTATTGCCTGCACGTCCCGCGCCTGCACAATCGCTGGCCAGTACGAATTCTTCAACATCCACAGGAAGCGGCCCACGCACTCGGTACGGCTCGAATCGCAGCGCTTGGCCTGAGCGACTGTGTGCTGAGCACAGTCAATACTCCGGACGCTGCGCTGCTCCAGCTGGAGGATTGCGTTGTCCTCTATCCGGGTGAGGGCAGTCAACCACTGTCCCGGTTGCGATCCGGACCTGTCACAGGGCTGTTGTTTCTCGATGGCACCTGGCGCAAGAGCAAGCGCATGCTGCTTGAGTCACCCGCGCTTGCCGCGCTGCCTCGCTATCACCTTGAAAGCCCGGAACCCAGCCGCTACCGCATACGTCGTGAACCACGGGCACACGCGATCTCGACGCTGGAAGCCATCGTGCAGTCACTGGAATTTCTGGAAGGGGCGCCCGGCCGCTACGCCGGGCTGCTGACCGTCATGGACATGCTGGTGGACGAGCAGATCCGCCATATGGGTGCAGACGTCTACCGGAGGCGCTATCTCAAAGCAGAGACAGAATCGCCGCAATCCCGCCACCTATCAGCAGAATCAGAATCGGCAGAACGCTCAGACCGAACCCCAGGCCCCGACGCGCCGGATCACTGATGTAGGCCCTCAGGTAAATGGCACGACCAATCACATAAACGAAGCCAATGCCGGCCCCAAGATCAGGGCGCACCCAGTAGCCAAACAACACGATGGCGGGGATGAACATGATCATCAGCTCCAGCGTATTCTGGTGCACGCGATAATAGCGCTCGAATACCGGGTGTCCGATGATCGCCGGGGCATGCACATTGAACTTGCTGCGCGCGCGCCCCACCAGAAGGCCGAACGCAAAATACTGCAACAGGGCAAGCACGATCACGATCGCTACATATTCCATTTCTTACTCCCTTTGAGACGCGGCGCTGACAGCGCCGTGTTCGTTGGCCTGCGACTGACTGCTTTTGATGATCTGCTTGCCATAAAACAGCGGCTGCATGTCAACTCCCTTGCCCGGCAGTGCCAGAAAGTTGCGCGAAAAAATCTCGAAGTCTCCGGTGGCGAAAAGGTGCCACATCTCCATGAATTCGCTTTCAGAATTGTTGTCGCGCAGTTCGCGGTTGTTCTCGGCGAGCGGAGCAAATGCGCCGGTCTCTTTTGTGTGCATCGAGTGAAGGCTTGTTCTTGTGATTGTCCATCGCCTTTAATCCTGCCTTTGCGAAACGTCGGGTAGATTACTTCGCGCCCCAGGATGGGTCAACGAATATGCCGGGGCGCTTTGCTATTGGCAGACAGAATAGTGATAATTGCCCGCCTCTTGAACCGCCCTGCAATCGTCCAGGAACTCCCGCCATGAGCAAGAAACCGGATCCCGTCTTCAATTTTGAAGAATCCCTTGCCAGCCTTGAAAGTCTTGTAACAGCCATGGAAGAGGGCGAGCTGAGTCTTGAAGAATCCCTGCAAGCCTTTGAAAAAGGCATCCGCCTGACGAGGGAGTGCCAGAGCGCCCTGCAAAAGGCAGAACAGAAAGTCCAGATACTGATAGCGGAGAACGGCGCGCCTGAAGCGCTCGACCTCGAAGGTGATGCCTCCGACACGGGACGCCAGCACGCATGAGCACGAGCACTGTCGACCAACTCCCGCTCGACGCCTTCATGAACCTTTGCCGGGAGCGCGTGCAGCGCGTACTCAAAACACAGCTGGAAACGCTGCCGGGACCCGCCACGCGACTGCGCGACGCCATGCTCCACGCCAGCCTGCTGGGAGGCAAGCGGGTACGCCCAGTGCTGGCCTATGCCAGCGCCCAGGCCGTGGGCGGCACGCTGGAGGCCGCCGACATGGCCGCCTGTGCCACCGAATTGGTGCACTGTTACTCGCTTGTACACGACGACCTGCCGGCGATGGACGATGACGATCTGCGCCGCGGCAAGCCCACGGTGCACATCGCTTTCGACGAAGCCACTGCCATCCTCGCCGGCGATGCCCTGCAGGCACTGGCTTTTCGCCTGCTCAGCGATCCGACACTGCATCCGGCAGCGCCTGTGACCAGCCTGCGCATGATCAATCTGCTCGCTGCAGCGGCTGGCTTCGAAGGCATGGTCTCAGGGCAGTCGATCGACTTCGAGGCCACCGGGAGAAGCGTCTCACTGCAAGACCTGCAGACCATGCACAGTCTGAAGACGGGTGCCCTGATCTCCGCCAGCGTGCTGCTGGGAGCCCTGACGACAGAGAAGGCCACGGACATGCAGCTGTCTGCACTGGGTCGCTATGCCGAATGCATCGGTCTGGCCTTCCAGGTGCAGGACGACATTCTCGATGTCGTCAGCGATACGGCGACACTGGGCAAAACGCAGGGGGCAGACCAGGCCATGAACAAGCCTACCTATGTCTCCTTGCTGGGTCTGGACGCTGCACGGAGCAAGGCACAGGACCTCTGCGATTCAGCCCTTGCCGCTCTGACGGGATTTGACGGCCGCGCCGACGCGCTGCGCCAGATTGCCCGCTACATCGTGGAAAGGCAGCACTGATCCCTTGATTTGACGCTTCAGAGTCATTCCTTTAAGTTAGCCCAACCTTTTTTGTGACAGGTCCGACCATGCTTGACGAAATCCCCCTCACACGCCCGGAAACACCTTTGCTCGACCTAGTCCAGAACCCGGCCGATCTGAGGAATTTCGAACCAGCACAGCTCAAGGACCTGGCCCGTGAAGTGCGCAAATTCCTGTTGTATTCAGTCGGCCAGACGGGCGGACATTTCGGAGCCGGACTTGGCGTGGTCGAGCTGACCATCGCGCTGCATTACGTATTCAATACGCCTGACGACCGCCTGGTATGGGACGTCGGCCACCAGACTTACCCGCACAAGATTCTCACGGGCCGGCGCGAACGGATGCTGAGCATGCGGCAGGCTGGCGGGCTCGCCGCGTTTCCGTCCCGGGATGAAAGCGAGTACGACGCTTTCGGCGTAGGACATTCCAGCACCTCCATCAGCGCGGCTCTGGGCATGATGATCGCCGCGCGCGACCAAGGCATTGACCGGCGCACGGTGGCCATCATCGGTGACGGTGCAATGACGGCAGGCATGGCGTTCGAAGCACTCAATCACGCCGGCGACATTGACGAGAATTTTCTGGTGATTCTCAACGACAACAACATGTCGATATCGAAGAACGTCGGGGGCCTGTCCAGCTACTTCGCACGCATGTGGGCCAGCCGCCCCTACAACTTCATTCGTACCGGCGGCAAGCGCGTGCTGGCGAAAATTCCTCCTGCCCTCAAGGCCGCGCACCGCGCCGAAGAATACATGAAAGGCATGGTGTCTCCCGGCACGCTGTTCGAGGAAATCGGCTTCAACTACATCGGGCTGGTCGATGGTCACAACACCCTCGAACTGATCGAAATTCTCACCAACATAAAACAGCTGCGCGGCCCCCAGCTGCTGCACATCGTGACCCAGAAGGGCAAAGGCTATACGGCTTCCGAGAACGATCCGTTCGGAATGCATGCCATGAACAAGATTGAACCCAAGGTGAGCACGCCAGCCGTTCGCAAGGTAGATACACCTGGTTATTCTGCTGTATTTGGCGAATGGCTCTGCGACATGGCGGCCGCAGACCCGCTGCTGGCGGCCATCACGCCGGCCATGAGCACGGGCTCGGGCATGGACGGGTTTGCCGAGCAGTTTCCCCGGCAGTTTCACGATGTGGCAATTGCCGAACAACATGCTGTGACGCTGGCTGCGGGCATGGCCTGTGACGGACTCAAACCGGTTGTCGCCATCTACTCGACGTTTCTGCAGCGCGGGTACGACCAGCTCATTCACGATGTGGCGTTGCAGAATCTTGATGTGTTGTTCGCCATTGATCGCGCCGGGCTGGTGGGCGAAGACGGCCCCACCCACGCAGGCAGTTTCGATCTGGCATTCCTGCGCTGCATTCCTCACATGGTGATCATGGCGCCGAGCAATGAGAATGAAGCACGGCAGATGCTCTACACCGGATACCTGCACAAAGGTCCGGCGGCTGTGCGTTACCCCCGGGGCAAAGGGCCGGGCGCTGCCATCAGCAAGACAATGCAGGCCCTGCCCATCGGCAAAGGACTGCAACGGCGTCGCGGACATACCGTTGCGATACTGGCTTTTGGCAGCCTCGTCAGCAGCGCCATGGCGGCAGCCGAAGTTCTGGATGCCACGGTCATCGACATGCGTTTCGTGAAACCGCTGGATGAAGACATGATTGGCGAGATGGCCACCCGCCATCACCTGCTGGTCACGCTGGAAGAACATACCGTGATGGGTGGCGCAGGCTCAGCCGTGAATGAATTTCTGCTGCGCGAAGACTATCGCGTGCCCGTACTGAACCTCGGGCTGCCAGACAGTTTCCTGAGCCATGGCAAAGTGCCGGACATGCTCGCGTCAGTGGGTCTGGACAAGGATTCTGTCGTGGCAGCCATTCGCACCAAGTTGCAGAAATGCAAGATTCAATCAGAGGCTGTGTAGATTGCGCGATGCCTGCACGGTTGACGTGACAGGGGACCGGTGCGTAGACTTGCGCGCATCGTTGGTCCGCGTCTCTGACCTGTCAACGATACTCAACAATTGTTCTGGTGTTTTCTGCTGCTCTCTGGCGGACGACTTGAATGGGAAGCTGGTTAGACTCCAGCGCTGCCCCCGCAACGGTAATGAGCCGCAGGTATTGCAACCTGTCTCATGAGCCCGATACCAGCCGGACAATGCTACTCGGATGAAGCGGAGGGCTCCATCGGTGGTCGGCTCAGTCGCCCGGATTCCGTCCGGCATCGATTTTTTCCTTCCGCTCCCCCTCCCTCATGAAACTTTTTTCATTGAGGATTGCCCATGAAACACCGTACTCTTCTGGCACTGGCCTGTACCACAGGTGCCACGTTATCGCCTTTTACCTCTGTGCTCGCACAGGAATCCGCCCCGCAGGAAATCGTCATCACCTCGAGCCGTATCGAAACGCCATTGCGGCAGATCGGCACCTCTGTATCTGTCATGACAGCCGACGAGATCGCGGCGCGCGGCAGCAGTTCGCTGCTCGACATCCTGCGCGCCATGCCCTCTGTCAGCGTGGGCAATTCCGGCGGTGCCGGGCAGATCAGCAATCTGCGCATACGCGGCGAAGAGGGCTACCGCACGCTCACGCTGCTTGACGGGATGAAGCTGTCAGACCCCAGCGTTACCCAGGTGCAGCCCCAGCTGGAGCACCTGCTCAGCAGCGGCATTGAGCGCATCGAAATACTGCGCGGGCCGCAGGGCCTGCACTACGGCGCGGATGCCGGTGGCGTGGTCAGCATCAGCACGCGCCAGAGCAGCACCGATCTGCGAGCACATGCTGATGCGATGACGGGCGCGTTCGGCACTCGCCAGTACACGGCCAACATGAGTGCCGGCAACGCGATCGGTGACTTCTTCGTATCCGCTGCCGATTACCGCACCGATGGGTTCAATACGCGCAAGGCAGATACGCTGCTGCGGGACCGCGATGGGTATGACAATACCTCACTGCACGGCCGTTTCGGCCTGCAGGCGAACGAAGCACTGCGCATCGAACTGGTGCTGCGCGACGTCACCGGCGATTCGGCCTATGACAGTTGCTATCATCCCGTGGATTTCTCCACCATCCATGACTGCGATGCCGCCTTCGAGCAACAGGCGTCGCGTCTGTCCGCCGAGTACACGGCCGAATGGGGCACGCAGTCGCTGGCCCTGGGCAACACCCGGACAGCGCGCGAGAACTTCGCGCTGGGCCGCTCCTCCTATGCATCCTCCGGCGAACTGGAGCGCGTGGAGTACATCGGCACCCTGACAGCCTTCGACAGCTTCCAGCTGGTGTACGGCGCAGACGTGGAAGAAGAAGACAACAACGGCGACACGCGCACGCAGACCGGGGTGTACCTGGAGTACCTCAGCCGCTTCTCGGACACGCTGTTCCTCACGGCGGGCGTGCGCCACGATGACAACGACGACTTCGGCCGGCACACCAGTGTGCGCATCAGCGCCGCTCGCCTCTTCGCGCTGGCGGATGCCAGCGAAGTAAAGCTGCGCGGCAGTGTCGGCACAGGCTTCCGCGCCCCCAGCCCCTATGAATTTGCCTACAACAGCGGGCCTTTCGCCTCGGCGCCGGCGTCCTCCACTGTGTTGAGCGAGGAGCTCAGTGCGGGCTACGAGCTGGCTGTGGAATACCGCAGTCCTTCTGGTCTGGAACTGGAAGCCGTGTACTTCGATCAGCAGATCGAGGACGCCATCTATTTCGACCTGGCCGGCTACAGTGGCTATCTGCAGGACATCGGCGAGAGTGATTCCGACGGCCTGGAACTGGCCGCCCGCGTGCCGCTGGCGCAGCAGTGGCTGGTGGAGGCCAACTACACCTGGAACCGCACGCGACAGCCCCACGGCGGACAGCGCCTGCGCCGCCCGGAAGACATGGCGAATCTTGGCGTGGAGTGGGCCAGCCGCGACGATCGGCTGAAGGTCGCGGGCTTCTACCGCCAATCCCTCGACGCGGTAGACTCTCTCAATGGCACTCCCATCGCGCTGGATGATTACGCGGTGGTGGATCTCTCGGCGCGCTATACCCTGCTGCAGGGGCTCGAAGTCTATGCGCGGCTGGAGAACGCCGCGGACGCAGACTACGAGGAAGTGCTGGGTTACAACGTCGGCGGCCGCGCAGGCCATGTCGGCATCCGCTTCAACTACTGACGGGACACAAGCGCATGGATTCGAATGCAGATCGCAACGTCCGGCACAAGCGTGCCATGCAACGCAAGAAGGCGCTGGTGGATGCGCGCATCGCGGCCGCCACCGTGGACAAGGGCCTGCTGCTGGTGCTGACCGGCAACGGCAAGGGCAAGAGTTCTTCAGCATTCGGCATGCTGGCGCGCAGCGTCGGCCATGGCCTGCGCTGCGGCGTCGTGCAGTTCATCAAGGGGCAGTGGGAGTGCGGGGAACATCTGCTTTTCCACAATCACCCCCTGGTGGAATTCCATGTCATGAACACCGGATTTACCTGGGAGACACAGGACCGCGAGAAGGACATTGCGGCGGCCCGTGCCACATGGGTACATGCCGCCGCACTGCTGCGCAATTCTGACGTAGAGGTGATACTGCTGGACGAACTGACCTATATGCTGACCTACGGGTATCTGGACGCCGCTGAAGTGATCGCCGCATTGCAGGGGCGTCCACCACAGCAACATGTGATCGTCACCGGCCGCAATGCCAGTGATGCGCTGATTGCGCTGGCTGACACCGTCAGCGAGGTGCAGGATACCAAACACGCGTTCAACAACGGCGTGCGCGTGCAGAAGGGAATCGACTACTGATGCGTGCCTGGCTCGCCGCACTGGCACTCTCGGTCTGTCTGCTGGCGCACAGCGGCGACACTCTGGCACAAGCCATCACTGTGGTGGACGATGATCAGCGCAGCGTCACACTGCAAGGTCCCGCCCGGCGCATCGTCAGCCTGGCGCCGTCGCTGACCGAACTGCTGTTTGTCGCAGGCGCTGGCAACCGCGTAGTGGGCGTGAGTGAGTACAGCGACTTTCCACCTCAGGCGCAGGGCATTCCCATCGTCGGGCGGTTCGATCTGCTGGACATGGAGGCGATCGTCGGCTTCAACCCCGACCTGATCGTGGCCTGGCGCAGTGGCAATCCACGGGCGGCGGTGCAGCGACTCATCGATCTGGGCTTCAATGTCTATGTGGCAGAACCCACAACGCTGGACAGCATTCCGGAACACATCGAGAAGTTCGCCACGCTGGCCGGCACACAGACTACCGGCATGGCCGCGTCCGCGTACTTTCGTGAGCAACTCGGGGTTCTGCAAAGCAAGTACCAGAACAGCGAAAAAGTGTCTGTGTTCTATCAGGTGTGGAACGATCCGCTGATCAGCGTGGGCGGGCAGGAGCTCATCAACGACATCATCACGTTGTGTGGAGGAACAAATATTTTCGGCGACCTTGGCCTCGCGCCCAAGATCAGCGAAGAAGCGGTGCTGCAGCGCGACCCGCAGGCCATCATTGCCAGTGGCATGGATATCGCGCGCCCGGAGTGGCTGGACGACTGGCGGCGCTGGCCACAATTGCAGGCTGTTGCCAACGGCCATCTGTTCTTCATTCCGCCAGACTTCGTGCAGCGGCACAGCCTGCGCGTGCTGAGTGGTGCACTGCAGATGTGCGCACACCTGGATACGGTACGCGCACATCCCTGAAACAAGCAGATCACTCCATGAAGCTCAGTAAGCGCTCCCTGCTGGTCATCACGCCAGTGGTGCTGCTGAGTTTTCTGGTCGCCTCGCTGGTGGTCTACGAGCAGGCGCGCAACTTCGTCGAACGCCAGGAACAGTACCGACTGAACAACGCTGTCAGTCAGCTTGCCTCGATTTTCAATCAGTACACGACTTTCACCGAAAGCTATCTGCATGCCATTACCGAAAGTCACATCTTTCACGAATACCTGCTGGCCAGCGAGGACGACTACAACGAGCTGGCACTCGTGCGCACGCTGGAAGACAGCTTCAAGACCTTCAGCCAGCACCGCTCGGAATACATGAGCTTTGTCATCGCGGCCCGTTACCCCGAGCCGGAAATCAGCTACTACTTTGAATTGAGCGACAATCCGTTCAGTGTGTTGTCCGTGCCGCTGCGCGACTTCGCCTTTTCCCTGTATGACGATCAGGCCAGCCAGCGCTGGGATTATCTGCAGCCGGAGGGCGCGGTGAATACGCTCGTGAAAGCCCAACTGATCGACCGGGTTACCTTTGCGGAACCGCTCGATGCACGGCGCACCGACAGCATCGTGGTCCAGCTTGCCATAGAGCCTACGGAGTTCAATGCGGCCCGGGCACAGTTCGAACAGGAATTCGGTCAGTCCTTCCTGGTCAGCAAGACGCTCATCCAGCGCGAAGGCCTGAGTGCCTCCGCTGCGCTGGGCAACGACAATTTTCTGCAGATCGCGTTGCCACCGGATTATCTGCAGGCTCAGCTGCTGCCGCTGGCAGGCTGGCTGACGCTGATCAGCCTGGCGTTCGCCACCACTGCCTCGATCTGCCTTTACGGGCTGATGACCCGCTACGTCACGCGGCCGGTCTCAATGCTTGAGCAGGATCTGTCGGATGTGATGAACCGCAAGTCCAGCAGTATTCCGGTGCGCAATCATGGAGACGACGAGATCAGTCGCCTCGCCAATACCTTTCGCAATCTTTACGAAGACTTGTCCAATTCCTACGACGAAACCCGGCGCCTGATGCAGCGGGACAGCCTGACAGGGCTCTACAACCTTGGGTATGTCTCGCACATGGGACGCACCGCCCTGGAAGAGGCGGCCACGACGGGGGATCAGCTCGCATTGATGTACCTGGACCTGGACAACTTCAAGTTCGTGAACGACAAGTATGGCCACAAGTTCGGCGACGAACTGCTTACTGCCTTTGCCCTGAGCCTGTCGGACATCGCCGTGATCCGCTCTTCGGGCTCCGAGAACGGCCGGGGGCCAATGGTGCTGCCAGGCCGTGTGGCAGGTGACCAGTTCTGTCTGCTGATCCGGCATCCGCGCGCCATGATTGCGGCGCGGGAAATCGCCGACATGGTGCTCACGCAACTGGCTGATGGTCTGCATTTCGCCAAGGCACGTTTCCCCATCAGCGCCAGCATTGGTATTGCGGTGTATCCCACGGACGGCAATTCGTTGAGCCAGCTGATCTCCAATGCCGATACCGCCATGTATCAGGCCAAGCTGCAGGGCAAGAATCAGGCAGCCTTCTACTCGCCTGCCCTTGCGTGCAAGCTGCGCCGACGTCAGGAGATCGAGACGGCCCTGAAGATTGTCAAGCCCGATGCGGAATTCCGGCTGGTGTACATGCCACTTCTCAACGTCAAGACAGGGGAGCTGGATGGCTTCGAGGCGCTGTTGCGCTGGGAATCCCGCAAGCTGGGCAACGTGGAGCCGGACGAGTTCGTGCCAATTGCCGAGTCATGCGGCGTGTTCGCGATGATTGATGAGTGGGTGATACGCACCGGGCTGTCCAGCTACCCGGCAATCCGCAACCTGCTGGGCCGCGACTTCAAACTGTCGCTGAACATTTCGTCCGCACAGTTGCAACTGAGCAACATCACCGAAGTACTAGACCGCTATGCCCGGCGCTTCGAGATTGCCCCGTGCAACATCCAGCTGGAGATTACCGAAACCGTGAACATCGAGTTCACCAGCCATGCCAGCGCATTTCTGAACCGACTGTCTGACGCGGGTTACATGCTGGCACTGGATGATTTCGGGGCCGGATTCACTTCGCTGCTGCGCATCGTGGAGTACCCGATCAAAATGGTGAAGTTCGACAAGCGCTTCATCGAGCAGACACTCAAGCGCGGCAACCGGCAGATTCTCAAGCCGCTGGTGGAGCTGTGCCACTCCAACGGCTTGCTCGTGACCATGGAAGGCGCCGAATCACAAGCCGACATCGACCTGCTCAGCACCTTCGACTGTGACTACATTCAGGGGTATTTCCTGGGCCTGCCGATTTCATTGACCGAGATGGAAGACGTACTGCGGAAATTGCAGGCAGGCGCTACGGCGGAAAATGGCGGTGGGAAATCGGCACTCGCGTACTGATGTCCCTGCCTGAAGCTCAGTCATCCAGCCGGGGCATATGCCCCAGTTTGCTGGCCTTGACTGCCAGATAGCCCTGGTTGTGCGGGTTGTAGCCTGTGTGGATGGGCATGCGCTCAGTGACGGTAAACCCAAGGGACTCTACTGCAAGCACCTTGCGCGGGTTGTTGGTCAGCAGTTTCAGCGTGCGGACTCCGAAGTGCTCCAGCATGGGCCGGCAGATCGAGTATTCCCGGCCATCGGCCAGAAACCCCAGTTGCTCGTTGGCTTCCACCGTGTCGGCGCCAGCGTCCTGCAGGGAATAGGCTTTGATCTTGTTGAGCAGGCCTATGCCACGCCCTTCCTGGCGCAGATACAGAATCAGGCCACGGCCCTCCCGGGCAATATGCTGCATGGCATACTGAAGTTGCGGCCCGCAGTCACAGCGCAGACTGAACAGGGCATCGCCGGTCAGACACTCCGAATGAATGCGGCACAGCGCCGGCTCGCCGTTGTCGAGATCGCCCATGGCAAGCACGATGTGCTCCTTGCCAGTCCGCGGATCTTCGAAACCATGAATTGTAAACTCGCCCCATTCCGTCGGCAGTTTTGCCCCAGCCACAAATTTTACAAGCACTGCGTCCATCCTCATTTCAAATTGAAACCCTGGCGATCAGCTGCAGGCACAGCAAAGCCATCAAGCCTGCCAGCACATCGTCAATCATGACACCGAATCCGCCAGCCACGTTGCGATCCAGCCAGCGTATCGGCCAGGGCTTCACAATGTCGAACAGGCGAAACAACAAAAATCCAATCACGATCCACCACCAGCCCGCGGGAGCCATGAACATCGTGATCCAGTAACCAACAAACTCATCCCACACAATCCCGCCGTGGTCCTCCACGCCGATATCGCGTGCGGTAGTGCCACACAGCCAGACGCCTGCAACAAAGCTCAGCAGCACGAAAGTCGCGTAGATCCACGGACTCATGGCTGGCAACAACAAATACAGAACAACCGCCATGGCCGTTCCGAACGTGCCTGGCGCGACAGGTGCAGCACCACTGCCGAAACCAAAGGCAGCGAAATGGACTGGGTTGCGCCAGACAGACGCTGGCGTGGCGCTGCGTGACTCAATCAAGATTCTGCTCCTGGTCCTTATGGGCGAAATGATTGTAGCCCTTTACGCTCAGGGTCTGCTGTGCGCCACCGCGCCACCATTGCACACCACTGCCCGCCAACACCTCGCCAATGCGGCACACCGGTGTCCGCAGGTCTGCCATTCGTGCACGCATGGAGATCTCTCGTTCCGACGGCACGGTAAAACACAATTCGTAGTCATCGCCGCCACCCAGGGCAAGCTGCGTTCGTTCGTCAAAGCCTGCGGCGGCGCAGAGCGCGGCGGACAGCGGCAGTGTATCGAGATCGATGCGGGCAGCGACACCGCTCGCGGTCAGCACATGCACAAGGTCCGAGGCAAGACCATCAGACAGGTCAATTGCCGCCGTGGCGACATCTCGCAACGCCAGCCCGGCCTCGACTCGGGACTCCGGCAAGTGAAATGCCCGAACGAGCGTCCCTCGCAGGACAGGATCAAGCGCGGGCCATGCCCCGTCGCGCAATACGCGCAGTCCTGCGGCGGCGTTGCCGAGCGTGCCGGTCACGTAGATGCCATCACCCACCTGCGCGCCACTGCGTCGCAGACCCGACCCGGCCGGCACCTCGCCGTGCACCTGCACACAGAGCGTCAGTGCGCCGGGCCTGCCAGCACTGTCGGCTGCGCTTGCCGTGAGATCCCCGCCCACAAGAGGACAGTGATGCGCAGCTGCAACAGCTGCCAGACCGGCGCTGAACTGACTCAGCCAGGCAGCGTCGTGACGCGGCAGACTCAGCGCCAGCGTGAAGCACACGGGCCGAGCACCCATGGCAGCCAGATCACTCAAATTCACAAGCAAAGTACGCTGTCCCAACAGAAACGGATCTGAGTCCGGCAGAAAGTGCACCCCTTCCTGCAGCATGTCCATCGACACGGCCAGCTGAGTGCCGGGGCGCAATGCGAGCAGCGCGCAATCATCGCCAATCGCCAGCGGCACTTCGGGCACTGCGAACGCCAGACCACTCCGATTGAAGTGGCGACGGATTATCTCGAATTCGTCAGATGCCAAGGTGGCAGGCCTCAGTGCCTAAGGTCAGTGTGTGTAGCAGTGAAGTTGGCCGGCAGTGGCAGACGCGCTCTCACACTTCGAGAGTGCGGATCGTGCGGGCAGCCCGGTCCAGAATGCCATTGATGTACTTGTGTCCGTCGGTAGCGCCGAACACTTTTGCGAGCTCCACACATTCGTTGATGACAACTTTGTATGGCACGTCGATGCGGTGCAGCAGTTCATACATGCCAAATCGCAACACTGACAGTTCAACGGGGTCCAGCGCCGACATCTCCCGGTCAAGCAGCGGCGTCAGCGCGGCGTCCAGCTCGGTCACACGCGGCGGAATGGCAGGAAACACTTCATTGAAGTAAGCCCAGTCGATTTTTCCCTGATAGTAGCCGCGGAATTCGGCCTGAATATCGGTGACCGGCGCACCAGCAAGCTGCCACTGATAAAGCGCCTGCAGCACCATGCGTCGCGCCTTCTGCCTGTCGGACAGCTTTTTCTTCGCGCTGTTCTGTGGCAGAACAGGCTCGGGCGTCGTCTGACCGGACAGAGGGAGGAGAGTGGCTGTCTTCATTTGGCGCCCAGTTTGCGGATGACACTGACCATTTCCAGCGCACTCAGTGCGGCTTCTGCGCCTTTGTTGCCGGCCTTGGTACCCGCGCGCTCGATGGCCTGCTCGATGGTGTCAACGGTCAGTACGCCGAACGCCACTGGAACATTGCTGTCCAGACTCACGACACTCAGTCCCTTTACACACTCACCGGCCACATACTCGAAATGCGGCGTGCCACCACGAATCACGGCACCCAGTGCAATTACGGCGTCATAGGTGCCGGCCGCCAGAACATGTCGCGTCAGCACGGGCAGCTCCCAGGCGCCCGGGGCGCGGACGATGGTGATGTCGGCGTCGTTCACGCCATGACGTCGCAGTGTGTCCAGAGCACCTTCCACCAGCTTGTCGACGACAAAGCTGTTGAAGCGGGCCACGACCAGGGCATAGCGTGCGGAGCCGCCCTGGAAATCTCCTTCGATGGTCTTGATAGAGCTCATGTGTTTCTCACCTTTTCAGCAATGGGCGTGTGCTCGGAGTGCGCGGCGCAACTCAGGCCGGATCTGCACTCGCAGCGGGTTGAAAATCTTCGTCATAGGGCACGAACTCCACCACTTCCAGATCGAATCCGGAAATGGCGTGGAAGCGGGCCGGGTAACTCAGCAGGCGCATCTTGCCGACGCCGAGGTCACGCAGAATCTGCGAGCCCGTGCCAATGGTCAGATCGTTGCCCTTGCGATTGCGGCGCGGGGAACCGGCTTCGTCGCCAAAGGCATTCACCAGCGTCTCGTTGATGTCCTCTGCGTATTCGTCACCAGATAGTAACACAGCCACTCCCCGGCCTTCCCGGCCGATTCTTGCCAGCGCCGCGCTGAAGGACCAGCTGGGCCAGGCCGGATTCACCACGTCGCACACATCCCGCAGGGAATTGGCGATGTGCACCCGCACCAGGGTCGGCTCGCGCGCGTCCACGGTGCCCATGGTGAAGGCAAGGTGCGGCCCCCCCAGAATGGTGTCCGTGAAAGTATGCAGCACGAATTCGCCGTGCTCGGTCTGCACCGGCCACGAGTCCTTGCGGCTCACTGTGCGCTCATTGGCGATGCGGTACTGGATCAGATCGACGATGGTACCGATCTTCAGGCCGTGCCTCTGCGCGAAGATCTCCAGGTCTGGCCGACGTGCCATGGTGCCGTCTTCATTCATGATTTCAACGATGGCCGCCGCAGGCGTGAGCCCTGCCAGGCGTGCCAGGTCGCAGCCGGCCTCGGTATGGCCGGCACGTTGCAGGACCCCGCCGGGCTGCGCCATGATGGGAAACACATGGCCAGGCTGAACAATGTCATCCGGCTTGGTGTCACGCGCCACCGCTACCTGAATCGTGCGCGCACGATCAGCGGCAGAGATGCCAGTGGTCACGCCGGTGGCCGCCTCGATGGAGGCGGTGAAATTGGTGTGAAACTGGGTATTGTTCCTGGTGACCATGGGGCGCAGATTCAGGAAGTCGCAGCGCTCGCGGCTCAGAGTCAGGCAGATCAGCCCGCGCGCGTTGGTCGCCATGAAGTTGATGTCCTCCGTGCGCACGCGCTCGGCAGCAATCACAAGGTCGCCTTCATTTTCGCGGTCCTCGTCATCCATGAGGATGACCATGCGGCCCTGACGAATGTCTTCGATGATCTCTTCTACAGTATTCAGTTTCATTTACAGGAATCCCTGGTCTGCGAGGAAGGCGCGGGTCAATGTGCCCGCCTTGCTGTCGTGCTGTTCATCCGCGGCGTGTTCGCCCTGCATCAGACGTTCCAGATAACGGCTGATGAGGTCCACTTCAAGATTCACCTTCTGTCCGCTGCGGTAATCCTGAACGATGGTCTGCGCCTGGGTGTGCGGAATCACGTTGATGCTGAAAGTGGCGCCCTTCACCGTGTTCACGGTCAGGCTGGTGCCATCGATGCAGATCGAACCCTTCTGGGCAATGTACTTTGCCAGCGCGTCCGGCGCCCGGAAGTCCATGCGGATGCTGCCGCCGTCAGGGCGACGATCCAGCAATTCTCCCACACCGTCCACATGGCCGCTGACGATATGACCGCCGAGGCGTTTGACGGGCGTCAGTGCCTTCTCCAGATTCACGCGGCTGCCTTTGCCAAGACTGTGCAGCGTAGTCAGCTGCAGGGTCTCGTTGGAAACATCGGCATCAAACACTTCATGCCCCATGCGTGTGACTGTCAGACAAACGCCATTGACGGCGATGCTGTCCCCAAGCACCACGTCGCTGAAATCCAGCGCCGCACTGTGCACACTCAGGCGCCATTCGCCGCCACGCAATTGCAGGGAATCGACAGTGCCGAGGGCTTCAATGATGCCTGTAAACATATTCCGTTCCTTGTGTCAGCGATTGAAGATTCTGGCGGTAATGCGGCAGTCGCCGGCGATGCCGGCCACGTCCACGATTTCCAGTCCGATGTGATCGGCCATATGACGCAGGCCGGGCAGATTGAGCAGGGGCAGAGCATCGCTGCCAAGAAACTTCGCGCCGATGTAGACGATCACTTCGTCCACCAACCCTGCCTGAATCATTGCCCCGCTCAGCGTCGGGCCAGCTTCCAGCATGACTTCGTTGCAGCTGTAGTCCTGGGCCAGGCACTGCATGGCAGCACGCAGATCGACCCGGCCGCCCGGCAGCGACGCGATTTGACGAATCTGCGCCGCACTGCCGGAAAAGCGCTGCAGCTGCTGCAGGTGTGGATTGACCACCAGAAACAACACCTCACCGGGGAGGCTGAGAATGCGGGATTGCGGCGGCGTGCGCAGCCCGGAGTCGATGATGACCCTGCGTGGCTGACGCAGCGGCATGACGGCAGCACGCGGGTCCTGCAACTGTTCGGCACGCACGTTCAGCGAAGGGTCATCGCTCAGGATGGTATTGACGCCGGTGACGATGGCACAGGATTCGGCGCGCAAACGCTGCACATCGGCGCGGGCAGCGGGCCCGGTAATCCACTGACTCTCGCCCGAGGCCATGGCCGTGCGTCCGTCCAGACTCATTGCCATCTTGCAGCGCACGAAGGGCAGCCCCTCGTTCATGCGTTTGATGAAGCCGCGGTTGAGCCGGCGCGCCTCGACTTCATGCAGTGGTCCGCTGACCGTGATGCCGGCGTCGCGCAGGGCCTGCACGCCCTTGCCCGCCACCAGCGGGTTCGGATCCAGCATCGCATACACCACTTCCGTCACACCAGCGGCTATCAGCGCCTGGGTGCAGGGAGGTGTGCGGCCAAAATGGCAGCAGGGTTCCAGCGACACATAGGCTGTGGCGCCCCTGGCGCGCTCGCCGGCGGCCAGCAGCGCATTGACCTCGGCATGGTGCTCGCCTGGTTTCTCGTGCAGGCCGATGCCCACGATCTCGCCATCCCGCACCAGCACGCAGCCGACCCGCGGGTTCGGCGTTGTGGAGAAAACGCGGGACGCCGATTCAATGGCAAGGTCCATCCAGGAAGCAGCGCTGTTGTTCATCTCAGGGTCCGGACACTCAATTGTCGTTGGCCAGACGGTCGATCTCGGCGCGGAATTCATTCAGATCCTTGAAGCTGCGATAGACCGATGCGAAGCGCACAAAGGCCACTTCGTCCAGCTGTCGCAGCTCCTGCATGACCTGCTCGCCGACGATGCGGGACGGCACTTCCCGCTCGCCCGTGGCGCGCAGGTGATTCTTGATTCGATTCATCGCCTCGTCCACCCGCTCTATGCTGACCGGGCGCTTTTCCAACGCCTTGAGCAGGCCCGAGTGCAGTTTGTTCTCGTCAAAAGGCTCGCGATTGCCGTTCTGCTTGATGATGCGCGGCATCACCAGTTCCGCTGTCTCATAGGTCGTGAAACGCTCGGCGCAGGTAATGCACTCGCGCCGGCGGCGAACCTGATTGCCTTCGGCGACCAGACGCGAGTCGATCACCTTGGTATCCAGCGCATTGCAGAACGGACATTGCATCGCAGGCTCCGCCGTTTACTTGCCGTAGACCGGGAAACGCTCGCACAGAGCGATCACTTTCTGCTGCACGGCAGCCACTACGCTTTCATCGCCCATCTTGTCCAGAATGTCGCAGATCCAGCCTGCCAGTGCGCTCACTTCCGCTTCCTTGAAGCCACGACGGGTAGCCGCCGGAGAACCGATGCGCAGTCCACTGGTCACGAAGGGCGGCAGTGGATCTTTGGGCACGGCATTCTTGTTGACGGTAATGTTGGCGCGACCAAGCGCGGCATCCGCATCTTTTCCTGTGATGCCCTGCTTGACCAGACTGAGCAGGAACAGGTGGTCATCCGTGCCACCGGACACGACTTCATAGCCACGGGCAATGAACGTGGTTGCCATGGCCTGCGCGTTCTTCACTACCTGCTGCTGATAAGCCTTGAACTCGGGGCTCATGGCTTCCTTGAAGCAGACGGCCTTGGCGGCAATCACGTGCATCAGCGGGCCGCCCTGGCTCTCCGGGAACACCGCAAAATTCAGCTTCTTTTCGAGCTCGGGATTGGCTTTGGCCAGGATCACGCCACCGCGCGGTCCACCGAGAGTCTTGTGTGTAGTGGAAGTAGTGACATCAGCGATCTGCACAGGGCTGGGGTATACCCCGGCGGCCACCAGTCCGGCGATGTGCGCCATATCCACCACGAACCAGGCACCGACTTTGTCGGCGATCACACGGAAGCGCTGCCAGTCGATGATGCGGGAATACGCGGAAAACCCGGCGATGATCATGCGGGGCTTGTGCTCCAGGGCCAGTGCTTCCACTTGCGCGTAGTCGATCTCGCCGGTCACGCTGTCCAGCCCGTACTGCACAGCCTTGTAGATGCGGCCTGAGAAACTGACGCTGGCGCCGTGGGTAAGGTGTCCACCGTCTGCCAGGCTCATGCCCAGCAAGGTCTCGCCCGGCTTCAGCAGCGCCATGAACACGGCCGCATTGGCCTGGGATCCGGAGTGGGGCTGGACGTTGGCGTAATCGGCGCCGAACAGGGTCTTGGCACGCTCGATGGCGAGGGTTTCCACGACATCGACATGCTCGCAGCCGCCATAGTAGCGTTTGCCGGGATATCCTTCGGCGTACTTGTTGGTCAGCACGGAACCCTGTGCTTCCATGACACGCGGGCTGGCGTAATTCTCGGAGGCAATCAGTTCGATGTGGTGTTCCTGACGTTCGGCTTCGGCCTTGATGGCGGCGCTGAGCTCAGGATCAAATTCCGCAATTGTCATCTCGCTACTAAACATGCATTTCCCCATTAGGCTGGTCAAGTTTCAATTGCGCGGCATTTTACTGCATGCGGGAGCGCGCGGCACTCACAAAGTGCTTGCGGGCAGAAACAGGCCTGGCGGGCCGAGCCCGGAGTTCGTCGGGACACGCCACAAGTACGTCCCTGCAGGCTCGGCGCGCGCCATCCATGGCGCGCGACGGTCCCGCCAAACTCCGAACTCGGCCCGCCAGGCTCAGGCTCGTTGCCAGCGATGCAACAGGGCGCCCCTGCGACTTCAGCAAGAAAGCGGACTTGTGGCGCCATCTCCGCCTCTCTATCGAGGCGCGGAGAGTACTGCGGTGCCAGCCTCTGCGCGGCGGGCAGTGCCTGGAAGGACCGTCTGCCGCCAGGGATGGGTTCACGGCGTGTCCTGCCAGGCACTGCCCGCCGCGCAGAGGCGACCCACGGAGTACTCACCGCGCCCCACTCCATGTGCAATAATGCCTTCGCTGCAACAGTCACCTCAGGAACTCTTCTTATGGCCCAGTTCGTTTACACCATGCACCGCGTCGGCAAGGTTGTCCCGCCCAAACGCGAAATTCTCAAGGATATCTCCCTGTCGTTCTTTCCGGGCGCCAAGATTGGCGTACTGGGCCTCAATGGTTCGGGCAAGTCATCGCTGCTGCGCATCATGGCCGGCATCGACAAGGACCACCATGGCGAAGCCCGTGCCCAGAGCGGCATCAATATCGGCTACCTCCCCCAGGAGCCCGCCCTCAATCCGGACAAGGATGTGCGCGGCAACGTGGAAGAAGCCATGGGCCCGGTGCTCAAGCTGATTGAAGACTTCAATGCCATCAGCGACCGTTTCGCCGAGCCGATGAGCGACGACGAGATGAACGATCTGCTGGAAAAGCAGGGCGAACTGCAGAACGCGATCGACGCCGCAGAAGGATGGGATCTGGAGCGCAAGCTCGAAATCGCTGCCGATGCGCTGCGCCTGCCGCCCTGGGATGCCGATGTCAGCACGCTCTCTGGTGGTGAAAAAAGACGTGTGGCGCTGTGCCGTCTGCTGCTGTCCAATCCCGACATGCTGCTGCTGGACGAACCCACCAACCACCTGGACGCCGAGAGCGTCGGCTGGCTCGAGCGTTTCCTGAAGGAGTACCCGGGCACCGTAGTGGCCATCACCCACGACCGCTATTTCCTGGACAATGCCGCTGGCTGGATTCTGGAACTTGACCGTGGCCATGGCATTCCCTACGAGGGCAACTACACGACGTGGCTGGAAACCAAGGAACAGCGCCTGGCCACCGAAGCCCGTCAGGAAGCTGCGCGCGAACGTACCATCAAGTCCGAGCTGGAATGGGTTCGAGCCAACCCAAAGGGCCGCCAGGCCAAGAGCAAGGCCCGCATGGCGCGCTTTGAAGAGCTGAATTCCCAGGAATTCCAGAAACGCAACGAGACCACCGAGTTGTACATTCCGCCCGGCCAGCGCCTGGGGGATGTGGTGATCGAAGTGAACAATCTGTGCAAGGGCTTTGGTGACCGCACACTGATCGACAACCTCAGCTTCAGCATTCCCAAGGGCAGCATCGTCGGCATCATCGGCGGCAACGGCGCGGGCAAGACGACGTTCCTGCGCATGCTGGTGGGCCAGGAGCAGCCGGACAGCGGCAGCATCCGTCTGGGCGACACGGTGGAACTGGCCTATGTGGACCAGAGCCGCGACACCCTGAATGACGCTGTGACCGTGTGGGAAGAAATCTCGGGCGGGCTCGACACTCTGCAGATCGGTCGCTATGAAGTGGCATCACGTTCGTATGCCAGCCGCTTCAATTTCCGCGGCAGCGATCAACAGAAATTCGTGAAGGACCTGTCTGGCGGCGAACGCAACCGCCTGCATCTGGCGAAACTGCTCAAGCGTGGGGCCAATGTTTTGCTGCTGGACGAACCCACCAATGACCTGGACGTGGAAACATTGCGCGCACTGGAAGAAGGCTTGCTGAACTTCCCGGGCAACGTGATCGTGGTGTCACACGACCGCTGGTTCCTCGACAGACTGTGCACACACATTCTGGCATTCGAGGGCAACAGCCAGGTGGTGTTCCACGAAGGCAACTATAGTGACTACGAGGCGGACAGGAAAAAGCGCCTGGGGGATAGTGCGGGGCCGACGCGCATCAAATACAAGCGGCTGGCGTGAGTTCATGCCAGGCGGCGCGGGAGGCGCGCTGGTCTGGACACGCCGTGAACCCATCCATGGGGGCTCGCTTTCGCCATCCATGGCTCAAGACGGTCCAGACCAGCGCGCCTCCCGCACCGCTTCAGCATCAACTCAAGCAAAAAAAGAGGAGCTCCGGTCAGGCACTGTGCTTGCCGCCTCTCCGCGAACCCCACGCAAGTGGGGCTGCGAGATTCGCCGTGGCACTATGCCTGAGTCAGTGGGTGGCCGCCTGCTTCACAGGACCGTCTGCCGCCTGGATGGCGGCAGCCGAGCCCCCATGGATGGGTTTACGGCGTGTCCTGTGAAGCAGGCGGCCACCCTCTGACCCGCCCAGCCCACCGCCAATCTCACAACCCCAATTGCTCCCGCAACTTCTTCATGCGCGCATGATTCTCCTCTCCACTCAGCGGATGGGGCACCCGGGAAGGCAACGCGTCGGGTGCCGGAACATCGAGGACCTCGCCGCGCAGCGCGCGCTGGCACAGTGCGAGATAGTGGTACTCGAAAAGTGGAAACACTCTGTCTTCCGGCTCGCTGGCAAGCAGGAACCAGCCAGTGGCCTTGCCGGCCTGGTATATGGCCTCGTGGGACCATGCAAATGCCGACTTCGGCGACTCGGCGCGACAGGCTTCATAGTAGGCCTGCCTTGCATTGGGCAGACCGAACAGCGCCGGGCCTTCTTCGCAGGCTCTTACCACGACCGACACCGTCGGCAGATAGTCGTGTGTTTTCACCACATGGCGCGCAGCCGCGACGATCTGCGCGGGGCTGTAGGCATTCAGACATCCCAGCCAGTACTTCTTGGCCAGTATGAGACGCTCGTCTGTGGCATAGGCTTTGTAGTACTGGTTGTGATAGGCAATCTCGAATTCGGCGAACAACTGATTGATGGCATCCACGTGATCGGGGCCATCATGGTGTGCCGCAGTTTCCGCGCCGCGCTTACTCTGCCCAGCTTCTGTCTGTGAAGCGCTGGAAGGCTGCGCCAAGGACTTGCTGGTTTTTTCCAGCAATGGATTGATCTTGTGCATCGATGACACTCATGTTCGACGACTCGCCGAGCCGTCTTGCCCACTGATATTTTATGAACTGCAAAAACCGGGTGTTCCACGACGCATGCACCTGATTGGTGTCACGCCAGTAAAGAACGAACTCTCTGACCTTCGCCCGCGCGAATTCTTCATCGATCTCGGCAAGGTGGAGAATGTCATAACACTCTGTACTGGGTTGCCAGTCATCGCCAATGCGCCGGGGCAAAGTGTCGTGCTCGATGGAGGACGAATACTTGCTCCATTGCCGGCGGATATGCTCGATGAAACGCGTATTCCAGGCACCATTGGTGGCGCCACGTTCGCGCCAGTAAAGCACGAATTCTGGAACGGCATCTTCAATGAATTGCGGATTGATGCCTGAATTCTCGAGAATGACGAAAGCGTCGCTGCTCGGCCACCACTGCGGCGACATTTCGGTTTCCAGTTCGCTCATGCCACGACGTGTCTGTTCCTGTCGCCACTCGCGCAGCACGAACTTGTAAAAGGCATTACCCCAGGAGAACCGGGCCTGGCCCCGTTCCCGCCAATACATGACGAAGCCTGGCACCAGCTGGCGCACGAAGTCTTCCGGAATATTCTGCTGGCGGCACTGCCGGATCCAGTCCTCGCCCGGCTGCCAGCTGGCCGGCATGAAGGTAGCGCCCTGAGCTTCGGTAGCGACACCTGCAGGCGCCGCTGTAGAGGCAGGTGCTGCCGGACTGCGTGCAGGGTTGATCTTGCGGGCAGCGGGTTCGGGAGCGCCTGGACGCGCCTGGTTGATGGCGAAACAGAGTGTCTCGCGGTTGCCGGTTTCGGCGTCTATCAGAATCAATCCGAGATCCTGCAGGCTCTTCTGCACACGCTTGATGTCAATCAGAGCCCAGAATGGCAGCGCCTTCATCAAATCCATCTGACTGAGCTCCAACCAGGCGAAGCGGTCCTTCTCACGCAGTGGCCGGTGCGCCATCAGTTCGCTGAAAACGTGCAGCATGACGGCCTCTTCCAGGCCGATGGTGGCGGCCAGAGTGGGGGAGATCACCAGAGGGCGTTCGGGTACCAGCGACGACTGCATGACAGACCTGCTTCAAGGAAGGAACGGCAATGCTAACACAGCGTCGGCGCCCGTGGCTCTCCCGAAGCGGCCACCATTGCCGCTCACGCTCAGGCACGGTCCAGCTTGTACGCTTCTTGAAGGGCGCGCCGGCGTGCTTCGATGCCATGCCTCAGCGTCCAGTGCCAATGCGAGTGGAATCCAGCCACCTTCCACCTCTGCAACAACCTGCACATCCCCCGCGTTCAAGCGCGTTCCCAAGGCGGGATCACTCACTGCCAGCTCAACCGCAATAGTCTGAATGCGCTCATTGGCGAGCGCCACCAGATCAGACTCCGCGACAGGCTCGACCGGAAGCAGCGCGCGGCGCAGCGCCTCGGTGTAGGCCAGTTCATCAAGAGCCGCTGGGGCGTTGTCGGCTTCGGGCAAAGAATGTCCCGACTGCAAGGCGGCAAGGGCCTCGTCCACAGTCGCTTCTCCAGCGACGCGCAAGTCTGCAGCGCGGTAGAAGCCCTCAAGCACACTGCGGCGCGTCGGCACAGGCGCCGCGTCTGCAGCCTCGACTTCAGCCTCCGGAGCAAGGGCGGCATCGACACGACGATCCAGAAACTGCTCCTGCAGCATGCGCGTGTCTTCAGACTGGTGATAGCCACCGCTGAGACTCAATTGCAGCTGCGGCCTTTCGGTCAGCGCTCTGGCCAGCGTGAGCAGGTTCTCGCGCTCGGGAGGCGCCAGGTCGGTACGCCCGGGCAGGAAAGCGATTACTCCGATGTCCGCATCCTGCGCACCACCGACCAGATTCGCCAGAAAGCGGAACGGCGCTGTGACAACATTGCGGATGATATTGGCCAGTGCAGTGCGGATGATACCGCCGTAACTGAACTGGGGATTGCCAAGGTCGCCCGTGACGGGCACTTCCAGGTCGATGACGCCGTTGCGGTCCTTGAGCAATGCCACCGCCAGACCGAGCGGCAGGTCGAGAGCATCTGGATGTTGCACTTCGTCGCCAAGCACCAGGTCGCGCAGGCGCAACGCGTTGTCGCCGCTCAGCTGGTTGTCAGCAATCTCATAGGCAAGGTCCACATCCATGGCGCCATCATCAATGCGGCGTCCCGCGAACTTGATGACGTAGGGAGACAGTGTCGGAATGTCGAGATTGCGGAACTGCAGAGCAATCTCGGTCAGCTCATTGAACGCAAGAGGCCGCAGCCGTCCTTCGATGCTGGCCAGCCCGAATTCACCTACCTGCCCTTCCAGTCGAACCCGGGCCGGCTCCGTCGAGCGTGTCGAAATGGCGGAAATCTCCCCGTTCAGGCGGGTCATCAGCACGGCGAACGGCAGAGGCAGAGAGCGGTCAGAGAAATCTGCGCTGGCATTGTCGATGCGGATGCGTTCTATCTGCAGGGCAGGCAGAGGCTCTGCGAGCGCATCGGCTACCGTTTCCCTCGGCACCGCCGAATTGGCGTCCGCAGCGGGACCCGCCACCATAATGCTGCCCAGGTTCGTGCTGCCGTCAGCCGCAATCTCTATTCGGGCATAGGGCTCGCTCACACGCAGATCGCCGATTGTCAGGCGCGTCTCGTCCGCCATATCCAGCGCAAGGGCAGAAACATCCAGTGCCCCCACCCGGAACAGGGACTCGCCTTGCAGTGTGTCGCGGATGAGCAGTGCCTCCACGCCGACGGACCCCTCGTAGCGCAGGCGTCCCGGACCACTGAGCAGATTGCCTTCCAGTCCCACCCTGCCCTCTTCCAGCGCGATATTGGCCAGCCCTTCAATGTAGGGCTGCACAACGGGCAGTGCCAGTGCTTCTACAAGCAGTTCCAGCGACGCGTCCAATTGCGGCAGCACGGTGACCTCGCCACTGGCGCGCAATGTGCCCCCGCTGCTGACATTCACAACCGTTTCCACAGTGAAGGGCACGCCGGGCTGATTCACCAGATTGCTGAGGCGGGCCTCAATCCCCAGCCCCACAACGACATCCTGAACGGGCACGCGGTCAGTCAACCCTACCTGCCAGCTGTCCAGCACCAGTTCGTCGAGGCGCAGAGACCAAGGGGCTGCCACAGGCGGCACAGCACCCTGTCCGACCGGGCCCTGGTCGGCTGTGTTTGCGGCGGGGAACAGTTGCAGCACATTGACACCACCGTCCTCAAAGCGCTCAGGACGCAGATCGAAACCGCCAAGACGCAGGGATTGCACCCCCGCGCTCCTATCACCGAGGTCGAAAGAACCTCCGCTCAATGCAATCTCCGGCATACGGGCCAGCAGTGCGCCGCTGTGCCTCTCGTGGATATCGAGATCACTGAGATTCAGCTGCAATCCATCGACAGCAAGCTGGGCGCCGCCGTCATCGGCCAGCGCAAAGGTATAGTTGAACTGTGACTCCAGCCAGCCTCCGGCGAGGCGCACCGGCAATTGTTCGCGCAGATACTCGTAGACCAGCGCCGGGTAAGGACCGCGCAATTGAACTTCACCCTGCGAGCGCAGCGGGGCAAGGGAAAGCGAGCCACGCCAGTCCACGCGGGAACCGTTGCCCATGGTAAGACTGAGCGTCTGCCCGGCAGGAGACTCTGGCAGGGTGCTGAGATTCTCGACCTGAAAGTCCAGGGCGTCGATCAAGGCAATGTAGGGAACCGTGGGCACATTGTCAGTCAGTCCGAGGCTGGCGCCCTGCACACTCAGGTCCGCGATCAGCACCCTTGGCAGGACGGAGTCTGGCACACCTTCAACCGCTGACTGCGGCACTGCCGGCGCGGCACCGGCGCTCCAGCGCTGCGCCAGCCGGCTCAGATTGTTGTCAACGTTGTTGTAGCGGCGCATGGAAAAGTGCAGGCCGTCCACGTGCACTTCGCGGAAACTGAAAGCGCTTTGCACAAGGCTGTCGGCCTGCAGGTTGATGAAGGCGCGTTCCAGCGACAGGACGCGCCAGCCATCGGCATCAATCATGTCCAGGCGTTCGACGGTGAGCTGCAGAGCAAAGGGATTGAAGGAGATGTCATCTACCTTGAACTGCACGCCAAGACGATCCTGCAGCAAGACGGCAATCTGACGCTCGGCCAGCCAGGGCAGAAGCAGAAACCCGGCGGCTGCGTATATGGCTGCAAGCGCAATGAACCAGCGCAGGGAGCGCAGTGCAATCCGTGTCGATCGTGCAAACATGTTCTGCCCGCCTTTCGTCTGTCTTGTCGCCCTGATGTAATTGCCCATGACACGCCAGGCCGGGGCTCCTGCCGCCACCTTCATGGCAGCGTTGATGGATTCGACCGTGACATCGCAGTCCAGTTCCACAGTCAGGTCGACGAGGCTGTCACCGGGCACGGGCACGCGCAAGGACCTTCCATGGCGTGCGGCATCAGTGTACACCCGGGACCAAAAAAAAAGCCCGGGCTCTCTCGAGTCCGGGCTTTCTCATTTCTGCAAGGTGACGCGCTTAGTGAGCAGCGGCGCCAGAGCTCACCGGGCCGTGCAGAGACACGGCTGTCAGCGTGGCGCCAGTCTGCAGCACGATGTACTGCTCGCCCTTGTGCACGTAAGTCATCATGCCGTAACGGCTGTTGCCGGAGACCGCCACTTTGCCCAGCTGCTCGCCAGTCATCTTGTCCACCGCGAACAATGCCGGAGTACCATCACTGGACTGTGAGGCATAGATCAGCATGTTCTTGGTGACAGTCATCGGCGCGTGTGCGCCAGTGCCTGTGTTGCCGACATCAATGCCTGCCAGTGCAGGGTTGTTCTTGATGCGGTCGGGGGTTTCGCCAACTGGAATCATCCACAGATGCTCGCCGGTGTTCAGGTCGATCGCTGTGATGCGGCTGTAGGGTGGCTTGAACAGTGGCAGACCTTCCGGTCCGCGCGGGCCACCAGCACCTGTACCAACGGCGTACTGAGCGACTGTTGTGCCCGTCGTCGTTGTGCCGTTGTCAGTCATGTAGCGCAGATCTGCTTCTTCGCCTGGCACGAGCTGACGCGTGGTGCAGCCGCTCAGGGACGTTACGTACAGAATGCCTGTCTCGGGGTCCCCTGCAGCCGGGCCACTGATGTTCACGCCACCGACGTCGCCCGGGCACCACAGTGCGCCGCGCTTGCCGATGTCGTTGTCACGGTGAAGAGGAGGTGTGAACAACGGGCCGACTTCCCACTCAGCCAGGATATCGAGAGCCTGCTGACGCAGTTCCGGCGTGAAGTCGATCAGGTCGTCTTCGACCAGACCCTGCCGATCATACGGTGCCGGCTTGGTCGGGAAAGGCTGAGTCGCAGAGAGCTGCTCGCCTGGAATCATGGACTGCGGCACGGGACGCTCTTCGATGGGCCACAGTGGCTCACCGGTTTCACGGTTGAACACGTAAGTGAACGCCTGCTTGGTGACCTGCGCCACGGCGGGGATGGTCTGACCATTCTGGGTCACGTCCAGCAGCACGGGGGCAGTGGGGGTGTCATAGTTCCAGATGTCGTGGTGCACCATCTGGAAGTGCCACTTGCGCTCGCCCGTCTTGACGTCCAGCGCAATCAGACTGGTGCCGAAGAGGTTGTCGCCCGGACGGAAGCCACCGTAGAAGTCCACGGTTGCGCCGTTGGTCGGGATGTACACCAGACCGAGTTCCGCGTCCGCAGACATTGGCGCCCAGGAAGATATGTCACCTGTGTACTGCCAGGCGTCGTTTTCCCAGGTCTCGTGACCGAATTCGCCCGGCTGCGGAATGACATTGAACTTCCAGAGGAAGGCTCCTGTCTTCGCGTCATAGGCCAGAATGTCGCCAGGCACGTTCTCGATGCGGGACTGGTTGTAACCCTGTTCGGCAGAGTTGCCGACTACCACAACATCGTTGACCACGATGGGCGGTGAAGAGGTAGTGATATAGCCTACTTCCTTGGGAATGCCGTAGAAGGGGTCGAATTCATGACCAAGGTCGGCCAGCATGTCGACGATGCCGTGCTCAGGGAAACCTTCCACCGGCACCTGCTTGCCGAAACCTTCCAGCGGAGCGCCCGTGTCAGCATCCAGTGCCACGAGGAAGAAGGCCGGGGTGCTGATGTAGATCACGCCTTTGCCGTCAATCTCGGTGTACGCCACGCCCTTGCCGTAGTCGGCGCGCATGGAGTACTCGTAGCGGAACGTGTTCGGCTCGCGGTAGGACCAGATGGTTTCGCCAGTCTCTGGATCAATCGCCACGACGTGACGACGCGGACCGGCAACGGTGTAAAGCTTGCCATTGATGTAGCTGGGGGTAGCGCGGCCGCTGGACGCCTGATAACTGGCGCCATCCCATATCCATGCTTCCTTGAGTTCACCGAAGTTCTCGGGAGTGATGTTGGCTGCGGGAGAATAGCGTGTATGGTCAGCATCGCCGCCCAGGTGTCGCCACTCGACGGTGTCCTGTGCGGTGGCCGCAGCAGAGGCAGTCAGCAGCAGGCCGAATGGCAAGGCCCGCAGCAACGCTCCTGACAGCGATCGCCAGCCCTTGGCTGCTGGCGTGAAACGCGATTTTGTCATTGTCATTTCCTCGATTGGTAGATTTCTAACTTTGCAAAACACAAATGAACTATGGTGACTGAAAAGAGCACGCAGAATACCCCAGCATCCTGAGCAAGTCCATGCGCTCCAGCTGGGCTGCAAGCCACGAATGCCGCGCCTTGCGGGCCATCAGGACGGCATTGGGGCTGCCACTCAAGACCGGCAAATCGAGCGGAGTGATTCGCTTTTGTGACACTCTTTTGCAAACAAACTTTCGTTTCTGCAAACACATGCGGACTGCCATGATTCGGCACATTGCAATGGCAGCTCCAAAAAACCAGAGGCCGGAGCGCTTGCGCACTCCGGCCTCTGGTTTTGCCAGCCTCCGCGAAGCGGAGGTCAGCGGTCATGCTCAACGATCAATGCGCTTCGGCTGTCGCTACCGGGCCATGCAGGCTCATCGCTGTCAGCTTGCTGCCAGTCTGCAGCACAATGTACTGCTCGCCTTCATGCATATAGCTCATCATGCCGTAACGGCTTGCGGCGGAGACAGGGATGCGGGCCAGCTCGTTGCCTGTCATCTTGTCGATGGCGAACAGGTGCGGCGTGCCATCACTGACTTCACCTGCGTAGACCAGCATGGACGGAGTCACCAGCATTGGAGCCTGGGCGCCAGTACCTGTGTTGCCGACATCCACGCCAGCCAGCGCTGGATTGTTCTTGATGCGGTCTGGTGTCTCGCCAATCGGGATCATCCACAGGGTTTCACCGGTGTTAAGATCGATTGCAGTGATGCGGCTGTACGGAGGCTTCATCAGCGGCAAACCTGACGGATGACGCGGAGCACCGCCGCCAGCGCCATTGGCGTACTGGGCAGGGGTAACACCTGTCGTGGTAGTACCGTTGTCAGTCATGTAGCGCAGATCGGCTTCATCACCCGGTACCAGCGTGTGTGCACTGCACGCGCTCTGGGAAGTCAGGAAGATGATGCCGGTTTCCGGGTCAGCAGCAGCCGGGCCAGTGATGTTGGAGCCACCACCGTCACCTGGACACCACAGTGAACCACGCTTGCCCAGGGGGTTGTCGCGGTGCAGTGGCGGGTTGTAAAGCGGACCGATCTCCCAGTCTGCCAGGGCAGCAATGGCCTGCTCGCGCAGCTCGGGAGTGAAGTCAATCAGATCGTCCACGGAGATGCCTGCCAGGTCATACGGGGCGGGCTTGGTCGGGAACGGCTGCGTCGGAGAAAGTTTCTCGCCAGGCACCAGAGACTGGGGCACAGGACGCTCTTCGATCGGCCACAGCGGCTCGCCTGTCTCGCGGTTGAACGCGAACAGCAGAGTCTGCTTGGTGGCTTGCGCGACGGCCTTGATGGTGCGGCCATTCTGCTCGACGTCGATCAGGATCGGCGCTGTCGGGATGTCATAGTTCCAGACATCGTGGTGCACCAGCTGGAAGTGCCAGCGACGTTCACCAGTCTCGACGTCCAGCGCCAGCAGGCTGGTGCCGAACAGCGTGTCACCCGGGCGGAAGCCGCCGTAGTAATCCACTGTGGGCGGGTTGGTGGCGATGTATACGAGACCCAGCTCCGGGTCGGCGGACAGCGGCGCCCAGGGAGACACGTCACCTGTGTACTGCCAGGCATCGTTTTCCCAGGTGTCATGGCCGAATTCACCCGGTTGCGGGATCACGTTGAACTTCCACTTGAAAGCGCCTGTCTCGGCGTCATACGCCAGGATGTCGCCGGGGATGTTCTCGATGCGGGACTGGTTGTAACCCTGCTCAGCAGAGTTGCCTACCACGACCACGCCGTTCACGACGATGGGCGGAGAGGATGCCGTCACGTAGCCGACTTCTTTTGGAATGCCGTAATAGGGATCAAACTCGTGGCCCAGGTCAGCCAGCATGTCAACCACGCCGGTTTGTGCAAAGCCATCGATAGGCACCGGATTGCCGAAGCCTTCCAGCGGCGCACCCGTGTCAGCGTCCAGTGCGGTCAGGAAGAAAGCCGGGCTGATGATGTAGACAACGCCCTTGCCGTTGACTTCTGCATAGGCGACGCCCTTGCCGTAATCCTGACGCATGGAGTATTCCCAGCGGAACGTGTTCGGCTCGCGGTAGGACCACAGGGTTTCACCGGTCATCGGATCCATGGCCACCACGTGGCGGCGCGGGCCGGCCACTGTGAACAGTTTGCCATCGACATAGCTGGGGGTAGAGCGACCACTGGCGGCGTCAAAGCTGGCACCATCCCATACCCATGCTTCCTTCAGTTCGCCGAAGTTTTGCGGGGTGATGTTGGCAGCCGGGGTGTAGCGGGTGTGATGAGCGTCGCCACCAAGGTGGGTCCACTCAACGGTGTCCTGGGCTCCGGCGGGAGAAGCAGCGGCGACCAGCAAACCCAGCGGCAGCGCCCTCGTCAGAGTCCGACTCAGTGAATGCCAGCGACTGGTCGCTGACTGTCGGGAGGATCCCGACCCAACTAGCGTTGTTGTCATTATTTTTCCTCGATGAGCAGAACGAACACTCAGACCAGATAGAGAGTTTTTGTTGTTGTCGTAGACCTGGTGCACGCGTGCGCATCGGGCCTGCAGACCCCTTCAACATGGCAGAAAAACGGCCTGCCCGTGCTGAAATGAGGCCGTGAGAATAACCCAGCCACAGGGCGCAAGTCCATTGGCAAACGCTGGTCTGCCGCTGAGCCTGGGCCAGCTGACCGATGGCCTGCCAAAAATGCAGAGGCCCGGCTGATGCAAACCAGCCGGGCCTCCTTTTGCAGCGCCCGTCCCTCTCGGGATGGCGCCTCGATCAATGCGCTTCTGCAGCTGCCACCGGACCGCTCAAGCTCATCGCAGTGAGCTTGGAGCCAGTCTGCAGAATGATGTACTGCTCGCCGTGGTGCACGTAGCTCATCATGCCGTAACGGCTGGTTTCCGGTACCTGGACGCGGGCCAGTTCACGGCCAGTCATCTTGTCGATGGCGAACAGATGCGGTGTGCCATCACTGACCTCACCCGCGTATACCAGCATGGAAGGCGTCACCATCATGGGGGCCATGGCGCCCGTGCCGGTGTTGCCGATATCAATGCCGGCTACAGCCGGGTTGTTCTTGATGCGGTCAGGCGTCTCGCCAACAGGGATGTACCATAGGATCTCGCCGGTATTCAGGTCGATCGCCGTAATGCGGCTGTAGGGCGGCTTCCACAGTGGCAGACCGCTTGGATGACGGGGAGCACCAGCACCAGGACCATTGGCATAGCGCGCCGGAGTCACACCCGTCGTGGTAGTGCCGTTGTCAGTCATGTAACGCAGATCCGCTTCCTCACCTGGCAGCAGCTGGATGGCACTGCAGGCTGCCTGCGACGTCACGAACACGATGCCATTCTCGGGATCTCCTGCGGCCGGACCCGTGATGTTGGAACCACCTCCTCCGCCCGGACACCAGTAAGCGCCGCGTTTGCCCAGATCATTGTCTCTGTGCAGCGGCGGGTTGTAGAGCGGGCCGATCTGCCAGTCTGCCAGCGCAGCAATGGCTTGCGCCCGCAACTCTGGTGTCCAGTCAATCAGATCATCCACAGACAGGCCGTTGAGGTCGTATGCGGGCGGCTTGGTCGGGAATGGCTGAGTCGGCGAAGCAAACTCGCCGGGCACCAGCGAGGGCGGTACCGGACGCTCTTCGATCGGCCACAGCGGCTCGCCTGTTTCGCGGTTGAAGGCGAACAGCAGTGTCTGCTTGGTAGCCTGAGCGACCGCAGGAATGCGCTCGCCGTTGTGCATCACATCCAGCAGCACGGGTGCCGTCGGCACGTCGTAGTTCCAGATGTCATGGTGCACCAGCTGGAAGTGCCAGCGACGTTCGCCTGTCTCCACATCCAGCGCGATCAGGCTGGTACCGAACAGGTTGTCACCGGGGCTGAAACCACCGTAGTAGTCCACTGTGGGCGGGTTGGTGGGGATGTACACCAGACCCAGCTCCGGGTCGGCTGACAAGGGTGCCCAGGGAGACACGTCACCTGTGTACTGCCAGGCATCGTTTTCCCAGGTATCGTGGCCGAATTCGCCAGGACGCGGGATCACGTTGAACTTCCATTTGAAAGCGCCTGTCTTCGCATCGAATGCCAGGATGTCACCTGGAATGTTTTCGATACGGGACTGGTTGTAACCCTGCTCTGCAGAATTACCGATGACCACGACGTCGTTGACGACGATGGGTGGCGAGGAAGATGTCACATAGCCGACTTCCTTGGGAATCCCGTAGAAGGGGTCATATTCGTGACCCATGTGGGCCAGCAGGTCTACAACGCCGGTCTGCGCAAAGCCGTCGATGGGCACGGGCGCACCAAACCCTTCCAGCGGGGCGCCGGTGTCGGCGTCCAGTGCCGTCAGGAAGAAGGCCGGGCTGATGATGTAGACCACACCCTTGCCGTCCACTTCCGCATAGGCCACACCCTTGCCGTAGTCCTTGCGCATGGAGTACTCCCAGCGGAAGGTATTGGGCTCACGATAGGACCAGAGGGTCTCACCGGTCATCGGGTCCATGGCTATGACGTGACGACGGGGGCCGGCCACGGTGAACAGCTTGCCATCCACGTAGCTGGGGGTGGAACGGCCGCTGGCCGCATCGAAACTCGCACCGTCCCAGACCCACGCTTCCTTCAGTTCACCAAGATTTTCCGGGGTGATGTTGGCAGCCGGGGTGTAACGGGTGTGATGAGCATCGCCACCAAGGTGGGTCCACTCGACAGTATCCTGAGCCTGCGCGGGAGCCCCGGCGGCCAGCAACAAGCCCAGCGGCAACGCTCGCGTCAACGCTTGACTCAGTGTGCGCCAGCGATTGCTCGCCGGCTGTCGGGAAAGCCCCGACCCTTCATGCTCTTTTCTCATTGTTGTTATTACCTCATGGAGCAGATTTAGTAGATTGCAGACAAACCACAGGACCAGCATGGTGCATAGCGTGCGTACCAACGGGAGAGTAGCGCAAGCCGCCCTTGTGCGTCCAGCCACAGGGGCGGCCTGCCATCAGTGTGCTTCAGCTTCCGCGACAGGACCGTGCAGACTCATGGCAGTCAGTCGCGGTCCGGTCTGCAGCACGAAATACTGTTCGCCCTGATGCACATAACTCATCATGCCGTAAGCACTCGATTCGGGCACCGCGACGCGAGACAGCTCACGTCCCGTAGCCTTGTCGATGGCGAACAGGTGTGGCGTACCGTCGCTGACTTCACCTGCGTACACCAGCATGGAGGGCGTCACCAGCATGGGTGCATGGGAGCCAGTACCGGTATTGCCGACATCAATACCCGCCAGTGCCGGGTTGTTTCTGATGCGGTCCGGCGTCTCGCCCACCGGGATGTACCACAGGTGCTCGCCGGTATTCAGATCGATCGCAGTGATGCGGCTGTAAGGCGGCTTCCAGAGCGGCAGGCCGGTGGGATGGCGGGGCGACCCGGCGCCCGGGCCATTGGCATAGCGCGCCGGCGTCAGACCCGTCGTGGTAGTGCCATTGTCGGTCATGTAGCGCAAATCAGCTTCTTCACCGGGCAGCAGCTGGTTGGCGCTGCAGCCCATGCGGGACGTCACGAACACAACGCCAGTTTCGGGATCGGCTGCCGCTGGTCCGGTGATGTTGCTGCCGCCGCTCGGGCACCAGAAGGCGCCGCGCTTGCCCAGCGGATTGTCACGGTGCAGAGGCGGGTTGTAGAGCGGACCGATCTGCCAGTCTGCCAGAGCGACAATTGCCTGGGCGCGCATTTCGGGCGTGAAATCGATCAACATGTCCTCGGAAAGTCCGCCCGGTTCATAGGGCAGCGGCTTCGTTGGGAAAGGCTGTGTAGGAGACAATTGCTCGCCCGGCACGAGAGAGGGCGGCACGGGGCGCTCCTCGATCGGCCACAAGGGCTCACCGGTTTCCCGATTGAAGGCAAACAGCAAGGCCTGCTTGGTGGCCTGCGCGAGAGCCTTCACCGTCTGTCCTTCATGTTGCACGTCTATCAGCACCGGCGCCGTCGGAATGTCGTAGTTCCAGACATCGTGATGCACCAGCTGGAAGTGCCAGCGACGCTCGCCTGTCTGCACATCCAGCGCGATCACGCTGGTCCCGAAAAGATTGTCACCTGGCGAAAAGCCACCGTAATAATCCACAGTCGGAGGATTGGTCACGGCGTAGACAAGGCCCAGTTCCGGGTCAGCGGACAGTGGCGCCCAGGGCGACACGTCGCCTGTGTACTGCCAGGCATCGTTCTCCCAGGTGTCATGGCCGAACTCACCGGGCCGGGGAATCACGTTGAATTTCCATTTGAAGGCGCCCGTCTTCGCATCGAAGGCCAGAATGTCACCCGGGATATTCTCGATGCGGGACTGGTTGTAGCCCTGCTCGGCGGAATTGCCCACGACCACCACGCCATTGACGACGATGGGTGGCGAGGACGATGTGACATACCCCACTTCCTTGGGAATGCCGAAGTAGGGATCGAAGTCATGCCCGAGATGGGCCAGCAGATCCACCACACCCGTCTGGGCAAAGCCGTCGATGGGCACCGGGGCACCGAAGCCGGGCAGCGGAGCGCCGGTGTCAGCGTCCAGTGCTGTCAGGAAGAAAGCCGGACTGATGATGTAGATGACACCCTTGCCGTCCACTTCTGCATAGGCCACGCCTTTGCCATAGTCGGCACGCATCGAGTATTCCCAGCGGAAGGTATTGGGCTCACGGTAGGACCAGATTGTCTCTCCGGTCATCGGGTCCATGGCCACGACATGGCGACGGGGGCCGGCGACAGTGAAGAGTTTGCCGTCCACATAACTAGGGGTGGAGCGGCCACTGCCGGCGTCAAAACTCGCGCCATCCCAGACCCACGCGGCTTTCAGCTCGCCGAAATTCTCCGGGGTGACGTTGGTGGCCGGGGTGGAACGGGTGTGGTGGGCATTGCCCCCCAGGTGGGTCCATTCGACAGTATCCTGCGCGAAGGACAGTGAGGTGGCTGCCAGCAGCAGCCCGGTCTGGAGCATTTTCGACAACACTCCGGCCAGCGGGTGTCGGGACTTGCGGAAAACCTTGCGGACGGACTTCGGGCCTGCGTGCTCTATTTTCATTGTTGTTATCCTCAGTGAGCAGATCGGAACCAGACTTGCACGGCACGAGGGTAGCGCGCTGCTCATGGCATGTCCAATCAGCAAACGCTGGATACCCCCGCTTTGAACGATCAGTTGCCTGAAGGCAGGGGCACGATGCGGAATGCGGCCTGACTGCCAAGTATGGCAACCAGCTCCGTCAGGGTTCTATGCATCTGCTCGCGGAACTGCCAGGGCGTATTGACGATGAGCATTCCTGAACCGTGCATTCCGAATTCCGCGGCCTGTTCCTGCACGGTCAGTTCCAGCAGCAGCATGTCTGGCAGCGCGTCGCGCCCCAGCGCGGAGATCAGCCATTCGCTGTGGTCACGCTGTCGGGCCAGGCGCGGGTACCAGAGAGCGAGCACGCCGACCGGCCAGCGTCGGTGCAGTTTGGCGAGGGTCTGCTGAACACGCTGGTAGTCTTTCTTCTCTTCGTAGGACGGGTCAATCAGTGCCATGCCGCGACGCGGCTCCGGGGGTGTCAGGGCCAGCAGGCCTTCGAAGGAATCGCGGTGGTGCAGGCTGACCCGCTTGTCGTGCCCGAGATAGTGGTGCAGAGACTCGATTTCAGCAGGGTGCAGTTCCATGACATGCAGTCGGTCCTGTGCACGCAACGCACTCTGGATCAGTACCGGTGAGCCCGGATAGAAGCGGAGTTTGCCCTTGGTATTGCTGGCCGCCACGCGCTGGACATAGGACGCCAGCAGCGGGTCCGTGATCGGCGCGTCCCACAGGGGCACGATGCCTGATTCGTGCTCGCGATTGGTCTGGGCGTGTTCGTTGAAAAGATCATAGAGACCGCCGCCGCCATGGGAGTCGATGCAGGTGAACGGCTTGTCCTTGGCGGACAATTTCTGCAACAGCCCCAGCAACACAAGATGCTTCAGCACGTCGGCATGATTGCCGGCGTGAAAACCGTGACGATAACTGAGCATGGGGGTCTCCGGTGTCTGGCGGCGCTCACTTGTGCGAACGCCGCCAGACGGGTGATCAAACGGGGCGGACGTCGGGCAGGCCGTGCTTGTTGGCAAAATAGGGGTTTGGAGAAAGGTAGGACCCCACAATCATGCCGATCAGACTAAGGAGCAGGCCAACCAGTTGTGGCTCGAAAGGCACATCTGGAATGAAGATTTCCAGGAACAGCCAGCTTCCCAGGCCAAGCGCCATGGACAAGGAGGCACCCAGATTGCTGGCGCGGGACCAGAACAGCCCGGCGGTCAGAGGCACGAATACGCCCGCCAGGGTAATGCGGTAGGCGTTCTCCACCATGGCGTGAATGTCAGAACTGGACAGTACGGCATTGGCGACCACCAGCAGCGTGAACACAAAGACGGTGTAGCGGGTGTAGCGCAGCAGTTGCTCATCCGTCATGTCCGGCTTGAAGTTCTTCAGCACGTTCTCGGTGAACGTCACTGACGGCGCCAGCAGAGTGCCGGAGGCCGTACTCATGATGACCGACAGCAGGGCGCCGAAGAACACCGCCTGCAGCCAGAATGGCATGTGCACTACGACAAAGGTGGGCAGCACCAGCTGGGAGTCCTCAGCCATCAGGCGACTGGTAAGCTCCGGGTCCACCAGGCTGGCACTGTAGGCCAGGTACAACGGGACCGCGGCGAAGAAGAAATAAGCGATGCCGCCAAGTGTTGTGGCCCAGACAGCCACCGTTTCATTCTTCGATGTATTGACACGCTGGAACACGTCCTGTTGCGGAATAGACCCCAGCGCCATGGTGAACAACGCTGCCATCCATCCCAGCATGTCCACCAGATCGAGCGTCGGCAGCCAGTTGAACTTGCCCTCTGCTGCCGCCTTGCTGATGACGGTGGACATGCCACCCGCCATCTCGCTGGCACTGCTGGTGACCAGCAACAGACCGATCACGATGACCACCATCTGCACACAGGTGGTGACCGCCACTGACCACATCCCGCCGAACAGGGTATAGACAAGCACGACAGTGGCACCAATTATCATGCCCTGAGTCATGCTCACCGTCCCGTCGGAAAGCACGTTGAACACCAGCCCAAGGGCGGTCACCTGAGCAGAGACCCAGCCGAGATACGACAGCACGATGCACGTAGACAGGACAAGTTCAGTCCTCTTGTTGTAGCGGATGTGAAAAAAGTCACCCAGGGTCATCAACTTCAGCCGGTACAGGGGCAGCGCGAAGATCAGACCGAACAACACCAGACAGACCGATGCACCGAGCGGGTCGGAGATCAGACCGCGGAATCCCTCGTCCAGAAAGGTGGCCGAGATGCCCAGCACGGTTTCAGCCCCGAACCAGGTGGCGAAGACCATGGCCATGACCATGAACATCGGCAAGCTGCGCCCTGCGGTGATGTAGTCGCTGGCAGAATGAACCTTGCGGGAAGCGACAAGCCCGATGGCAATCGAAATGACGAGATAGACGACAACAAGTGCTAGCAGCATGATGGTTCCCGGTCAGTGGTGGACGTTCCGCTCGCATGATAGGAAAACTCTGCGAAAAAATCACCGCCCAGTTTAATTGCGCCTCCCGCGATGCCGCTCCACACTTTCTATGCTAGTGTAGCCGCTCGTCAATCCAAGCCGATACAGAGACTTACGTGGCCATCAACTTCTACAGGAAAATCAAGCGCAGTATTCAGGAAGATGGCCTGATCGTCAGCAGCTCCGTGTTTCTCGTCAACTCCATGGTCGGCAAGATCGACTTCGGACGCGCGCTGCGAATTCTGGAAATTGGCAGTGGCAAGGGCCCCTTCACGCGCGAAATCATCCGCCGCATGTCTCCAGACTCACAGCTGGATGTCTGCGAAATCAAGAGTGAATACAATCCCTGGATCGAAGAGCTGATGGCGCAGCACCCGGACAAGCAGGTTACCTTGTACAACGGTTGTGTGACGGAACTGCTGAACAAGGCCGACTACTACGATGTCATCGTCTCATCCCTGCCCCTCAAGAACTTCGAACGCATGAAAGACCAGAATGCCTTCCTGTACAGAGTCATCCAGGGATTCAGATTCGCACTCAAGGATGGCGGCATCTATCTGCAGTACCAGTACTTTCGCAGCAACAAGGCAGACATCGAGACTGTTTTTGGCAAAGTGATGGACGAAGTGGACTTTGTGCCCCTGAACATCCTGCCGGCTTTCGTCTACAGCATGACCAAGTGATTCGTCTACCGTGAACAAAGACAAGTTCGAAACTGTCGGCTCCTTTGGGCTGTATCTATGGCTGGCACTGATCGCATCCAGCCTTTCCCTGTTTTTTTTCATGCCCGAATTTTTCGAGCCGCAAAGCATCCGGCAGTTCTTTACCGACAACCTCTTCAGCGGCCTGCTGGTCTACTTCATCATTTCCACCGTGCGCGGCTTCACCCTGATCCCCTTGACGCCCATCGTGCTGGCGGGGGTACTGGTGTTTCCGCCGTGGCCGTTGTTTCTGGTCAACCAGGCAGGCGTATACACGTCATCGGCGATTCTGTATTACATGACCCGCTACATGCGCTTCGACAATTTCTTCTTTACTCACTATCCGCAGCAGGTGGAGAAGATCATCCTGCTGCTGCGCAAACGCGAACTGCCAGTGATCAGCCTGTGGGGCTTTGCGCCGTTCATCCCAACCGACATGATCATCTGCATCTGCAGCGTGCTGCGCATCAGTGTCTTCAAGACGCTGCTCGGCGTATCCATCGGCGAAGGCGTCATCTGCGCCGTCTACATTTTCGGAGGCTCGGCCGGACTGGCCGCCCTTCTCAATTATCTGCAGGCTTGAGTCATGCCCACCGCACCCGCTTCGACCACTCTCGCGTTTTTCATCACGTGCTCCAAGGGCATCGAATCCCTGCTGGAAGCGGAACTGCGCGGCTTCGGCATCACCCAGATCAAACCCAGCGTTGCAGGCGTCTACTGTTCTGCCACCCTTGAGTCTGCTTACCGGATCATCATGTTCTCGCGGCTTTGCAATCGCGTGATTCTGCTGCTGGCCGAAGGGCCCGTAGTCAGCGCCGATGATCTTTACGCCAGCGCGCAGGTGGTTGACTGGCAAGATCACCTGCCTGTGGGGCAGACCTTGTCCATCAGTGCCTCGGGGGGCACAGAGCAGCTCATCCACACCCAGTTCATCGCGCAGAAGATCAAGGATGCCATTGTGGATCAGTTCCGCGCCCATGGCCTGCCACGTCCGGATGTGAACCGTGATGCCCCGGACCTGCTGATCCATGCCGTCATCAAGAAGGATCGCCTCAGCCTCGGGATAGACCTGGCCGGTGCCAGTCTGCATCGTCGCAACTACCGCACCGAGCAGGGCGAAGCCCCTCTCAAGGAAACGCTGGCAGCCGCACTCCTGATGCGCGCCCGCTGGCCGCGCACTGATATGGCCGAGCCGGTCCTGTGTGACCCGATGTGCGGGTCCGGCACCTTGCTGATAGAAGGCCTGCTGATGGCGCTGGATGTTGCACCCGGCCTGGTGCGAGACAGCGCGTTGACTCCCTGGCCTCACCATGACCCGGCCGCCATGGCAATGGTGGTCAGCGAAGCACGCGAACGCCGGACCAGGGGCGCCTCCTGGCAGGGCAAAGCCTGGGGCAGCGACAGCGACGAGCGCGCCATCGCCATCGCCCAGCGCAATGCGCGGCGGGCAGGTCTGGAGTCCCTGATCGATTTTCGAGTGAGCAGTGTTCAGGAACTGCACCTGCCTGCTGCGCCGACTCTGGTCATCTGCAATCCCCCCTACGCGGAACGGCTCGGCGAACAAACCGAAGTCGAGATGCTGTATCAGGACCTGGGCGCTTTCCTGCGTCGTGAGGCACAAGGTTCCGAGGCGGCCATTTTCACGGCACGCCCGGAGTGGGGAAAACTGCTTGGCATTCACAGCCACAAACAGTACGCCCTGTTCAATGGCGCATTGCCCGCCAAGCTGCTGTTGATGAGAGTCGATGCCGAATCCATCTACCAGAAACATGTCTGCGCGCCGGAGCCAGTTGAGCGCACTATCGAAGGCGAGCCTCGGCAGGTGCCCTCTTCCGAACCGCTCGACCCGGGGGCACAGATGCTGGCCAACCGGTTGCGCAAGAACCTCAAGTCCATCGGGCGCTGGGCGCAGAAACAGGGTCACATGTGCTACCGCCTGTACGATGCAGACATGCCGGAATATTCCTTTGCCATCGACTGTTATGGCAGCCATGTGCACATGCAGGAATACAAGGCTCCGGCGACAGTCAGCGAGGAAGACTCGGCTCAGCGACGACGCCAGGCCTATCAGGCTCTGTGCCAGGTGATGGCGCAGGAGCTGCAGATTCCGGCAGCAAACATCGTGCTGAAAGTGCGCGAGCGCCAGCGCGGCAGCGAGCAATACCGGCCTACTCAGAACGCAGGAGAAGACTTCGAGGTACGTGAAGGTGCCGCGCGCTTCATCGTCAATCTGGAACGCTATCTGGACACCGGACTCTTCCTCGACCATCGCCCGATCCGCCACTGGATCGGCGAGCACGCCAGCGGAGTGCGCTTCCTGAATCTGTTCTGCTATACGGCCACCGCGACTGTGCATGCAGCACTCGGCGGCGCCACGCACTCCACCAGCGTGGACATGTCGAGGACTTATCTGAACTGGGCCGCCCGCAATTTCGAAATCAACGGCATGGACAAGCGCCAGCATACGCTCGTGCAGCAGGACTGCATGAAGTTTCTGGAGGACTGTGATGAGCAGTTCGATCTGATCTTTCTGGACCCGCCTACCTTCTCCAACTCCAAGAATACCGAGAACGTGCTGGACATCCAGCGCGACCATGCCAGCCTTGTTGACCAGTGCATGCGCCTCCTGCCTGCCGACGGACTGCTGATTTTCTCCAACAATCTTCGCCGCTTCCGGCTGGATGATGCGGTGGGGGAACGCTACCGCGTGCAGGATTGCACGCCAGCGAGCCTGGACAAGGATTTCGAGCGCAACAGCCGCATTCACCAGACGTGGTTCATCCGGCATTGACACCGCTTTGGCGCCTTCGCGTATTTTTATCACAAGGGATGATTGCGTCAGCGCTGCAGCCTGTTTACTCTGACGCTCCATAACAATAAAAGCACGAGGCTACTCCCGATGCGCATCCGCACACAGATCATGCAACGTTCCACCGTTTTAAGCACTCTGCTCCTGCTGGCAGCCGCAGCGCCTCTGGGCCTGCCCGGTGACGTCAGCGCCCAGGGCCCTGGCGACCGTGTCGTCCAGATCCTCGACGAACCCCGGCATCGCACCATGCACGTGGATGGCGACATCAGACTGATTGATGTGCAGATCAACCCCGGCGATCAGACCCTTTATCACACCCATGATGCCGCAATCATGTACACGTTCATCAGCTCCGGCGAAGGGCCTTCCGGAGGACGCATCTCCAGCAATACTGACTATGTGACGGAGAATTTCACGCACCAGGTCAGCAATGAAGGCCCGGGGTTGTTCCGCATCATCGCCCTGACGAATTATGGCCCGCCCATGGGAGCGCTCGATTCCGACCGCCCGGATGGCCTTGCAGGCGAGCCGGAGCTGGAAAACCTGTGGTTTCGTTCGTATCGACTGACGCTTGCTCCCGGTGAGTCCACACCTCCTCAGACTCATCACAATCCAAGCGTCGTCGTGCAGGTGACCGATGGCCTGACCCATGTCACCCGTGCAGACGGCATCACAGCCGAACTGACCGCGATGGGCAGCTGGGCATGGCGCGAGCCACACGCCGCATATCAGGTTGTCAACAAGGGCGATACGCCCGTGGATGTTGTCATCAACGAAGCTCGGCGCGCCATGTAAAGCCCGCGACACAGTCACCCAGGTATTGTCAGCTTTGCAGCAGGCCGGCGCACACCGCCGGCCAGTAGTTCTGACGGGAGAAACCATGCAGACTTTCAGCAAGACCATTCTGTTTACTGATTCCGACGGCCGTGCTCGCTTTCGCTCCGAGGACATTCCGTTGCCCGAGGGCACCGCTGAAGCACGCCTGTCGCGCCTCTTCGCGGCGCAGGCATTGCAACTGCGGGAAAGCCCGGTGGGCTTTCGCAGCAACATGCACTGCACCAGCTCACCGCAGTGGCTGTTTGTACTGAGCGGCGCCATGGAAATCGGCCTTGCCGACGGCAGTTCCCGTATTTTCAAGGCAGGGGAGCATTTCTATTCGGCCGACCTGCTGCCTGCGGGTGCGACCTTTGATCCGGCCATTCACGGCCATTGGAGCAGACAGGTTGGTAATATGCCGCTTGTCACGCTTTTCGTGAAGGATTGACGCGCAAAGCCTCTTCCGAAGGCGGAGCGAGTTCTATCGAAAGTGCGGCGACAATGCGTTCATGCAGCGTTCGGCGCTCCTGCGGGCTGGCGCTGGTGTGTACTACGTATCCAGCGTCCTGCCCCAGCCCTTTGCGCGGATCGATCACGTCGCCGCGCTTTACCTTGATGCGAAACTCCTGCACGCCCTGCTCATCCAGCACACGCGACTTGCCGTGCACGGCAAGCACCGTTCCCGCCCCTGGATGCAGCACTTCCGCCGCCGCATAGCACGCCGGATGCTCAGGAAACTGGAATGCCTCGCCCAACTCCATTGCCAGGAATGCCTCCCAGGGATTGAAGTCCCAGGCATGCTGCAGCGCATTCATGATGTAGCCCCCGGGCGGCCGCAAGGCGATCTCGCCAAACAGGGGCCCTTTGGGAGTCAGATAGACCTCGAGATGCGTCATCCCCCAGCCAATGCCGAGCGCCCCGATGGCGCGCTCGTTCAACGACAACAAGGTGCGCTCCAGCTCTGCGTCGTATGCCGCCGGTACGAAGTTGCAGTGCCCCTTGTGGTGGTACTCCGTGATGTTGGTGAAGCGTATGCGGCCACGATCTATGAATGACTCGATACTGGCTTCCTGAGCGTCGACGAAACGCTCCAGAATGGAGCTCCCCTGCCGCCCGGGCACATACTGTTCGGGACTGTACAGCAGCTGCAGCCCCTTGCCCCCGGATGACTTGCGGAACTTGCGTACCACGGGTGTTCCGAGCGCAGCAAACACCTCAAGAGGATCAAGGTCTGCCGTGTCGGCCATGTACCTTGTCATGGGGATGCCGAATCCGGCCAGATGTTGCTTCATCAGAAGTTTGTCGCGGCAGCGGGCGCCGGTGACAGTGCTGGAGAGCCGGGCTCCGAGCTGTCGGCGCGCTACGGAAGCCACCAGCACACCGGCCTCGGTGCCTGCGATGACGTGGGTGAATTGCTGATCTGGAAACGAGGTGCGAATCTGTTCGCGGATTCTTTCGGGAGAGTGCCAGAGCGGCGACACCACGCTCTTTTGCGAGCCGGCGACGGTAAAGACTGCTTTCTCCTGCCATACGGAAAAAGGGATGCCGCGCTGGCGCAGGACATCAATCAGCCCGCGCCGCGGACCTATTACCAATACCCGGTACTGTGTCATGTGAAGTAAGGACCGCGAGAGGCGGACCGCCGATCAGTCGCTCCGGGTGTCTTTCTTGGCCTTCTTGACGACTTTCTTTTCCTTCATCGTCAAGGCCGGCTTCTTTTTCACTTCCTTCTTGGCATTGCGTTCTTTGGCCATGAGGCTTCTCCTGGTTGACGCCCTGAATCAGGCTGGTGCACTGCCCGGTCACATTGGCATGCCCGGGCAGACGGGTCAATCAACGCTTTACGCGTGACTTGTATTCGCCTGTACGCGAGTCGATCTCCACGAAGTCGCCGATCTCGCAGAATGCGGAAACGCTCATTTCCTTGCCACTCTTCAGACGTGCCGTCTTCATGACCTTGCCGGACGTGTCGCCACGGGCGGAAGGCTCGGTGTAGATGATCTCGCGGGTGATGGTGTTGGGCAGGTCGATTGAAATGACCTTGTCGTTGTAGAACACAGCATTGCAAACATCTTCCATGCCGTCTTCGATGTAGTCGATCACTGCATCCAGATCGTCCTTTTCAATTTCGATCTGTTCGAATTCGGTGTCCACGAACACATACATCGGGTCAGCGAAATAGGAATAGGTCACTTCCTTCTGTTCCAGAACAACCATCTCGAACTTGTCGTCAGCCTTGTAAACAGTCTCGGTCTGCATGCCATTGAGAAGGTTTTTCAGTTTCATCTTGCAGATGGCAGTGTTGCGACCAGACTTGGTGAATTCGCTCTTTTGCACTTTCCAGGGGGAACCACCGATCATGATGACCTGGCCGGCTCGAACTTCTTGCGCTGTTTTCATGTTTAGGTACTCGAAATTGTAGGGGCAATGGGAACATTGCCTGGTGTTGACCTTGCGCTGTCAGCGTGACCGGGTGTGGCAGAACCGCATCAGATTCGCTGCCAGATCCGGCATTTCTGCCAGTTGTTGCTGCCATTTCCCGGCCTGCTGTCGCAGCCTGGGAAGTTGTGGGCGCAGATGATGCCACAGTTCTTGGCAATCTTCACCCAGATTCCAGAGTCTCACGAATTGCCGCAAAGCCATGCTGGATGCCGCTTGCGGCGCGTTCTCCAGCAGCAATTCCGCGCCCTGGATCTCCAGGAAAGCGTCCAGCTTCTGCAGATGTACCTGCTCCTGCTGGGGGTAGATATGCCAAAGCAACGGGCGGCCGGCCCACTGCGCACGCACGAAGGAGTCCTCCCCCCGTACGAAATTGAAGTCACAAATGCTCAGCAGGCGATCATAGTCGTCCTGTGACAGGAAAGGGATCACGGCAATACTGAGAGCCCCTCGGACGGCTACGTCACCCACCCGCAGAACATCAGGCAACTCCAGGAAACGCTGGACACTGCTCAGGCTGCGCCCCTCGGGCACCAGGCAGAGCGTCGGAACATGGTCCTGCGCCATCGCGGCAAGGCAGCTGCGCAAGGACTCACTTTCATAAGTGAAAAGCGACACAAGCACCAGGTCGTCCGACAACGAGCCGTTCAGACTCGGCACCAGCGTCGACAGCAACTGTTGCCGCTCTGTCTGCTCATGACGCTGCCACACTGAGTGGCGAGCCAGCAGGTCTGATTCGCGCAGCAGCCCTCCCGTGCGGGCGGTGAAGCCGGGAAAGAAGAATGTCTTCTGCACGGGGTCGGCGTGACCAGGCAACGAGACGAGCGACGCCAGAAGGTGAAGGTCTTCCACCCACAACTCTGCACTCAGGTATTCCAGATTGATCCAGACGGGGACGCGTGCAGCCGCCCCAAGGGCGCTGAGAAGCGTCTCGGGAAGCGCACATGCAAAGGCTTCAATGAGCAGGTTGCTGCTGACGATGGCGTCCGACTCGGTGGCAGAGGGCTCCCACGACGACGACCAGATTCCAATCTGCACGCCTTCGATGCGTTCCTCACACAACTCGGCCTGCGCCCGCTTCAGAAACTTCGCCACCAGTGTCGCATCATCAACCCACAGGGTGACTTCCACACCATATTCGGCGACGAGCTGGCGCGCGAGTCGCCAGCACACACCGATATCACCAAAGTTGTCGACGATGGCGCAGAAGATCGAGCATCGCAGCGGAACGGCAGTCACAGAGTCGGGTCTCGCTCAAGGCGACTGCAAGCCGCCATGCAGGGTTATTGGGCGGCAAGAATACCGCAGCAACTGCAGGAAGGAAATTCGCCCACTGAATCAGGCCAAGTACGTGATTTTCTCAGTAGTTTCCGCCCTGAAGCCACGACCTCCGAGCTGGATTTTGCGGGGCAGTTGTTTTATCCTGCCGCTCCACTTCTCCTGTGCAGACCTGGGACTATGAAACAAAGCGCTATGAAGGCCAACACCGCTACTTCCAAGACCAAAACAAGCAGCAGTGCGACATCAGCCAAATCACATACCTATGTCTACAACTTCGGTAAGCAGACAGACGGCAACGCCAGCATGCGCGAGTTGCTTGGCGGCAAAGGTGCGAACCTTGCGGAAATGGCAGCCATCGGCCTGCCTGTGCCTCCCGGATTCACCATCAGCACAGAAGTCTGCACGTATTTCTACGCCCACGAACGCAGCTATCCGCGCGCGCTGTCCGGCGATGTGAAAACAGCGATCGCCCTCATCGAATCACAGATGAAGAAAGTGTTCGGCGGCAAGGACAACCCCTTGCTGGTATCCGTACGCTCCGGTGCCAGGGACTCCATGCCCGGCATGATGGATACCATTCTCAACCTGGGCCTGAACGATATCACCGTCGAGGGTCTTGCCAGCATTTCTGACAATCCGCGTTTTGCGTGGGACTGCTACCGTCGCTTCATCCAGATGTACGGGGATGTGGTAATGGGCGTACAGGCTGCCGACGAAGAGTCACACGACCCGTTCCACGAACTGCTGGATGCCTTGAAGAAATCCCTGGGCAAGCCACAGGACAGCGATCTGAATGCCGGCGACCTGCAGGTGCTGGTCGGCCAGTACAAGGAGCTGATTCGCAAGCGCACAGGCAAAGCCTTCCCCCAGGATGTTTACGAACAGCTGTGGGGCGCTGTCGGCGCCGTGTTCGGCTCCTGGAAGAATGAGCGTGCGATTCTGTACCGCCAGCAATATGGCATCCCCGCAGAATGGGGCACAGCCGTGAACGTGCAGGCCATGGTGTTCGGCAATGCCGGGGATGACAGCGCCACAGGCGTCGCGTTTACCCGCGACCCTGCCAACGGCGAAAAGGCCTTTTATGGCGAGTACCTGGTCAATGCCCAGGGCGAAGACGTCGTAGCCGGCGTGCGCACGCCAAAACCAATCGCCGCCATGGAAAAGGAGTTGCCCGAAAGTTTCGCAGCACTGGAAAAAGTGCGCACCAAGCTCGAGAAGCATTTCAAGGACATGCAGGACTTCGAATTCACCATCGAAAAGGGCCGTCTGTTCATGCTGCAGACGCGTAACGGCAAACGCACTGGCCTCGCCGCCATTCGCATCGCCGTTGAGATGGTGAAAGAGAAATTGATGGATCAGCGCACCGCGCTGCTGAAGATCCCGGCCGAGTCCGTCGACTCGCTGCTGGTACCGATCTTCGATACCAAATCCCAGAAAGAAGCCCAGATGATCGGCAAAGGTCTCCCTGCTGGTCCGGGTGCAGCTACTGGCCGCATCGCCTTCACGGCTGCTGCTGCCGAGATCGAGTCGCGCAAAGGCAATAAAGTCGTATTGTGCCGTACCGAAACATCCCCTGATGACCTCAAGGGCATGCTGTACTCTCAGGGCATTCTTACCACGCGTGGCGGGGTGTCTTCCCATGCTGCGCTGGTTGCCCGTCAGCTTGGCAAAGTCTGCGTCTGCGGCGCCGGCGAAGTCACGATCAACTATGAACGACGCACTCTGAGTGCTGGCGGTGTGGTACTGCAGGAAGGCGACTACATCTCCATCAATGGCACCACTGGCGCCATCTACAAAGGCTTGATCGAGAGCGCGGACTCGGAAGTGAAGCGCGTACTGGAGGGCGCCATGAAGCCGGAGAAGAGCTATACCTTCGAGCTCTTTCAGACTGTCATGGAATGGTCAGACAAGTATCGACGCATGCGCATCCGTACCAATGCCGACACACCGGCCATGGCAGAAACCGCAGTGGCCTACGGCGCCGAAGGCATCGGCCTGTGCCGCACAGAGCACATGTTCTTTGAAGGCGACCGTATCGACTACATGCGCCAGATGATTCTGGCCGTGGACCAGGTTCAGCGTCGCGAAGCTCTCAAGAAGCTGTTGCCATTTCAACGCAAGGACTTCGTAGGTTTGTTCAAAGCCATGGCGGGCCGGCCAGTGACAATTCGTCTCCTTGACCCTCCTCTGCACGAATTCCTGCCCCAGGACGATGCCGTGCGTCGTCAGCTGGCGGACAAACTTGGCCTGCCACTGGAGTTCGTGATCGAGCGCATCAAAGCACTCCACGAAGAAAACCCGATGCTCGGTTGTCGTGGTTGCCGACTGGGCATTCTGTATCCGGAGATTACCGAGATGCAGGTGCGCGCCGTTTTCGAAGCTGCCGCAGCAGTGATGACTGCCAAAAACCCTGTAACAGTAAATCCCGAAATCATGATTCCACTGGTGGGCTTCAAGCAGGAACTGGCCGATCAGCTGGCCATCGTGCATCGCGTCGCGAAAGAAGTCATGGCGAAGAATGGCATCCAGATCGACTACCTTGTTGGCACCATGATTGAAGTGCCACGTGCCGCCATCACGGCCGAAGAGATCGCCGAACAGGCGCAATTCTTCAGCTTCGGCACCAACGACCTCACACAGACAACTCTGGGACTGAGTCGCGATGACATGGGTCTGTTCTATGACGAGTACCAGCGCAAGGAGATCTACAACAAGAACCCCTTCGCCAGCCTCGATCAGACTGGCGTGGGCAAGCTGATGCAGTTTGCGGTGGAGAATGGCCGCAAGTCGCGTCCTGACCTCAAGCTCGGTATCTGTGGCGAGCACGCCGGCGACCCGGACTCAATCGAGTTCTGTCACCGCCTTGGCCTGCACTATGTCAGCTGCTCACCACCCCGCGTTCCAATCGCTCGTCTGGCTGCCGCTCAGGCTGCGCTGCGCGAGAAGAAGTAAATGGACAAAAAAAGGCCCCGGACACTTCAATCCAGTGTCCGGGGCCTTTTTGCATTCTAGCCCGCAATACTCTCCCAGTTCGCCACCAGGTGTTCGGCGGTGCGCCAGGCCAGCGCCTGTGCAGTGAGCGTGGGATTCCTCGACCCGCTGGTGCCCATCACCGAAGCCCCGAGAATGCCCAGATTCGGGGCCTCATGGGCAAATCCGAAGCGATCGGTCACGTTGGTGGCAGGGTCATCACCCATGCGCGTTCCACCGTAAGCGTGGGTCGAAGTGCCCATCGCTGAACCCAGGGGCGCGCGAATGATCTGCACAGCGCCTGCAGCACGGTACCACTCTTCCATCCGGTCCTGGGTGAACGCTGCAATCCGCAGTTCATTCTGGCGATACTCGGCCGTGATCCGGATGACTGGCAGGCCCAGTCGGTCCTTGACGAGCGGGTCCAGGTCCAGATAGTTGCCACGATACGGCAGCGTCGTCTTCTGAATGTAGGACGCATTGGTCCTGTCAGCATTCTCACTGATGAAGGCCTTCCACTTTGCCCCCCAGTTCGGTACCAGGTCAAAGGTGGACATCTTCGCCGCTGAAATGGGTTTGCGATCTGTGTGGGCCCAGAGATTTCCGCCACCAATGAAATCCAGATCTCCATGGTCGAAATTGTCATCCGCCCATTCGTCGATGGCGACGCCCTGCGCTGGCAATCCGTACCAGTTGTTCAGGTTTTTGGGGAACAGGGCGATGACCGGTGCTCCCTGATGATGGCTGAGGTAATGCTGTCCCACCTGACCGCTGTTGTTGGCAAGACCCTCTGGAAACTCCTTGGATCTGGAAAGCAGAAGCAGGCGCGAGTTCTCGTAGGTGTGACTGGCAAGCAGTACTGCATCGGCAGGCTGGAACATCACTTGATTGCCGCTTAGATACTCCACTCCAGTTACCCGCCCGTCGGCGTTGTTGACGATCCGGAGCACCCGCGCATGCGTGACCACTTTCAGACGCCCGGACTTCAGGGCTTCCGGAATGGTCGTTACCGCCGTTGAACTCTTGGCAGCCACATGGCAGCCGCCTCTGTCGCAGAAACCATGGTAGAAGCAGCCGGGTCTGTCACCGTAGACTTCGGAATTGATTGCCGCCGGCCCCTGGAAGGGATGCCAGCCCAGCGTGCGGGCCGCTTCACCCATCATGTCGGTGAATCCGGAACTTCGCAGGCCTGGCATGGGATACGAGCGCGACCGCGGCCCTTCAAACTGATTGCCACCGGCATGCAGAGTGCCCTGTATGTTGCCCGCGTTGCCTGACACACCAAGGGCATATTCCACCCGATCATAGAAGGGCTCGAGATCCTCGTAAGAGAACGGCCAGTCTTCGACTGTGGAATCTTCCGGAATGCGATTCGCGCCATAGCGTCGCGTGGTTTCACTGACCGTCTTGAAGTCCCAGGGATTGAGTCTCCAGCTCTGCGCCCAATAATGCAGCGATGTGCCGCCGACACCGTTCATCATCGGATGGCCGCCGCCCTGCACAGCCTCGAAGTTGATGTTGGCGCGTGTGGTGGGAATTTCATTTTTGGCCTTGGGCACTGCCTGTGGCCAGTCCCGGATGTTGTTGCGAATCTCGTCCGGGGCGAAGTCGCGGGTGCCCATCCAGCCACCCGCCTCCAGTCCGATGACATTCAGTCCGGCATTGACGAGAGGGAGCACTGCCACTCCGCCTACCGCTCCCAGGCCGATTACTACAACGTCTGTCCTTGGCATTTCAGTGGCCATGGTTGGCACCTCCAGACTGAACGCCTGCGACCGGATCCTTGGTATAAGCAGGCATGTCATAGGCCGACTGGCGGCTGGGTGCCAGGGCACTGCCCTGACTTACATCGTCTGCGCTCGACGCGATCCTCACCCCGGGATAGCCAAGCAGCGCCCACCCAACGAAGTCGCGATTGCCACCGTAATAAGGGTCGCTGAACGTCCCTTCGATGGTGTGCGTACGAACGGTATTGAAGAAGCCGGCATTCAGCATCGGGTAGGCGGCGATGGCGTTCTGGGTCATGGCCTCGATGATGGCGTCCTGTTCACTGGCGGACAGAAAACTGAAGGCAACGCCTCCCCGCTCCATGGCAAGACTGTCCAGTGCCGCAAGCCCGACTGCATATTGATCCCGTGAGACGGCCATGGCGCCTGTCAATCCGCGGTCTATGAAGTGAACGGCCCGGGCTTCACGGGCTCCGGGCGTGCCGTCATCGCTGGGTATGATGCGTGACGCAAAGGCGTCCAATGCGGCGCTCTCAGCAGAAGTCAGCGTCTCGAAGGCTTCAGCAACCGGAATGCGAGAGGGCGCTGCCTGCAGGGACGGCGTCTGCGCCATGGCGGCTCCACTGCCTGCAGCAATGAGCGCTGCGCCTGTCAGTCCGGCGCCCTTGAGCAGGTCTCTGCGGGAGAGCCCGCCCCCTTCCTGAGATTGGTTCTGTGCAATGCAATTCTTCTTGTTGTTGTCCATTTGATCCTCGCGATTTCAGTGTCGCGATGTGCTGCCACCCGGCAGACATCCTGGTGCTACCTTACCAGCAATCACGAAAAAGGAAACGCCCGAATAGCGTGAGGACTGGAGGTGACCGATTGAAACAGCGATACTAAGCGCCGGCCAGTTTTATAAAGGAGATATAAAAATGAGAAAATTGCGCTCTGCGTTCTGCATCCTCACAAGTCTTGCTCTGCTGCTGCTCAGTCGCGCGCCCGCTCTGGCCGCCGACGCTCCTGAGACAATACTCATCAGCAGCAAGGCTTTCGCCCACAATGAAGACATGCCGCTGCGCTACTCAGCCTATGGCGAGAACGTGTCTCCGGACTTGTCGTGGCGCAATCTGCCAGAGGGCACTCGTCAGCTGGCACTGATTCTGGATGATCCTGTGTTCGGAATGCCCGCCTTCGTGCACTGGGTGGCCTACAACATTCCTGTAAGCGCCAGTGGCCTGCCAGAAGGACTTTCTCCAGATGCCATTGTGGCCTACCCGGGACTGGAGGGCATGATCAATGGCGCCAACGGCACGCGACGCACAGGCTATTTCGGCCCCCGTCCTCCTGCTGACGGCAAGGTGCATACCTACAACTTTCGCCTCTATGCACTGGACTATGAGCTGAATCTGCCCGACGGCTACAACAAGCAGAATCTGCTGCAGGCTATGGAAGGTCACATACTCGCTACAGGTTTGCTGACCGGTAATTATCAGTTCACCGAGTAATGGCTAAAACGCCGCATGACGCTATACTTCCTGCGCTTCTGCTACACCGACTGCAAGTTAACAAGCACGTGGCGGGTCCCTCTGTGGAACCCGCACTTTCAAGCCATTACGAGGAATTCGACATGCACAAGAAGACAGGATCAATTTTCAAAGCCATCACTGCAGCAACGCTGATGACTGGCGCGATGACTGCACAAGCGGCCTGGGAATTGGACGGCGCCGCCTCTTCGTTTTACTACGTCACCAGCAAGGCCGCTGCAGTATCAGAGGTCAATTCGTTCACCGGTTTGAGTGGCGCAATCTCCGACAGCGGCGCAGCAAGCCTTGCGATCAGCCTGGCAAGCGTTGACACCGGAATCGATATTCGCAACGAACGCATGCGCGACATCGTGTTCCAGGTCGCACAGCACGCCGAAGCTACTGTGAGCGTTCCCGTGGATGCAGCGGCTCTGGACTCACTGACTGTAGGCGAGAGCATGACTGGTACTTACACTGCCACCGTCAGTCTGCATGGCATCAATCTGGAATTGGCAGCAGATCTGAAGGTTGTCAAGCTGGCGGATGACAGCATCCAGGTGAGCACGGTTCGTCCGTTGATTGTCGGCGCTGCGGCATTCGGTCTTGAAGAGGAAGTGGAACAGTTGCGCGTCATCGCGAACCTCACGTCAATCACCCCGAACATCGTTGTCAACTTCACCCTGGTCTACAACCAATAACGAAAAAGCCCCCGTGAATGCGAAATTCACGGGGGCTTTGCCTGTCACACCGGAGCGACGAAAGCTCCGTCAATTCTCAGTTGGCAGCAGTCTCAGCAGCCGCTTCGCCTTCCATGAACTCTACGTGAATCTCCAGTTCAATGTCGTCGCCGATGCCGAAATTGGTGAAACGATCCGCACCGAAATCAGAGCGCTTGAACTGCGCACTGGCTTCAAAGCCCAGCGTGTAGCTGCGCGTCAGGAAGTTGCGGCCGCCACCGTTGAAGGTCACGTTCAGCACTACCGGCGCGGTCACGCCGTGGAATGTCAGGTCGCCCTGAAACTGGAAGTTGTTTTCAGTCTGACCGATGAAGGAGGTCGTTCTGAAAATCGCCTGCGGGAACTGACCAGCATCGAGCCAGCTCGGGCCCATCAGCTCTTCGCCGAACTCAGGCAGATTCACGTCCAGACTTTTCATGTCAACAATCACTTCCAGCTGGGAGTTCTGAATGTTCTCAGGATCGAAATCCAGGGACGCATCAAAATTCGTGAAGCGTCCAAGGAAGGTCGAAAAACCCAGGTGATTGATCTTGAACATGAGCGCAGCGTGAGATTTGTCCAGCACATACGCACCACCACGCAGCTCGCTGACTTCAGTGTTGAAGTCAGGCGTCAGCAGGCGCTCGCAGGACACCAGCGCTACAGAACACACCAGGCTCAGTGCAACCCATCGCAATTTTGAAACGAATTTACTTGTCATCGAATAGACCTATGGACGATTGTCCCTGTTGATAGTTACTGACCGGCGTACACGTCGACTTGAATGGTCACGTCGTTCGGAATCGTCGATGTGTTAGCCCAGTAACCCTGACCAACACCAAATTCCAGTCGCTTGACGGTGACTTCACTGGTCAGATGGAAACGTGGCTGTCCGTCGTTCATCTCGATGTCGAGAGTGAACGGGAAGGCCAACGGATGCGTCTGATTACGGATGGTCAGGCTGCCTTCAGCGGTGAAGCTGTTGACAGACTGCAGACTGCACTTGGTAGCCTGGAAGCTGGCAGTAGGGAACTGATCGACGTCGAACATCTCGATATCCATCAGATAGTCCTTCACTTCAGCACCATCAACGGCGATATCGGCAATCGGAATGGTGACTGAAAAGTTGCACCCACCCGGGTTGGTGAGATCGATGTCGAAACTTGCCTGCACATTCTTGAATTCGCCCTGATAAGGGGTCCCTTCATAGGACCACTTGAAAATGACGGTGGATTCCGCCGGATCAAGTTCGAATACGGCAGCCTGGGCTGACATTCCGCTGAGCAATACCAGCGGCGCAAGTGCCGCCTTTGTGAACAATTTACGCATGATAGTGACTACTCCTGTTTTTTGATTACGGCAGAGCATAAGCAAGCAATTCTGTCGGCTTGCCCGATCCGCTCACGAACATGGCTACATACTGCTTGCCGTCATGCTCGTAAGTGAAGGGTTGCCCAGTCTGTGTGTTGGGCAACTCAATTTTTACAATCATTTCACCAGTCGTTTTGTCGTGTACATACAGGCCCGGGCCGCCGCCTACGCCTTCACCGACAAACAATAACGTCTTGGTGACCAGCACGCCTGCGCGTGTCGGTACACCGGTTCGACCGAGGTCGATGCCAGCCAGTGCCGGATTGCTGGCAATGTTGGCAGGTGTATCAGCATTGGGGATCCACCACTTGTGGTCACCACTGTTCATGTCGATTGCAGTGACTCGGCCATAAGGGGGCTTGATGATCTCAAGGCCGCTTACGCGCGGAACACGTACGCCAAATGCCTGGCTGAACGCGAGGTCGGACTCAGGGTCCTTCTCGACAGACAGAACGGCCAATGCTGTTCTGGAAGGCACATAGAGGATGCCTGTTTCCGGATCCAGTGCGGAGCCTTCCCAGTTTGCGCCACCCGTGGCAGACGGCAGGCTCAACGTTCCGACTGTGCCATCAGCCGCAGTGGACACTGAGGGCGGGGCATAGACGTTGTCAAACATGCGGAAGCGCTTGGTGGCTTCCACAGCAGCGGCACGCAGCTCTGGTGTCCAGTCAATCAGATCATCCTCGGTCACGCCCTGACGATCAAACGGCGCAGGCTTGGTCGGGAATGGCTGAGTCGGAGAGTACCACTCGCCTGGAACATCGCCGATGGGAACGGGCTGCTCTTCAATTGGCCAGACTGGCTCTCCAGTCTCGCGGTCAAAAGTATACACCCATGACTGCTTGGTAACCTGCATGACGACTTTGCGGCCATTGGGCAGATCGGCCAGAATTGCCGCAGAGGGGTTATCCCAGTCCCAGATGTCGTGGTGAATCAGCTGGTAGTGCCACTGACGTTCGCCAGTCGTGATGTCCAGCGCCACCAGGGCATTTGCAAACAGATTGTCGCCCGGACGGTCGCCGCCGAATCGGTCACCAGTGGCAGATTCAACCGGCAGGTAGACATGATTGAGCTCCGGGTCGCCTGACATTGGCGCCCAGACACCGGCGTTGCCTGTGAAGTTCACCCCGTCGTCGAGCCAGGTTTCAAAGCCGACTTCGCCACGCTCGGGAATGGTCTTGAATGTCCACAGCAGTTCGCCTGTCTGCACATCATAGCCGCGCACATCGCCCTTCACGTTGATCATGGAGCGGGGACGCATGCCCACGCGGTGCGCAGGACCAACCACTGCCACACCATTCATGACAAAGGGGGGCATGGAGGAACCGATATCCACATCGTCGTAGCCGTCAGCATAGGCATTGCGCAGACCATCAAACAGGTCAACGATGCCGTTTTCACCAAATTCAGGGTCAGGGATACCCGTTGCTGCATCCAGGGACACCAGATGGAATCCTGGTGTAATGGTCAGGATGCGTGCCTTGTCGCCATCTCGCCAGAAAGCCACACCGCGGCCGGCTCCCTTGCGCGGGGCAGTATCAAAGCGCTCGCCTTCCTGCGGACGCCACATCCAGAGCATCTGGCCAGTCGCTGCATCAATCGCAATAACGTTACGCGTGTCGCCGGCAGTGGCATAAAGGACGCCTTCGACTTCCAACGGGGTAGAGGTATTGTTGAATTCCGCTGAGGATCCGAATTTTTCTGTGGCAAAGCGCCACGCGATCTGCATCGAGCCAACGTTCTCGGCATTGATCTGGTCCAGGGGTGAATAGCGCTGGGCTGCCATGTTGCCGTTGTAGTCAGGCCAATCTCCGGCGGATACGTCAGTGCCGGACTGGCTCCACGCTGCCGGGGCACACACCAGGATTCCGACACTCGCAATGAATGATGGAATCAAGCCCTTTCTTCTTGTCATCTTGAACTCTCCCAATATTACTTCTAGAAATCGTGGGCACTCTCCGATCGAGTAGACCGCTCTGACTGACCACTGATTCTGCACCGGAAACATAGCGAAAATGGTGCAAAAGTGGCCCGGAATCAGGCAGCCGGAAGAATAAGCAATCTGCCTGTTACAAGCAAGCCGGAACAGGCCGCGCGACCCGGTAAATTTGCCATTTTGTGTAACTTGCGCGGCCCCTGCAGTGCGCCTTTCAGGAGAGCTCTTCCGCCGATTTCCGGAGCTGCAGTTCATGCATGTGGCGGTACAGTCCGTCCCTGGCAAGCAGCTGGCTGTGAGTGCCCTGCTGCATGATCCGGCCGTGATGCAGAACGATGATCTGGTCGGACTCTATGATGGTACTGAGCCGGTGCGCGATGGTAATGATGGTGGTGGTGCCGCGCAACGTTGCCAGAGCTTGCTGAATGACTGCTTCAGTATGACTGTCAATGTTGGCAGTGGCTTCGTCGAGAATCAGGATTCGGGGCTTGCGGGCCAGCGTGCGCGCGAGCGCCAGCAGCTGGCGCTGGCCCGTGGAAAGCATGCCCCCTCTTTCGCCGAGCAGCGTGTCATACCCCTTGGGCAGCGTCAGGACGAAGTCATGCAGCTGCGCCTTGCGGGCAGCCTCGACAACGTCGGATTCACTCAATTCCATGCCCAGCGCGATATTGTCGCGCACCGAGCCAGCGCTGATGAAGGGATCCTGCATCACCACGCCCACACAGCGTCGCAAGGTCTCTTGATCCAGCTGGTCGAGGGGAGTTTCATCCATCAGTATCCTGCCGGTCTGCGGGCTGTAAAAACGCAGCAGCAAGCTGACCAGAGTACTTTTGCCACTGCCGGTATGCCCCACGATGGCAAAGGACGATCCGGCAGGAACAGCAAAGTTGATGTCGCCAAGAACAGGCTGCTGACCGTCATAGCTGAAGCCGACATGCTCGAAAGCAACGGCTCCGCGCAGTTCCTTGTGTCCCGTGGCTGCCTGCAGTTCGCCAGGCTCATCCATGATTCCGAAGACGCGCTCGCCGGCAACAACCGCCTGCTGCAGAAGGCTCAGCCTTTGTGTCATCTCGACCACGGGCTGCGTGATCCTGGACAGATAATTGACAAAGGCATAGATCACACCGACCTCGACAGTATTGCTGAAGGACTGGGTTCCGAAGTAAAGCAGGAGCCCCGCCAGCGTCAGCGTTCTCAGCAGATCCGGGAGGGGGCGCAGCATAAGCGCATCGAGGCGCAGGTTGCGCATTCTCGCATTGAACAAGTCCTGGCTGATGCTGCGGAATTGTCCCGTGAAGCGCTTCTGCTGGTTGAGGATCTGTATCAGACGCATGCCCTGAATGGACTCATTGAGCGACGCGTTGATCCTGCTCAACACACTGCGCGCCTCGTGGTAGCGCGGCGCACTGAGACGCTGGTAGAAATACATGACCACGATGACGGTGGGCAGAATGATGCTGCATACGAGCATCAACCGAACATCCATCCAGGCCATGGCTATGAAGATGGCAATGATCAGTGTCACGTTCTGCACAAAAGTGGACATTACCTGCACGAACAGCTCCTTGATAGCCTCTGTGTCATTGGTAATCCGGGATACCAGGCTGCCAGTGGGGCGGTGATCGAAATAGCTCAAAGGCTTGCGCATCACAGCACCAAAGACCTGGGAGCGAATCGTCCGCACGACAGAGAATGCCATCTGATTGAAACGCATCGCATTTTGATAGCCCGCCCAGGCAGACAATCCGTACAGAAAGGCGTAAGCGCCACCCAGCTGCACCAGGTCCTGGGCCGGATAGCGACCCGCAGTGATGTAGTCATCAATGAAGATCTTTACCAGAACCGGCCCCATCACCTGACCAAGGGTGGCCAGCAGCAACAGGCCTGCCGCCTGCCAGAGAAGGCGCGGGTAAGCCAGACTGTAGCGCAGCAACCTGCCCAGCGATGCGGTGTTGATGCCCTGCCGCAATTCATCGTCCTGATTCAACGGTGCGCTCCAGTTTCTGATAGTCATGCATGCGCGCGTACCAGCCTCTTTGAGCCAGCAGGGCCTGATGGGTGCCGCGCTCGGCAATGGTGCCTCGGGACAGTACGATGATCTCGCTGGCATCCTCGACGGCAGAGAGGCGGTGACAGAGTACGAAGGTCGTTCGGCCGGCGCGTACCTGTTGCAGATGCATCAGAATATTGCGCTCGGTAGCGACATCCACAGCTGACAGAGCGTCATCAAGGATCAGAATGGGCGCATCCAGCAGCAAGGCTCTGGCGATGGCGATGCGCTGCTTCTGCCCTCCTGACAAGGTGATTCCACGCTCTCCCACCAGCGTGTCATAGGCATCCGGGAAGCGCAGAATGTCCTTGTCGATGGCAGCCAGCTCCGCCACTGCGCGAATCTCGGCGAGGCTGGCGCCGGCGCGCCCCATGGCGATGTTCTCGGCTATCGATGCCGTAAACAAAAAGGGGTCTTGCGGCACCATCGCGATGGCGCCGCGCAGAGCATCAAGACTGATTTCCTGCACGGGTACACCGCCGATGCTGATCTTGCACGCCGGGTCATCGAAACTGCGCAACAACAATGAGATCAACGTGGTCTTGCCTGCGCCTGTTGCACCCACCACGCCCACTGTGTGTCCCGTCGCAACCCGCAGATGAATGTCGCGCAAAGCCGGCGAACTGCTGTCGGGATAAGCGAATGTCGTAATGTCGATCTGCACGCTGCCATCCGAAATCTGTGACACCTGTCCGGTATCCTGGACGGGCGAAGGTGTCTGCAGCAAGGATTCGATCCGCTCCCATGCGGCGGAACCACGCTCTACAATGTTGAGAAGCCAGCCGTAGGCGAACATCGGCCAGATGAGAAAGCCCAGATACATGGTGAAACTGGTGAGCTGCCCGAGTGTCAACTGCTCGTCTTCAACCAGCACGGCTCCGGCACTGATGCACAGTAGAAAAGAAGAGCCGACTGTAATGAAGATCGCCGGATCGTAAAGAGAGTCAGTCGCGGCAACGCGGATATTGGCCTCAGCGGCTCGGTCAGCAATTCTCAGAAACTCGCGATCTTCCTGCTGCTCCAATCCAAAGGCTCGCACCATGCGAATGCCCGAAACACTTTCCTGCACGCGATCGTTGAGATCGGAGAATCTCTCCTGCGCATCACGGAATCCGGAGTGCAGTCGCTTGCCTATGATCATGAAATACCAGGCCATGAAAGGAAAAGGCAGCAGCGCCAGCAAGGTCAGTTTCCAGCTGATCAACACCATCATTATTGCTATGACGAGAATGCCTGTAACCAGACCGTCTATTCCAGAGAGAACACCTTCGCCGGCAGTCATTTCCAGTGCCGAAATATCATTTGTTGCCCGCGCCATCAAGTCGCCGGTGCGGTGTTCTCTGAAAAATTGCGGAGACATCCTTGTCATGTGCGTGTAAAGACGCTGACGCATTGTCTCTGCCAGATGAAACGAGGAATAGAAAAGAAAAACACGCCACAGATAGCGCATGACATATACCGCAATGGCAATGGCGACCAGCGTGGCAACGAATCGCCAGAGAATGAGGGACGTCAGCGTGCCTTCAACGACGTGGTCGATGACGCGTCCGGTGATCCATGGAATTGTCATCTCCAGGAGATCAACGCCGATCAGCATCAGGATGGCGGCCATATAACGGCGCCACTGCAATCTGAAATACCATCCCAGCTTGATGAACAAAGCCATGTCGAACCCGGCACTGCCGCCCGTCGCGAATCTCTGAAGGCCGGCAGTCTAGCAGGGTTTTCAATTGCCGTGGCCCGCAGCAATCTGAACTAATTCCGGGCAATCTGAAATTGCGCATTTACGTGAGGAATGTGTTTGCTACAATAGCGCACCGTTTAACCAGCCCCCCACCTTTCAATGCACCATCCTGGAGGTTACCAAACCGTCAATGAACACAGAAAACACTCGTGTGGAAGACTTCTACGAACCGGAAACCTTCCGGCGTATCAAGGCCTTGGCTGATACCAAGGAAACTCCGTTCGTCGTGATTGACATCGCAACGATCGAGAAAGCGTACGATACGCTGAAGGACCTCTTCCCCTACGCGAGCGTGTACTATGCGGTCAAGGCAAACCCCGCTCCCGAGATCATCAGGTCTCTGCGCGACAAGGGCTCCAATTTTGACGTAGCGTCCATTTACGAATTGGACAAGCTGCTTTCTCACGATGTGTCTCCGGAGCGCTGCAGCTACGGAAACACCATCAAGAAAAGTAAAGATATCAGGTACTTCTACGAGAAGGGTGTGCGCATGTATGCCACTGACTCCGAGGCAGATGTCCGCAATATCGCCAAGGCCGCGCCGGGCTCACGCATCTATGTCCGCATCCTGACTGAAGGCAGCGGCACCGCCGACTGGCCGTTGTCTCGCAAATTCGGCTGTCAGAGTGACATGGCGATGGACCTGCTGGTACTGGCACGGGATCTTGGCCTTGTGCCTTATGGCGTGTCCTTCCATGTGGGCTCGCAGCAGCGTGACATCGGGGCCTGGGATGCGGCGATAGGCAAAGTGAAGGTGATCTTCGAACGCCTGCAGGAAGAAGACAATATTACGCTCAAGATGGTGAACCTGGGTGGCGGCTTTCCCGCCAACTACATCACCCGCGCCAATACGCTGGACACCTATGCAGAGGAAATCACGCGCTTCATTGAAGAAGACTTCGGGGATGATTTCCCGGAGATCATTCTGGAGCCCGGCCGTTCACTGATCTCCAACGCCGGCATTCTGATCTCGGAAGTAGTGCTGATCTCACGCAAGTCTCACACCGCCCTGCAGCGCTGGATTTTCACAGACGTTGGCAAGTTTTCCGGACTGATAGAGACCATGGACGAGTGCATCAAATACCCGATCTACACCGAGAAGCATGGGGAGCTGGAAGAAGTCGTGATCGCGGGGCCTACCTGTGACAGCGCCGACATCATGTACGAACACTACAAGTATGGCCTGCCGCTGAATCTGGCGATTGGCGATCGCATGTACTGGCTGTCTACCGGCGCCTATACAACGAGCTACAGTGCCATTGAATTCAACGGCTTCCCGCCGCTGCGCTCCTACTTCGTGTAAAGCAGGCAGGGCCCTGTGTCCTGCCATTCCTGCCAGACCAGCCCCATCAGCTTGACGCGGACTCCACCACGCTGCCTTCCTCCGCCGGGAGGGAGAGCAGCTTGTTGCTGACCACGCCACTGGTTATGGCCCCGCTGACATTGAGCGCCGTGCGCCCCATGTCGATGAGCGGCTCGATGGAAATCAGCAAGGCAACGATCGTGATGGGCAGGCCCATGGCGGGCAGCACCACCAGCGCCGCAAACGTGGCTCCGCCGCCTACCCCTGCAATACCGAAAGAGCTGATGGCGATGATGGCCACCAGACTGATGATGAACATGGGGGCCGTCGGGTCCACACCCACTGTGGGCGCCACCATTACCGCCAGCATTGCCGGGTAAATGCCGGCACAGCCATTCTGGCCGATCGTGGCGCCAAAGCTCGCAGCCATATTGGCGATTGGTGATGCAACCTTCAGCTCTTCTATCTGCGCCTTGACGGTCAGCGGAATCGTCGCTGCGGAACTGCGTGAGGCGAACGCGAAACTGAGCACTGGCCAGATCTTGCGGAAGTAGGAGACGGGACTGGTTCCCGTCGACATCACGAACAGCCCATGCACGCCAAACATCAGCGCGATGGCCACATAGGATGCCAGCACGAAGCCGATCAGGTTGAGGATGTCCTGGGCATTCGAGCTCGCCACCACATAGGTCATCAGGGCCAGAATGCCGTAAGGCGTCAGGCTCATGACCATGCGCACCAGCTGCATCACCACCGCCTGCGCAGCGTCGATGAAGCCGTGGATGGAGTTGCGCAGCTCAGGCTTGTCGCGACAGACAAGCAGCGCTGCAATCCCTGACAGAATGCCGAAAATCACGACCGCGATGATGGAGTTGTCACGGGCCTCCGTCAGATCGGCAAAAATATTGGTTGGTATGAAGCCCGCAATGATGTCGGGAAGACTGAGCCTGCTGACAACGGTGTCCAGTCGCCCCTCAAGCACTTCGACCCGAGCTGCCTCGCGCGCACCTGCCACCATGCCCTCGGCGGTCAGTCCCGTCACCAGCGTCACTGCAATCCCGATCAGAGCGGCAATCGCAGTGGTCAGCACCAGCATGCCGATGACCGATCCGCCGATCTTGCCCAGCGACGCGATGGCATCCATTTTCAGCACCGCAGCGATCATGGTCACCAGAATGAGCGGCATGATGATCATGCGCAGCAGGCGCACATAGCTGTCGCCTACAAGATTGGTCCAGTTCAGAGTTTCCGTCATCACGTCGGTGCCGCTGCCGTACAGCATCTGCAGCACGAAGCCGAACGCCAGCCCCAGGAGCATGCCCGTAAACACGCGGCGCGCGAGCGAGGAGTTGTTGCGTCCCGCCATGTGAACGATGAAAAGAAGGCCACAGAAGGCCGCAAGATTGAGGATGGTGTAAAGGCTCATGGGAAATGGCTCTTTCTTGTTGTGAGGGGGTCAAAGTAAACCAGTCGGGTTTTCGAAACAAGAATTAAGTCTGACGCTGGCGCGTCAATCTGGCAGGTTCGACATCATGATGGACAGGGTGTCGGAGCGGAATTCACGGCGGTACAGCACCCCGACGACCCAGGCCGACAGCAGCATGAATACCCAGAAGTTCACGAACCAGCCCAGCACAGCCATGCTGAAATAGTAGGTCCGCAGCCCGTTGTTGAAATTGCCGGCCGCCTTGGAGGCCATTTTCGAAATCGACTCAACATGGCGATCAATCACCTCATCGGGCGCATTCTCACTGCGTTCAGGGACGCCACCCAGCATGACGGAAACCTGGCCGAACTGCCGCAGCCCCCAGGTGAATTTGAAGAATGCGTACACAAACAGGCAGATCAGCAGCAGCACCTTCAACTCCCATTCGCCGCGGGTGTTCTGGTCGGAAAAGGGGATTTCACGGAGCATCATGATCACGGCATCGGACGAGGTACCCAGTACCGTCATCAAACCTGCCAGGATGAACAGGGTGGTGGACGCAAAGAAAGACACATTGCGCTCCAGGTTGGCAATGATGTTGGTGTCTGCAATCCGGTTCTCGCGGCGCAGCGCCTTGCGGATCCATTGCTTGCGATGACGGTGCATGGCGAATGCCAGCGTTGGCGTGTTGTGACTGCGCCGCGCCGTGTATCGGAAGTAGCCACGAAAGCACAGCAGAAAAAATACCACAGCGAGGAGGTTGCCGATGTTCTGCTGCAGGAAAGACCCTGTATCCATTGGAATGTTCAAACCCTTATTTCTTGATGTGATAGCCAGTCTTGAATATCCACCAGACGGTTGCCGAGCAGGTCGCCAGGAACAGCAGAATCATGGCAAGACTGACGCCGATGCTGACATCGGACAATTCGTAGAAACTCCAGCGGAAACCGCTTATGAGATACAGCACCGGATTGAACATGGTTACTGTCTGCCAGAACGGCGAGAGCATGCTGGCAGAGTAGAAGCTGCCCCCAAGGAAGACCAAGGGCGTTACGATCAGCATGGGAATCAGCTGCAGCTTCTCGAAGTTGTCTGCCCATATTCCGATGATGAAGCCGAACAGGCTGAAGGTAATGCAGGTCAGCAGCAGAAACAGGATCATCACGAAAGGATGCGCAATCTGCAGGGGCACGAAGAGCGCGGATGTGGCGAGAATGATCACACCCAGTATCAGGGACTTGCTGGCCGCCGCCCCCACGTACCCCAGCACAGCCTCGAACATCGACACGGGCGCTGAGAGCAGCTCATAGATCGTCCCGCTGAATTTCGGAAAGTAGATTCCGAATGATGCGTTCGAAATACTGTTGGTCAGCAGCGACAGCATGATCAGACCGGGCACAATGAAGGCGCCATACGTCACTCCCTCAACCTCCTGGATGCGTCCGCCGATGGCCGCCCCGAATACCACGAAGTAGAGCGACGTGGAAATCACAGGTGCCACGATGCTCTGCAGGATGGTGCGCCGCGTGCGCGCCATTTCAAATTTGTAGATGGCCTTGATTGCATACCAGTTCATCGGGATTCCTCCACCAGCTTCACGAATATTTCCTCCAGAGAACTTTGCGTCGTGCGGATATCCTTGAAATGGATGCCGTCTCTGCGCAGATCATCGAGAAGGGTGGTAATGTCTGCCTCTGCGCCTTGACTGTCGTAGGTGTGGATCAGCTGCAGACCGTCTGCCGACAGGGCAAGAGTGTACTGCGCCAGCGTGTCAGGAAGGCGTGCCAGGGGCTGTTGCAGATCCATGAGCAGCTGCTTCTTGCCAAGCTTGCGCATCAGTTCTGCTTTCTCCTCGACCAGCAGCAGTTCGCCGCGCGTGATGATGCCGATGCGGTCAGCAATCTCCTCGGCTTCCTCAATGTAGTGCGTGGTCAGAATGATGGTGACGCCCGAGTCGCGCAGCTTGCGGACCAGTGCCCACATGTCCTTGCGCAGTTCCACATCCACGCCGGCCGACGGCTCGTCCAGAAACAGCACACGCGGTTCGTGGGATAGCGCCTTGGCGATCAGCAGCCGCCGTTTCATGCCGCCGGACAGCGTGATGATCTTGTTGTTGCGCTTCTCCCAGAGCGTGAGATCCCGCAGCACTTTCTCGATATGCCCGGCATCCGGCGCCTTGCCGAACAGGCCGCGACTGAACGTCACCGTCGAGAGCACTGACTCGAAGGCATCGGTGGTCAGCTCCTGCGGCACCAGCCCTATCAGGGAGCGAGTCTTGCGAAAATCCTTGATGATGTCGAAGCCGTCGACCAGCACCTGTCCTTCACTCGGGTTGACAAGCCCGCAGATGGTCGAGATAAGCGTGGTCTTGCCGGCGCCGTTGGGCCCCAGCAGAGCAATGATCTCGCCTCTGCGGATTTCGAGGTTGACACACTTCAGTGCCTGGAACCCGCCCGCATAGGTCTTGGACAGATTGCGTATGGAAACGATCGCGTCCTGCATGTTCTAAATCTCCGCAACAGCGTCGATGGCTTCTGCAAGCCTCGCCACGCCAATGATCTTCATACCGGGAATGCCGCCCCTGGGCACGTTGGCCTTGGGAACAATGGCGCGTTTGAAGCCGTGCTTGGCTGCCTCGTGCAGCCGCTCCTGGCCGCTGGGGACAGGTCGAATTTCCCCGGCCAGCCCGACCTCGCCGAACACCACCAGATCCTGCGGCAGTGACTTGTCGCGGAAGCTGGAAATGATGGCCAGGATCAGCGCCAGATCGGCACTTGTCTCGGTCACGCGGACGCCGCCTACCACATTGACGTAGACATCCTGATCGGCCATGAACACGCCGCCATGACGGTGCAGCACGGCCAGCAACATCCCCAGACGGTTCTGGTCCAGACCCACCGCCAGCCGGCGAGGATTGCCAAGCTGTGTGCCGTCCACCAGAGCCTGAATCTCAACGAGCAAAGGCCGCGTCCCTTCCCAGAGCACCATGACCAGTGAACCGGGGCTCTCTTCCTCTGCACGGGCGAGAAAAATGGCGGAGGGGTTCTTCACTTCCCGCAGGCCCTTCTCGGTCATGGCGAAGACACCCAGCTCGTTGACGGCGCCGAAGCGGTTCTTCTGGCCGCGCAGGGTGCGGTACTTGCTGTCGTTGCTGCCGTCGAGCATCAGAAAGCAGTCGATCATGTGCTCCAGCACTTTGGGGCCGGCGAGCGTGCCGTCCTTGGTGACATGGCCCACCAGAAAAAGCACGGTGTTGGTCTGCTTGGCGTACTGAATGAGATAGGCAGCGCATTCGCGGACCTGTGACACGCTGCCTGGCGCGGACGGGATGTCGCTGCTGTGCATCACCTGGATCGAATCCACCACCAGCAGCTGAGGTTGCTGCTCCTGCGCGACCTGGCAGATCTTCTCCACATTGGTCTCGGCCAGCAGTTTGAGATTCTTCTCCGGCAGACCCAGTCGCCGCGCCCGCATGCCCACCTGCTGCAGCGACTCCTCGCCAGTGACATACAAGGCGCGCGCAGATTGCGCCAGCGTGCACATCACCTGCAGCAGCAGTGTACTCTTGCCCGCCCCGGGGTTGCCCCCGATGAGGATGGCAGAACCTGGCACCAGCCCGCCACCAAGGACCCGGTCAAGTTCCTCCAGTGAGCTGGACAGGCGGGGCACGGCGGCCAGATCGATTTCAGAGAGGTCCTGTACGCCGGAGGTGGTGCCAGCATACCCCTGTTTGCGAAAGTCGGCCTTGGCTGCGGGTGCAGCTGCAAGATTGCCAAGACTGACCCGGGACAAGGTGTTCCATTCCTTGCAGGCGACACATTGCCCCTGCCACTGTCCATGCTCAGCACCACAGGCAGTGCAGACATAGGCGGTCCTGGCCTTTGCCATCAGGAGCTGCTCCGCTTAAATGTAGACATAGTGCACCCGCGGCGTGACCTGACAGAACAATTCATAGGCGATGGTGCCACTGAGCCGGGCGATATCATCGGCAGGCAGGCCTTCGCCCCACAGAATGACTTCATCGCCTACTTCAATCTGGTCGCACCCGCTCAGATCTACAATCAGCATGTCCATCGACACGCGGCCGCACAGAGGGGCGCGCAGCAGCACTTTGCGGGAATCCTGACGGCAGATGACAAGCACGGGGGTACCACTGGGCGCGTGACGCGGATAGCCATCCCCGTAGCCTATTGAGACGATCCCGATGCGTTGATCCTGCTCGCAACGATAGCTGGCGCCGTAGCCCAGCGTCTCACCGGCCTTGACGAGCTTGATCGCAATAATGCGCGAATGCAGGGTCATGACAGGCCGCAAGCCGCGATCGACGGCATTCTCGGCAAGAATCGCCGCGCCGCCATAAAGCATGATGCCGGGCCGCAGCCACTGGAAATGCGAATCGGGCCACTGCTGAATGGCAGCCGAGGCAGCCACGCTGAGCTCGCAATCGCCAGGTTGAACACCCGCACCCGCCAGTGCGGCACCCAGCGCATCAAGCTGCTGCCGGGTCATCGCGCTGGCCGGGTCGTCGGCACAGGCGAAGTGGGTCATGACACGAAGTCTGCTCACCGAAGGGTGACCGTGCAGAGCGCTCCAGGCTGTTGCGAACTCGTCCTGGGACAGCCCCAGGCGATGCATGCCGGTATCCACCTTGAGCCACAGAGTCATGGCATCGGCGGGGGGTGCCAGCGCAAACAGTGCCAGCATATCCCGCAACTGATAGTCAGAGTGCAGCACCAGCTGCAGTCTGGCTGCAACCGCCCGTCTCAGCTCGTCGGACGTCACGACCCCTTCGAGCAATACGATGTCTTCTGCGATCCCCGCTGCACGCAGCGCCTGACCTTCTTCCAGGGTGGCCACCCCGAAACAGTCGCCGGCGCGCAGCTGGGATTGCAGCGCCCTGGCCACTGGCAGAAGGCCATGACCATAGGCATTGGCCTTCACAACTGCGACCACAGACGCCTCCGGCTGACGAGCACGTGCGAGAGCAAGATTGTTCCGCAAGGCATGCAGATCAATCGTTGCCCAGGCTCTGAACTCAGCCGCCGCGCGTGTAACTGTCATCGTAATCCTGTCGTGCAAGGTTCTCGAAACGCGTGTACTGACCGACAAAACTCAAACGCACCGTGCCGATCGGGCCGTTGCGCTGCTTGCCGATGATGATCTCGGCAACGCCTTTGTCGGGAGTATCTTCATTGTAGACTTCGTCGCGGTAAACGAAGGCAATGATGTCGGCATCCTGCTCGATCGCGCCCGACTCGCGCAGGTCCGACATGACGGGGCGTTTGTTGGGACGCTGTTCAAGGCTGCGATTGAGCTGGGAAAGCGCAATGACCGGGCATTCAAACTCTCTGGCCATGGTCTTGAGTGAGCGGGAAATTTCAGAAATCTCACCAACGCGGTTATCGCCGAAGCCCTTGATCTGCATGAGTTGCAGATAGTCCACCACAACCAGTCCCAGCTGACCGTATTCGCGCACCACGCGCCGCGCGCGCGAACGCATCTCCATCGGACTGAGACCAACACTGTCGTCGATCAGCAGTGGTTTGTCCTTCAGCTTGCTGACCGCCGCCGTGAGTTTGGGCCAGTCTTCATCTTCCAGCTTGCCGGTGCGCAGACGCTTCTGATCGATGCGGCCCAGCGAGCTCAGCATCCTGAAGATCAGGCTTTCCGCCGGCATTTCCAGGCTGAATACCAGTACTGGCTTGTTGCTCAGCAGAAGCGCGTTCTCGGCAAGGTTCATCGCAAACGAGGTCTTGCCCATCGAAGGACGCCCGGCCACGATGATCAGGTCGGACTTCTGCAGCCCGGAGGTCTTGTCGTCCAGATCCTTGTAACCCGTGGGCAGCCCTGTCAGCGCACCATCAGAACGGAACAGTTCATCGATGCGCCCCACGGCCGCCTGCAGCAGGGGATTGATCGCCTGGGGTCCACCATCCTTGGGCCTGTCATCGGCAATCTGGAATACCTTCTGCTCGGCCACATCGAGCACATCATCCGCACGCTGTCCGGCTGGGTTGTAGCCACTCTCGGCAATTTCGTAGGCAACGCGGATGAGTTTGCGCAGCTTGGCGCGCTCGGCAATGATGTCGGCATAGGCCGAGATATTGGTGGAACCTCGGGCATTGCTGGCGAGATCGCTGAGGTAGTCAATGCCGCCCGCGCCATCCAGCTCGCCGCGACTGTCCAGCGCTTCCACCAGGGTGACCACATCCAGCGGCTTGTTGGACTCGGTCTGGCTGAACATCACACGAAATATGAGCTGATGCTCGTGGCGGAAGAAGTCTTCGTCGATAAGCTTCTCGGCGACCGTGTCCCAGACCGTATTGTCCAGCATCAAACCGCCGAGCACGGCCTGTTCGGCCTCGACGGAGTGTGGGGGCACCTTGAGAGAGGCCAGCGAGCCGGCATCTACTGCTTTGCGGTTTTTCTCGAACAGCTCGGACATGGAGAGGGTCGCGGGTAAGAATTCATGAAAAAAGGCGCTGTCACTCCTCGGAGCGACAGCGCCTCATTGTCCTCCAACGTCTCGCGAACAAGCAACCGGCGCAACTGCTGCCAGAGGCTTTCCAGCGATCAGAGGTTTCAGGCCGGAACGATGGCCAGCGTAATGGTCTCTTCGACGTCGTGACCCAGGTCAATCGTGATCACGTATTCGCCGATGTCGCGCAATGCACCGTTGGGCAGACGCACTTCTGCTTTCTCTACATTTGCACCCGAAGCCACCAGCGCGTCAGCAATGTCACGTGTCCCGATGGACCCGAAGAGCTTGCCTTCTTCGCCGGCATTCACGGAGATCGCAATACGCAGATCCTTCAGCTTGGCTGCGCGAGTCTGTGCTACGGCCACTTTCTCGTTGTGCGCTGCCAGCAGTTCTGCACGACGGGCCTCGAAGCTCTCGAGATTCGTGCGGGTTGCCGGGATGGCCTTGCCAGTAGGGAACAGGAAGTTGCGGGCATAGCCTGCCTTCACTGACGCCTTGTCACCAACAGCACCGAGCTTGCCTACTTTTTCCAACAGAATGACGTTCATTTTTGTTTCCTCATCAAATCTTGCAAATATTCCGATTCCCGCCCTGATCCTGCCTGTGGCCTTACACCTTCGGCGGCACGCGGGACCGGAAATCCACCCAACTGTCAGCAATCGCTGCCAGCACCAGAATTTGTGTCATCACGGGGCTCATCATTGCCACGTAGAAAACAGCCATTACCGCAATTGGCCACTTTTTCAATCCAGCGATTCCGTGCACCAGCGCCACGCCAGCGATCAGCAGTGGCAGCACAAACAGAATCGAGAATGGCTGCAGCTGGCCTGGACCCAGCGTCGTCAGCACGAACACGGAACACAGAATCGCACTGGTTTTCCAGCTCAGGCGCAGTTGATGAAACTCCTGCCTGAATCCTCCCGGGTTGTACAAGGCGGCCTGCCAGTACCGTGCGAGCATCAAGACTGACACCGCCAGCAGCATCAGCATCATGCCGTAGAACATCTGCAGCAATTGCTGCATCTGATCTTCAGGCAGTACGCTCACCTGATCCTGCAATTCGGGGTTTGCCATGACGAGCGCGATCTGCTGCTGCATCAATTCCACAAAACCAGGTTGCACGACAAGCGCCAGTTGCGCGCCGATGCCGACGCCGATGGCTGTCAGCAAAGCGAACTCCCACGAACCGAAGCTCCGCAGCACACCTGCCAGCAACGTACTGCCCAGCAAAGTCAGCAGCGGAATCATGTCACCCGCTACCGCCCAGCCTGCTGCGGGCAAAACAGCCCACGCCAATACAATCAACGCTTCGGACTTCCCGTGTCGAAGACACACGAGCGCCACGATCGGGGCGCTCAGGAAGTTGAGCAAGGGCAGAATTCCAAGAAGCGTCGCCGCCAGTATTGCCTGGCGACGGCCTGACATCGCGAACCCGGCCAGAGCTTTCATACTCTTCTCCGTCTTGCTCCAGTACAGCGGTCAGAGGCCGGCTCGCGGCCTTCGACCATAAGTGGAATCAGGCGGTGTGGCTGTCAGTGTATGGAATCAGAGCCAGATGACGCGCACGCTTCACCGCTGTCGCCAGTTGACGCTGATAGCGCGCCTTGGTGCCAGTGATGCGGCTCGGAACAATCTTGCCTGTTTCAGACACATACGCCTTCAGCGTTTCGATGTCCTTGTAATCGATCTCGATGGTGCCTTCTGCAGTAAATTTGCAGAACTTGCGACGGCGGAAAAAACGGGCCATGGTCATATCCTTTCAATAAATTCGGTTGAGGGTCAGATCAGGTCTGAGGCGTTGCCAATCAATCCTTGGAATCTTCCGCATCCAGATCATCGGCGTCTTCAAAACCGTCGAATTCCTCTGCTGCATCTTCTTCACCTTCCGCAGTGCCGGCTTCACGCGCTGCCGCGTCTTCTTCCAGCTTGCGCTTCTGCTCCGCACGGGCACGACGTTCACGGCTCTCGCGCTCGCCTTTCAGAATCAGGGATTCCTCAGTGACGGGACCGCTCATCTTCATGACGAGGTTGCGCAGGATGGCATCGTTGTATCGGAACAGAGTGGTGATTTCTTCCAGAATGGCGCTGCCACATTCGATATTCATCAGAATGTAGTGAGCCTTGTGAATCTTGTTGATCGGGTAAGCGAGCTGACGACGGCCCCAGTCTTCAAGACGGTGGATGGTTCCGCCACTGTCCTTGATCATCTGGGTGTAGCGCTCGACCATGACCGGTACCTGGTCGGATTGATCAGGATGTACCAGAAATACAACTTCGTAATGTCTCATAGAGACTCCTTTCGGATTGAGTCTTCCGACAAACAGCAGGTTGAGAGCCTGAAGCGCGGTAAGACAAGGAGTGAAGGGGGAGTTCCCCCGAAAATAAAGAGCGGGCATTCTAGAGAACGGCTGGTGAACATGCAATCAGTATTTAGGCGCCTGGCCCCAGCCCCGCCCGTTGTCGCACGGCTTCGAACAGGCATAGTCCGGTTGCCACCGAAACATTGAGACTGCTCAGTGCGCCGGCCATGGGAATGGACATCAGGTAATCGCAGTGTTCACGAGTCAGGCGCCGCAGGCCCTTGCCTTCCGAGCCCATGACGATGGCGATCGGCACGCGCAGGTCGGTTTCGTACAGGGTGCTCTGCGCCTCGCCTGCTGCACCGGCAATCCAGATGCCACGCTCCTGCAGTGACTCGAGCGTGCGGCTTAGATTGGTGACGGCCACGAAGGGAATGGTCTCGGCAGCGCCACAGGCGACCTTGCGGGCCGTCATGTTGAGCTGGGCGGAGCGGTCTTTCGGGACGATGACGGCGTGAACACCCGCCGCATCAGCGGTGCGCAGACAGGCTCCGAGGTTGTGGGGGTCGGTCACTTCATCCAGCACCAACAGCAGCGCAGGGGTGCTCAGGGAATCCAGCAGGGCATCCAGACCGCGCTCATCGAGCACACTGCCGCCCAACCGGCACAAAGCCATGACACCCTGGTGGACTGCTCCCGGATGCAGATTCTTGAGGCGCCGCTCAAATTCCCGGCGCTCCAGCGCCTGCATGGAGACTCCCGCAGTCGCGGCGAGGGCCTTCAGTTCATTGAACCGCCTGTCTTCGCGGTCGGCCTGCAACACCAACTCAAGCACATCCTCGGGATGCTGTTTCAACAGCTCTGTAACGGCATGCAAACCGTACATCCATTCCTTGGCGCTCACTGCCTTACCCTGCCTTGCGCTTGCGGCGACCCGCGACTTTGACTTCCAGAGGTGCCGATTTGTCTTTGACAGGCGCCTTTACAAGGCCTGCAGCAAGCTTTTCTCGCAGACTCATTTCTGAGGAACCTGCTTTCACGCCCTTGCTGCGAGGCTTGCTCTTGCCTTTGCGACCTTCAGATGCAGACGCCTTGGCTGCCCGCTTTCGGGGGACAGGTGCACCGTCCACAGGCAACCCGGGGTTGCCACCCGCAGGGAGCCCGTCTGCCATTCCCAGATCAATCTTGCGATCGTCCAGATCGACACGCACCACCTTCACACGGACAACTCCTCCGAGATGATACGTCACGCCGCTGCGCTCGCCGCGCAGCAGGTGCCGGACCGGGTCGAACTGATAATAATCGTTCTTCAGCGCCGTGATGTGGACAAGCCCTTCCACATAGATGTCGCTCAGTTCCACGAACAGGCCGAACGCGGTCACGCTGCTGATCGTGCCGTTGAACTCTTCGCCGACGCGGTCCTGGATGTACTCACACTTGAGCCAGTCCACTACGTCATAACTTGCGGCATCAGCGCGGCGCTCAGTCATGGAGCAGGTTTCACCAAAGCTCTGCATGTGCTTGAGCTCGTAAGGATAGATCTGCTTGCGCGCCAGCGAACCCGCGCCCGGCACCTTGCGCACGTGCAAAGTCTGCTGGGGGTGACGGATCAGGAAGCGCAGCGCGCGGTGCACCAGCAAGTCGGGATAGCGACGGATCGGCGATGTGAAATGGGTGTAGGCCGTGAAGCCGAGACCGAAGTGCCCGATGTTTTCGGGCTGGTAAACCGCCTGCAGCAGGGAACGGATCAGCACCGTCTGGATCAGGTGCGCATCCGGCCGGTCGGCGATCTTGAGCAACACGCGCTGGTAGTCTTTCGGCTCAGGCCTGGCGGAGCGGGTCAGTTGTATGCCCATCTCCTTCAGGAAGGCTTTGAGGTTATCCAGCTTGTCCATGTTCGGGCCGTCGTGTACCCGATACAGAACTGGCAGCGACGATTTGGACAGGAACTGCGCAGTGCAGACGTTGGCCACCAGCATGCACTCTTCAATCAAGCGATGGGCTTCATTGCGCACCACTGGCACGATGGAGCTGATCTTGCGTGTTTCGCCAAATACGATCCGTGTTTCAGTACTTATGAAGTCCAGTGCCCCTGCCTGCTGTCGCAGTTTTGCAAGGCGCTTGTAAACCGTGTAAAGCGTTTCCAGGGCTGGCACCAGCGCAGCGTATTTCGCTCGCAGCCGCTCTTTGGAGCGCACCCGCATGTCAGTTTCCGGCTCTTCGAGAATATCGGCCACTTCGTTGTAGGTCATGCGCGCATGGGAGTGGATGACGCCTTCATAGAAGTCGTAATCCAGCACCTGTCCGAGCTTGTTCATGTTCATCTCACAAACCATGACCAGTCGATCTACCTGCGGCTTCAGCGAGCACAGTCCATTGGACAGCTCCTCCGGCAGCATGGGGATCACATGGCCCGGAAAGTACACCGAGTTGCCACGGTTGATGGCCTCTTCATCCAGCGCCGAGTGCACGGCAACATAATGGGACACATCGGCAATCGCCACATACAGCCGGCAACCGCCATCGCTCTCAGGCGAGCAATAAACGGCATCGTCGAAATCTTTGGCATCTTCGCCATCAATGGTGACAAACGGCAGTGCACGCAGGTCAACGCGATGGGCCGAATCGGACTCCGGCACTGTCTCGGGAATCGCCTTCAGTTCTTCCAGCACGGCCCTGGGCCAGACGTGGGGAATTTCATGACTGCGCACGGCCACATCTATTTCCATGCCTGGCTTCATGTGATCGCCGAGTATCTCTACCACGGAGCCCACGGCCTTGCGGCGCTGAGTCGGATAGGCGGTGATTTCCGCCACTACGAACTGGCCGTCCTGGGCTCCCCTGTTCTCTTTCTCGGGAATCATGATCTCATGGCTGTTGCGGCGATTGTCCGGAACGACAACCCCGAAGCCCGCTTCGTAGTAGTAACGCCCAACGATCTGCCGTGAGCGGCGCTCAAGCACCTCCACGATCATGCCTTCCTTGCGGCCACGCCGGTCCACGCCGGACACTCGCGCCAGCACGATGTCGCCATCAAATACTTTCTGCATCTCGGTCGCAGGCAGCACCAGGTCGCCGGAACCATCCACGGGAATGAAAAAGCCGTAGCCGTCCTTGTTGCCCTGCACCCTGCCCTTGGTCAGTTCCATGCGATTGACCAGACCATAAACGCCGCGGCGATTGCTGATAAGCTGCCCGTCCCGCGTCATGGCTATCAACCGGCGCCGCAGCGCTTCAGTCTGGTCATGGGATTCGAGACTCAGGTGCTCGCAGAGTGCCTCGTAGCTCACCGGTTCGCCGGTCTGCTCCAGGTATTCGAGGATGTATTCACGACTGGGGATTGGATTCTCGTAGTTTTCCGCTTCCCGACTTGCGAAGGGGTCATTGACGCTGTCTGTTTCGATCGGTTTCTTAGCCATATCCTGCCATGTGTTTGTAAGCTGGCGGCCAGTATACACGGGTGCCACAGCCATTACCCGGAGAAATCTCGCTTGGGAATTGACAGACGCTTTTCGCGCGGCTAAAGTGCGCGCCTGCATTAGCCCCTCCTGCCCAGGTGGTGGAATTGGTAGACACGCCAGCTTCAGGTGTTGGTGATCGAAAGGTCGTGGAGGTTCAAGTCCTCTCCTGGGCACCAATTAGCCATCCTAATCAATTTAACGCCATCCTTAAAACCCTTTATAAACAACGCGAACCTAATATCCCTTGTTCTAACCACGTCTAATCTGTAGCATCCGATAGTATCTCTTATGGGGGGACTGGAAGGGGGACTACATGCCTAAAGCTGCCAAAACGCTGTCAGACGTTCATATGCGTCGATTAACCCACGGTACATCTAAGGATGGTAAGCCAATAACGAAGCGTCACCGCGTCGGCGGTGTCTCTGGGTTGCTTCTAAATTGTAAGCCGTCCGGTGCGAAGTCTTGGATACTCCGAGTCGTTGTCGGGGCTAAACGAACTGAACACGGGCTAGGCGGCTATCCTGAGGTCTCGCTTAAACGAGCTAGAGAGTTAGCTGCGGAGAAGAGGGCGCTCATAGCTAAAGGCGTAGACCCAGTAGCACTGGCAAAGACCAAAAAAGCTAAACTCATTGCAGATCAATCTCAGCACATCACATTCGAAGAGTACTCCAAACGATTCGTTACTAAACAGGCGAAAGAGTACAAAACTACAGAGCAGGTGACCTGCCTGGGTATTTTCGGACCAGTTAAAACTTGAGAGTATGGCTCCCTCAACCGAGGTGAGACATGAAGAAGAGTCGATTTACTGAAGAACAGATTGTGAAGATGTTGCGCGAAGCCGATCGC
>Ga0255139_1000009_pt1 | contig 112712 bp, 115 predicted proteins | sample Law_Colum_RepB_8_FD_188549 | JGI IMG/M metagenome (GOLD analysis project Ga0255139, IMG submission 188549) | Freshwater microbial communities from St. Lawrence River, New York, United States - Law_Colum_RepB_8d | ecosystem: Environmental > Aquatic > Freshwater > River | place: USA: New York...
GTTTCCCTGGCCGATCGTCACCAGGCAACCCATGATGTTGCGGATCATGTGGTGCAAAAAGGCGTTGCCCTCGAACTCGAAGCGCCAATAAGCGCCATGCCGGGTGATGCGGATGTGCCTCAGCGTTTTGACAGGCGACAGCGCCTGGCAGCTGCTGGCCCGAAACGATGAAAAATCGTGCTCGCCCAGCAGGTGCTGGCTGGCTTGCTGCATCGGCGCTTCGGCCAGTGGGCGGTACACCCAGCCCACGCGACCCGCCTCCAGGCTGGGGCGCACGATCGAGTCGAGCAGCACATAAACATATCGCCTGCCTGTGGCACTGGCGCGGCAGTGAAAGCTGTCAGGCATGTATTGCGCCCATTGCACCGCGATGTCGGACGGCAAATACCGGTTGGTGCCGCGCACCCAGGAATAGGGATCGCGTTCCAGTTCGGTGTCGAAGTGCACCACTTGCATGAGACCGTGAACGCCTGCATCGGTGCGGCCAGCACACAAGGTGCTGATCCGGGGCAGATCGCAAAACTGGGCGAGGGCTTTTTCGAGCTTGTCCTGAATGGTTTGGCCGGTGCTTTGGCTTTGCCAGCCCTGGTAAGCCGTGCCCGAATAGCAGACACCCAGGGCCAGTCTCACCGGATTTGACCGAGCATCTGCAAAGCTCGGGATTTCAAATCGCCAGTCGCCGACGATGCCACAGACAAAATAAGGGCCCGGGCCAAGTCGTTGTCGCCTTTGGCCAACAGCTGAGATGCCAGGTTGAGCTTGGTATTTTCTGTCTCATCGTGAGCAGCAACGGGCATCGCTGCAGGCGGTGTGACTGGGGCAGAAGGCACGGGCGAAGGCGCTGAATTCAGATTCAGATCAATCGATGCCATTTGGGGCGGGATGCTCGGTGCAGCAGCCTGCTGGGGGGAGGGTTGGATGCCTGTTTCGGGAATGTCGTTGTAAGAAGGCGCAAAGACATCTTCTTCAGGCTTTGTTTTCTTTCGGATCCACAAAACGAGCAGCAACATCAGGCCCAGCAGCGTCGCAGCCCAAATCCAGATGTCTTTGTTCGCGTTGATTTTTTCCAATAGACTGAGCTGGCCAACGGGTGCCGAGGCATCGGGTGCAGGTGCAGGTGCAGCAAGACCTGTGGTCTGCGGGCTGTCTGTGGCAGAGGCTGACGGGCGTGGTTGCGCCAGTGCTTCCAAATCTTTCAGGCTCTTGTTCAAGGCAGCCAATTGGGCTGCGTTGTCGTCGGCCTCTCGCTTTGCCGCCAATTTGGCTTCTGCGCTGTCCATGCTCACTTGTGATTTGGACAGGGTCAGCTTGTCCTGCTGGGGTGACGGGCTGCCGGCATTTTGCACATCGGCTTCAACCTTGCCAGACATTTCACGTGTGTTGCGGGAGCCCACCACCATGGGAGACTCGGCCAGACGTCTTGCATATTCTGCAAAGTCGCGTGTCTGGGCAATCACGGTTTGACGGGCTTCGCCGCGAGAAATCTGAGACGCTTCTTCGGCACTGGGCATGCGCAACACAGCACCAGCCTTGATCAGGTTCACGTTGTCCTGGATGAATGCCTCAGGATTGGCCTTGAGCATGGCCAACAGCATCTGATCGAGAGAAATGTTCGACGCCAAATGACGCATGGCCAATCGGGATGCGGTATCACCGTGGTTGACGGTCACAGTGTCGGCATTGTGTCTTGCGGGATTGAACTTGGGTTGTGCTTGCACAGCGGGCGCAGTCTCAGGCACGCTGGGCTGCTGCACTGTTCGGCTGGTTCCTTTGGAGACCGCAGGCTTGCTGTCAACAGGTTCAAATCGATAGACCGGTACTTTCTGGGCATTGAGCTCCACGCTGACGGCATTCAGGCTAGAAACAGTCCCCGTTGGGCGTGGTGTTTCAGTTGAACTGGGCAAGACGGCCAATTGCACAGCAGGCATGGCTGAAGGCGTTGCAGCGCTGCCTTTTTCATTGACTGAGTTGAGCAGCACCGCGTAGTTCTTGACCAAGTTGCCGGTGGCCCATTGGCTTTCAATGACCAGATCCACGAAGTTATCTTGGACCGGCACACGACCGCTCAAGGCAATCACGGACGAACCGTTAGTGGCCGTTCTCACTGTGGCGGTGACGCCTTTGAGCGCTGGGTTGAACTCCATGCCCGCTTTGCGGAAGCTTTCGGGCGACGCCAGCTGGACGCGCAAGCCGAGCAGTTCTTCTGGCGAGGCTTTGGCGATTTCCAATTCTGCCCGCAAGGGTTCACCGATGGCCGATTGAAGTTGAAGTCGACCCAGCTCAAGGGCGACCGTAGGCAAACCCCAGACAGAAACCATCAAAGCACTGATTGCCTTCACTTTGAAGTTGGTCACTCTGACCTGATTGGTTTGGCCCATTTTTTCCCCTGATGATTATTTCTTTTGAATGCCCAGAATATCAGGCATCCAGAAGGATGCGTAACATACGGCGCAACGGTTCCGCCGCTCCCCACAGAAGCTGATCCCCAATGGTGAAAGCACCCACATATTCGGGTCCCATGGCTAACTTACGTATTCTTCCTACGGGAATGTTCATGGTGCCGGTGACGGCCACAGGCGTCAAGTTTTTGATGGTTGCTTCTCGTGTGTTGGGCACAACTGTAACCCATTGGTTGTCAGCAGCGATCATGGCCTCGATGTCTGCCACAGGCACGTCTTTTTTGAGCTTGAAGGTCAGGGCCTGGCTGTGGCAGCGCATGGCGCCCACGCGTACACAGAAACCGTCCACGGGAATGGCCGCAGAGTTGAAGCCTTCGCCCATGCCCAAAATCTTGTTGGTCTCGGCCATGCCTTTCCACTCTTCTTTGGACATGCCGTTGCCGAGGTCCTTGTCGATCCAGGGGATCAGCGAGCCACCCAGCGGCACGCCAAAGTTGGCGGTCTCGGCACCTGTGAGGGCGCGTTGCTTGGCCACCACCATGCGGTCGATTTCCAGAATCGCACTCTTGGGGTCATCCAGCAAGGCTTTGACTTCGGCGTTCAGGGTGCCGTATTGGGTCAGCAGCTCGCGCATGTGCTGCGCGCCGCCACCCGATGCCGCCTGGTAAGTCTGGGTGCTCATCCACTCGACCAAACCGGCCTTGTAGAGTGCGCCCACGCCCATCAGCATGCACGAGACGGTGCAGTTGCCGCCCACCCAGTTATTGCCACCTTGGGCCAGGGCGTTCTTAATGACCGGCATGTTGACCGGATCCAGAATGATCACCGCGTCTTTTTCCATGCGCAGGGTCGAGGCAGCGTCGATCCAGTGGCCATTCCAGCCCGCAGCGCGCAGCTTGGGGAAGACTTCGGAGGTGTAGTCGCCGCCTTGAGCGGTGATGATGATCTCGCAGCGCTTGAGCTGCTCGATGTTGAAAGCGTCTTGCAGCGTGGTTTCGTTCTTGGCCATCGAGGGGGCTTTGCCGCCCGCGTTCGATGTGGAGAAGAACAATGGCTCGATCAGGTCAAAGTCTTTTTCCTGAATCATGCGGTCCATCAGAACCGAGCCGACCATGCCGCGCCAGCCGACCAAACCTACTAACTTGCTCATTTCAACGCCCTTTCAGTTTTTAAAACAGTGTCAGACCAGACTGTTTGCCCGGCTCGTCTGGCCGGGAGGGCGCACGACGAACCAGGCCGGATCAGCCCTTAATGGTCGTGGTTTTTGTGGTGGTTGCACGCGCGCCAGTCGCTGCCGTGGTGGCAGAAACAAAGTTCAGGGAGAACAGGCGGGCGTGGAACATGGCCGAAATTGTAATGGATGCTGCCTGAGCCCTTCCTGACAGGGGCACAGACCGCATGCCGTTGATGGCTCAGCCCAGCGCCTTGACCACCGCGTCACCCATTTCTCGGGTGCCGACCTTGGTCGTGCCTTCGCTCCAGATGTCGCCGGTGCGCAGGCCTTGGGCCAACACTTTTTGCACGGCCGCTTCGATGCGCTCGGCAGCTTCACCCTGGTTCAGGCTGAAGCGCAGCATCATGGCCGCACTCAGGATGGTCGCCAGCGGGTTGGCCACGCCTTTGCCCGCGATGTCTGGGGCGCTGCCGTGGCTCGGCTCGTAAAGGCCCTGGTTTTTGGTGTTCAGGCTGGCCGAGGGCAGCATGCCAATCGACCCGGTGAGCATGGAGGCTTCGTCGGACAGGATGTCGCCGAACATGTTGCCGGTGACCACCACGTCAAAGCGCTTGGGCTCTTTGACCAGTTGCATGGCGGCGTTGTCCACGTACATGTGGTCCAGCGCGATGTCGGGGTACTCTTTGCCGACTTCGGTGACCACGTCTTTCCAGAACTGGAAGGTTTCCAGCACGTTGGCTTTGTCCACGCTGGTCACTCGGCCTTCTTTGCCTGTAGCCTTGCGTTTGCGTGCGGCCTGGAAGGCCACATGGGCGATGCGCTCGATCTCGGGCTTGGAATAGCGCATGGTGTCGAAGGCTTCTTCGGCGCCAGGGAAGTGACCGTCGGTCGCGATGCGGCGACCGCGCGGCTGGCCGAAGTAGATGTCGCCCGTGAGTTCACGGATGATCAGGATGTCCAGGCCGGAGATCAGCTCAGGCTTGAGGCTGGACGCACCCACCAGCTGCTCGTAGCAAATGGCAGGGCGGAAGTTGGCGAACAGGCCCATGTTTTTGCGCAGGCCCAAAATGGCTTGCTCGGGGCGCAGGGGGCGGTCGAGCTTGTCGTATTTCCAGTCGCCCACCGCGCCAAACAGCACGGCGTCAGACTGCATGGCCAGCTTGAGCGTGGCTTCAGGCAGGGGGTGGCCAAACGCGTCGTAAGCCGCGCCGCCGACCAGGGCGGTTTCCATCTCGAACTTCAGGTCGAGCGTGTTCAGGACTTTGACGGCTTCGGCGACGATTTCGGTGCCGATGCCATCACCGGGGAGGACTGCGATTTTCATGGGATTTCCAGTGTTGCTTTATGCGTTGACGGCGGTGTGTGCCAGCCAAGGCTTGGTGGCCAGTCGCTCGGCTTCGAAGGCCTTGATCTTGTCGGCGTGGCGCAAGGTCAGGCCGATGTCGTCCAATCCGTTGAGCAGGCAATATTTGCGGAAGGCTTGCACCTCGAATGGGATTTCTTGGCCTTGGGGACGCACGACGACCTGGCGTTCCAGATCCACCGTGAGTTCGTAGCCGGGAAAGGCCGCCACTTCGTCGAACAACTGGGCCACCACGGCTTCGGGCAGCACGATGGGCAGCAGGCCGTTTTTGAAGCAGTTGTTGAAGAAGATGTCGGCAAAGCTGGGCGCGATCACGCAGCGAAAGCCGTATTGGTCAATCGCCCAAGGCGCGTGTTCACGGGAAGACCCGCAACCGAAGTTCTTGCGGGCCAGCAAGACGCTGGCGCCTTGGTAGCGCGGCTGGTTCAGCACAAAGTCCGGGTTGGGCTTGCGGCTGGCCGGGTCTTTACCGGGGTAGCCCACGTCCAGGTAGCGCCATTCGTCGAACAGGTTGGGGCCAAAGCCGGTTTTGCGGATCGACTTGAGGAATTGCTTGGGGATGATGGCGTCCGTGTCCACGTTGGCGCGGTCCATCGGGGCCACCAGGCCTTTGAGGAGAGTGAATTTTTGCATGGTGCTGGGTCTCGTCGCTTACTTGGCCGATTTTTCGATGGCCGAACCGGCTTTTCCGATGTCCTGACCAATGCCGCGAACGGTATTGCAACCCGTCAGGGCCAGCAGACCCAGGGCAATGAAAAGAGAGGCGATGGTTTTCATGAGAAGTCTCCAGTGCTTCAAGCGAATTTGCGGACGTCAACAAAGTGGCCATGCACGGCAGCGGCGGCGGCCATGGCGGGGCTCACCAAGTGGGTGCGGCCACCCGCACCCTGACGGCCTTCGAAGTTGCGGTTGGAAGTCGATGCGCAGCGCTCGCCGGGCTCCAGGCGGTCGGCGTTCATGGCCAGGCACATGGAGCAACCGGGTTCACGCCACTCAAAGCCTGCTGCCTTGAAGATCTCGTGCAGACCTTCGCGCTCGGCTTGTTCTTTGACCAAGCCAGAGCCGGGCACGACCATGGCCAGTTTGACGTTCTTGGCCACTTTTTGGCCGAGCTTCTTGACCACGGCGGCGGCTTCGCGCATGTCTTCGATGCGGCTGTTGGTGCACGAGCCGATGAAGACCTTGTCGATGGTGATGTCGGACATGGCTTTGCCGGGCTGCAGGCCCATGTAGGTCAGGGCGCGCTCGATGGCGTCGCGCTTGACGTCGTCTTTTTCCTTGTCGGGGTCGGGCGTCTGGCCGTCGATGCCCAGCACCATTTCGGGCGAGGTGCCCCAGGTGACTTGCGGCACGATGGCGCTGGCATCCAGTTCGACCACCGCGTCAAAGTGCGCACCGGGGTCAGATTGCAGGGTCTTCCAGTAGGCCACGGCGTGGTCCCACTCCACGCCCGTGGGCGAGAGCAAACGGCCTTTGACGTACTCGATGGTTTTGTCGTCCACTGCCACCAGGCCCGCGCGCGCGCCGCCTTCGATGGCCATGTTGCAGACCGTCATGCGGCCTTCCATGGAGAGGCTGCGGATCGCAGAGCCTGCGAATTCGATGGTGTAGCCGGTGCCGCCAGCCGTGCCAATCTTGCCGATGATGGCCAGCACGATGTCTTTGCCGGTGAGGCCTTTGGCCAGCGTGCCCTCGACCTTGACCAACATGTTTTTGGCTTTTTTGGCCAGCAGGGTTTGCGTGGCCATGACGTGTTCGACCTCGGAGGTGCCGATGCCGTGGGCCAGTGCGCCAAACGCGCCGTGGGTGGAGGTGTGCGAGTCGCCGCAGACCACGGTCATGCCGGGCAGGGTGGCGCCGTTTTCAGGGCCAATGACGTGGACGATGCCCTGGCGCTTGGACAGGAAGGGGAAGAAAGCAGCGGAGCCGTATTCCTTCATGTTCGCGTCGAGTGTGGTGATTTGCTCTTTGCTGATCGGGTCGGTGATGCCGTCGTAGCCCAGTTCCCAGCCGGTGGTGGGGGTGTTGTGGTCGGCAGTCGCCACAATGGAGCTGACGCGCCAGACTTTGCGACCGGCTTGGCGCAGGCCCTCAAAGGCTTGGGGGCTGGTGACTTCGTGCACCAGGTGGCGGTCGATGTAGAGGACGGAGGTGCCGTCTTCTTCGGTGTGGACGACATGTTCGTCCCAGATCTTGTCATAGAGCGTGCGTGCCATGGAGCTTCCTTGCTGTGCAGCTTGCCATTTTATGCGGGAAGAGGGCTGTATCTCGACCTGACGTTGAGGGACGGAGGTCTCTGTGGGGACTTGCTTGAACGAGATGTTGCCGTCGCAGGGACTTGCGCGCCTGTGGCCCGGGGCTGCCAGACCTCATCAGTCGCTTCGCGCCAGCAAATCGGCCTGACAGCCCCGGGCCACAGCCACTCAAGTTATGGTGGTTTGGCGCATTGGCGGGGTCAATTCGGCTTGCCCATGTGGTGCTTTGCGTTGACCATGAAAAAAGCCCGCACTTTGGCGGGCTTTCGGGCTCGGGTGTTAACCGATCAACGCTGCACGTCGCGGCGTGGTGAGCCTGTGAACAGTTGACGTGGACGGCCGATTTTGTACTCGGGGTCGCTGATCATTTCGTTCAACTGGGCGATCCAGCCGACGGTGCGGGCCAGGGCAAATACGCCGGTGAACAGGTTCACAGGGATGCCGATGGCACGTTGCACGATGCCGGAGTAGAAGTCCACGTTGGGGTAGAGCTTGCGGCTGACGAAGTATTCGTCTTCCAGGGCGATCTTTTCCAGTTCTTTGGCCAGCTTGAACAGCGGGTCGTTTTCCAGGCCCAGCTCCTTGAGCACTTCGTCGCAGGTCTCTTGCATCAGCTTGGCGCGTGGATCGTAGTTTTTGTACACGCGGTGACCGAAGCCCATCAGCTTGACGCCGGAGTTCTTGTCTTTCACCTGGTTCATGAATTCGCCGACCTTGGAGACGCCACCCATTTTCTGGATGTCTTCCAGCATGTTCAGGCAAGCCTCGTTGGCACCGCCGTGGGCAGGGCCCCACAAGCAAGCCACACCGGCTGCGATGGCTGCGAACGGGTTGGTACCGGACGAGCCGCACAAACGCACGGTGGAGGTCGAGGCGTTTTGCTCGTGGTCAGCGTGCAGTGTGAAGATGCGGTCCATGGCGCGCTCGAGCACGGGGTTGACCTTGTAGTCTTCGCAAGGGGTGCCAAACATCATGCGCAGGAAGTTGCCAGCGTAGGACAGGTCGTTGCGGGGGTACATGTAAGGCTGACCCACGCCGTATTTGTAAGCCATGGACACCAGGGTGGGCATCTTGGCGATCAAACGAATCGCGGCAATGTGGCGGTGTTCCGGGTTGTTGATGTCTGTGCTGTCGTGGTAGAAGGCCGACAAAGCGCCGATCAGGCCCGTCAACACGGCCATGGGGTGAGCGTCACGACGGAAGCCGCGCAGAAAAAACTGCATCTGCTCGTTGACCATGGTGTGCTGGTTCACCAGCTTGTGGAAGTCCTTGCTTTGCTGGCCCACGGGCAATTCACCGTTCAGCAACAGGTAGCAGGTGTCGAGGTAGTCGGCCTTGTTGGCCAGTTGCTCGATGGGGTAGCCGCGGTACAGCAATTCGCCTTTGTCGCCATCGATGTAGGTGATGGCCGACTGACAGGACGCCGTGGACAGGAAGCCAGGGTCGTAAGTGAACATGCCGCTTTGGCCGTACAGCTTGCGGATGTCGATCACGTCAGGACCGATGTTGCCCGAGTACACGGGCATCTCGATGCTGGGGCTGCCATTGGAGAACGACAGGGTGGCTTTGTTATCAGCGAGTTTCATGGTGGGTTTCCTCAAAAATTCCAGGTGTGATCCAGTTGGGGTCACGCTCTCAACATGTCCAGGACTTCACGCACCTCGTCGGTGCTGATCTCGGGCTGCAGCTCCTTGCGGCGCAACAGCAAGTCCATGAGATCGTTGTCAGACAGATCCATGAGCACATACATGCCCCGGGCCTGTCCTACGGTCAAGCGAGAATCATGCCGATTGAAGAAGCGCTCGATGAACAAATCGTTTTCGAGCAAACCGCGTCGGCTGCGCCAGCGCAGCTTGCTCAGCGACCGCTCGCTCAAAGGGGCGAGGCGGTCAGCGCCGACCAGTGACGCGTCTTCCAGGATCGGGGTGACAGTCATCAGACAGCGCGGCGAACCATCATCTCTTTGATCTTGCCAATGGCCTTGGTGGGGTTCAGACCCTTGGGGCAGACATCGACGCAGTTCATGATGGTGTGGCAACGGAACAAACGGTAAGGATCTTCCAGATTGTCCAGGCGCTCGGCCGTGGCTTCGTCGCGGCTGTCGGCGATGAAGCGGTAGGCTTGCAGCAAACCGGCGGGGCCCACGAACTTGTCGGGGTTCCACCAGAAGCTGGGACAGCTGGTGGAGCAGCTGGCGCACAAGATGCATTCGTACAGACCGTTCAGCTCGTCACGCTCTTCAGGGCTTTGCAGGCGCTCGGTCTCAGGCGGGATGGTGCTGTTGATCAGGTAGGGCTTGATCGAGTGGTATTGCTTGAAGAACTGGGTCATGTCCACGATCACGTCGCGGATCACGGGCAGGCCTGGCAGGGGTTTCAACACGATGGTGCCGGGCAAAGTGTTCATGTTGGTGAGACATGCCAGACCGTTTTTGCCGTTGATGTTCATCGCGTCCGACCCGCACACGCCTTCGCGGCAAGAGCGGCGGAAAGAGATGCTGGGGTCTACGGCCTTGAGCTTCATCAGGGCGTCCAGCAACATGCGTTCGTTGCCGTCCAGTTCGACCTGGATGGTTTGCATGTAGGGCTTGGCGTCCTTGTCAGGGTCGTAGCGGTAGATCTGGAAAGTGCGTAGGGTCATGAAAGAACTCCTGGTGTATTCGAGGGGGACCGCCACTGGGGGTGAGCGGCCCAGACAATCTTTAGAACGTGCGGACCTTGGGTGGCACAGAGTCCACAGTCAGGGGCTTGAGCTTGACTGGCTTGTAGGTCAGGCTGTTGGAATCGCTGTGCCACAGGGTGTGTTTCATCCAGTTGGCATCGTCGCGACCCAATGGGGCCACGGCATCGTCGACTGGGCGCTCGTAGTCGCTCACGGTGTGGGCACCACGGCACTCGCGGCGGGCAGCGGCAGACACCATGGTGGCTTGCGCGGCTTCGATCAGGTTGTCCACTTCCAGCGCTTCGATGCGGGCGGTGTTGAACACTTTGGAGGTGTCCTTCAGGCCGATGGCATTGACGCGCTCGCGGATGGCTGCGATTTTCTGCACGCCTTCGTCCATGCTGGCTTGGGTGCGGAACACGCCAGCGTGTTGCTGCATCGCGGCGCGCATGTCGTTGGCCACGTCCTGGGCGTATTCGCCGCCACGGCCTTCGAGCTTGTTGAGGCGGCCCAAGGTGAAGTCAGCGGCATCGGCCGGCAGCGGTTTGTGGGCTTTGGTTCTGCTGGCAAAGTCAACGATGTGGTTACCAGCGGCGCGGCCAAACACCAACAGGTCGAGCAGCGAGTTGGTGCCCAGGCGGTTGGCGCCGTGCACCGACACGCAAGAGCATTCGCCCACTGCATACAAACCGTTGACCACAGCGTTGTGGTCAGTGGGGTTCTGAACGACAACCTGGCCGTTGATGTTGGTGGGGATGCCGCCCATCTGGTAGTGGATGGTGGGCACAACGGGAATCGGCTCTTTGGTGATGTCGACGTTGGCGAAGTTGACGCCGATCTCGTACACCGAGGGCAGGCGCTTGTGGATGGTCTCGGCACCCAGGTGGTCGAGCTTGAGCATCACGTAATCTTTGTTGGGTCCGCAGCCACGGCCTTCCTTGATTTCCTGGTCCATGCAGCGGGACACAAAATCACGCGGTGCCAAGTCTTTCAGTGTGGGCGCATAGCGCTCCATGAAGCGTTCGCCATTGCTGTTGAGCAAAATCGCGCCTTCGCCACGGCAGCCTTCGGTCAACAACACGCCAGCACCGGCCACGCCGGTGGGGTGGAATTGCCAGAATTCCATGTCTTCGAGGGGGATGCCTGCGCGAGCAGCCATGCCCAGACCGTCGCCAGTGTTGATGAAAGCGTTGGTGGAAGCAGCGTAAATGCGGCCAGCACCACCGGTGGCCATCAGCACTGTTTTGGCGTGCAGGATGTGCAGGTCGCCGGTTTCCATTTCCAGTGCCGTGACGCCCACCACGTCGCCTTCGGCGTCGCGGATCAGGTCCAGTGCCATCCACTCCACAAAGAAGCTGGTTTTGGCTGCCACGTTTTGCTGGTACAGGGTGTGCAGCATGGCGTGACCGGTGCGGTCAGCGGCAGCGCAAGCGCGTTGCACGGGTTTTTCGCCGTAGTTGGCGGTGTGCCCGCCAAATGGGCGCTGATAAATCGTACCGTCGGGGTTGCGGTCGAAAGGCATGCCCATGTGCTCCAGGTCGTACACGACCTTGGGTGCTTCGCGGCACATGAATTCGATCGCATCCTGGTCGCCGAGCCAGTCGGAGCCCTTGATGGTGTCGTAGAAGTGGTAGTGCCAGTTGTCGTCGGACATGTTGCCCAGGCTGGCACCGATGCCGCCTTGGGCTGCTACGGTGTGTGAACGGGTGGGGAACACTTTGGACAGGACGGCCACGTTCAGGCCAGCGCGGGCCAGCTGCAGCGAGGCACGCATGCCCGAACCACCGGCGCCGACGATCACGACGTCAAACTTGCGGGTGGTGATGTTGTCTTTGGTATAGCTCATGGTTTATCTTGGTTGGTGTGGTTTCAGCGCAATGACAGGCGAGGGCTGACGCCTCAAAGGCGCCACAGGGCCTGAACAGCCCAGCCGGCACAGCCGACCAGCCAGACGAGGGTGAAGACGTGCAAAACCAGGCGCACGGCCAGGGGCTTGACGTAGTCCATCCAGATGTCACGCATGCCCACCCACACGTGGTACAGCAGGGAAAGGATCACAGAGAAGGTCAGGACCTTCATCCACTGGGATGCAAAAATGCCAGCCCATTCTTCGTAACCGATGGGGCCGGCGGTGAAGATCACCTGGGCCAGCAAGATCACGGTAAACAGGGCCATCAGGGTGCCGGTCACGCGTTGTGCGAGCCAGTCACGGAAGCCATAGCCAGCACCGGTCACGATGCGTTTGGAGCCGTAGTTCACGGACATAGGTCAGTTTCCTTTGTTGTTATGGGGCAGATCAGTACAAACCAAACATCTTGGCACCGAGCACGGCAGTCAGGCCGATGCTGAGCACCAGGGTGACGATGGCAGAAGATTTGCCAAACTCTTTGGTGACGGCGTGGCAGATGTCCATGTAAAGGTGGCGCAGACCAGCGATGAAGTGGTGCAAGTAAGCCCAGATCAGTGCCAGGGCCACCAATTTCATGAACCAGCCGGGTACAAAACCGAGGCCCAGGTTGAATGCGGCAGAAAGCTTGGCAAAGGAAATTTCGGAGGTGATTGAACTGTCAAACATCCAGATGATGAGTGGCATCAGCAAGAACATCAAGAAACCGCTGATGCGGTGCAGGATGGAGACGATGCCTGCCGCCGGAAGGCGATACGAGGGCAAGTCTTTCAAGGCGTTGATGTTGCGGAATTCAGGCCGCTTTCGGGCGAGTTCAGTCATGTGGGTACTTTCTGGGTGTAACGCGTTCGTAATTTGGGTGACAAACCGATGGATTCTATTGCAACGCAGCAAACTGACATGAGCATTTCAGCGACAGTGATCAGAACGATGCACCACAGAGAACTTTCATCAGCTCAAGGCATTGTGGTAATGGTGTGTGTCCGTGCGGTAGAAGCCGCGCCGCAGCTCCATGGGGGTGTCGTTGTAGGTGTAGGCCACCCGCTCGACACTGAGCAATGGGGTGTTGGCGGGCAAATCGAGCAATTCCCTCTGAGCCTTGTCGGGTAACACGGCTCTGATTTTTTCTTCGGCGCGCACCATGCGCACGCCAAATTCGGTTTCAAACAAGGCGTACATGGGGCCGTGGTAAGCGGCCAGGCGCTCGGCGGTCAGGCCCTTAAAAGGGGCTCCGGGCAGCCAAAGGTCTTCCAAAATGGTGGGAACACCCGCAAACGACAGCACACGGCGCACTTGAAGCACAGCATCTCCGGAACGCAAAGCCAGTGCCCGAGCAATGTCTGCAGAGGCGCGCAAGCGCTTGCAGTCGATGATTTCCCGTTGGGCGGGGCCTTCGGTGTTCAGGTCGCCCTGGTCGGGAACCAGTTTCAAAAAACGGTATTGCACCTGGTGTTCGGCATGCGTGGCCACAAATGTGCCTTTGCCTTGTTTGCGCACCAGCAGGTGCCCGCTGGCCAATTCGTCAATGGCTTTGCGGACCGTGCCTTGGCTGACCCGGTAGCGCGCAGCCAGCTCCATTTCGCTGGGGATGGATTCCCCGGGTTTCCACTCGCTCGATTGCAGACTTTGCAAAATCAAGCCTTTGATCTGCTGGTAAAGCGGACTGAACGCGGGTGTATTCGCCGCGAATTCGGGGGCGGTTGCTGTGGCGTCGGTCGGAGGCGATGGGTGGTTCATGGCAGCAATGGCAGGCGTGCAGGTCAGTTGCACGTCAGGTGCGTCATCATATCTTATATAAGACATAAGACAAATTGACGAATCAGGGTTTTCGCGGGTACACTTGAAAGTTGTTTGCTTGCGCTTTGTGCCATTTGGGCCGGTGCGCGGGTCCGGTCTACCGGACGGTCCTGCTGACATGCATGTTGGCGATGGGCTGCGACCCTTTTTTCAACACTTCTGGAGTTTCCACCATGAGCAAAAAGCCCGTCCGCGTTGCCGTCACCGGCGCAGCAGGTCAAATCGGTTACGCATTGTTGTTCCGCATCGCTTCAGGCGAAATGCTGGGCAAGGACCAGCCCGTTATCCTGCAATTGCTGGAGGTGCCCGTTGAAGGCCCACAAAAAGCGCTCAAGGGCGTGATGATGGAACTCGAAGACTGCGCATTCCCATTGCTGGTCGGCATGGAAGCACATGGCGACCCGATGACCGCATTCAAGGATGTTGACTACGCTTTGTTGGTCGGATCGCGCCCACGCGGCCCCGGCATGGAGCGCGCCGAGCTGCTCGCCATCAACGGAGCCATCTTCACAGCACAAGGCAAAGCCCTTAACGCTGTCGCTTCGCGCGACGTCAAAGTGCTGGTGGTGGGCAACCCCGCCAACACCAACGCCTACATCGCCATGAAGGCCGCGCCCGATCTCAAGCCCGGCAACTTCACGGCCATGCTGCGTCTGGACCACAACCGCGCGCTGTCGCAAATCGCTGCCAAGACCGGCAAAGCCGTGGCCGACATCGAAAAACTGTGCGTCTGGGGCAACCACTCGCCCACCATGTACGCGGACTACCGCTTCGCCACCATCAAGGGCGAGTCGGTCAAAGCCATGATCAACGACCAGGAGTGGAACGCCAACGTGTTCTTGCCCACGGTGGGCAAGCGCGGCGCGGCCATCATCGAAGCCCGTGGCCTGTCTTCGGCTGCATCGGCTGCCAACGCCGCCATCGACCACATGCGCGATTGGGCCCTGGGCACCAACGGCAAGTGGGTCACCATGGGCATCCCGTCGCAAGGCTGGTATGGCATTCCCAAAGACGTCATGTTCGGTTTCCCGGTCACCTGCGAAAACGGCGAGTACAAAGTCGTTGAAGGTCTGGAAATCGACGCGTTCAGCCAAGGCTGTATCGACAAGACTCTGAAAGAGTTGACCGATGAGCAAGCTGGCGTTGCCCATTTGATCTGATCTTCACAAGAGAACCAGAGTGAGCCATCCTCGCGACGTTCTGTTGGGTGCGCAAGCCGGTAGCGTGTCGCTGCCGGTTTGTGACCATTACAGTGGTGTCGAAGCGAGGATGCGCAAAAGCCTGCAACTGCAGGCCGAGATGGCGCAAGAGTTCGGCACTTGCGTCTTTGATGTCACCCTGGACTGCGAAGATGGCGCTCCTGTGGGTGGCGAAGCCGAACACGCTGCGCTGGTCACTGAAATGGCATTGGCCACGACCGCCTCCAGTCCGAATGCCCGCATTGCCGTTCGTGTCCACCCCGTGGACCACCCCAGTTTTGACGCCGACATGGCCCACATCGCGGGCCGCGCCGGACACATCCTCACCCACATCATGGTGCCCAAGGTCGAGACTGTGGCCGATGTGGACCGTGCCCAGGCCGCCCTGATCGCCGCCGGGGCCACCGATTTGCCGCTGCATGTGCTGATCGAGTCGCCCGCCGCCGTGCACCGCGCCTTTGACATCGCAGCCCACCCGCGTGTGCAGTCCATCAGCTTTGGCCTGATGGACTTTGTGTCGGCCCATGGGGGCGCGATCCCCGCTGACGGCATGGGCATTGAAGGGCAATTCGCGCACCCGCTGGTGCTGCGCGCCAAACTCGAAATCGCCAGCGCCTGCCACGCCCACGGCAAAGTGCCTTCGCACTGCGTGGTCACTGAATTCAAGAACCCTGATGCGATCCGGCAAGCGGCCCAAAAAGCGGCCCGCGAGCTGGGCTATACCCGCATGTGGAGCATCCACCCCGACCAGATCCGCCCCATCCTGGAGGCCATGGCCCCCAGCGAAGCGCAAATTGATCAGGCCAGCGAGATCATCCTCGCTGCCCAAGCGGCCCAATGGGCACCGATCAGCCATGCCGGCCAATTGCACGACCGGGCCAGTTACCGGTTTTTCTGGCAGTTGCTCGAGCGCGCCCATCAAACCGGGCGGCATTTGCCCCCGGAAATCCAGTTGTATTTTTCTGCGCCTTTGACTTCGGTTGAATGCGGTTCATGATGGCTTTTTGTTCCATGAGGTGGCTCACCATGAAATCCAACATGCTGCTGGGGCTTGCTTGTCTGTTGTCGGCGTCGGTATGTGCGCAAACACCGGTGAGCAAACCCAAGCCATCGCCTGCCAAAACCGCTTCGACCAAAAACAAGGCCAGTGTCCCCCAGGCCAATATCGCCAAAACCAGCGCTAGAAAATCTGCTCAACCGATCCAACAGCCGCCTGCAGAACTGCGCGACCAGCCCATGGGTCCTGATGAGTTGGCGATTGCCGAGCGCGTCCACCAAGGTCGTTTGCCTTGCGAGTTGGGGGCCAGTGTCCGCCTCGAGGCCGACGCCAACCAGCCGGGATACTTTCATGTGCAGGGCAAGGGCTTTCGCTACCGCATGCACCCGGTCTCCACCAGCACGGGCGCGATCCGCCTGGAAGACAAAAAAGCGGGTGCCGTCTGGCTGCAATTGGCCAACAAATCCATGCTCATGGACCAGAACAAAGGCCGACGCATGGCCGATGAGTGCGCACACCCTGAGCAAATGGCCTTCGCTGAAGGCATGAAAACCAACCCACCCCCCATGCTGTTTGATACCCAAGGCATGGGACGTTCCAACGATTGATTTTGACTGACCGGAGAAAAAACCATGTTGAAAGCCTACCGTGACCATGCCGCTGAACGTGCAGCCCTGGGCATCCCACCGCTGCCCCTGGATGCCAAGCAAACGGCTGAACTGATCGAGTTGATCAAGACCCCACCTGCAGGCGAAGACGCCTTCCTGATGGATTTGTTGACCCACCGCGTGCCGCCAGGGGTGGACGATGCGGCCAAAGTCAAAGCCTCATTCCTGGCCGCCGTGGCCCATGGTGAAGTCAAGGTTGGCCTGATTTCCAAAGCCAAAGCCACCGAGTTGCTGGGCACCATGGTGGGTGGCTACAACGTGCACCCCCTGATCGAGTTGCTCGATGATGCCGAAGTGGCCGGTGTGGCCGCTGAAGCCCTCAAAAAGACTTTGTTGATGTTTGACTTCTTCAACGACGTTGCCGAAAAAGCCAAGGCCGGCAATGCCAAGGCCAAGGACGTCATGCAAAGCTGGGCCGATGCCGAGTGGTTCACCAGCCGTCCCGAAGTCGAGAAAAAAATCACCGTCACCGTGTTCAAGGTGCCCGGCGAAACCAACACCGACGATTTGTCCCCTGCACCCGATGCCTGGAGTCGTCCGGACATCCCGCTGCACTACCTGGCCATGCTCAAGAACACCCGCGAAGGTGCACCCTTCAAGCCCGAAGAAGACGGCAAGCGTGGCCCCATGGCTTTCATTGAAGAGCTGAAGAAAAAAGGCAACCTGGTGGCTTACGTCGGTGACGTGGTTGGTACAGGTTCTTCGCGCAAGTCGGCCACCAACAGCATCATCTGGGGCTTTGGTCAGGACATTCCTTATGTACCAAACAAACGCTTTGGCGGCATCACCCTGGGTGGCAAGATCGCCCCCATTTTCTTCAACACGCAAGAAGACTCCGGCGCCTTGCCTATTGAAGTGGATGTCACTGCGTTCAACATGGGCGACGTGATTGACGTCTTGCCCTACGATGGCAAGATCGTGCGCAACGGCGAAACCGTGACCACCTTCCAGCTCAAGAGCGATGTGTTGTTTGACGAAGTGCGCGCCGGTGGCCGTATCAACCTGATCATTGGCCGCAGTCTGACCGCCAAAGCCCGCGATTTCCTGGGCTTGCCCGCATCCACCGTGTTCCGTTTGCCGACAGCGCCGATCGCTACCAAGGCCGGTTTCACATTGGCCCAGAAGATGGTCGGCCGTGCTGTGGGTTTGCCAGAAGGCCAAGGCGTGCGCCCCGGCACTTACTGCGAACCCAAGATGACCACCGTGGGCTCGCAAGACACCACCGGCCCGATGACCCGTGACGAGCTCAAAGACCTGGCCTGCCTGGGTTTCTCGGCCGACATGGTCATGCAATCGTTTTGCCACACAGCGGCTTACCCCAAGTCGGTGGACGTCAAGACCCACCGCGAACTGCCCGCTTTCATCAGCAACCGTGGCGGTGTTTCCTTGCGTCCAGGTGACGGCGTTATCCACAGCTGGCTCAACCGCCTGCTGTTGCCCGACACCGTCGGCACCGGTGGCGATTCGCACACCCGTTTCCCTATTGGCATCAGCTTCCCCGCCGGTTCCGGTCTGGTGGCTTTCGGTGCGGCCACAGGCGTCATGCCTTTGGACATGCCCGAGTCCATCCTGGTCCGTTTCAAAGGCGAAATGCAGCCTGGCGTCACCTTGCGTGACCTGGTGCATGCCATTCCCTTGTATGCGATCAAGAAAGGTTTGTTGACTGTGGCCAAGTCCGGCAAGATCAACGAATTCTCGGGTCGCATCCTGGAAATCGAAGGCTTGCCCAACCTCAAGGTTGAGCAAGCGTTTGAATTGTCGGACGCTTCTGCCGAGCGTTCAGCCGCCGGTTGCACGATCAAGCTCAACAAAGAGCCGGTCGAGGAATACCTGAAGTCCAACGTCGTTCTGATGAAGAACATGATTGCCGACGGCTACAAGGACGCCCGCACACTGGCCCGTCGCATCGAAAAAGTCGAGCAATGGCTGGCTGCGCCCAATCTGCTTGAAGCCGACAAGGACGCCGAATACGCGCATGTCATCGAAATCGATCTGGCCGAGATCAAAGAGCCGATCGTGTGCTGCCCGAACGACCCCGATGACGCCAAGTTCCTGTCCGAAGTGGCGGGCACCAAGATCGACGAAGCCTTCATCGGCTCGTGCATGACCAACATCGGTCACTTCCGTGCAGCGGCCAAGCTGCTCGGTGGCCAGCGCGATATTCCTGTCAAGTTGTGGGTGGCACCGCCTACCAAGATGGACGAGAGCGAGCTGATCAAGGAAGGTCATTACGCAGCTTTTGGCACTGCCGGTGCGCGCACTGAGATGCCCGGCTGCTCGCTGTGCATGGGCAACCAGGCGCAGGTGCGTGAAGGTGCCACTGTGGTGTCTACTTCCACACGCAACTTCCCCAACCGTCTGGGCAAGAACACCAACGTGTACCTGGCCTCGGCCGAGCTGGCCGCCATCGCTTCCAAGATGGGCAAGCTGCCGACTGTGGCCGAGTATCACGCTGCCATGGGTGGTGTGAATGCTGATGGTGCTGCGATCTACAAGTACCTGAACTTCAACCAGATCGAAGAGTACGTGGAAACAGCCAAAGGCGTGACCGCCTGATCAAGCTTGCTTGAAACCAAGCCCCGCCAGCGAAAGCTGGCGGGGCTTTTTAACGTCCCTTGGTGAGGCTGGCAATATCCCTGCGTTGACCGTGGGCAATCCAGCAGCTGTGCTCTGCGTCTTGCGTGGTCAGCTTACTCTGACGCCTTCATTTTTCAGGAGACCTTGCCATGTTGAACCGTCGTCATTTCTTGGGAGCAGGCATGGCTGGGGCCACCGCGCTCACATTCTCTTCCGTCTGGTCGCAGAACACGCCCCAATTCGGCCCCCCGGTTTTACCCACGGTGGGTTTCAAGCGCATGAAACTGGGCACCATGGAAATCATTGCCCTCAATGACGGTGCCGTGCGCCGCCCGCTGGGCCAGGAGTTTGTGCCCGCCGTGCCGCTCGACCAGGTCAAGGCCTTGCTGGCTTCGCAGAACCTGCCCACCGATTACATCGATGTGCCTTACACCCCGTTTTTGCTGATCAACGGCAACCAACGCTATTTGTTTGACACCGGTTTTGCCGACAACGGGCCACCCACCACAGGCAAGCTGCTGGGCAACCTGGCGGCTGCCGGTTTCAAGCCCGAGGACATCAACAACGTGGTGCTCAGCCATTTCCACGGCGATCACATCAATGGTCTGCGCTTCAAAAATGGCAATCTGGTCTATCCCAATGCGCGCGTGCATGTGCCTGCGCCAGAGCACGCGTTCTGGACCGATGAAGCCCGTATTGCCGCAGCACCAGCGGGCATGCAGGGCGCTTTTGCGGGCGTCAAGCGGGCTTTGAATGGCTTGACTTCGGACCAACTGGTCAAGTTCGAGCCCGGCAGCACCGTGGCACCGGGCATCCAGTCCGTGGCAGCGTTTGGCCACACACCTGGTCACACCTTGTTCACGGCACGCTCCGAAGGTCAGTCGTTTGCTTACGTGGCAGACATCACCAACGTGCCCTCTTTGTTTGCGCGCAATCCCGATTGGGCCGTGCTGTTTGACATGAACCCCGAGATGGCCCGTCAAAGCCGCCGCCGGATTTTCGAGATGCTGGTCAAGGAAAAAATGATGGCCGGTGGTTTCCACTTTCCGTTCCCGGCTTTTGGCATGATCGAGCCTTCTGGCAATGGTTACCAGTTCATGCCAGTGAGCTGATTTCAAGGTCAATGATGCCGTTTAAAAAACCCGGGCCCAAAAAAGCCCGGGTTTTTTGTTTTGCACAGGTGACAGTCAAGGCTGTTTGATTGGCTTAGCCTCAGTTGGTCACCATTTTTGATCTGAAAGACCAAGATGAAAACCACCACGCTGGGCAAGAGCCCCTTGAAAGTTTCCCGTTTGTGTCTGGGCACCATGATGTTTGGCGACCAGACGCCCCTGGAAGATGCCCGCCAGATCGTGGCCGATGCGCACGATAGGGGCTGCAACTTCATCGACACCGCTGACGTGTACACCCTGGGCCAATCCGAAACCATGGTGGGGCAAGTGCTCAAAGGCCAGCGTCACCAATGGGTGCTGGCCAGCAAGGTGGGCAATGCGATGTCAGCGCGACCCAATGAACAGGGGTATTCGCGCAGCTGGATGCTCAGGGCTTGTGAAGACAGCCTGCGCCGTCTGGAAACCGATCACCTGGACATTTATTACCTGCACCGTGACTACAACGGCATGAACCTGGAAGAACCTCTGCGGGCCATCGAGGCCCTGCTGCGTGACGGCAAGATCCGGTATTGGGGCGTGTCCAATTTCCGGGGCTGGCGCATTGCCGAGATGGTGAACATGGCGCGCCAGATGAACATGCCTGGGCCGGTTGTGTGCCAGCCTTATTACAACTTGCTCAACCGTTTGCCCGAGGTCGAAATTCTGGAGGCCTGCGGACATTATGGTTTGGGCGTTGTGCCCTACAGCCCGATTGCACGGGGTGTGCTCACCGGCAAATACGCGCCGGGCCAGACACCGCAAGAGGGGAGCCGCGCCGCCAGGGGTGACAAGCGCATTCTGGAGACCGAGTTCCGCGAAGAGTCGCTGCAGATCGCGCAAACACTGCGGCTGCATTGCGAACGCAAGGGCGTGTCGCTGGCGCACTTTGCCACCGCCTGGGTGCTGGCCAACCGCCATGTGAGCGCGGTCATTGCTGGCCCCCGTACCCTGGCGCAGTGGCAAGACTACGCAGGCGCACTGGATGTGGAGATCACCGCCGAAGACGAGGCCCTGGTCAACAGCCTGGTGGCCCCGGGTCATCCATCGACGCCGGGTTACAACGACCCGTCTTATCCTTTGAATGGGCGCTGAAACATGGGGACTTGCCAAATACCATGACCGGACATTTTGTGAGGATGTACGGCACGCCTGCTTCGCCGCTGGAAGGGGCGTTTGACAAGGTTAGGGTGTTTTCTGTACAGTCTGTACGGAAATCAAGGAGTTGCCCATGTCAGATACCCCGCAATACGGCTTGGAACAAGCCCGTGCCCAGTTGCCGCTGATCGCCTCCGAGGCGGTGGCGGGCTACAGCAGTGTGATCACGCGCCACGGCAAGCCGGTGGCGGTGGTGGTGCCGGTGGACCAGTGGCGCGATCAGCAAGCACGCTCGGTCAAGTTGGGCGGCATTTTGGCGCTGCGTGGTACGGGCCGTGGCTTGTGGCCCGAGGGGGCGGGGCCGTCGGTGTCTCAACTGCGTGATGAGTGGGGGGCTTGAGCGGTGGTCTCCCGCACGCGTCCATCGGCAGCCCTGTGGGGCGGCTTGAGCGAGGGCGCAACCGTGTTGGTGGACACCGCCCCCTGGATTTACCTGCTGGAGGACCACCCCGAATTCGCTGCCCGTTTTGTGGGCCTGTTCGAGGCAGCTGAACGCGGACAGGTACATCTTGCATTGACCACCGTCTCGCTGGCTGAAGTGCTGACGGGGCCTTTCAAATCAGGCCAGACGACGCTGGCCAAACGCTACGAAACAGCCTTGAGCCATTACCAGTTGGTGCCCTTGTCGGCGTCCGTGGCCAGCTTGGCGGCGCAGTTGCGCGTTCAGTACCGCCTGAAGCTGCCCGATGCCGTGCAGCTGGCCTCTGCGCTGGACATCGGCGCGGCTGCCCTGGTCACGCACGACCGGGATTTTTCGGCGGTCCAGGGCTTGCCGGTGTTGATGGGTGGGTGAAGTCCTTCAACTGCGCTGGCGTCCCGCTGCTATAGGCACTTAAAACATCCGCGCAATCAGCGCCCCTTCGGCCGGGCCGTCCATCGGAATCCACACCTTGTGCGGGCTGCCTGGGGCCACATCGATAGTTTCACCTTTGCCGTTTTTCATGGCGCTGAGCTGCACCTTGCGGTTGCCGCTGGGGTGGATGATCTCGATCGTGTCGCCGACCGAGAACTTGTTTTTCGTCTCGACTTCAACCCAGCCGTCTTGAACAGCGCGCACCTCACCCACAAACTGGCTGCGGTGGCCCACCGAGTGGCCGGTTTCGTAGTTCTGGTAATCCTGCGCGGGGCGGCGCTCCAGAAAGCCCGAGGTGTAGCCGCGTGAGGCCAGGCCGTCGAGTTCGCTGATGAGTTCGGGGTTGAAGGGGCGGCCCGCCACCGCGTCGTCAATGGCGCGGCGGTACACCTGCGCGGTGCGGCTGACGTAATACAGGCTCTTGGTGCGGCCTTCGATCTTGAGCGAGTCCACGCCGATTTTGACCAGGCGCTCGATCAGCTCCACCGCGCGCAGGTCCTTGCTGTTCATGATGTAGGTGCCATGCTCGTCTTCCATGATGGGCATGAGTGCACCGGGGCGTCCGGCTTCTTCGATCAGGTAGACCTTGTCGGCCGCGGGGTGGCGCTGGCCGTCGCCGCAGGCCGAGAAGTTTTTCTCGGCGGCTTCTTGCTCTTGCTCAAAGCTGAAGTCGCGATCCATGCGGGTGGGCTTGACCTCGCCGGAGTCGGTCTCGTCGGTGGCCTCTTGCGTGCCATAGCTCCAGCGGCAGGCGTTGGTGCAGGTGCCCTGGTTGGGGTCGCGGCGGTTGAAGTAGCCCGACAGCAGGCAGCGGCCCGAATACGCAATGCACAGCGCGCCGTGCACAAACACTTCCAGCTCCATGTCGGGGCATTCCTGGCGGATTTTTTCGACTTCGTCCAGGCTCAATTCGCGAGACAAGATGATGCGGGCCACGCCCATTTTTTGCCAGAACTTCACCGCCGCCCAGTTGACCGTGTTGGCCTGCACCGAGAGGTGGATGGGCATCTCGGGCCACTTCTCGCGCACCATCATGATCAGGCCCGGGTCGGCCATGATCAGGGCGTCGGGTTGCATGGCGATCACGGGCTCTATGTCGCGAAGATAAGTGCGCACTTTGTCGTTGTGCGGCAACAGGTTGCTGGTGACAAAAAACTTTTTGCCCCGGGCGTGCGCCTCGGCAATGCCAATGCCGATTTGCTCCAGCTTGAATTCGTTGTTGCGCGCGCGCAGGCTGTAGCGTGGTTGCCCCGCATAAATCGCGTCGGCACCAAAGTCGTAGGCGGCGCGCATTTTGTCGAGCGAACCTGCAGGCAATAAAAGTTCAGGAGATTTGATCGTCGTCATAGCCTTCAATTGTCCAATTTTTTGAGCCGCCTCCGACCGGGGCACAATTGACGCATGACAAGAAACATGGCCGAAGCGGGGCTCAAACAAGTGGTGGTCGCAGGCGGCGGCATCGGCGGGCTGGCTGCGGCTTTGGCCTGTGCCCGGCAAGGCGTGCCGGTGCAATTGCTGGAGCGGGCCACGCAGCTGAGCGAGGTGGGCGCGGGCATCCAGATCGGCCCGAACGTGACGCGCATCTTGCAGGCCTGGGGCCTGGGTGACGCGCTTGCGCAGGTGGCGGCATTCCCCCAACGCTTGCAAGCGCGGGACGCCCGCACCGGGCAGGTGCTGGGCAGTTTGCGATTGGGTGAGCGGGCGCAGGCCTTGTACGGCGCGCCATACGCCACCATCCATCGGGCCGATTTGCAAGCCATGCTGCACACGGCGGTGCAGGCGGCCGGCGTGGATGTGCGCTTGGGCCAGACCGTGCAGGGCTGGCGCGAGACCGCTGACGGTTTGCAAGTGAACACTGCCGACGGCCCCAGCGTGCAAGCCGATGCCTTGATCGGGGCCGACGGTGTGTGGAGCGCCGTGCGCCAGCAGTTGCTGGGCGATGGACCCGCCCGCTTCACCGGGCATCTGGCCTACCGGGCGCTGGTGGCGCAGGCCGATTTGCCTGCGCATTTGCGCACCGATGAAGTCACCGTCTGGATGGGGCCGCGCCTGCATGTGGTGCATTACCCGGTGCGCGGCGGGCAATGGCTCAACCTGATCGCCATCGTGCATGGCGATAAACCCGCGCAGGCCGATGCCTGGGACGCCACCGGGCACGCACAGGCGCTGATGCTGGCCATGGGTGCGGTGGGCAAGGAATTGCACGAACGCTTGGCCGCTGTGCCCGCCTGGCGGCAGTGGGCGCTGCATGACCGTGCGCCGATGGCCGGTCCTCACGAAATGACGCAAGGCCGCGTGGCCCTGCTGGGCGACGCGGCGCACCCGATGCGGCCGTATCTGGCCCAAGGCGCGGGCATGGCGATTGAAGACGCGCAGGTGCTGGCGCAGTGCCTGGCTCAAGGTTCGGGCCCTGTGTCTGCGCGTTTGCAGGCCTATGCCGAGCAGCGCTGGTCGCGCAACGCTCGCGTGCAGTCGCGTGCGATTCGCAACGGTCGCATCTTCCATGCCACTGGCCTTGTGGCCTGGGGGCGTGATCTGTCGATGCGCCTCATGGGCGAGCGGCTGATGGATGTGCCTTGGCTGTACGGCAGTGGGCTGTTGACGGCTTGAGGTCGGAATCCACACGGGTCTGCGCTGGGGCAAAAAGCGCTTGAAAACATGCGCGCAATGGGTGTTGTTCTCCGCCATCCGCTGTACATTCGGCTGCGTGGTTTTGACGTCTGCATGGGGCGTCGCCGGTTCAACACTTCAGGGAAATTTGTCATGTTCAAACAGCGTTCACCATCACAGCCCGCAGCCGCTGCGCTGGCCCCTTGCCGGGGCCTACGCGCATGAAGTCGGTGTCGATCCCTTGGCGCTGGACCGCTGCCTGTGTGGCCCTGGTTTTGACTGTGCCCAGCGCCTGGGCGCAAAGCACCGATTTGTCGGCCTGCATGACCGAGCTGCGCCCGGCTGCGCGCACGGGTCGCGTCAGCGACGCCACTTGGACCCGCCACACAGCGGGCCTGCAAGCCGACTTCAGCGTGATCGACAAGCTGAATTTTCAGCCTGAATTTCGTACCGCCATTTGGGATTACATGTCGGCCCTGGTGGACGAAGAACGCGTGGCCGATGGCGCTGCGCGTTTGGCCCAGCACCGCCAAGCGCTGGCGCGTGCCGAAGAGCGCTTTGGCGTGGACCCGGCCACGGTGGTGGCGGTGTGGGGCGTGGAGAGTAATTTTGGCCAGACCTTTGGCAAATACCCGTTGGTGCAGGCGCTGGGCACCTTGTCGTGCCACGGGCGGCGGCAAAATTATTTCCGGGGCGAATTTTTTGCGGCGCTGCGCATTTTGCAAGCCGGACACATTGCGCCCGAGCGCTTGGTGGGCTCCTGGGCGGGTGCTTTTGGTCACACGCAATTCATGCCCAGCACCTTCGAGCGCTTGGCGGTGGACTTTGACGGCGATGGCCGTGCCGACCTGATGGACAGCAGCGTGGACGCGCTGGGCTCGACCGCCAACTTTTTGGCGCGCGCAGGCTGGCAAACAGGTTTGCCTTGGGGCATCGAAGTGAAGTTGCCCGCAGGGATTTCCTTGGCTGGAGAAGGCCGACGCACCAAGCGCCCGGTGGCTGAATGGGCCGCCCGTGGCGTGCGCCGCACCGATGGTTCACCTTTACCAGCCAGTCTGGGTCAGGTGGGTTTGCTGACTTTGGCAGGTGCCAACGGCCCGGCATTTTTGGTCACGCGCAATTTTGACGCGCTGTACAGCTACAACGCGGCCGAAAGTTACGGCCTGGCCATCGCCCACTTGAGCGACCGCCTGCGCGGCGGCGGCCCCTTCGCCACGCCGTGGCCTACCGACGATGCGGGCCTGTCGCGCGCCGAGCGGCGCGAGTTACAGGGTTTGCTGACCCTGCGCGGCCACGACATCGGTGCCATCGACGGCATGCTGGGCGACGCATCGCGCCAGGCGATCCGAGCCGAGCAGCAGCGCCTGGGCCATGAAGCCAATGGCCGTGGCGGCCAAAAAATCCTGAAGGCTTTGCGCGGCGGCTGAACTCACACTACCAAAGGCAAGGCCCGCTGCCGCTTGCCCGTGAGGGCAAACAGCGCGTTGCCCACCGCAGGAGCCAGTGGCGGCACGGCCGGTTCGCCCACGCCTGCGGGGTGGCGGGTGCTGGGCACGATGTGGGTTTCCACCTGCGGGGCCTGGCTGAGCGTGACCATCGGATAGTTGTTGAAATTGCCTTGCTGCACCACGCCACCCACGATGTCGATCTTGCCGAAGAGCGCGGCGGTCAGCCCGAAGATCACGCTGCTCTCCACTTGCTGCGCCACGGTGCCGGGATTGACCACGGTGCCGCAGTCGATGGCGCAAACCACGCGGTGCACGCGGATCTGGCCTTCGGTCAGCGAGACCTCGGCCACTTGCGCCACGATGGAGCCAAACGATTCGTGCAGCGCGATGCCCCGCGCACGGCCTGCGGGCAGGGGCGTGCCCCAACCGGCTTTGCCTGCGGCCAGCTGGAGGACGGCGGCATAACGCGGCGCGTCTTTGAGCCAGTTCAGGCGGAAGGCCAGCGGGTCTTGTTTGGTGGCGGCGGCCAGTTCGTCGATGAAGCTTTCCGAGAAGAAAGCGTTGTGCGAATGGCCGACCGAGCGCCAAAAGCCCACGGGCACGCCGGACTTCGTGGCCACATGGCTCATGTGTTGGCTGGCAAAGCCGTAGGGCAAATCGAACAGGCCTTCGGAGGCGGTTTTGTCAGGCATGTCGATCGGACCCGACAGGTGGGGCGCGGCTCGCGCCATCCAACGTGGCGTGATGGCGTCACCGGCCGACTTGATGCGCAAGCTGGTGACTTCGCCTTTGTCGTCGAGCGAGGCCTGGAACTTGGCCAGGTGCATGGGGCGGTAAAAGTCGTGCTTCATGTCTTCTTCGCGCGACCAGCTCAGTTGCACCGGCTGGCCTTCGCAGGCCATGGCCACTTGCACGGCCTGGCCGACAAAGTCGACCTCCAGGCGGCGACCGAAACCACCACCCAGTTGGGTGACATGGACCGTCACTTTGTCTTTGTCCACCTTGGCCACTTTGGCGGCCATGTCGCGTGCCATTTGCGGCACCTGCGTGGGCACCCAGATCTCGACCTTGCCGTCTTTGACTTGCGCCGTGCAGTTCATCGGCTCCATGGTGGCGTGGGCCAGATAGGGAGCTTGGTACAGCGCATCGATGCGGGTGGCTGCGGCTTTTTCGGCTTGGGTGGGCACGCCTTGCTCGTGGAAGGTGAAGCCGCTTTCGGTGTTCAGGCTGTTGAGTAGGGCGGCCTGAATCCTTGGTGTATCGACAGCGCCTGTGCCCGGTGGCTGCCATTGCACCTGCACGGCTTGGACGCCTTGGCGGGCATGCCAGGTGGTTTTACCCACCACGGCCAAACCGGCGGTTCCTTCGCCCCAGGCCTCCAGCTGGACGAGTTTCATCACGCCAGGCAAAGCCAATGCAGCCTTTCTGTCCACCGCGGCTGCCGTGCCGCCCAAGATGGGGCTCATGCGCACGGCCGCAAACAGCATGCCGGGCAGACGCACATCCAGACCGAAAGTGGCTTGCCCCGTGACTTTGGAGGGGATGTCGGTGCGGGGGGCGGCTTGACCGATGAGCTGCCACTTCTCGTGCGATTTGGTTTGGATGCCCGAGGGCGTGCTGCCCGAAGCAGCAGACACCATTTGGCCGTAGTGCGCGGACTGCCCCGAGGCGTGTTGCATCACGCCCTGTGCAACGGTGATTTCATTCGCGGGCACTTTCCACGCCGCAGCAGCGGCTTGCACCAGGCTGGCACGCGCGGTGGCAGCAGCCATGCGCAAAGGGTCCCACAGGTCAGCGATCGAGGACGAGCCGCCGGTGGCGTTGATGCCCAGTTCGCGGGCGACTTTGCCCACCAGCCATTCGCCCATCTTGATCTTGGCGGGTTTGTGCCCGCCTTCGCTGTCCAGCGGGTGAAAGGGCAGGCTGGCCACCAGCATGGCCACGTTGCCATAAATGCTGTCGCCGCCGGCTTGCTCCAGACGTACGCGATTCAGGGGCACATCGAGTTCTTCGGCCACCAGCATGGCCAGCCCCGTGTGCACGCCCTGGCCCATTTCGCTGCGGGGCATAGCCAAGACCACTGCGCCGTCTTGGGCGATCTTGATCCAGCCGTTCAGCGCGACATCGCCTTCGGTTTGGAGCATGAGTTCGGGTGAACCCAGTCGCGAGCGGGCGGGCATCACGCCCCAGCCGACGACCAATGCACCGGTCGCGCCCAGGGCGCTGAGTAACCAGGTGCGGCGTTTCATGCGGCACCGCCTTTCTTCATGCTGGCCGCAGCCCGGTGGATGGCGGCGCGCACGCGCTGGTAAGTGCCGCAGCGGCACAGGTTGGTCATGGCCGCGTCAATGTCGGCGTCGCTGGGGTTGGCGTTTTTGTCGAGCAGAGCCGCAGCGGCCATGAGCATGCCGCTTTGGCAGTAACCGCACTGCGGCACTTGCTCAACGATCCAGGCCGCTTGCAGGGGATGGGGCTTTTCTGCCGTGCCCAAGGACTCGATGGTTTTGATGGCTTGATTCGCCACAGCAGACACGGGCATCACGCAAGAACGCACGGCTTGGCCGTCCACATGCACCGTGCAGGCCCCGCATGCGGCAATGCCGCAGCCGAATTTGGTGCCCGTGAGGTTCAGTTCATCGCGCAGCACCCACAGCAAGGGCATGCTCGGGTCGGCGGTTGAGGTGCGGCTTTGGCCGTTGATGTTCAGTTGCACAGTGTCTCCCGGGAGTTTGGTTTGTGCGAAATGTTAACGGTCTTGCGTCCATGACGCAGAGTTTGTCTTTCGTAGGAGCCCACCCCGTGGGCGATGGGCGTGGCACACGTCCTTGAAAACCATCGCCCACAGGGTGGGCTCCTACGACAAGAATTGGGCGTTCACAGTTGCGTGCGCAGCGTCCAGATTTCGGGGAAGAGCACGGTGTCCAGCATCTTGCGCAGATAGCTCACGCCACCAGTGCCGCCTGTGCCGCGCTTGAAGCCGATCACGCGTTCCACCGTGGTGACATGCCTAAAGCGCCACAAGCGAAAAGCGTCTTCCAGATCGGTCAGCTCCTCGCCCAGTTGGTAGAGGTCCCAGTGCTGCTTCGGGTCGCGGTAGACCACAAGCCAGGCGTTTTCCACCGCCTCGCTGGCCGGGTAGGGTTGTCGCCAGTCGCGCTCGGTGTGGGTGCCCGGCACATCCAGGCCACGCCGCTTCAAGAGGCGCAAGCACTCGTCGTAAAGCGAAGGCGCTTCGTAAGCCGCCTGCACGGTGGCCGACAGGTCGGGTCGGTGGGCGTGGGGTTGCAGCATGGCGGCATTCTTGTTGCCCATCGAAAACTCGATGCAGCGGTATTGCCAACTCTGAAAGCCGCTGGACTGCGCGAGGTAGGGGCGGATGGCGCTGTATTCCGGGGGCGTCATGGTGGCCAGCACGTCCCATGCGTGCACCAGTTGCTCCATGATTTTGCTCACGCGGGCGAGCTTTTTGAAGGCATCGGGCAGTTCGTCGGCTGCGATGCTGGTCATGGCCGCTTGCAGTTCGTGCAGCATCAGCTTCATCCACAACTCACTGGTCTGGTGCTGCACGATGAACAGCATCTCGTTGTGGTCGGGGGAGAGCGGCTTTTGGGCGTTCAGGATGGCGTCGAGTTGCAGGTAGTCGCCGTAGCTCATGCGGCCGTCAAAGTCGAGCTGGGCGTGCTCTTCTTGCACGATGCGCTCGCCAGCTGCGATGGGTTGGGCGGTGTCAGTGCTCTGGGCGTGCTCAGGTGCAGAAGCGTGAAATGGACAGGAACTCATGTGGGGCCTTTCAAGTGACGGCATGTTTTTGGGCAAAGCGGGCGTCTTGCCATTCGCCGCATTCCATGACCTGGCACAGGTGCTCGGCCGCGTGCCACACATCGGCATAACCGATGTAAAGCGGTGTGAAGCCAAACCGCAGGATGTCAGCGTGCAAGCCGCCATCGCCCGCACGAAAGTCACCGATCACGCCGCGCGCGATCAGGGCTTGCACGATGGCGTACGCACCATCGGCACGGGTCAGGCTGACCTGTGAGCCGCGCAGGGCTTCTTCGGCTGGCGTGGCAATGCCAAAGCCGTGGCCGTGCAAGCGCGTGCGCACCAGCTGCATGAACAAGCCCGTGAGCGCTAGGGATTTTTGGCGCAGCGCAGCCATGCCGCCCAGCGCTTCGGCGCTCAGAAAAGCGTCCAGGCCGCAGTCGAGCGCGGTGAGGCTCAGGATAGGCTGGGTACCGCACTGGTAGCGCGTGATGCCCTTGGCGGGTTGGTAATCGGGCGTGAAGGTAAACGGCGCGGCATGGCCCCACCAACCGGCCAGCGGTTGCCAGAAGCGGTCGGTGTGCTTGGGGTGCACCCACACAAAGGCGGGTGCGCCGGGGCCGCCGTTCAGGTATTTGTAGCCGCAGCCCACCGCAAAGTCGGCCCCTGAGCCGTTCAGGTCGACGGGCACCGCGCCTGCGCTGTGCGCCAAGTCCCACACCGTCAGGATGCCTTGCGCGTGCGCCATGGCGGTGACGGCTTGCATGTCGTGCATGGCGCCTGTGCGGTAGTTCACATGCGTGAGCATCAGCACCGCCACATCGGCTTGCAGTGCAGCGGTGATCTCGTCCGCTTCGACCAATTGCAGCGTGAAGCCGCGCTCTTGGCACAAGGCTTCGGCGATGTAGAGGTCGGTGGGGAAGTTGCTGCGTTCGCTGACGATTTTGGTTTTGTACGGTTGTTCTGCGGCGGCGATGTGCAGCGCGGCGGCCAGCACTTTGAACAGGTTGATCGAGGTGCTGTCGGCGGCCACGACTTCACCCGGCTGTGCGCCGATGACTCGGGCGATTTTGTCGCCCACGCGCTGGGGCAGGGTGAACCAGCCTGCGGTGTTCCAGCTTTTGATCAGGTCTTGCCCCCACTCGTGGGTGACGGCATGGGCCACGCGGGCCGGGGCGGTTTTGGGCATCACGCCCAGCGAGTTGCCGTCCAGATAAATCACGCCAGCGGGCAGGTCAAATTGATCACGCAACGCGCGCAGCGGGTCTTGCGCGTCCAGCAGTTCGCAGTCTTGCAGGGTGGGGGTGAGGTTCATCATGGTGGTTGGTCCCTGAATGGTTTTTAAAGTTCGCGCAAGACCGCACGCACGGGGCTGGCGTCGGCGGTCATGAGCTTGAGGGGCAGGGCGATCAGCTCGTAATCGCCTTCGGGCACGTCGTCGAGCAGCAGGTTTTCCAGCACGCGCAAGCCGCGCTGGCGGATCACCTGGTGGCTGGGCAGGGTTTTGCTGTCGGCCGGGTCGATGCTGGCGCTGTCGGTGCCAATCAGCTGCACGCCCAGATCGGCCAGGTGCTGCACGCAGTCGGGGTCAAAGCCGGTGAGCTGGGTGTCGAACTGCGCGAGGGGAAACTGGCGGTAAGTGCGCACCAGCACCCGTGGCGGCAGATCGGTCAGGGCGTGCTGCAAGTGCGCAAGAGTGATGAGCGGGCCAGCGTCCAGCGCATGGATCACGCGGCATCGTCCCAGAAACGGAGCCAGATCGAGCGCGCCCACAGTCGCACCTTGCGGGTCGTAATGCAGGGGCGCATCAGCGTGTGCGCCCACATGCGGCGACAGCGTGATGGCGCTGACGTTGACGGGGCAGATATCCGACAGCGTTGTCGCCCATTGTTGGGTGTAAGGCGTGTCGCCCGGAAACACGGGGCTGCTGGCCTGCACAGGCGGAGAAATGTCCCAAAGTTTTTTCATGGTGTGCGAAGGTAGCACCCCATAAAAAACCGTGGTGTCGGTTATTTCCAACACCCGTGAAATTCAGGTGTTCAGCGCAGGAAGACCGTGGCGGCGGCGGGCTTGTTCGCAGGCGGGGCTGCCTTCTTCAAATTCCCGGCAGGGGGAGGGCCGCCATTCGTAAATGCCGCAAATCGCTTTTTCACCCGTTTTGCCATAGAGCGCGGCGCAGCGCGGCGGGCTGTGGTCGGTGCCGCGCATGCGGCAGGTGTGCTCGGTGATGGGCGAGGCCAGCCCAGCAGGCACATCGCCGCCGCCTTCTTCGTATTCGTAAACAGAAAAATCCACCCGAAAGCTCACGCAGCAAGCGCCGCAGGTGGTGCAGGAAGACATGAGGTGGAAGGAGGAGGGTGGACCCCGGATCAAGTCCGGGGTGACAGATCAGGCGTTCACGCGGCCAAGGAGCAAGAACTCCATGAGTGCTTTTTGCACATGCATGCGGTTCTCTGCCTCGTCCCAGACGACAGACTGGGGGCCATCGATGACTTCGGCGCTGACTTCTTCGCCGCGGTGTGCAGGCAGGCAGTGCATGAACAGGGCGTCGGGCTTGGCTACTTGCATCATGGCTTCGTCCACGCACCAGTCGGCAAAGGCTTTTTTACGTGCTTCGTTTTCGGCCTCATAGCCCATGCTGGTCCACACGTCGGTGGTGACCAGGTCGGCACCGCGGCAGGCGTCTTGCGGGTCCTTGAAGATTTTGTAGCTGGCGTTGCTGCGCAGGCCGGCAATGGCCTGGTCCACTTCGTAGCCGCTCGGCGTGCTCAGGTGTACCGTGAAGCCCAGCAACTCAGCCGCTTGCAGCCAGGTGTTGGCCATGTTGTTGCCGTCACCCACCCAGGCGACCACCTTGCCTTGGATCGAACCACGGTGCTCGATGTAGGTGAAGATGTCGGCCAGGATTTGGCAGGGGTGGAATTCGTTGGTCAAGCCGTTGATGACCGGCACCCGCGAACAAGAGGCAAAGCGCTCGATCTTGTCTTGCCCAAAGGTGCGGATCATCACGATGTCCGTCATGCGGCTGATGACGCGGGCGCTGTCTTCGATGGGCTCGGAGCGGCCCAGCTGACTGTCGCCCGTGGTCAGGTGCACCACCGAGCCGCCGAGTTGGTACATGCCGGCTTCAAAGCTCACGCGGGTGCGGGTACTGGCTTTCTCAAAAATCATGGCCAGTGTGCGGTCGACCAGCGGGTGGTATTTCTCGTAGGCCTTGAACTTGCGTTTGATTTCGGCGGCACGCGCCAAAACATGCGTGTATTCGTCGGCGCTGAGGTCGGTGAACTGCAGGTAATGCCGCACAGGCACGGGGGACTGAACGCTCATGCTTGTTCTGCCAAAAAGGTTTTGATCAGCGGCAAGAGGATGGCCAGCACCTCGTCCGCTTCGGCGGTGGTCATGATCAGTGGCGGCAAGAGGCGCACCACGGTGTCGGCCGTCACGTTGATGATCAGGCCCGCGTCGGCAGCTTGTTTGAGCAGCACACCGCAGGGGCGGTCGAATTCGATGCCGATCATCAGGCCTTGGCCACGGATTTCCTTGACGCCCTTGAGGCCGCCCAGTGCGGCGGTCAGCTTGTCGTGGAAATGAGCACCCAGACGGGCGGCGTTGCCCAGCAGGTCGTCTTTTTCCATGATGCGGATGGTTTCCACACCGGCACGCATGGCCAGCGGGTTGCCGCCAAAGGTGGTGCCGTGGTTGCCGGGCTGGAAGATGTTGGCGGCCTTGGGGCCTGCCACCACCGCGCCAATCGGCACGCCCGAGCCCAGGCCCTTGGCCAGCGGCATCACGTCGGGCACGATGCCTGCCCACTGGTGGGCAAACCATTTGCCAGTGCGGCCAATGCCACACTGCACTTCGTCGATCATCAAGAGCCAGTCTTGCTGGTCGCACAGGGCGCGCACTTCGCGCAGGTAGTCGGCGCGCATGGGGTTGATGCCGCCTTCGCCCTGGATGGTTTCAAAGAACACGGCCACCACATCGGGGTCGTTCATTGTGGCTTTTTTCAGGGCTTCGATGTCATTGAGGGGCACGCGGACAAAGCCCTCGAGCATGGGGCCAAAGCCTTGTTGCAGCTTCACATTGGCTGTGGCGCTGAGCGTGGCGATGCTGCGGCCATGGAAGGCCTTTTCGTAGACAACGATCTTGGGGTTCGTGATGCCCTTGTCGTGGCCAAATTTGCGAGCGAGCTTGATGGCCGCTTCGTTGGCTTCCAGACCCGAGTTGCAAAAGAACACATTCGTCATGCCCGATAACTCGACCAGCTTGGCCGCCAGCACTTCGGCATTGGGCACATGAAAATAGTTGCAGGTGTGGATGATCTTGCCGATCTGGTCCTGCAGCGCGGGGGCAAACTCCGGGTGGTTGTGGCCCAGGGTGTTCACCGCAATACCGGCCAGCGCGTCCAGGTATTCCTTGCCATTGACGTCCCAGACTCGGCAACCCTGACCATGGCTGAGTGCGATCGGCAGTCGGCCATAGGTGTTCATGGTGTGCGGTGAGGCGGCTTCAATGAAAGCGGACATGCGTGAACTCCTGAAATAAAAATCGGCCCAACGAAGAGGGCCGCTGAAACGAGATTTTAGAGGCAGAAATGGCAGCCTCTCAATGGCTTACTTTGCGGCGTTCGTGCCGAGTGCATGACTGGTTTCAAGTCTTATATAAGATACAATACTTCGGGTAAACCAGCAGTTGGCGATCCCGGCTTCTGAGTTCCCCTCACTCACACCTCTATCCGATGGTTTCCAACACTGCCAAAGAAGTTTTCATCCAGGGCATCACCCAGGATGGCAAGGCCTTCAGGCCCAGCGATTGGGCCGAACGTTTGGCGGGCGTCATGAGCCCATTTCGCCCCGGCGGCGCTACACCGGGCAGCCACCTGAGCTATTCCCCCTGGTGCATTCCCACGACACTGGGTGGCATCAAGTGTGTAGTGGTCAACCATGATTTGCGCGAGCACAACGTCATGGCTTGGGACTTCGTGATGAATTTTGCGCGTGACAACGGTTTGCAGGTGGTTGAAGCCTGTTTGTTGCCCGATTTGCCCCCACAAAAATAAGCCCCTAAAAAAACCAAACCGCCTTCGGGTGGTTTTTTATTACCAGTTCGCTCAGCTGGGGCCAGGGCATTGCTGGGTGACGATTTTTACGAGCGAAGCGAGTCATGAGGAACCCGCCAATGCCCTGGCCCCAGCGGATTGACAGCGCCCATGAAAAAACCGCCAAGGTTTGCACCAGGGCGGTTCAGTGTTCGCGGACAGCGCACCCGTTTCAAACGGCAGCGAGGACTGAGCCTCGCCGGGCTGTTGATCTGGTGGAGCGGATCAGGCTGCAGGAGCTGCAAGAGCCAAAGTCTTGACTTTGGCGCTCAGGCGGCTCTTGTCACGAGCGGCCTTGTTTTTGTGGAAGATGCCCTTGTCGGCAATGATGTCCACCACGGTTTGCATTTTGGCAAACAGCTCAGTGGCTTTGGTCTTGTCGCCCGCTGCAACGGCTTTTTCGACGTTTTTCACAGCAGTGCGGTATTTGGAGCGCAGCGAAGAGTTCGCGGCGTTGATTTTGACGTCTTGGCGGACGCGTTTACGGCCGGAAGCAAGACGGGGGTTTTTCTTTTTGGGTTTAGCGGATGCCATATATATGTTCTTTCAGTGTCTGAGGATGATGTCCAGCGAACCCGGCATTCTAGCAGACCTCTTGCAGGCCCGGCGCTCACTGCACAGCTTGAAGCCAAAGGATTGCCCTTGCGCGCCACCGGACAGCTACACTCGTTCACTGTGAGCCTTTTACGTTCTGCCTCTGTTGTGTCGATTTTTACCCTGGCCTCCCGGGTCACGGGTTTGGTGCGCGAGTTGCTTATTGCCTCCATGTTCGGTGCCAGCGCCTTGACCGACGCCTTCAATGTGGCCTTTCGCATTCCCAATTTGTTTCGCCGTCTGTTTGCCGAAGGGGCGTTCAGCCAGGCTTTTGTGCCCGTGCTGGCCGCCAGCCGCGCCCAGCACGGGGAGGACGCCACCAAAGAAGTGATTGACAACGTGGCCACCGCGCTGGCTTGGTCGGTGCTGGTTTTGTCCGTATTGGGGGTGCTGGCTTCGCCTTGGCTGGTGTGGGCCCTGGCCAGCGGCCTGCAGCAAGACGCACGGGGTTACGGCGCGGCGGTGAACATGACGCGTTGGATGTTCCCCTACATTGCCTTCATGTCCATGGTGGCTTTGTCGGCTGGCGTTTTAAACACCTGGAAGCGTTTTGCCGTGCCTGCGGCCACGCCCGTGTTGTTGAATGTGAGTGTGATCGCTGCAGCCTGGCTCTTGTCGCCCTGGCTGGCTGGCCAAGGGTTGGAAGCCATTTATGCACTGCCTGCAGGCGTCATGCTGGGCGGATTTTTGCAACTGGCCGTGCAGATCCCGGCACTGGCCCGACTGGGTTTGTTGCCCCGTCTGGGTTGGGGGCCATCGGCTGTCAAGAAGGCCTGGTGCAATCCGGCGACGCGAAATATTTTGCGCCTCATGGCCCCCGCTTTGCTGGGCGTCGGGGTGGCACAAATCTCTTTGCTGATCAACACCCAGATCGCCTCGCACCTGGCCCCGGGCAGCGTCAGTTGGCTCACTTATGCCGACCGTTTGATGGAGTTTCCCACCGCTATTTTGGGGGTGGCGCTGGGTGTGGTGCTGATGCCGCAACTGGCCGCGGCCAAAGCCACGGGCGACACGGACCGCTATGCGGCCATGCTCGACTGGGGCTTGCGTTTGGTGCTGCTGCTGGCCTTGCCCTGCGCGGCGGCTTTGCTGGTGTTTTCACAGCCCTTGGTGTCGGTGCTTTATCACTATGGCGCGTTCACCGACCGTGATGTGCAGCAAACCACTTTGGCCCTGACAGGCTACGGTGTGGGCTTGCTGGGCCTGGTCGCCATCAAGGTGCTGGCGCCAGGCTATTACGCCAGCCAAGACATTCGCACACCTGTGCGCATTGCCTTGGTGGTGCTGGTGCTGACGCAAGTGTTCAACCTCTTGCTGGTCCCGCACCTTGCTCATGCCGGGTTGGCGCTGTCAATTGGTTTGGGTGCTTTGGTCAATGCCGCCTGGTTGTTGGTGGGCTTGTTGCGTCGGGGCAGTTACCAGCCTCAGCCAGGTTGGTGGCGCTTTGCCATTCAGGTGACTTTGGCCACGGGCTTGCTCACGGCGCTGCTGTGGTTTGCCGGCCATTCCCTGCCATGGGTCGCCATGCGGCAAGAGGCCTGGCTGCGCATTGGCTGGATGGTGGGGATCTTGTTGGTCTCAGCCCTGCTTTATTTTGGCGTCTTGTGGGCCATGGGTTTGCGGCTCAAGGCTTTCCTCAAACGTTGAGAGATCCATGGAGTGCTTGTGCATTTGAATTTATCAACGCCTTCGCCTTTGGACTACTTTGCCAGTCTGGTGCAAAGCGATGCGCATTTTCCTTTGCTGGAGGCGGCGGCCAGTCTGGCCCAAGATGAAGAGCCCAGCCACGATGTTCAGCATGTGCTGGACGATGTGGCGCGATTGGTCAAGCGCGTCAAAGGGCGCTTGCCTGAAGATGCCGATGACCTGACACGCTTGGCCATTTTGACGCAGGTGTTTTACAAAGAGCTGGGTTTTGGCGTGAATGCCAACGACTACTATGCGGCCGAGAACAGTTACTTGCACGAGGTGTTGCGTACCCGCCGTGGCATCCCTATTTCCTTGGCTGTGATTTGGCTGGAGCTGGCGCAGGCTTTGGATTTGCAGGCGCAAGGCATTTCATTCCCCGGCCATTTCCTGGTCAAAGTCACGCTGGAGGGCGGGCTGGTGGTGCTGGACCCGCTCACCGGGGAATCGCTGGGGGTGGATAACCTGGCCGAGCGACTGGGGCCTTACCGTGATCCCGCAGACTTGGCAGCAGGCGCAGATCTGGACGAGGGAGAGACCCCTTTGGGCTTGTACCTTCAGGCGTGCCCTTCGCGCGATTTACTGGCGCGGATGCTGCGCAATTTGAAAGAAATTTTCCGTTCGCAAGAAGACTGGTCCCGCATGTTGCAGGTGCAGGACCGTTTGGTGGTTTTACTGCCCGAAGTCTGGACCGAAAGACGCGATCGGGGCTTGGTGCATGCCGAGTTAGGCCATGTGCACGAGGCACTGCAGGATTTGCAAACCTATCTGGAAGCTTCGCCCTCTGCGCCGGATACCGTGGCGCTCAGAAACCGGGTGATTGAACTTTCAAAAATCTGAGCACCCGGCTGGCCTGTTTCAAGGCCAGCCGATGCGCTGGCGGTGTTCAGCCAACGACCACCTGTTCGCCGCTGCCCTGCGCCGCAATCTTGCCAATCACATGCACCTGCTCACCCGCTGCACGCAGGGTCAGGGCGCAGGCCTCGGCTTCGGCCGCATCCATCACCACCACCATGCCGATGCCGTTGTTGAAGGTGCGGTTCATCTCGATGTCGTCGATGCCGGCGGTTTTTTGCAGCCAGGCAAATAATTCGGTCTGGGGCCAGCTGCCTTTTTGCAGGTGCGCGGCCAGGCCTTCAGGCAAGACGCGGGGAATGTTTTCCAGCAGGCCGCCACCGGTGATGTGGGCCAGTGCCTTGATCGGGTGTTTGGCTAAAGCCGCCAACACGTTCAAAACGTACAGGCGGGTTGGCTCCATCAGGGCTTGCTTGAAGGGTTTGCCGTCCAGGGTTGCTGGGGCATTGGCCCCTGCGCGTTCGATGCACTTGCGCACCAAACTGAAGCCGTTGGAGTGCACGCCGCTGGACGCCAGGCCCAGCACCACATCGCCTGCCTTGACGTTTTGACCGGTGAGGATTTTTGATTTTTCGACCGCGCCGACCGCAAAGCCGGCCAGGTCGTATTCGCCAGCGGGGTACATCCCTGGCATTTCGGCGGTTTCGCCGCCGATCAGGGCACAACCTGAAAGCTCACAGCCCTTGGCGATGCCGCCCACCACCGCTGCGGCGGTGTCCACATCAAGTTTGCCGCAGGCAAAATAGTCGAGGAAGAACAGGGGCTCTGCGCCTTGCACCAGCACATCGTTCACGCTCATGGCCACCAGGTCGATGCCCACGGTGTCGTGCATGTTCCATTCAAAGGCCAGTTTGAGCTTGGTGCCCACGCCATCGGTGCCGCTGACCAGTACCGGCTCTTTGTAGCGCTTGGGCACTTCAAACAGGGCGCCAAAACCGCCAATGCCCGCCAGTACGCCTTCGCGCATGGTTTTTTTGGCCAAAGGCTTGATGCGCTCGACCAGGGCATCGCCCGCAACGATGTCAACGCCGGCGTCTTTGTACGAAAGTGGGGTGTGGCTCATGGTTTCGGCCCTCAGAGGGCAAGTAAATGGGGTACGGGGGCCAATAAACGGGCTGGCAGACTAAAATCAGCGCTTATTTTAAGGGTTCACCCTGACGGTTTCCGATCCCCTTTGACAAAAGACGAGTCTCACTTGCAGCAACCTGTTCCATTTTTGATGTCCCGATTGGCCGCATGGATTGGCGTGGGGCTGTTGTTGGTGCTGGTTTTCTGGCTGTTGGCTCCTGTGCTGGCCCCCTTCATGGTGGCGGCGGTTTTGGCATATGTCCTCAATCCGCTGGTGCTCAAGCTGGAGGGTGTCTCGGGTGGCCGTTTGAACCACCTCTTGGCGGTGGTTCTGGTCGAAGCCGTCGCACTCCTGGCCATGTTGGGCGTCGCTTTGCTTCTGGTGCCGATTTTGGTGCGTGAGTGGCCTTTGTTGCAGCAGCAAATCCCCGTCTTGTTTGACAAGCTGGATGCCTCCCTCAAGCCTTTGCTGGCACAAATGGGCATTTCGGTCTCGCTGGATCTGAGCGAGTTGAAAAGTCAGCTGGTCAAGTATTTGAGCGCCAACCGTGAGGATTGGTGGGCACCGCTCATGTCCTCGCTCAAGCTGGGCGGCAGCGCAGCGCTGGCTTTTGCCGGCTTTGCGGTGCTGGTGCCAGTGGCTTTGTTTTATTTGCTCAAGGACTGGTCGAAGTTGATGCAGTCCGTGAACGATCTGGTGCCGCCTGCATGGCGCAAGGTGTTCGACGGTTTCATGAGCGAGTGTGACACCGTGTTGGGCGAATACCTGCGTGGTCAGTCGCTGGTCATGCTGTGCCTGGCGGTGTATTACGCGCTGGGTTTGTGGTTGTTTGGTCTGGAGTTGGCGCTGCCCATTGGCATCTTCACGGGGCTGGCGGTGTTTGTGCCTTACCTGGGTTTTGGCTTGGGCCTGGTGTTGGCTTTGCTGGCGGGGTTGTTGCAATTGGCTCCTGGCCAGGCTGTGCTCATGGTGGCGGTGGTGTTCGGGTTGGGGCAGTTGATCGAAAGTTTTGTGCTGACCCCCCGCTTGGTGGGTGAGCGAATAGGCTTGCATCCTTTGACCGTCATCTTGTCCTTGATGGCCTTTGGCCAGTTGATGGGCTTTGTGGGCGTGTTGATCGCCTTGCCCGCCAGCGCTGTGTTGCTGGTGGCCTTGCGCCGTTTGCGCCAGCGTTATCTGAGCAGTGGTCTCTATCAGCAAAACCCGCAAGAATCTGACCGCTCAGGGACCGGCCCGGCATGAAGCAGCTGGCTTTGGACATTGGCTTGGCGTGCGTGCCAACGCTGGAGAATTTTTTTGCAGGTCCCAATGAAGCTGCCCTGAGCCACCTGCGTTTGTGGACGACTGGAAGTACCCGTGCCCCCGTGCCCAGCTACTTGTGGGGTGCGAGCGGCTCTGGCAAAACCCATCTGCTGCAAGCCGTGCACCACGCCTTCAACGAGCAAGATGCAAAGGTCGGCTGGCTCGATGCGCACACCATGAACCCGCCCGAATTCAGCGACCAGTGGGTGGCGGTGTTGATGGACGATGTGCACCTGTACAACGCCGAGCAGCAACACACCGCCTTCAACTGGTTTGTCAATGCACTCACCCCGCGTGTGGGCACGCCCCGTTGGGTGCTGGCCGCAGGGGCCTTGCCACCGACGGACCTCAAGCTGCGCGATGACCTGCGCACCCGCCTGGGTTGGGGTCATGTGTACGCCCTGCAGGTTCTTGACGATCCGGAGCGCCGTGCCGTGCTGCGCCAGGCGGCCGATGCCCGGGGCCTGTTTTTGAGCGACGAAGTCATGTCCTACATGCTCAACCGCTTTTCGCGTGATCTGGGCAGCCTCATGCAGCTGCTCGACCACCTTGACCACTATGCTTTGCAAACGCAGCGCGCCCTGACCATTCCCTTGGTGCGCGCGATGCTGGAGAACGAATGAAACTCGCGCTGTTTGACCTCGATCACACGCTTTTGCCGATCGATTCGGACCACACTTGGGGGGTGTTCACTACGGAGCTGGGCTGGAACGACCCGGCCGTGTTCAACCAACGCAACAACGAGTTCTATGCCCATTACCAGACGGGCACACTGGACATCCACGATTACGTGCGCTTTGCCACCCGTGCGGCGCGTGAACGCGGCGCAGTGGAAGCGGCTCACGCTCACGCCCGCTACATGGACGAAGTGATCCGCCCGCGCATCACGCCCGAGGCGCTGGCGCTGGTACGATCGCACCAGCATGCCGGTGACACGGTCATGATCGTGACCGCTACCAACGAGTTTGTGACCCGTCCGATTGCCCAGTCCTTTGGGGTGAGCGAGCTGATTGCGGTCGAGCTGGAACGCGATGCGAGCGGTTGGATCACCGGCGAGATCAAGGGCATGCCCTCGTTCAGAGAAGGTAAAGTCACCCGGGTTGAGCAGTGGCTGGCTCAGCAAGGCCTCAACTGGGGCGATGTGGAGATGACTTTTTATTCCGACTCCATGAACGACCTGCCGCTTCTGGAAAAAGCCCACCATCCGGTGGCAACGAACCCTGACGCTCGGTTGCGTCAACTGGCCACAGAGCGTGGTTGGCGCATCCTCGAACTCTTTCAAGAATGATCAAACAATTCATCGACAAGCTGATGGGCAAAGCGCCCAAAAGCAACAAGCCCCACTTTGGCCGCCGCACCGAGGTGCCCGCATCGGTGCACGGCATCGACCCCCATCTGGTGGACGAACGCGCCATCAACGTGACGCGCACCCTGCAGCAAGCCGGGTTTGAGGCCTACATTGTGGGCGGCGCAGTGCGCGACCTGCTGCTGGGCCTGCGTCCCAAAGACTTTGATGTGGCCACCGACGCCACGCCCGAGCAGGTCAAGGGCCTGTTTCGCCGCGCCTTCATCATCGGCCGGCGCTTTCGCATCGTGCACGTGGTTTACGGTCGGGGTCGTGACAACGAGGTGATTGAGGTGTCCACCTTCCGAGCGCACCTGGACAATGCGGCTGCCGAGCAGGTCAAAGGCAATGAACGCACCAGCAAGAGCGAATTGGCGGGCATGAAGCACGCCGTGGATTCGTCAGGCCGTGTGCTGCGCGACAACGTCTGGGGGCCGCAAGACGAGGACGCCACGCGGCGCGACTTCACCGTGAATGCCATGTACTACGACCCCGAGTCGCAAATCGTGGTCGATTACCACGGCGGCATTCAGGATTCGAAAAAGCGCGTACTGCGCATGATCGGCGACCCTGTGGCGCGTTACCGCGAAGACCCGGTGCGCATCATCCGTGCGGTGCGTTTTGCCGCCAAGCTCAGCCCTTTGGGCTTCAAGCTCGAAGCCAAAACCGCCAAACCCCTGACCCAGTCCGCCACCTTGTTGGCCGATGTGCCGCAAAGCCGCTTGTTTGACGAAATGCTCAAGCTGTTGCAAACAGGGCATGCGCTGGCGTCTATTGAGCAACTGAAAAAGCTGGGCCTGGCCACGGGCATTTACCCCCTGTTGGATGTGGTGGTGGCGCGGGCGGAAAGTGCCTTTGTGCAGGTGGCCTTGGCCGATACCGATCGCCGCGTAGGCGAAGGCAAGCCGGTCGCGCCCAGCTTCTTGCTGGCCTGCGTGTTGTGGGCCGATGTGCGCGAAGCTTGGGCCAAGCGCCTGGCCCGCAAGGAACACCCGCACCCGGCTTTGCAGGACGCGATCGATGAGGTATTTGACGCGCGCATTGGCGATGTGTCCGGCCGCGGCAAGCTGGCAGCCGACATGCGCGAGATCTGGATGATGCAACCGCGCTTTGAAAAGCGCGTGGGCAGCACGCCTTTTGGGCTGGTAGAGCAGCCCCGCTTTCGGGCTGGCTTCGACTTTTTGCGTCTGCGTGCCGACATCGAAGAGGTGGACGTGCGCTTGGCCGACTGGTGGCAGGAGTTCAGCATGGCCAGCGATGCCGAGCGCGAAGACTTGGTGCAAGCTGCCAAGCTTGAGCAGCAGGCTATGCAATCGGCCAAGCCCCGTGTGCGTCGTGCGCCCCGACCTGATGGTGTTTTGGCACCTGAGCCTGCCGCAAACCCCAGCGAATCCCGCTCCACCCTGTCTGCTGCTGAGCCCGGCGATGACGGCGCACCCAAAAAACGCCGTCGCCGCCGCCGCAAGCCAGGAGCAGGGGACGTGAGCGGCGATTCGGGCAGCGGCGAATAAGCCGGTTGCAGTCCAGGGTGCCGATGGTGCGAGACCCCGTGACCGCCTATGTGGCTTTGGGGGCCAATTTGGGCGACGCCCTGCAAACGGTGCGGCAGACCTTTGACGCACTGTCGCGTTTGCCAGCTTGCCAGCTCAAAGGCCGTTCTCGTCTGTACCGTACCGCGCCGCACGAAGCGCACGGGCCTGAATTCGTTAACGCAGTGGCGCAAATTGAAACCCGTTTGACTGCACCCGATTTGCTGGACGCCTTGCAGGTGCTTGAAAATCAGGCGGGACGTGAGCGTCCCTATCCCAACGCACCCCGCACTCTGGATCTGGATTTGCTCATGTACGGCCAAGCCCGCATGCAAAGCCCCCGCCTGACCTTGCCCCACCCGCGCTGGCGCGAGCGCGCCTTCGTGTTGTACCCCCTGGCCGATTTGCAGCCAGACTGGGTCAGTGCGAATGATCTGGCATGCGTGGCTGGCCAGACCATCGATGTCTTGCCGGAGACCATCCCGTGACTTTCTTCTCCACCTTGCCCGTCTCTGTGCAGACGGTTTTGCTTTTGCTGGCCAGCAATGTGTTCATGACGTTTGCCTGGTACGGTCATTTGCGCAACATGGCCAGCGCGCCCTGGTACGCCGCTGCCGTGGCAAGCTGGGGGATCGCCTTGTTCGAATACATGTTCCAGGTGCCAGCCAATCGCATTGGTTACACGCAGTTCAGCGTGGGGCAGCTGAAGATCATGCAAGAGGTCATCACCTTGAGCGTTTTCGTACCGTTTGCGATTTTTTACCTCAAGGAACCTTTCAAGCTGGACTACCTGTGGGCCGCTTTGTGCATGGTGGGTGCGATTTATTTCATTTTCCGAAGCCACTGAGCAATTCGCAGGAAATCGGTGCAGACCGAGCGGTTAAACTCGCCGCTGTCACAAAATGGTCACTTTCGACCCCTTTCTCGTTATCAGGAGCTCACCCATGCTGTTTGGCAAATTGCTGCCCAAAGAAGGCAACTTCTTCGAACTGTTCAACCAACACGCAGAGCGCATCGTCGAGGCGGCGCGGGCCTTCTCCAATCTGGTGGCCAATTACAACGACACCCACCTGCGCGAAAAATACAACCGCGACGTGGACAACGCCGAGCACGCTGCTGACCGCGTGACCCAGGAGGTCAACCGCCTGATCCACACCACTTTCATCACCCCGATTGACCGCGAACAAATTCACGCGCTCATCAATTTGATGGACGATGTGGCCGACCTGATCCAGGACTCGGCGGAAACCATGGCGCTGTACGACGTGCGCCACATGACCGAGGAAATCACCCGCCTGACCGACCTGTCGGTGCGTTGCTGTGAGCGTGTACAGGACGCAGTCAAGTTGCTGGCCCGTATTGGTGAGCCGGCTGTGGCCGAATCGGCCTTGAAGACCTGTGAAGAAATCGACCGCCTGGAGTCCGATGCCGACCGCGTGATGCGCAGTGCGATGAGCAAGCTGTTCCGTGAAGAGGCTGACGTGCGCGAGATCATCAAGCTCAAGGCGATTTACGAGTTGTTGGAAACCATCACCGACAAGTGTGAAGACGTGGCCAACCAGATCGAGGGCATCGTCCTCGAAAACTCCTGATCTGAAGCGGGAATCCTGAACATGGAAACCGTACAAGCCGCCTTGTGGGTGGTGATCTTGCTGGTCGCACTGGCGCTCATTTTCGACTTCATGAACGGCTTTCACGACGCCGCCAACTCGATTGCGACCGTGGTGTCCACGGGCGTTCTGAAACCCGGTCAGGCGGTGATCTTTGCCGCCTTTTTCAACTTCATTGCCATTTTTGTCTTCCACCTCAGCGTGGCGGCCACCGTGGGCAAAGGCATCGTCCAGCCCGGCATTGTGGACACCCATGTGGTGTTTGGTGCGTTGGTGGGTGCGATTACATGGAACATCATCACCTGGTATTACGGCATTCCCAGCAGTTCCTCGCATGCCTTGATTGGCGGCATTGTGGGGGCGGTGATCGCCAAGGCCGGGGCGGGTGCGTTGATTTCCACTGGCATCATGAAGACGGTGGCCTTCATTTTTGTGTCGCCCTTGTTAGGCTTTTTGCTGGGTTCCTTGATGATGGTGGCTGTGGCGCATCTCTTCAGGCGCGCCAGGCCTTCCAAAGTGGACAAGTGGTTTCGCCGATTGCAGCTGGTGTCGGCAGGGGCTTACAGCCTGGGCCACGGCGGTAACGATGCCCAAAAAACGATTGGTATCATTTGGCTGTTGTTGATCGCCACAGGTTACGCCACCACAGCCGACGCCTCGCCACCGGGCTGGGTCATCGTCTGTTGTTATATGGCGATTGGCCTGGGCACCATGTTCGGCGGCTGGCGCATCGTCAAGACCATGGGCCAAAAAATCACCAAGCTCAAGCCGGTAGGTGGCTTTTGCGCCGAAACAGGCGGTGCCATGACCTTGTTTTTGGCTACCACGCTGGGTATTCCGGTGTCCACCACCCACACCATCACCGGGGCCATTGTGGGTGTCGGCTCCACTCAGCGCGCCAGCGCCGTGCGTTGGGGGGTGGCGGGCAACATCATCTGGGCGTGGATTTTGACCATTCCCGCCAGTGCTTTTGTCGCGGCGATGGCTTATTGGGTCAGTTTTCAGATTTTTGACTGATCCCATGACCTACCGGTGGCTTCCGATTTAATGGCCCAGCCCAAAGAAAGCCGCCCAACTGAACAAGCTGGGCGGCTTTTTTATTGGCTGATCAAACGGGCCGCTTCGATCTGGTATTCAAAGTACCGTTGGAAACTGAAGACCAAGCTGGCCATCAACACGGTGGTGCCCAGCAGCAGCGCGGTGGCGATGCCGATGATCGTGCCCCAATTTGTGCGACCCGATGGGGTCAGGGTCTCGGCCTGGGAATTGAATTTCGCATTCCATTTTTCGATGGGCGTCAGGCCATAAACGATGGCATTGAGTGCGCAGCCTGCGATGGTGAAGCCCAACAAAGGAATCAGCATCCAGCTGAGGGTGTCGTCTTGTCCGAATTGCTGAACACGTTCCAGGCCGTAAAAGCCAAGCGCCGTGGGAATGGGCAGCAGCCAACCCAGCATGTCAGTGAAGCCGTACAGGTAAAAGCGGTGCAGGCCCAAGGGACCCGTCCAGAAAGCCAGCCAGGTAGCGAGTGTTTTGTTTTTCATTTGGTGGATTATTGCGTAGCGTTACTTTGGCCAGCCCACAAAGGCTTTTCGGGTGATGCCTGTGTTCAGGTGTTGGCCGCTGGCAGCAAGAGGGTCTTGATGGTGCCGTTCAATGGGCTGCAGCAGGTCAAAGCAACGCAGCCTGCTCAGCACCCGTTGTATAATAAGAGGCTTTTCAGTGTGTCACTGGCCGGGTGGCCAGTTGCGTGTCTCAAGCGCTGAAGGATACCGGGTGTCTCGGCAATTTGTTCCGAAGATACCCAACCACCCAAGGATAAATCATGGTTGTTATTCGTTTGAACCGCGGCGGCTCTAAAGCACGTCCTTTCTTCAACATCGTCGTCGCTGACAAGCGCGTGCGTCGCGATGGTCGCTTCCTCGAGCGCATCGGTTTCTACAACCCCACAGCCAAAGGTGGCGAAGAAGGTTTGCGCATTGCACAAGACCGTCTGACCTACTGGAAGAGCGTTGGCGCCCAGGCTTCCCCCACCGTGGAACGTCTGATCCGTCAAGCTGGCAAAGCAGCAGCCTGATCGGCTGATGTCGGTCATGCGTCCCCCTTTGGAAACAGCCGCACTGCCGGCTGACGCCATCGAAATCGGGCGCATCACCGATGCTTGGGGCATCAAAGGCTGGTTCAAGGTCTTGCCCCACAGCGCCTCGCCCGAGGCGCTTTTTTCTGCCAAAAGCTGGTTCTTGTTGCCGCCCGATCGGCCCATGAAACCCCAGCGTGGCATCCAGGCAGACGCTTCGCAACAGGCCTGGAGTCAGCCTTTGCTGCTGAACATCCTTGAAGTCAAAGACCATTCCGACACCGTGGTGGCGCGTGCCCAAGGCATTGATGACCGCAACGCGTCCGAATCCTTGCGTGGCGGCCGAATCTTTGTGTCTCGCACCCACTTTCCTGCTCCAGCTGAGGGCGAGTATTACTGGGTCGACTTGATCGGATTGCAAGTGATCAACCGCGAAGGTGTGGATCTGGGCCAGGTGCGTGACCTCATGTCCACTGGCCCGCAAACCGTGCTGGTCATCGAAGCCGCCCCCGAAACCGAAGGCGGCAAACCCGTCGAGCGCATGATCCCGTTTGTCGCGGCTTTCGTCGATGGTGTGGACTTGCCCGGCAAGCGGATCACCGTGGACTGGCAACCCGACTACTGATCGGTCCCGGCCGTGGAGGGCCATCCATGCGCTTTGACATCATCACCCTTTTCCCTGAACTGTTTGCGCCGCTGTTGACCAGCGGCATCACGCGCCGTGCCTACGAAAGTGGCTTGGTCGATGTGCATTTCTGGAATCCGCGCGACCATGCAGAAGGCAATTACCGCCGCGTCGACGACCGCTCATTTGGCGGTGGTCCCGGCATGGTCATGTTGGCCGAGCCCCTGTTCAAATGCCTCACGGCCATTCGTGCTGCACGCCAGGAAACGAATCCGGCACCTTTGGTGTTGTTTTCTCCCATCGGGCAGACGCTGAACCACACCGCTGTCGAACAGTGGTCTCAAAGCGCAGGCGCTGTGTTGTTGTGTGGCCGCTATGAAGGGGTCGACCAGCGCTTCATCGACCAATATGTCGACCTGCAAATCAGTTTGGGTGACTTTGTGCTGTCGGGGGGGGAAATCGCCGCCATGGCTTTGCTCGATGCTGTGGCCCGCTTGCAGCCCGGCGTGCTCAATGACGAAGGCAGCCACCAGCTGGACAGCTTCAACCCGGCATTGGACGGCTTGCTGGACAGCCCGCACTACACCCGCCCCGAGGTCTGGCAGGGCCACGCCGTGCCCGCTGAGTTGATGTCGGGCCACCATGCCCACATTGCGCGCTGGCGGCGCGAACAAAGCCTGCGCCTGACGGCACAGCACCGGCCCGAATTGCTGGCGCAAGCCCGTCTGTCTGGCCTGCTGAGCCGTCAGGACGAAGCCTGTTTGAAGCAGGTTCGGGATAACGCTCCGGATGCAATCAACAGCACGGGTTCGAAAAAGCTATAATCAAAGGCTTTTCGATCCTCTACCCGCCGCGATTTGGCTCAGTCATGCACTTGTTGGCATGGCCTTTACAGCACAAAACGCCCCTTGTGCAGCGAGGCATGATCGGACGGAGTTCAAAAATGAATTTGATTCAAACTCTTGAGCAGGAAGAAATTGCCCGTTTGGGTAAAGTGATTCCTGAATTTGCCCCCGGCGACACCGTGATCGTCAGCGTCAACGTGGTTGAAGGTGCGCGCAAGCGTGTCCAAGCCTACGAAGGTGTTGTGATCGCCAAGCGTAACCGTGGTCTGAACAGCGGCTTCACCGTGCGCAAGATCTCCAGTGGCGAAGGCGTGGAACGTACGTTCCAGACTTACAGCCCCGTGATCGCCAGCATCGAAGTCAAGCGTCGTGGTGATGTTCGCCGCGCCAAGCTGTACTACCTGCGTGACCGCAGCGGCAAGTCGGCACGTATCAAGGAAAAGTTGCCACAGCGCAAAGCAGCACCAGCAGCCAAAGCGTAAAGCCTTTCCGGCCATACGAAAAACCGCCCGGGTTTGCGCCCAGGGCGGTTTTTTTATGGCTTGAGCAGAACTGCCAAGCCATGAAAAAAGGCCATGCCGGTGAGGACATGGCCTTTGAAGAGGTCTGCAAGTCCGGGGCCGTGAATCCCGGAGGCTTGATCAACCGCGCGTGATTTTCAGCACGCGGGTGCCACCACGCTTGCCTGCAGGGCCTTCGCCTGCAGCATGGGGCTTGAAGTTGCTGGCACCAAACTGCTTGGGGCCACGGGCGAACTTGTCACCAGCTGCGCCGCGAGGGGCTGGACGTGCTGCGTTACGGTTGTCGCCGCCACGGTCTTCCCAGCGGCCGCCTTGACGTGGACCGTCTTGGCGAGCGTCTTGGCGTGGGGCAGGGCGGCTGTCGCCCTTGTCCCAAGGGTGGGCCGGTGCGCCGCGCTGCTCAAAGCGGTCACCGCCACGGGGGGCGTCAAAACGGCCACCTTCTTTGCGTGCATCGAAGCGGGGTTCGCTGCGTTGCTCAAAACGGGGCTGCTCATCGCGGAAGTTGCCACGCGGTGCGCGGTTGTCAAAACCACCGCCGTCGCGGTTACCGCCAAAGTCGCGGCCGCCGGCTGGGCGACCACGGCCTGCAAAGCCGCCGCCTGCGTTGGCATAGTTGCGCTCGCCACCGAAGCGGTCACCGCCACGGCCCATGGGCTTGCGGGCTTCGGGCATGCGGGCTTTGGGCTCCAGGCCCGGGATCACTTCGGCCTTGAAGGGCTGGCGTGTGTAGGATTCGATGTCGCCAATCTTGCGACGGTCGCGCATTTCAGCAAAGGTCACGGCCAGGCCATCGCGGCCAGCGCGGCCTGTGCGGCCAATGCGGTGGGTGTAGTCCTCGGCCTTCATCGGCAAGCCGAAGTTGAAGACGTGGGTGATGGTGGGCACGTCAATGCCGCGGGCGGCCACGTCGGTAGCCACCAGAATCTGAACTTGACCGTTGCGCAGGGCCATCAGGCGGCGGTTGCGCATGCCTTGGCTCAAAGCGCCGTGCAAGGCCACAGCCGAGAAGCCGTCTTGTTGCAGGTCAGCAGCCAAGCCGTCGCACTCGATCTGGGTGCTCGAGAACACGATGGCCTGGTCGATCGTGGCGTCACGCAACCAGTGGTCGAGCATCTGGCGCTTGTGTTGGGCGTTGTCGGCCCAGAACAGCACCTGCTTGATGTTGTTGTGCTTTTCCTGGGGGTTGTCGATCTGGATTTTCTGGACCGAAGAACCACCGTCATGCATCACGCGCATGGCCAGTTGCTGAATGCGCGGCGCAAAGGTGGCGCTGAACATCATGGTCTGGCGGCGCTGGCTGGTCATGTCGTTGATGTCAGCCAAGTCGTCAGAGAAGCCCAGGTCGAGCATGCGGTCGGCTTCGTCTACCACCAAAAACTGCACTTGGTCCAGCTTGATTTGCATGGAGCGTTGCAGGTCGAGCAAACGGCCAGGCGTAGCCACCACCAAATTGGCGTTTTGCAGTTTGGCAATTTGCAACTGGTAAGGAATGCCGCCGACCACGTTGGCCACGCGCAGACCACGGGTGTGCTTGACCAATTCGATGGCGTCTTGCGCCACCTGTTGGGCTAATTCGCGTGTGGGGCACAAGATCAATGCGCCAGGAGTGGGCGCTTTGAAGTTGCGTGGATTAGTGGGGTCTTTGCGTTTTGCGCGCTTGGGAGCGGGTTCGCCCTTGGCGGTAGCGTCGGCACAGGCTTGCTCGAATTCGGCGCGTTCAGCGGCTTCTTGTTCGGCCATTTGCTGAATCAGCGTGTGCAAAACGGGCAGCAAGAAGGCGGCGGTTTTGCCGCTGCCGGTTTGGCTGGAGACCATCAGGTCGGTGTAGCCATTGGACTTGCCGTCTTTGGAGCCGCCAGCGGTAGGCAGTGCCAGAGGAATGGCGCGCAATTGCACGGCGGTAGGCTGGGTGTAGCCCAAGTCAGCGACGGCTTGCACCAGCTCAGGGGCCAGGCCCAATTCCACGAAACCGTTGGGCACATCGGCGATGGCTTCAACTTCTTCGGTCAGTTCGGCATCGACTTCAGGTGCTGCGTCGGCGGTGATTTCGGCTGCTGCAGCGACCATGATTTCGGTGGCCAAATTGGTCGCAACGGGCTGTGCAGTCGACTCGGTGGTGATGGATGTGATTTCGGCAGGCGACAAGTCGTCCTGCACTGCGATCAAAGTGTCAGTCATGTGTGTATAAAAAAACTCGCACGGAACAACGACCGCCAACAAGAGACTGTTGCTTAAGGTCTTAGCACCGCAAGGTTGAAAAAACATCAACCATCAAACGGTGCTCGCGAGGGGCGCTGGGCGTGGAGCTTGGCCGCTGTGAGTGACCCTATCTTTGGGTCAAGGCATGAAGGGAGATGTAAGAAATGCTGCACCTGAAATGCAGCAAGCGCTCGATTATGGCACGGATCTGGAAAAACCGCTAGGGTTTTCCCTGAAAACCTCAAAGTCGGATGAAATGCTCACGGTAATGCGCCAATTCGTCGATGGATTCGTGCACATCGGCCAAGGCGGTGTGCTTTTGCTGCTTCTTGAAATTGGCATACACCTCGGGCTTCCAGCGGCGTGACAGTTCCTTGAGCGTGCTCACATCCAAATTGCGGTAATGAAAGAACGCTTCCAGCTTGGGCATGAACTTGACCAGAAAACGGCGGTCCTGGCTGATGGTGTTGCCGCACAACGGGGACGCGCTCTTGGGCACGTATTTTTTCAAGAAGGCCAAGATCTGCTCTTCGGCGTCGGCCTCGCTGGTGGTGGAGGCTTTGACCTTGTCAATCAGCCCACTCTTGCCGTGTGTGCCCTTGTTCCACTTGTCCATTTGGTTGAGCAGTTCGTCGGTTTGGTGAATCACCAGCACAGGCCCTTCAATGCGGGGTGTCAGGTGCGGCCCGGTCACGATCACGGCGATCTCCAGCAAGCGTTCTTTTTCGGGGTCGAGGCCCGTCATCTCGCAGTCAATCCAGACCAGGTTTTGGTCAGACTTGGGCAGCTCTGCCACTTCTTTGGGGGGGGTGTTCGCTTCAGACATGCAGGGATTGTCGCTGATGCGCGCACGCTGCATCGGCCCAACAGGGGCATGCGCGCAGCCTGGAGGGTGGCCAGGCCCTGTGGACTCAAGCCCTTGCCAACTTTAGCCAGACAAGGCCGCTTCTACAATACAACGATGAATTCTTCCCTGACTTTGACATTGACGCTGGTGATCGCTTTGTTGGCGCATGTGGCGCTGAAATTCTGGCTCAACGCCCGCCAGGTGCGGCATGTGGCGCGCCACCGAAGCGCGGTGCCGCAAGCCTACGCCGACACCATGAATTTGGCGGACCACCAAAAAGCGGCCGACTACACCCTGGCCAAAGCGCGTTTGTCGCAGATGGACATCGCCCTGGATGCCGCCGTTTTGCTGGGCTGGACCTTGCTGGGCGGCCTGGATGCACTGAACCAGGTGCTGTTGGGCTGGATGGGCCCCAGCATGGCGCAGCAAATCGCGCTGGTGCTGGGCTTCACGCTGGTGGGCGGCTTGATTGGGCTGCCCTTGTCCTTGGTGCAAACCTTTGGCGTGGAGCAGCGATTTGGTTTCAACAAGATCACGCTGGCTTTGTGGCTGGGTGACATGGCCAAGGGCCTGGTTTTGGGCTTGGTGCTGGGCCTGCCATTGCTGTGGGTGGTGCTGTGGCTCATGCAAGCCGGGGGCGCTTGGTGGTGGCTGTGGGCCTGGGGCGTGTTGGTGGGCTGGCAATTGTTTTTGATGGCGATTGCCCCGAACGTGATCATGCCGCTGTTCAACAAATTCACCCCTCTGGAAGACGAGTCGCTCAAGGCCCGTGTGCAGGGCCTGATGCAGCGTGCAGGCTTTACCGCCAAAGGCTTTTTTGTGATGGACGGCAGCCGCCGCTCGGCGCATTCCAATGCTTTTTTCACAGGCTTTGGCGCCAGCAAGCGCGTGGTGTTTTTTGACACCTTGCTCAAGCAGCTGAGCCCGGCCGAAATGGAAGCGGTGCTGGCCCATGAGCTGGGTCACTTCAAGCACAAACACATCGTCAAAATGATGGCGACCAGCTTTGCCATGACGTTGGCCGGTTTGGCTTTGCTGGGTTGGCTGGCGCAGCAGGTCTGGTTCTACACAGGTCTGGGCGTGATGCCCAATTTGTCGGGCAGCAACGATGCGCTGGCGCTGGTCTTGTTCATGCTGGTCACGCCCGTGTTCACTTTGTTTTTTGCCCCGGTGTCGTCCTGGCGCTCGCGCCAGCAAGAGTTCGAGGCCGATGCCTATGCCGTGTCACAAACCCCGGGCAAGGACTTGTCTTCAGCCCTGCTCAAGCTCTACCAAGACAATGCCTCCACCCTCACGCCCGACCCTTGGTATGTGAAGTTCTATTACTCGCACCCCCCGGCCAGCGAGCGTTTGCTCAGGATGAAAACCGCATGAGCACGCCAGAAGTTCGCGCCCTCAAACCCACTGAGGTGATCATGGCCCTGAGCCAGTTGGTCGGTTGGGGACTGACGGGCGATGGTGAAAACGTCGCGATTGAAAAAACGTTCACTTTCGAGCAGCACACCCACGCTTTGTTGTTCGTCAATAGCGTGGGCTGGTTGTCTGAAAAACTCAACCACCACCCGGAACTGGTGCTGACCTACAAACGTTGTGTGGTGCGCTGGAACACGCACGATGTGCGCGGCCTGAGTCGACTGGACTTCGAGGCGGCGACACAGACCGATGCCTTGTTACCGGCATGATGCGGCATGAATAAACCCAAAGCACGACCCGCCTCGCCCCAAGCCCATGACCTGGAGCCCGGTCTGGTGGTGGCCACTTATGGCCGCCATTGTTTGGTAGAGACCCCCGAAGGCCGCCGCCTGATTTGCCACCCCCGGGGCAAAAAAAACCAGGTGGTGGTGGGCGACCAGGTGCTGTGGCAAATCGCAGGCGACGAAGGCAGCATTGAAAAGCTGCAGGCGCGCCGCAACCTGTTTTACCGCCAAGACGAAATCCGCACCAAATCGTTCGCGGCCAACCTGGACCGTGTGCTGATTTTGATTGCGGCCGACCCCGAGTATTCAGAAAGCCAACTGTCTCGCGCCTTGGTGGCGGCCGAGGCCGAGCGCATCACGCCCATCATCGCGCTCAACAAAAGCGATCTGGCGCAGCCCTTTGCCCAAGCCTGGGAGCGCCTGGCCCCTTACCGCGCCATGGGCTACAGCGTCATGCCCATCAGCCTGAGCCCCCGCAGCCCGGTGGCCGACGATGGCGTGGCCGCCTTGTGTGCGCATTTGCAAGGACTGACCACCTTGGTGCTGGGCCCATCGGGCAGCGGCAAAAGCACCCTGATCAACCGCTTGGTGCCAGGTGCCCTGGTCGAAACGGGCGAGATTTCGCTGGCCCTGAACTCGGGCAAGCACACCACCACCAGCACGCGCTGGTACTGGGTGCCTGCACTGGATGCAGGCCACGAAGCAGAGGCGGTCAGAACCGCTTTGATCGACTCACCCGGCTTTCAGGAGTTTGGCCTGCACCACATCGAGCCCACGCGCCTGGCCGACTGCATGCCTGACTTGCGCCAGCATTTGGGGGGCTGCAAGTTCTACAACTGTACACATTTGCATGAGCCCGGTTGCGCTGTGCTGGCGCAGGTGGAAACCGAGCAAGACCCCGGCACCATCAGCGTGCGGCGGCACCGCATTTATGCGCAGCTGTTTGAGGAACTGAGCCAGCAGCGCTGGTGAGGGGCAGGGCAGGGCACTTCGCAGCGCCCTTGGGATATCAGCCCACCAGATTGGCCATGGTCAGCAAGGCCACCAGCACCAGCCACATGATCACCGTGCGCCAGACCAGGCCCACCACTTGGGCAAAGTGCGCCACCTCGGGGATGCGGCCCGGGGTGCTGCTGCCGCCTGCCGTGTCCAGCTCGTCATTGTTGTCGTTTTGCGCCTGCAAGGCAGCGCCGCCCAGACGGATGTTGATGGCACCCGCTGTGGCGGCCAGGATCACACCATCGTTGTCTTCCGGAAAATTTTGCGCATGGTTGCGCCAGCCATCCATCGCGTCCTCAAAGCTGCCCACAATCGCAAAACCCAATGCCGTCATGCGCGAGGGCAGCCAATCCATGGCCTGCCAGGCACGGGTGCAAACCGAGCGCAGCACTTCACTGGTCAGCGTGGCATCGGAGGCGGATGAATGCCATTGGCGCTGCACAAACTCGGTCAGGCGATACACCACAGCACCCACCGGGCCAAGGCCGATGATGGACAAGGCTGCGTACCAGAAAAACACGCCAAAAACATGGCGATGGGCCGCGATCATGGAGTACTCGATGACATGTCGCACGATCTCGCTGCGGGGGATCTGACCGACCTGCACCCGTTGCCATTGCGCCAGCAGTTCGCGAGCCTTGTCTTCATCCCCATTTTCGAGTGCTTCACGGATACTGGTGAAGTGGTGACTGAATTGACGAAAGCCCAGCGTGAGGTAGAGCAGGGCCACGTTCCAGAGGACGGCGAACAACCAGCCCAGACCCCATTCGAGCACCCAATGGGCCAGCATGGTCAGCAAAGCCGGGCCCAGGACGGTAATGCTCCAGGTGATCCAGGCTTGCTGGCGGGTGCCTGCATCAAAGGTACGGGCCACCCACAACGCCCAGCGGTCAATCCAGACGAACACGAGGTTATCGGGTTTCAAAGGGCGGGCTTGTTCCAGCACCAAGGCCAGCAAAATGGCAAAAAAGCTCATGATGTCCTCATGCGTGGGGGGTGACGGCTAAAAATCGGTAAAAGTTGCGCAGCATGGCGGCCGTCGCACCCCAAATGAAACGCTCGATTGCCTCGACTTCGCCCGTGGGTGCCGTGCGCTGCTCCAGATAGGGCATCGAAAACCACTGTCGTTGACTGCCTTGCCAATCCCAAATGTGCCGTCTGTGGTGCGCCGGATTCATCAGGAAGGACAAAGGCACTTCAAACACATCGTCCACCTCCTGCTGGTTCGCTTGCAGTTCAAAGTCCGGTGTGACCAGGCCAATCACAGGGGTGACCCAAAATGCGGTGCCCGTGACATACACGGGCATCTCGCCGATGACCTGCACATGACGCGGGTGCAGGCCCACTTCTTCATGGGCTTCACGCAAGGCGGTGGCTTGCATGCTGGCATCTTCCGGATCGACTTTGCCGCCGGGGAAGGCAATTTGCCCTGAGTGTGTAGACATGTGGGCAGCACGCCGGGTCAGTAAAACGGTTGGCTCCGATGCCGCGGGGCCGCGCATCACAATCGGCACCAAAACGGCCGCCTGGGCTGGGGCGCGACTTGAAAATGAGGGCTCGCGCTCCACCTCGGGTTGCCATGGCAGCGATTGGGCAAACCGCGCTTTCAGAGCATTTGGGTGCAGCAGTGCAGACGGTACGGCAGGCATATCGTGGTCGATGCGCCAGAACGGAACGTCACGGGGATCAAAAGACAAAGATGAAGTCACAACTGTGATTTATAACCGACCTGAGCCATCCATCTCGCTGGCACGGTGCAAGCCGGGGGTGTGAAGAAGGTGGCGGTCTGTGTGCTGAGCATCGTGGCCGCTTTGGGTGAAGCCTTAGAATGTGCACGCTGTCCTTTTTTAGCAGCGTTATTTTCCCCATATTGATTTAGGCAGACGCTATGAAACGCGATTATTTTCCCCATGACTCCCGTGCAGAGCGCCGTTTTGGCGAACACCGCAGTGGCACTTGCATGGCCCTGATTGATGGCCGTTTTTTGATCTGGATGGCCCAACAAGGTGCCTTGGGCGCCACCGGAGAATCGGTCAACCGTCAGGGGCTGCTCAGTTTGCTCTCGCAAGCCTTGTCTCAATCGGCTCTGGACGTGGACCTGCGCCGCATTTACTGGTACAGCGACCGTTCGGACGGACTGGTGATTGACGACCAGATTGTTCGTCTCGTGCAGGCCCACGATGCCGACGGCGGTGCATCCCTGCTTCGCTCATTGGGGCACGACCTCAAGCAATTGGCCGAGCACCATGCTTGCGACCATGTTTTGGTGGCCAGTGACGATGAGCGTTTTTTGGCAACCATTGACGAAGCCCAGCTGAGCGGTTTGAGTGTGCACTTGCTGGCCGATGAGTCGGCCCGCAACATGCCGCAAATGGTGCGTACCGACCCAGGTTGGGCCCGTTTGCTGGCTCAGGCCGACCGCAGGGTGGTGGTCAATTCTCAGGCGTTGGCTGACATGTTGCAAGGCAAAATACCGACCGGCATGGGCCTGGCTGTTGAAGATGTGGAAGAGCTGCGCAAATCCATGCACGAAGTCATCACGGCTTGGTGGGCGGATGAGCCCGAAGACCTTCGCGAAGACCTGAAAGAGGCCTTGATGATCAGCCGGGGTATTCCGCAGGAAGTGGATCGCCAGTTGTTGTTGCGCATGCGACATCGCCTGGCCAGGGCTTTGAGCCTGCCTGAAAAGAAAATGTTGCGCGAAACATTGCGGACTGTGGTGGCAGAGCCGGTGGCTGCGCCCGTTGTACCGGGCGATGGGTTGCCCCCGGACACCGACGAGTGAGCGTAAGCTGCGGTCAAAATTTGAGCCAATGTGGTGCTTGCGGCGCCGGGACTCGTGCATGGATGCGATTGTGAAATGTCATTTCATTTTTGCAATTTGTTGCAATTTATGAATTTCAAAGTATTAAATGTAACTTTAATGCTGCTAAATTCCGGTCATGCGTTCAAACACTTTCCATTCGGAGCACGACACCATGACCACAGCAGCGACCTTGAAACCACAGGCAATCCGCGGTTTGTCCAGCGGCGTTCAGCAAGACCATTTCACGTTGGCGATGCACCAGGAAGCAGAAAACGCTTTGGCCATGGCTTTGCATTACCTGCGTTCGAGTGGCAGCAATGTACCCGGGGCCACCCGCAAGGCCGTTCAGGCCCTCGGTGCCCTGAACCGGCTTGAAATGTTGTCGATTGGCTCGGGTGCCCAAATGACCGGACGTGCATGAACAAAGCTTGACCGTTCGACGGCCCGTCACACGGGTGTTGTGTGGTACTGCGTCACGCGCTCGACTTCATTTTTAGATCCCAGCACCACACTCACGCGCTCGTGCAGCTGGCCCGGTTGCAGGTCCAGAATGCGCTGCTTGCCGTTGGTCGATGCACCGCCGGCTTGCTCAATCAGCCAGCTCATGGGGTTGGCTTCGTACAGCAGGCGCAGCTTGCCGGCCTTGTGCGGTTCGCGCTTGTCCCAAGGGTACATGAACACACCGCCACGGGTCAGGATGCGGTGCACATCGGCCACCATGCTGGCGATCCAGCGCATGTTGAAGTCCTTGCCGCGTGGGCCTTCCTTGCCCTGCAGGCATTCATCGATGTAGCGGCGCACGGGTTCGTCCCAGTGGCGCATGTTGCTCATGTTGATGGCGAACTCTTTGGTGTCGGCGGGCACCTGCACGTTTTCTTGCGTGAGCACAAAAGAGCCTTGCTCGCGGTCCAGGGTGAACATGGCCACGCCATCGCCCACGGTGAGCACCAGGGTGGTTTGCGGTCCATACACGCAGTAACCTGCGGCCACCTGGTTCTTGCCGGGTTGCAGGAAGTCCTGCTCGGTCACGCCCTGGCTGTCTTCGGGCTTTTTGAGCACACTGAAGATGGTGCCAATGCTCACATTGACGTCGATGTTGGACGAGCCATCCAAAGGATCAAACAGCAGCAGGTATTCGCCTTGCGGGTAGCGGTTGGGCACCAGGTAGATGCTGTCCATCTCTTCAGAGGCCATGGCCGCCAGGTGGCCGCCCCATTCATTCGCTTCGAGCAGCACCTCGTTGGCGATGATGTCCAGCTTTTTCTGCACTTCGCCTTGCACGTTCTCGCTTTCGGCGCTGCCCAGCACACCGCCCAAAGCGCCTTTGTTCACGGCGTGGCTGATGCTTTTGCAGGCGCGGGCCACCACTTCGAGCAACAAGCGCAAGTCAGCCGGTATGTGGCCTTTATCGCGTTGCTGCTCCACCAAATAGCGTGACAGGGAAATTTTGCTGCTCATGTTCGTTCCTTGGTTTCAGGTGCTGCTCAGAGCGCGACTGATCACTTCGCGCACGTCATTGCTGAGGTCGGCCTTGGCGGCCACGCGCTCGATGGCCACACGGGCCGCGCTGCGGTAAGGCTCGGCCAGTCGGCTCCAGCGGTCCATGGCGCGGGCCAGGCGGGCGGCCACTTGAGGGTTGATCGCATCCAAGGCAAGCACTTGCTCGCTCCAGTACACATAGCCTGCCGCGTCGGCGCGGTGAAAGCCTGCCGGGTTGGCGCTGCAGTAACTGAAGATCAGGCTGCGCGCGCGGTTGGGGTTGCGCAGGCTGAAGTCGGCATGCTGCATGAGCTGGCGCACACGCGGCAACACATCGCCAGCGCGGTCGGGCGCACCGGCTTGCAGGGCAAACCACTTGTCGATGACCAGCGCCTCGTGCTGGAACATTTTGTGGAACAAGGCCAAAGCGTCTTGCGCCAAGGCATGGCCGCTGACCACCAGCGCCGACAAGGCGTTGAAGCGGTCGGTCATGTTGCCCGCGTCCTTGAACTGCTGGTACACACGGCCAGGCGTGACGGCATCGTTGTTTTGCACGGCGGCAATACAGAGCATGGTCATGGCCAGGCCCGCCAAGGCACGGCGGCCACTGGACTTGGCATCAGGGGAATAAGCCCCGTTGTGCTTGTGCGCGTCCCAGGCCCATTGCCAGTCGGCTTGCAAGGCCGTGGCCAGTTGCAGGCGCATGTTTTCGCGCAGGCCGTGCACGCGCTGCGGGTCCACCACGTCCAGTTGGTCGGCGATGTAGTTTTCTGAGGGCAGCGTCAGCGCCAGGTCCTTGAAGGCTGCGTCCAGCTTGGGGTGTCGCAGCACGTTGCGCAGGGCCGCCACCAGGGCGTCGGACAGCACGGGGATCCCGGTCAGGTCCTTGTTTTGCTGGATAGCATCCAGGGCGCTTTGCAGCATCAGGCGCTGGCCTGCCTCCCATTGGTTGAAGGGGTCGCTGTCGTGGGCCAGCAAGATCAGCAGGTCGTCAGCGTTCAGGCCGTCTTCGAGCACCACCGGGGCGCTGAAGCCGCGCAACAAGGAGGGCACGGGCGCGTTATCGATGTTGACAAAGGTGTAGCGGGTGCTGGCTTCGGTGAGCACCAGCGTTTGCTGCGTGACTGTGTCGGTAGCCCCGGCCAGTTGCAGGGGCAGGGCTTGGCCGCCGCGGCAGAGCAGACCCAGCGTGACAGGGATGACAAACGGGGCTTTGTTTGCTTGGTCGGGTGTGGCGGGGCAGCTTTGGCTGAGTGTCAGGGTGTAGCTGCGCTCGGCCGCGTTGTATTCGCCTGTTGCTTGCAGGCGCGGCGTGCCCGCCTGGCTGTACCAGTGCTTGAACGTGCTCAGGTGGTTGGCCAGCGCCGAGCCGGGGTTGGCATCGGCAATGGCCTGGGCAAAGTCGTCGCAGGTCACGGCTTGTCCGTCATGGCGCTCAAAGTAGAGCTTCATGCCTTTGGCAAAAGCGTCGCGACCCAGGCTGTCAGAGGGCGTGGCCACCAGCGTTTGCATCATGCGAACGACTTCGGAGCCTTTTTCGTAGATGGTGACGGTGTAGAAGTTGTTGATTTCCACATAGCTGTCGGGGCGCACCGGGTGGGCCATGGGGCCGGCGTCTTCGGCAAACTGCACCGTGCGAAGCACGCGCACGTCTTCGATGCGTTTGACCGCGCGGGCGCTGGCCTCACCGGCCATGTCCTGGCTGAACTCCTGGTCGCGGAAAACCGTGAGGCCTTCTTTGAGCGACAGCTGGAACCAGTCGCGGCAAGTGATGCGGTTGCCGGTCCAATTGTGGAAGTACTCGTGGCCGACAACCGATTCGATGTTGCCGAAATCCATGTCGGTGGCGGTGGCCGGATTCGCCAACACGTATTTGGTGTTGAAGATGTTCAGGCCCTTGTTTTCCATCGCACCCATGTTGAAGTCGCTGGTGGCGACGATCATGAAGCGTTCCAGGTCCAGTGGCAGTCCAAAACGCGCTTCGTCCCAAGCCACGCTGGCCATGAGCGAGTTCATGGCGTGCTCGGTCTTATCCAGATCGCCGGGGCGCACAAACACTTGCAACAAGTGCTCGGTGCCGCTGCGGCTGACGATGCGCTGCTCGCGTGCGACCAGCTGACCGGCCACCAGAGCAAACAAATAGCAGGGCTTTTTGTGCGGATCGACCCATTTGGCAAAGTGGCGTCCGTCGTCCAGCGCGCCTTGCTCGACCAGGTTGCCGTTGCTCAGCAGCACCGGGTACCTGGCCTTGTCAGCGCGCAGGGTGACGGTGTAGCTGGCCATCACATCCGGGCGGTCCAGGAAGTAAGTGATGCGGCGGAAGCCCTCGGCCTCACACTGGGTGAAGAAGGTGCCCTGGCTGACGTACAAGCCCATCAACTGGGTGTTTTTCTCGGGGTTGCAGGTGGTGAAGATTTCCAGATCAAAGGCATCCGTACCTTCGGGCAGGTTTTCCAGCACCAACTGGTTGCCGTCCATCTTGAATGAAGTGCCACCGCCGTTGACCAGCACGCGCGCCAGGTTCAGGTCTTCGCCATCCAGGCGCAGCGGCTGGGCCGCCACGTCGGGGTTACGGCGCAGGCGCATCTTGTTGAGCACGCGGGTTTTGGTCGGGTCGAGGTCGAACGTCAGATCGACCGTGTCGATCCAGAAAGCCGGGGCTGCATAAGCCTCCCGGTGAATCGCGGTGGGTTGTCCTTCACGCATCACTAACTCCGTTTTGGTTGAGGTCTGACCGGGTCAGAGGCCTTGTTTCAGTGAGGCTTCGATGAACGCATCGAGGTCGCCATCGAGCACCTTCTGGGTGGCCGAAATTTCGACGTTGGTGCGCAAATCCTTGATGCGGCTGTTGTCCAGCACATAGCTGCGAATCTGGTGACCCCAGCCCACATCGGTCTTGGTGTCTTCCAGCTTTTGCTGCTCTTCCAGACGCTTGCGCATCTCGAAGTCGTACAGGCGCGAGCGCAGGCGTTGCCAAGCCACATCGCGGTTGCTGTGCTGGCTTCGGCCGTCCTGGCACTGCACCACAATGCCCGTGGGGATGTGCGTCAGGCGCACGGCCGAGTCGGTCTTGTTGATGTGCTGGCCACCCGCGCCGCTGGCACGGAAGGTGTCGGTGCGCACGTCTGACGGGTTGATGTTGATCTCGATCGAGTCGTCGATCTCGGGATAAACAAACAACGAGGCAAAAGACGTGTGGCGGCCGCCAGACGAGTCAAACGGGCTCTTGCGCACCAGACGGTGCACGCCAGTTTCGGTGCGCAACAAACCAAACGCGTATTCGCCTTCGATCTTGATGGTCGCGCCCTTGATGCCTGCGGTGTCGCCCGGGGTTTCGTCTTCCACGGTGGCTTTGAAGCCCTTGCGTTCGGCGTACTTGATGTACTGGCGCAGCAACATGCTGGCCCAGTCGCAGGCTTCGGTGCCACCGGCACCAGCCTGGATGTCCACAAAGCAGTTGAGCGGGTCGGCCTCGTGGCGGAACATGCGGCGGAATTCGAGATCTTCCACGAGCTTGGCCAGTTTGGCGGCTTCGGCTTCGATGGTTTTGAGGCCGTCGTCATCGCCTTCTTCCTTGCTCATTTCGAAGAGTTCAAGGTTGTCGGCCAGTTCGCTGGTCAGGTTGGTGATGGTCACCACCACGCTGTCGAGGGCTTTTTTCTCTTTGCCCAGTTCTTGGGCTTTTTTCGGGTCGTTCCAGACCGAGGGATCTTCGAGGGATGCGTTGACGGTTCTCAGCCGTTCAGATTTGGCATCGTAGTCAAAGATACCCCCGTAACTCGTGGGTACGAGCGGTCAGGTCTGTGAGGGATGCGCCGATTTGGTTGATGTGTTCTGCGTCCATGGGAATGTGTCCGGTTCGGTAAACCGTACATTTTCTCATGAGTTGGCCCCACAGGCGCTGGGGCCAAGGCTTAAAACTGTCGCCCGTAAGAGAACATCAGGCCTGCATTACCCAGCACTTTCACTTGTATCGAGTCGTGCTCGTTGAGACGGTAGCCTATCGACGGGATGATTGCTGGGGAAAAACCGCCATGGTTCAGTGGCACTTTGTGCTGGTATTGGCCCACGTAGCCATACATCACGCCCGCTGTGACTTTCACGAACAGGCGGGGGTTGTTCATGAGATTGTTGAATTGCTGGCCCACGTAGACAAAAGTCGAAGGTTGGCCAAAGGAGTTGCTGAAGAACGCCACGCCGCAAAAACGGTCGCCTGGCACTTGCTCATCCAGTGCCACCAACACGACGAGTTTGTGCTCAGGGTTGTGGTGCCAGTGATGGGTGTAGGGCGAGAACGTGAATTCGCCCCGATGCGTGGGTTCTGCAGCACCATCGGCTGCTAAAAAGGATGGGCAATACCGCTCGGACGCAGTGGCGTGGGTCGTGCAGGTCAGGCCGAATAGCCAGACCAAAATCAATGCATGGATTTTTGAATGTTTTTTCATGAAATTTCCCTGAATTTTTATTGTTATGAACAAGTCACAAACGGTGTCATTGGTCTTCTTTCACCTCCGTTTCGTGAAACAGGTAACGCACCGACATGCCAGCCGCGATGGCAAAAAATCCACTCTCAACCACGTTGGCCGTGATCCCATAAACCAGCGTGGCCAGCAAAAGACAAAAGCCGGCGGATTCAACGGCATGCCGCGAGGGATTCAGGCGCAAAGAGCGAAGCAATAAGAGCAAGAAACCTGGCAAGGCTATCCAGCCAAAAATCACAAACCAATAAACAAAAATGTTGTCTGCCGCGTTGAATCTGCTCGGTTCAAAATACGTTTGTGGCGTACCGATGCCGCCCAGCCCTCTGCCCCACAAAGCATTTCCCTGGTTTTCAAGCAATTTCCAGGCGTTGGGCCACATGTCGTTGAGACGATCCCAAAATGAAAAAGTCAGATTGGCCAATGCCTGGTCCCGGACGTAAAAATTGACATCCATGAAAAGTGGCGTCATGGGCAAGAGCAATGCCACCAAGCCAAGAGCCAAGGGCCACCAACGAACAGCGGATGCCGGTATGCGCGAGCCCAAAAGAACAATGGGCGACAGGACCGCAAACATGTTGTAGACCCCTTTGCTGGTGGTCATGTAAATCGTCATGAACGTGATGCTCCAGACCAGCAATCGCATCCAGGCGGAGCGCAAACTCAAAGCCACGATCAAGCCCAGCAACAGGGCTTGCAGTGCGGCATCAAAGGAGGCTCTTGAAAAACCTGCCAAGCGTTTGCCACCGCCTATGTTTTCCCATTCGCGGGAACTGACAATGTCAAGGTCTCCCACTGAATAACCAAAACCCTCCCAAGGGTAAGGGGTCCAGTTGTTCAGGATGACGCCCACCACCACCAGTGCCCAAATCCACGATGCCATTCTCAGGACATGGTTCCAATGTCTGAAAATGATCTCGGCGCATGACAAACCAAACCAGAAAGGCAACAGTGTGTAAATGCCAAAGAGAACCTGAGGAACAGGGGTGTGAAACAGACCTACCAAAATGGCGTAAGCAATGACAAGCAAGGTCATGGCTCTGAGCGGGTGCAGTCCGTGTCGTGTTTCCCATGTGATCACGACCAAGGTGGAAACCAGCATCATCACTTGCGGCAGGTAAACCACAGGGGTGAGTCCGACCATGCTGGCTGCCCATCGGAATGGGCCAGTGATGGCGGCTGTGAAGCAATAGCTCATCAAGGTCAGTAGCGTCAAGGCCTGAACCCAATCGTCAGCGGTCCAGTTTTCCCATTGCCAGTCGCGCACGGGCTTGGTTTGCGCTTGGTAAGCCAATAATTCCTCGGGTAAGTGAGCGTAAGAGGACATGGGGTAAGGTTCAATGCGCCGTGTTTGGACTCACGCGCCCAGGGTTCGCACAGGCCAAATGCCGCTTTGGTATGTCAAAAGACATGTCATGCCAAATTCACCCAATACCCAGATCCATAAGGCCAGCTCCGGGCTCCCGGTGAACAGAGCCATCGCAAAGACGGTGGCTTGAAAAACAACGCCAGGCAGAGTACGTTTTGCATAAGCGTGTTCACGGCCTGAAGCGATCCACCACCATGACCCGAGCATGGCATTGGCCACGTAAAAGGGCAGCCACGCGCATAAAATTTTGGCCCAATGCACGTAACCCGAAGTGACTTGGCCAAACAGGAGGCTCAATCCCCACTCCGAAAGACCATATCCAAGCGCAGAGCACATCATGGTCAGCATCAGCAGGCGCCATGACCATGTTTGCAAGCTGTTGGGAATTTCCTGTGCTTTTTGTCGGTACCAACTCTGCACTACGCTTGGTTGGGCCGCCTGAATGATGGGCATGAACAGGCTTGCAGCAGCACGCAGTGTTTTCTCAATGGCGGCAAAAATGCCCACCACCTCTTTGGATTGCACGGTGCCCAGAAGAAAAACGGTGCTGTTGGCAAGCGCCGTTAATGCATACTCACTCGCGGCCAGATGGCGGCTGTTTTTCGCTACGGCCAACACACCGCTCCAGCGCGGCCAAGACCATTGCAGACCGGGTAAGGCCAGTATCAGCGGCAAGGCCAGCAGGCCAGACAGCAAAGTGGCACTGCTTTGCAGTGCTGCCGCCCAGAGCAAATCTTCGGGGCTGTTGACCCATAAGAAAATGCCACAGGTGGCCAGTAAACGTCCCGCCACACCACAAATCAAAGTGTGGTGCATGATCTGCAAGCCCTGAAACAGCCAGGTTGGAAAGAGAACAGAACCTGCAACGGTGAGAAATCCCCATGCAAAAAGGCTCGATTGAGATTGCCACGATGGGATCAGACAAAGGCAAAGCCAAAGCAGCAAGCTGCAAGCGATCAGCAGCAATGTCTTCAAGGCCGTGACATGAATGACCAAAGCACCTGCATCCTGAAGCCTTCTGGAATTTCGCTCGGAATCCAATCTGGACAGCTCCCTGCTGGCATAAGTGTTCATGCCAGCATCGACGCAAAGTACAAAATAGAAATTCACAGCGGCAGAAAATGCCAACCAGCCATAGGCTTCAGCGCCCAAATGACGCACCAGATACGGCAAGGTCAACAAGGGGATCACATAGTTGGCGATCTGAAGTGCGAACAAAGCGTAGGCATTGCGAAGCAAAGTCGAAGGCATTTTTTCAATCGCCTTGGCGAGGACGTTTCCACGGATTCCTCAGCAATTCGTGTTTCAGAATTTGCAGTTGTTCGGCAAACCTGGAGCTGGCTGAGCGACGCTGCCGGACGTAAGCTCTGGCCCAGATGAACATGACCGTCAGCATGATGGAGCCAGTGCCCGACAAGATGACGTTGACCTTGATGCGCGGGCGTGATTTGTTCATGGGGCTGATGGCGATATCCAAAACCTGAAACAAGGAAAAATCTCTGGTTTCATCCATTTTTCCCAATTCAGTGTATTGACCCAAAATCGTGACGATATTTTCCCAATACTCCACGTCCCGTTTGCGTTGGCTGTGCTCCATCAGTGCATCGGGTGCCTTGGACAAGGGCACAAACGCACCGTTGCTGGTGGCTTTCCGATCCTTCAGTGTGGGTTCACCAGTTGCTTCCTGAATTTTTTGTTTCAGATTGGACAACTCGCTTCGTAAAAGCCTGACGTCAGGATTTTCTTCGGTGGCATAGCTGAGCAAAGTTCTGAGTTGAACCTCTTTGTTGGCGATCTGATTTCGCAAATCGCGGGCTGTGCTCAATATGGCTTCGTCCTGCCCGCGTAAACGCGTGAAGCCGGTGATCTTTTCAGTTTTTCTCAGCTGTTCGTCAGCTTCGTTCAGGCTTTGTCTGGCTTTGCTGAGTGCGTTGTTGAAAAAGTCGCTGCGTCTGCCGCCTTCTTTTTTGGCAAGATCGCTGGAGAAAGATTGCAATTCGCGGACATAAGCGTTGGCCAATTGTGCGGCCTGAACGGGATCAGAGTCTTCGACAGAAATTTCCACAATGCCATCTTTGCCGGAATTGATGTCGGTGCGCGATTCAAGCAATTGACGTGCAGAGTCCATGTCCTTGGCCTTGTAATGCTTGAGCAGATCATGGCTCTCGATCACACCGTCCAGAATGGTTCGACTGCGCAAAATACCCACAAAGAGATCGGTTGGGTTTTTCAGGTTCAGTGCCGAGTTGCCCAGCGCACTTTCTCCGCCCATGGCAATCAAGCCGCGGCTGATGGTGTTTTGGTTGTATTGCGGCGGCAGAACGCGTGTTGAGGCCTTGTAATAAGGCGTTGAAAACAGGCCATGCAGCAACACGCAAAAGGACACCACAAACGGAACACCAACGAGCAGCCATTTGGCTTGCACCAAGGGCAGCAGTACAGGCATCAGGCTGTAGGTGTCTGTCGCGTTGGGTGCATTTTCTGCATCAGCAGTTTTCATTTCGGCGGAGTTGCTGGCCTTGTCCATTCACATGCCCTTCACAATGCGAATGCCGGCAATGCCCATGCCAAACTGGTAAATGATTTGGGAAATGTCTTTGAGGCGCCGGGTCCAGCTCACGGATTCGGTATTTTCCTCAACCCAGATGGTGTCTCCTGGCGCAATGCCACCAGCTTCCATTTGTTCGTCTGAGACGAGCGTACCGTCCGGTCGAATCACGATGGCTGATGTGCTTCGGGCGGTGTTGCGTCGACCACCAGCCAACGCGATGTAGTCTTCGGCATCCCTGTTTTTTTGCCACAAGAATGAGCGTTCGGCCATGACCGACCCCATGACTTCCACCGTTTCAGGTATCGCTGGCACATACAAACTGTCGTTGTTTTCAAGTCGAAGCGGCGGCAGTTGCTCAGGCCGGCGTGTCTGGCTGTTGAGTTCCAGAATCATGCGACCTTCCGGTTTGAGTTTGCGCAAGTTATCGAGAAACGACTGGACCGCATTTTTTTCTGCTGTGACGGTTTCTGATTCGCCAGTCGCCACAGTTTCACGGCTGCGCTCAATCAGGAATTTTGCAAAATCGCGCTCCATCGCATTGATGGCGTCATCCATCCGGCGCTGTTGCTGTTGCCTGACCGATTCCCTGAACAGCTGGGTGCCATAAAGGTAACCCAAGGGCGTCACACCGCCCGCTTTTTCCAGCAGGGTGCGCAATGTGTCACCAGCTTGTACGGTGTACATGCCTGGGCGCACGACCTCACCTTCAATCTTGACGAAGCGGGTGCGCTGTTCCAGGGGGCCCCTGAAGTCGTTGCGTGAAAAAACGGTGATGGTGTCCCCGGGGCGCAGCAGCAGGTTGTGTTTGGGGTCCCGATTGAATACGACTTTGCCCAGCTCAAACGGGATCAAGGTGACCTGCAGCGAAGGGTTCAGCACGCGCTCGATCACGGCATATTCCCAATTGATCTCGGGAAATGTGGGCTGAATTTTGATGTTGGCCGGATCCGTTAAAAAAGAAGCAATCTTGTTCTGGCTGTTTTTCTCGATCCAATAGGCGGGGGAGATCAGCGCGTTGACGTCCGGGATGATGTCCGAAACCCGCAGGTCTTCCCGCCAGGCATGGCGCAATGGCAAAGCGACTTGCCCTTTTAACGTGATGGCGTTGTTGAATTGGGGCGAAATCGGAACCAACACCACTAGATCGCCGTCACGCAGGACGGTTTGCATGGCCTGGGGACCAAAATCGAGTTCCTCCACGATTCGCGTGGCGGCAGGCGTGGCGTCTCCTTTGGCCGCGTTGTTGGGTTTGGCGATGCGTTCAAGTTTGATCCGCAAGCCATCGGCCGTTGAGGTTGTGCCACCGCTGATTTGCAGCAAATCTGCCAGCGTCATACCCGTTCTGAGTTGGTAAATGGCCGAATTTCGAATGCTGCCCGCAATGGCCACCTGCCCCTGCATGGGCGGTATGTGGATGACATCTTCGTTTTGCAGTCGCATGTCAGCGCTGCGGTTGCCATTCAGTATGAAGTCGTACAAATCCAGATGGCTGATGCGCTGATTGCCTCTGCGTAACTCGATGTTCCTCAGGCTGCCATTGGAAGCAGCACCTCCCGTGATGAACAGTGCACTGATCAAGCTGGACAAAGAGTTGACCTGGTACGTGCCTGGTTTGCGTGCAAAACCAGTGACATAAAGCCGAATGCTGCGCAGCGTTCCCATGGTGACCGAAAGGTCAAAGCTTTTATAGACGCGTCCCATCGCCTGCTTCAAAACGGGTTGAAGCTCCTTATAGGTCAGCCCCGCCAACTGGATGCTGCCGACTTTGGGAATGAAAACACTGCCTTGTCTGTCGACGGTCACGGCGTACTCCAACTCGATGGAACCCCATGCACGCACGATGATGTCATCACCAGGGCCGATCACAAAGTCCGATGGCACATTGACTTGGTCGCCAATGTTGAACGATGCATTCGGGCTTTGAAACAGGTTGTCAGCAAAGACAGGGAGTGCAACGCCCAGGCTTTGTTGAACCAGAATTTCAAAATCTGACATCTCCGGCTTGACTGGTGTGACTTTTTCAGGCAGGCGCGTCTGGGTGGGCGATTCGACCACAACCCGGGTTGACAAATTATTGGCCCTTAAACTGGGATACAGGCTGCCGGGCCTTTCCTGACGCTGAGGGGGCGATTCCTGGGGCGCTTCAGTGCTTGTGGAAGCATTTTGTTGCTTGGGTGTACCGTAAAGGTCAGTGATGGACGGTGCTTTGTATTCTTGTGCGTGTGCCATGCTTGTACAAACAAGCCACGCCAGCAGGGCAACTTTGAGCCAGATGTCCCAGTTCTTGACGGAGGCGTTTTGAACTTGCAGGGTTTGATGGGGGAGTGCGGCCATATTCATCCGATAGATTGACCACAAGCGGTGGTTCGGCTCTGTGGTGCTGCATTTGTTAAGGAGCGCGGGGCATCCTGCTTGATGTGGCGGTGTTTCATGACTTCACTGCGGCCAAGTTTTGCAGGCCAAAATGGATTGGCTGTGAGGGATGCTGGTGAAGTAGTGGACATGCTCAAAAACTTCATCAATGATGGACATGCCATAGCCCGATTGCGCCATCAGGCCAGGTTCGGGCATCCACCTGAATTCGCGTTCGGATGGAAAGAAGGGCTCACCCTGGTAATGCCATTCCAGCCAGAGGCCATCGTGGTCGATGATCATCAGCAAGCGGATGCAAGTCGGGCTGTGCTGACGCTGGCATGCGTGCACGATCACGTTGCTTGCCATCTCCGACAAGCCCAGAGTCATGTGATTCAGCCAGAATTCAAAATCATCGTGTGATGGTTTTGACGTGCAAGTCATGACCGTTTGCTGTGCCCAGTCCCTGATACTCCTCAAATTTTCAAGGTGGGCCTGAAACTCCTTGATGTGTACAGTCCTGAGCGCAGGGCTTTTTGCGGTGTACAGAACTGCAATGCATGAACGGTCATCTGCAATACCGGTATCAGTACACGCTTGACGAACCAGAGATTCCACCAGGGTTTTCTCAGCGCCCGGCTGATTCTTGGCGAGCAGTGCGGCCACCTGACCGTAAGCATCGTGGCCGAATGGAAAACCCCAAGCATCCAGAACGCCGTCCGACACGAGCAGCAAACGGTCGTTCTCAAGCAAAGGCAGTTTGTTGCTGGTGATCGATTCGTCGCAAACGCCCAAAGGCATCATGCTGCCAGCGATGAAAATGATGTGTCCATCACAAGCACGCTGCAGCAAAACATGCGGGGCTCCGCAATCCACCATTTCAAGCAGACCTTTGTGCGTATCAATGTCAGCGATGGTCAATGTCAAAAGGCTGTCGCTTTCCTTGAGCATGGGCGCGATCTTGTCTCTCAGGCTGGCCAGCACAATCGCCGGACCGGCTTGTATTTGCAGCTGGCGTAGTTGAGCGAGGCTGTTTTTGATGCCAGCAGAAACGATGGCTGCGCCCAGTCCTTTGCCCATGACATCGCCACTCACCACGGACAAGCCACGGTTGGTGGCCATGACATCCACCAAGTCCCCGCTGGCGCCTTCTTGTGCCTGAGCTGCGCCGTGCACCTTCAATCCAGGAATGTCCTCTGAGGGGAGCGCGAAAAGCAGGTACTTTTGTGCCAGAGAAGCCAGTTTTTGCTCATGAAGCCGCAACCGTTGCAGCTCCTTGTTTTGCTGCTCCAATACCGACCGGGCTTCTTTGAGCGCTTGTCGTGTCTGCCGAATGTCCTGCAGTTTTTGCAAGGTGCCAAAAAAGGTGGACTTGAGAAATGGCTTGATCAGGATCTGATCCACACCCAAGTTAACAGCGCTGGAAAATTCCTCTTGTTTCCCGTGGGCGGTGATCAGCACGCATGCTGCTTGCGGGTGCATGCGGTGCACGGCTTCGACCAGATTCAGGCCATCTCCCTCAGGCAGGTGGCTGCCCAAATTCAGGTCTACAAAAATGACATCCCAGGCCCGATCTTGCAGGGCCATCATGGCTTCAGGGGCGGAGCTCACGGCTTGGCAATGTGCGTACCCATTGAGCCAGGTCTTGACCAAATGCCGCATGACGGCGTCATCGTCCACCATCAAAACACTCACAGGCGATAGCGGTTCTGTCACTTTGAAGTCAAGCCCAATTTAGATATGATGAATTTATTCTTTATTATCCACATTTAAGTTAAAAAGATCGCATATGAATCCAGAATTGTTACGTTGTGGATCTGTCATATGGGTCAATGCCAGGTTTTTGACGCGTCCGATCACGGGCGTGGAGCGTGTGGCCCGCGAGGTCATCTCTGCCTTGGTGAGCCATCACCTCGACTCAAATGGCGATTGGGGCGGCTGGGGTGAGCCGGTGCGCTTTGTGTTGATTGCCCCCAGAACCCCGGAGAAAATCATCAACCCTTGGCCGCAGCTGAGCTTGCTGCAAGCGGGGTCTTTTCAGGGGCATGCATGGGAGCAATGGGATCTGCCCCGATTGACGGCGGGTCAATATCTGTTGAACCTGTGCAATACCGGCCCCATGTTCAAACATCGCCAATGGACTTTTTTGCACGATGCGCAGACATTTGCCATTCCCTTGAACTTCAAGCCCAGCTTGCGCTACTGGTATCGGCTATTGTTCTGGTGGACCGCCCGTTTCAGTTCAGGCATTGTGACCAACTCGGGCTTTTCCGCCGCTGAATTGCACCGGTATGTCGGGGCTGGTGGGCGTCGATTGACCGTTGCCCATCTGGGTGCTGACCATGTGGGCCGCATCATGCCCGACATCAGTCCCCGATTGCACCGCCTGTTTGACCAACTGGCCAGTTGTCCATTTTTGCTGGCAGTGTCCAGCGACAACCCCAACAAGAACTTTTCTGCCGTGGTCAAAGCCTTGGACATGATGGGCGAGGCTGCGCCCGCTTGCGTCATTGTCGGAACTCGCAATGACCGTGTGTTTGCGCAAACGCGGTTGGATACGCAACGTATTCATCATCTGGGTTATGTCAGTGATGCGGAGTTGGTGGCGCTGTATAGGCATGCGCGTGCGATGGTGTATCCCTCGTTTTATGAAGGCTTTGGTTTGCCACCCTTGGAGGCCATGTGGCACGGTTGTCCGGTGGTGGTGTCAAAGACCTCGGCTTTGCCAGAAATCTGCGGGGATGCGGCACTTTATTGTGATCCGCATGACCCGGCCTCACTGGCGCAAGCCCTGGGCCTGCTGTTGAAAGACGATGGACTGCGCCACAAGATGAGTTGCTTGGGTCAAGACAGGGCCAGAACCTTTGTCTGGCAAAAAACCTCGCAGATCATTTTGGAGGCCATGCGGCGTTCTCTCAGCCCTTAAGTGGGGTAGAGGTGCTGGGCTGGTCACGGACAGCTGCGGGTGTGGTGTGCGAGTGCTGCACGGACTGTCTGTGCAAAACCCGACTTGAAAGCTGCCACGGAAAAAGTCTGTGCGTGCGCGCAAATTTTCACAGCGTCGAGTTGGTCTTCAATGGTTTCAAATTGCAGGACTGCTTGCATCAGGCTTTGGGCTGTTTGTTCATCAAAGAACAAACCTGTGGGTGCTTTGCCTGAGTCTTGCCCTGTCCAGGGAATCACGGTTTCCAGGGCGCCCCCACGGCCGTAAGCAATCACGGGAGTACCACAAGCTTGCGCTTCAACCGGCACGATGCCGAAGTCTTCTTCAGACGGAAAAATGAAAGCACGTGCTTTGCTCAAATGATCACGAACTTTGTCGGGCGGCAAAAATCCGGTGAACGTGCAGTTGGGGCTGGCTTTGGCTTTGATTTTGTCCATTTCCGGGCCATCCCCAATGAGGATGAGCTGCTTGTCCGGCATTTGGGCAAAGGCTTGTGCGACCAGGTCGATGCGTTTGAAAGGGACAAAGCGTCCCGCACAGACATAGTAGTTTTCGCGTCGTGTTTCAAGGCCAAACAACTCGGTGTCCACCGGCGGAGAGATCACCGTGGATTCGCGCCGGTAGAACTTGGCAATTCGTTTGGCCACAAATTGTGAATTGGCGATGAACTGGTCAACGCCATTGGCACTTTGAATGTCCCAGCCCCGAATTCGGTGAAGTTGCCAGCGGGCAAACCAGGATTTCAGGCCGCGCTCAAGGTTCATTTCACGCAAATACTCGTGGTAGTGGTCCCATGCATAGCGCATGGGGGAGTGGCAGTAACACACATGGGTCTGATTGGGGCCTGTCAGCACCCCCTTGGCCACACTGTAGTGACTGGAAATGATCAAGTCATAAGCGCTGAGGTCCAATTGCTCTATGGCCAAGGGCATCAGGGGTAACAGTTTTCGATAATGTTGCCGTGCCCCGGGTATTTTTTGTAAAAAACTGGTGGTTGGTTTTTTACCGCGCAAAAAATGACGTTGATCCTCGCTGACAAAATCGATCAGGGAAAACAGATCAGCTTGCGGATAAAGATCAATGATGTGTTCCAGCACGCGCTCGGCACCGCCATAGATCACCAGCCAATCGTGAACAATCGCCACTTTCATGACCTTGCTGCCGGCAAGAGGGGGGATGTCAATCGCGCTCACGGTGGGCATCTAAAACATCCTTGCACAAATTGGCGAATGCCTGGGTTCGGCGTTGGGTGGTGAAAGTTCGGGATTTTTCGTACGCTTGCCGGCCCAAGGCCTGCCAGCTTCCGGGTTGTTGATGAAGGTCGTTGATGACCGCAGCCAGATCATCCGGGTTACCGGGTTGAAACAATGCACCGCTGAGCCCTTCATCGATCAGCTCCACAGCGCCACCATGCCGGCTGGCGATGCTCGCTCGTCCGGCTGCACCCGCTTCGAGAATGACGTTGCCCAGCGCTTCAAAAGAGTTGCTTGGAAAAACCAGCGCATCGATGTCTGGCCACAAGGTCTCGGGGCGGATGTGACCTCGCCATTGAATGTCCAGTGCAGGGTATTCTGCTTGCCATTGTTTGATCTCGTCGGGCTGTCCTCGGCCCGCCAGGACCCATTGCACAGGCAAGGATTTTTGTCTCAGAATTTCAGCGGCACGCAGCAGCACATCCAGTCCTTTTGCCCTGTCCAGTCGGCCTAAAAATCCGAGCCGCAACGGTTTTTGGGGCTTGAAAGGCGGTGGTGTTTGTGCCAGCTGTGCATCGCTCAATGCGTTGTAAATGACGTGTCCCGGTATGTCGTTGAACAGGCCGTGTTCACGGTGCAGCTGCAAGATGAATTGGCTGACGCCCACAACAGCGCTCACCGATTTGCTGTGGCGGGCACGCGGGGCGGTCAGCCAGCGGCATTCTGTGCAGCGGCGCTCTTGAAGACCGCATACTTGCCCGTTTTTGAAAAGGACTGTGCGAGGGCATAAAAGTGCAAAGTCGTGAAGCACATGCACGATCGGGATTTTCAGGCTTTCCAGTGTTGGCCAAATGCCTGTGGAAAATCCTTGCAGGTTGTGGGTGCTGATCAGGTCCAGTTTTTGTTCTTTAGCCCATTGAGCCACCTGCTGTTTCATCCATGGGTTGGATGTGTCCACCACATGCCAAACCAGGCGTTGAAGCGCGGACGGCAAGGGCTTGCTGCGTTCGTAGGGCCAGTACACATTTTTCAGCGGGACACGCTGAATGCTCGTGTTGTCGGGTAAGTTGTCGTGAGGCGATTGCAAGCTGAGCACGGACACCTCGATGCTCTGGGCAAGCAAACCCTCTGCCAACTGAGCGGTCATCAGCTCGGCACCCCCAATCGTGATTGGCGGGTACAAGGCGGATATGAAGCCTACACGCACGACGTGAATTTCACCGATGACTTGTATTCGTTCAGCAAATGGATGATGTCTTTCCATGTTTTCTGAACCATGGGACTCAAGCGTTGGCAGGCGGTAACGTCCGTCATGACCACGGCCGATTCGAACGCTTCAAAAATCCTGGCTTGTTGATCAAATCCCATTATTTTCAGACTTGGAAGGTGGGCGTGTGTGTGTTGCCGCAAACTTTCGAAGTCTTGGCGCAAAGCACTGCTTTGCATGGCATCCAGCCGCTCTGAAAGTGCAGATTCGAGCAACTGGACGATTTCAGACATGAGTGCCTCATCGTGGTCGAGTCTGCTCAGGCCGATCTCGGGTTGCCATGTGATGCTTTCCAGCATGCTTGCTGCATGGGAAAAGGGAAGTGTCATTTGGCCCATGATTTCATTGCCTCCTGTGGGGTGCTGTAGATGTCAAAAACTCGGTGCATCCTGACCACTTCCAGAAGCATCAGCACTGGCTTTTGCAAATTACAGAGTTTGACTTTTCCAGCCTGTGCTTCAATTTCACGCAGCAGCCAAATCAATGCCCCGAGTCCGGAGCTGTCGAGAAATTCAACATGTTCCAGGTTCAACAAAAGAGAAGGTCTGTCTTTCACACGTTCACGCAGCAGGTCCTTGAAGACCGGTACGTTGGAGGCGTCCAGCGACTTGACCTTGGGCGTCAATTCATTGACGTTCTCATGGAGGACTTGGCTCAACTCGATCATTTAATGTCTTTCTTGCTTGATTCATGACTGGACGTGGTTGTAATAAACACTCGCGCAGGTACCGCGAGATCAGCCCTAATTTGTAAATGGCGCTTTGAGCGCGGACTTCCTGGTAACGCTCCATCACCATGCTCTGCAAGGCATCGTTTTCTTGAACACCAAGCAGCCATTCCTCTTGCACCAAGCCGGATGGTTGGGTGGCCAGCCACCGTTGATGTGAGATGGGCAGCAACGCCCATTCTTCAGGTGACCTGGGTCTGGTCCCCATCAACAGGCAGCGGCCTGCCAGCACGCACCAAAGGTTGGGCAGCACGAAACCCACCAGATGACGCCAGCCTCTTGTGCCTGGATAAGCATTCATCCAGCAGGTGTAATTGACCGTGGGGATGGCCATGTGACTGATGTCCGGTCGCACCAGAGCCATCTGCTTTTGAGTGGATGAAAACCACCATGACCATAGCGACATGAGTAGCCAAACGGGCAGCATGACAAGCCATAAGAGCAAAGCCAATGCGCGTTCCAGCAGCGAGGCCATGGTCTTTGACCATTTCCAGTTTGCAGCGCCATGCGCCAAGATGACGGCGTCAAAGATGGTCATGCGCGCCTGGTGCTTGCCGCTCCAGATGATCCCTCTCGAGACAACACTCTCGTGAATGTCCAGGGATTCTCCAATCCAGGTGTCCGGCCCGAGTTGTGTGTGCGAGATGTGACAACTCTGGCCGATGCGTGTGCGCTTGCTGATCGCAACGTCTGGACCGATTCGGCAGTATTTTTCAATTTCGACATTCGGTCCCGCATAGAAAGGGGCCAAAATTTCTGCAGTGGGGTGTATCACGACGTTGCGGGACAGAAAAATACCGGGCTCTACTTCACTGGCCTCCAGAACAACCGGGAATTCGTGCTTGAGCATGACCGCAATGGCCGCCAGGATGGCTGATCCGTCCATCAGGTTCAGCGCCTGTACGCTCAAGCGTTCGGTGCAAACTGAGGCCAAAGCCCTGGGCCAATCCCGCCACGCATGCTGATCGCCCAGCAACTGGCTCAGACCACGGTCCAGCCAGGCCCAATTCCACATGGCATTCGGCGCGGCAGTGAAACTTGACATGGCCGGCTCAAACAAGGTGCCTGATTCCATGGCCTTCATGAGCGGGGGGCGCATCAGGGTGCAGGTTGTGGCCAGAACAAATGGGCCCTCGGCAGGGGCAAGTTCAGCCAGACGACTGAAAGCTTGCTCGGGACCTGCGATGGAGTGCCATTCAATGTCGCATCCCCATTGTTGACCGGTCTGAAGTTGGGCCTGGCAAAGCTGAGGCTCATCCCACCCTATGCACACAATGCGCGTGACCCCGATGTCTACCAAGGTCTGAACCGCAAAAACCAGCGGAGTTTTGCCCAACAAGGGCGTCAGGTGCAGCGGTGTTTCTTCAGGCAGCGGCGACTGCGCCGAATCATCGGCAGGAGAGCCCGCGATCAAGACAGCGCACAGCGTGTGTGCGGTGGCCATCAATAGGCCCCTTTGCCTTGGATGACCGCAGGGATGGTTTTAGCGAGCAGCCAAATGTCCAGCCAGATGCTTTGACTGTCCACATAGCGGATATCCATTTCCACCTGTTGCCCAAAAGGCACGTCGCCACGGCCTTCAACTTGCCAATAACAGGTCAGGCCAGGTTTCACATCCAGACGCCGCCGGTCGCTTAATTTGTAGCGCAGAACCTCACTGGGTATGGGGGGCCTGGGGCCCACAAGTGACATATCACCTTTAAGGACGGACCACAACTGTGGCAATTCGTCGATGCTGGTTTTGCGCAGAAAGCGCCCAATAGGGGTGATGCGCGGGTCAAGCAAAATTTTGAACGTGACGCCATCTTTGTGGTGATTTTGTGCAAGCAACTGTGCTTTCAATTCTTCTGCGTTGTTCACCATGGAGCGAAATTTCGGAAAATTGAATTCACGGCCCCATTGGCCAACGCGTTTTTGCACGAAAAAAACCGGTCCACGGTCGTACAACCAAATGGCCATGGCCACAAGCATCAGCAAAGGCATTAAAACCAGCAAACCCGAACTTGCGCCTAAAATGTCAATCAAACGTTTTAATAGACGGGCCAGCATGATCGCGCTGTACCATGCGGTTCGCTTCCAGCGGCCGCGCAAACTTTGCCAGTTGAATGGCCCGGTAGAGGCATAGCGGTCCTCAAGCGCTTTGAGGAGATGAGGTCTATTGTGTGCAACGGTTGATTTCATCGATCGATGCATTGAGCTTTTTGGTATTAGTGTCCTTTTTATAATACTACAAAAGAAAGATTTTCATTAATTCCGGATTGATGAAGGCCTGACGTCTTTTTCAGGGTTCAAATTTCCGGCTGCGCGGGGGTGAAGATCCAGGAACAAGCTGACATGGCGTGTGCAAGACGCGCGCGAAATGATGACTGGATGGCCACGGTAGTCACCATGGCCGCGCTGGTGGATTGGCCCAGCTTGCGCCCAGAATGCGTCAACTCTTGAGGTGGTTTTCGATCAAGGCAGCCAGGGCATGTGGCTGGTCGTGGTGCAACATGTGGCCTGCGTCTTCAATCAGCGAGATGTGGGCTTTGGGCACGGACTGAAGGCGCTCGTGGTACTGGGCCAGGGTGTATTGGCCTTTCCACCATTGACTCAGGGAGTCGTCCGACGCTTCCACAGCCAACAAAGGGGCGGTGATGCGACTGTACATTTCCAGCGCTTCTTCCACGTGGTAAAGGTAGGGGTTGATGACCTTGTGGGCGGCATCGCCCAGAATGCGCCACTGGCCGTCGGGGCCGGGGCGTGCCCAGTGCTGGGCCAACCAGTCGGCTTTGTCTTGGCTCAGGCGCTTGTTGGTTTTCATGAGGCGTGCGGCCACGCCCGCAGCATCGGCATAGGCCTTGAGGTCCTTGTCGCCCTGGCGCTGGGCCTTGAGTTCATCCAGCCATTGCGCCATGCGGCCAGGGGCCTGCGCCGGGCGTGTGGCGGCCATGCCAAAACCTTCCAGATTGACCAGACGGCGGATGCGCGCAGGGCGCGTACCTGCGTACATCATGACCACGTTGCCGCCCATGCTGTGGCCTACCAGATCAATGGCCTGGTCGGGGTAGAGGGTGTCGAGCAAGGCGTCCAGATCGGCCAGGTAGTCGGGGAACCAGTAGCTGTCGGTGACCGGGGTCTCGGTCAGGCCGTAGCCGCGCCAGTCGAAGGCGATGATGGGCCGCTGTTGCACAAAGGCCTCGCTCAGCGCGTCGATCATGAACTGGTAGGACGCGGCCACGTCCATCCAGCCGTGCGCCAGGACCAAAGGGGTGGCTCCGGCCACGGAGGTGCCCCATTGGCGGACGTGGTAGCGGCAGCCGCGCAGCGGCACCCAGATGCTGTGTGATTCGCGTTGAACTTGGTACATACTTTCCATCATAAGGAGACACATGATGAGCGTCAGTCGCCCCCAGGACCGCCAAGCCCAACCCGCCATCGACCGTTACGATGCCATTCACCAAAGCTTTGGCTGGAAAGTACCCCGGCGCTTCAACATGGCGCAAGCTTGTTGTGGGCAGTGGGCCGCAAAACCCGACACGGCCAGGCGCACGGCCATCCGCGAACACCTGGCAGGTCAGGGCGTCGGCCAAAGCTGGACTTTTGGCCAATTGCAAGCGGCGGCCAATCGACTGAGTCGCGTGTTGCGCGCTCAAGGTGTGCAGTTGGGAGACCGGGTGGCGATCGTGATGCCCCAGCGGTTTGAGACGGCAGTGGCTTATATGGCGGTGCTGCAAATGGGCGCTGTGGCCATGCCGCTGTCGATGTTGTTTGGTCCCGAGGCGCTGTCGTTTCGCATCAATGACAGCCAGGCGCGTGTGGCCGTGTGCGACGAATCCACGCTGGAAGGTTTGCAGCAGGCCCGTCTGGACTGTCCCGGCTTGCAAACGCTGATCGGGGTGGGGGAGGCAGGCGCATGGGCCGATCTGGATTACGCACAAGCCAGCCAAGCCAGCGAGCCGACTTTCAAGGCGGTGTCCACCCTGGCCGATGACCCTGCGGTGCTGATCTACACCAGTGGCACCACCGGCAACCCCAAAGGCGCCTTGATCCCACACCGGGCGCTGATTGGCAACCTCACGGGTTTTGTGTGCAGTCAAAATTGGTTTGGCTTTGACCCGGCAGACGCCAGCCGTGCTTCCAAAGCGGTGTTCTGGTCACCTGCCGATTGGGCCTGGACGGGCGGGCTGATGGACGCCTTGCTGCCCAGCCTTTATTTTGGACGACCCATCGTGGCTTTCAACGGGCGCTTTTCGCCCGAGGCGGCGTTCGAGATTTTGGAAAGCCACGGCGTGACGCACACCTTTTTGTTTCCAACGGCGCTCAAGGCCATGATGAAGGCCGTGCCCGAGGTCAAGGGCCGCTACCGCCTGAAGCTGCAAGCCATGATGAGCGCGGGCGAGGCGGTGGGTGACGCGGTGTTTGGCTATTGCCAGCAGCAGCTGGGTGTGACCGTGAACGAGATGTTCGGCCAGACCGAGATCAATTACGTAGTGGGCAACTGTGCCCGCCTGTGGCCTGCCAAGCCCGGCAGCATGGGCAAGGGCTATCCGGGCCACCAGGTGGCGGTGATCGACGAAACCGGTCATCTGTGTCCCGCAGGCACGCCGGGCGAGGTGGCCGTTAAGCGATTTGATGTGCACGGCCATCCCGATCCGGTGTTCTTTTTGGGCTACTGGAACAACGACAAAGCGACCACAGCCAAGTACACCGGCGATTGGTGCCGAACCGGCGACATGGCCGTTGCGGACGAAGACGGCTACCTTTGGTACCAAGGCCGCACCGACGACATGTTCAAGGCGGCAGGCTACCGCATCGGCCCGGGCGAGATTGAAAACTGCCTGGTCAAACACGCTGCGGTGGCCAACGCTGCCGTGGTGCCCAAGCCCGACCCTGACCGGGGGGCCTTGGTCAAGGCCTATGTGGTGATGTCGCCGGACTGGCTGGCCCAAAGACCCGACGGTGCCGCTCGCCAGGCTTTTGACGACGAGGTGCGCAGCCAGCTGCAAGCCCATGTGCGTGGTCTGCTGGCGCCGTATGAGTACCCCAAGGAGATCGAGTTCATCGACCAGCTGCCCATGACCACCACTGGCAAGGTGCAGCGGCGTGTGCTGCGCCTGCAGGAAGAGGCCCGAGCTTCGGCGACAAAAGCCTGAGCGCGGCCGTGACAAAATAAGCCTGAACAGGACAAGCCCGCGCGTGGCTCGTCCTAACCCCTTGCCCTACCCACAGGAAACACCATGAAACTCGTTCAATTGGGTCAATCCGACCTGCAAGTCACCCCCATCTGCCTGGGCACCATGACCTTTGGCCAGCAGGTCAGTGAGGCCGATTCGTACGCCATTCTTGACCGCTCCCTTGAAGCTGGCATCAACTTCATCGACACGGCCGAGATGTACGCCGTACCTGCATCGGCAGACACCTGCGGCGCGACAGAAACCTACATTGGCAACTGGTTTGCCAAGAACCCCGGAGCCCGACAGAAGTTGGTGCTGGCCACCAAGGTGGCAGGCCCCTCGCGCGGCATGCCCTGGATCCGCGAAGGCTCGGGTATGACGGGTCAGGACATTCTGAACTCGTGCGACGCCAGCTTGCGCCGCCTGCAGACCGACGTGATCGACCTCTACCAGATCCACTGGCCCGAGCGTCATGTGCCGGTGTTTGGCATGACCTATTTCGATCCGGCCAAAGACAAATCGGTGACTTCGATCCACGAGCAGCTCGAAGCCCTGTCCAAGTTGGTCAAGGCGGGCAAGGTGCGTTACATCGGCCTGTCGAACGAAACGCCTTATGGCGTGCACGAGTTTGTGCGCTTGGCCGAGCAGCATGGCCTGCCGCGTGTGGCCACGGTGCAAAACCCCTATTGCCTGGTCAGCCGCACCTATGACAACGGCCTGGATGAAACCTGCTATCGCCTGAATGTGTCGATGCTGGCTTATTCGCCGCTGGGCTTTGGCTTGCTCACGGGCAAGTACGACAACGATGATTTGAAAGGCCCGCTGGTGCCCGATGGCGGCCGCATTGCCCGCTATGACTCCATGCGCAAGCAGCGCTGGGGCCGCCCCGAGGCCTTGGTGGCCGCTCGCCGCTACAACCAGTTGGCGCGTGACAATGGGATGACGCCGACCCAGATGGCGCTGGCGTTTTGCTACCACCGCTGGAGCGTGGCCAGCACCATCATTGGTGTGACTTCGCTGGCGCAGCTCAACGAAGACCTGGCCGCGTGGAGCACCCAGTTGACCCCCGAAGTGCTCAAGGCCATCGACGACATTCGCTGGGAAATGCGCGATCCGGCTTTGTGATCCTGGCCCATGGCCAAAAAAGACAAAGTCAGTGAAACCCCGGCCACGGCGCTCTTACGCCAGCACGGGGTGGATTTCACCGAGCACCCCTACGAGTACCTGGAGCACGGCGGCGCGCAGCACAGCGCCCAGGTGCTGGGCATGGACCCGTTCAGTGTGGTCAAAACCCTGATCATGCAGGACCAGGACGCCAAGCCGCTGGTGGTGCTGATGCACGGCAACCGCAAGGTGTCGACCAAAAACCTGGCGCGGCAAGTGGGGCTCAAGTCCATCGAGCCCTGCGCCCCCGAGGTGGCCAACCGGCACAGCGGCTACCTGGTGGGCGGCACCTCGCCCTTTGCCACACGCCGGCAGATGCCGGTGTACATCGAAGAGACCATCCTCGCCTTGCCGCGCATCTGCATCAACGGGGGCAGACGCGGGTATCTGGTGGGCATCGACCCGCAAGTTTGTGTGCAGTTGCTGGACGCCCAGCCGGTGAACTGCGCGCTGGCAGAATGACACCCATTCAAAAACAAGGGAGATCCGGATGGAGATGTTGATTCAAGTGGGCGTGGTGTTGGCCAGTTACCTGCTGGGCTCGCTCAGTTTTGCGGTGATCGTCAGCCGCCTGATGGGCCTGAACGACCCCCGCAGCTACGGCAGCAAAAACCCCGGGGCCACCAACGTGCTGCGTTCGGGCAGCAAGAAGGCCGCCATCCTGACCCTGTTGCTGGATGCCATGAAGGGCTGGCTGCCCGTGGCCCTGGTGCTGGCGTATGGCCCCGAATACGGTTTGGGCCCGCAAGAGGCAGCTTTGGCGGGGCTGGCGGCTTTTCTGGGGCACCTGTACCCGGTGTTCTTCGGTTTTGCTGGCGGCAAAGGCGTGGCCACCGCCGTGGGCGTGCTCATTGGCGTGCATGGCCTGCTGGCGCTGGCCACGGTGCTGACTTTTGTCATCGTGGTCTTTTTCAGCCGCTACGTATCCCTGGCCTCCATGGTCGCGGCGGTATTTGCGCCCGTTTTTTATCTTTTTGGCGATGGTGTGGCCTGGCAGGCGTCTGCCCCCGAGGTATTGAGCCTGGCCGTCATGGCCTTTCTCTTGGTCTGGCGGCATCGCGAGAACATCAACCGCCTGTTGGCTGGGACCGAGTCCCAACTGGGAAAGAAAAAAGCATGAGCCAGGACATTCAACGACTGCATGTGGCGGCTCGTTACAGCGAGGCCGCCGTCTTCAATGGTGTGGTTTATTTGGCGGGCATGGTGCCCGAATGCGAAGCCAAAGACATCCGCAGCCAGACGGCCGATGTTCTGGGTCAGATCGACCTGCGCCTGCTGGAGGCGGGCAGTGACAAAACCCGCATCCTGCGCACCCAAATTTACCTTCAGGACATCGGTGACATTGCGGCCATGAACGAGGTGTGGGACGCCTGGGTGGTGGCGGGCAGCGCACCGCCCCGTGCCACGGTGCAGGCCGCTTTGGCCAACCCGGACTACAAGATTGAAGTGGTGGTGACGGCAGCCGTCAAGGGCTAAGGCGCGAGGGCAAGCCCTCGCTGCCCATCAATCGCGGAAGTTGTCGAAGGACAGCGGCAACTCGGTCATGTCTTTGCGCAGCAGCGCCATGGCTTCTTGCAAGTCATCGCGCTTGGCACCGGTCACGCGCACCGCATCGCCCTGGATAGACGCCTGCACCTTGATCTTGCTTTCCTTGATCAACTTGGTGATCTTCTTGGCGTCTTCGGTCTCGATGCCGTTTTTCACCTTGATGACTTGCTTGACCTTGTCGCCGCCAATTTTTTCGACTTTGCCAATGTCCAAAAAGCGCACGTCCACACTGCGCTTGGTGAGCTTGTTGCGCAGGATGTCTTCAACTTGTGTCAGTTGAAACTCGGCATCGCCGAACATCGTGATCTCTTTGTCTTTGAGTTCGATCTTGGCTGATGTGCCTTTGAAGTCAAAGCGGGTGCCGATTTCTTTTGCAGAAGTGTCAACGGCGTTGCGCACTTCGGCCATATTGGGTTCGCAAACGGTATCAAACGAGGGCATGGTGGGAAAAATCCGAGGTTGAGAATGCGACAATTCTCCCATGTTCCTTGAGAAAAATGTCCCCCTGCAGCCGTACAACACCTTCGGCATCGCCGCCAAGGCCCAGGCTTTGGTGCGGGTGCGCTCCGAAAGCGACCTGCTGGCCGTGCTGGCGGACCCTCAATTGGCCACTTTGCCCCGGCAAGTGTTGGGTGGCGGCAGCAACATCGTTTTGACGGGCGACGTCAAAGCCTTGGTGCTCAAGGTGGAGGTGCCGGGCCTGTGTTTGACCGGCGAGACCGACAAACACTGGTTGGTCGAAGCCGGTGCAGGCGTTGACTGGCACGAGCTGGTGGCGTGGACGCTGGATCACGGCTATCCGGGTCTGGAAAACATGGCCCTGATTCCCGGCACCGTGGGCGCATCGCCCGTGCAAAACATTGGCGCTTACGGCGTGGAGCTGCAAGACCGCTTTGATTCGCTCGACGCCATGGACATGCTCACGGGTGAGCTGTTCAGCCTGAACGCCGCGCAGTGCGGCTTCAGTTACCGAGACTCGGTGTTCAAACACGCCTCGGGCGGCCCTGATGGTTTGGGCTTGGCGGGCCGGGCCGTGATTTTGCGGGTGCGCTTTGCCCTGCCCAAGCGCTGGAAGCCCGAGTTGGGTTATCTGGACTTGGAGCGCAAGATGGCCGAGACCGGCATCCACAACCCCGATGCCCGGCAGATTTTTGACTGGGTGGTGGCCATTCGCCGCGCCAAACTGCCCGACCCCGCCGTGATCGGCAACGCGGGCAGCTTCTTCAAAAACCCGAGCGTGACGCCCGAGCAGTGCGCCGACATCATCGCCCGCGAGCCCAAGGTGGTGCACTACCCCATGCCCGACGGCAGCATCAAGCTGGCGGCAGGCTGGCTGATCGACGCCTGCGGCTGGAAAGGCAAAACCGTGGGTCATGCCGGGGTCTACGAAAAGCAGGCGCTGGTGCTGGTCAACCGGGGTGGGCGAGACAACCCCTGCACCGGTGGCGAGGTGATGACGCTGGCCAAGGCCATTCAGACCAGCGTGTACGAGCGGTTTGGGATTCGACTGGAGCCTGAGCCTGTTGTTATTTGACAGTTGGGTGTGTTGTGCTTTGCCGCGCCGGATTGGGACCTGAACGGTCGGCCTCATACTCGCTTCGCTCGCCAAATCGGCCGATCCGCTCAGGCCCCAATCCGGCGCTACGTGGTTGATTAGTCAAAAACTTCCTTTGATTTCAACGGTCGAAGCCTTGGTGTGGGCGCCTGCCGGACTCGCCGATTTGGCGAGCGAAGCGAGTTATGAGGCGAGCCGGCAGGTGCCCGCACCAAGGCGGAAAACACCCACAGAAAAATACCTGTAGAGCAAGACAAGACAACAAAAAACGGCCCGAAGGACGTTTTTCATTGATACCCAGCTTGGCGCGGGTGTCGGTGATGTTCAAGTTCCGCAGGGTCAGCTGGCCACTGCTGCGGACAGGGCTGAATGGTTAGAAGTGTCATGCTGGATCAATACTTTTCCAGAATAAATGACCGACAGGTCGTTCAAAGGGAAAACTTAAGCAATTACGGATCGCTCGTACAAGGTCTCTGGGGCAATGTCGATGTTGCCCGGCCAGTTCACCGTGCCGGCAAACACATAAGCTCGCTCAAAAACATGCTTTTGCTGCAATGCCTTAAAGGGTTTCTTGTTCAGCAGTGGTTTGAAATCAAACAGGCGGTTTTCACCGTTTTCGAAAGACAGAGCCAGCCAATGGTCTTGCATGGGCTTGACCGACACCACATCCAGCAAGTCTTGCATGTTCTGTTTCCTCAACGCAAAGGATCAATGGGGTAGGGTTGCTCGCCAGCCTTGGCCAATTCCCAGTCTGCCAGCAGTTCATCTTTGTGGATTTCGATCCAGGCTTGAACCATCTTCAGCTGTTTGGGCGGAAAACCACCCGTCAACACGCGTCCGTCATCAATCGCGATGGCCGCTTTATCGCCTGCTTAACGCACATGGATGTGGGCGAGGTGATGTCTGTCCGTGTCTTGAAAGAACATGGAGACCAGGATCCCGTAAAACATGCTGATGGTAGGCATGGGTGGATTGTATGGTTTGATCTGATGCTGAGCGTGAAAGTTTGTTTGAATTGACCTGCAACAAAGCCTTGTCGGGGCGGGCAACCGGACCAGCCGATTTGGCGAGCGAAGCGAGTATGAGGCTGGCCGGCTGCCCGCACTGACAAGGCGGAAAGCACCCACAAAACCAAGCGCAGACAACAAAAAACGGCCCGCAGGCCGTTTTTTCATTGAAGCATCACAAGAATCACTTCTTGCCGCTGCCATCCAACTTGTAGATGTGCGGGCCTTCGCCCACCGACAACAAACCAGCGTGCGCGTAGATGCCCAACTTGGCGCGGGTGTCGACGATGTCGAGGTTGCGCATGGTCAGCTGGCCGATGCGGTCCAGCGGGCTGAACGGCGCGTCTTCCACTTTTTCCATCGACAAACGTTCTGGGGCGTAAGTCAGGTTGGCCGACTCGGTGTTCAGGATGCTGTAGTCGTTGCCACGGCGCAGCTCCAGTGTCACGGTGCCGGTCACGGCACGGGCCACCCAGCGCTGGGCGGTTTCGCGCAGCATGATGGACTGCGGGTCAAACCAGCGGCCTTGGTACAACAAGCGGCCCAGGCGCAGGCCGTTGATGCGGTACTGCTCGATGGTGTCTTCGTTGTGGATGCCGGTGACCAAACGCTCGTAAGCGATGTGCAACAAGGCCATGCCGGGGGCTTCGTAGATGCCGCGGCTCTTGGCTTCGATGATGCGGTTCTCGATCTGGTCGCTCATGCCCAGGCCGTGGCGGCCGCCGATTTCGTTGGCCTTGAGGAAGAGCTCGACCGGGTCGGCGTATTCCACGCCGTTCAGGGCCACGGGCATGCCTTCTTCAAAGCGCACGCTCACTTCTTCGGCTTTGACTTCGACTTCGGGCTTCCAGAACGCCACGCCCATGATGGGGTTGACGATCTTCATGCCGCTTTGCAGGCTTTCGAGGTCTTTGGCTTCGTGGGTCGCGCCCAGCATGTTGCTGTCGGTGGAATAGGCCTTTTCGGCGCTCATCTTGTAGCCAAAACCGTTGGCGGTCATGAAGGCGCTCATTTCGGCGCGGCCACCCAGCTCGTCGATGAACAGCTGGTCCAGCCAGGGCTTGTAGATCTTGAGGCTCGGGTTGGTCAGCAGACCGTAGCGGTAAAAGCGCTCGATGTCGTTGCCCTTGAAGGTGCTGCCGTCGCCCCAGATGTTGACGTCGTCTTCCTTCATCGCGGCGACCAGCATGGTGCCCGTGACGGCGCGGCCCAGTGGGGTGGTGTTGAAGTAGGTGATGCCCCCGGTAGAGATGTGGAAAGCGCCGCACTGGATGGCAGCAATGCCTTCGTGCGCCAGCTGGGTGCGGCAGTCGACCAAGCGGGCTTTTTCAGCGCCGTACTCCATCGCCTTGCGGGGAATTTCGTTGTAGTCGGCTTCGTCAGGCTGGCCCAGGTTGGCGGTGTAGGCGTAGGGTAGGGCGCCCTTTTGCTTCATCCACAGCAGCGCGGCAGACGTGTCCAGGCCGCCCGAGAAGGCGATACCGACTTTTTGCCCTTTGGGCAGGTTTTGCAAGATGGTGCTCATGATGTCCGATCAACCGAAGTGGCAGATGTAGTGGTAGGGCTCGGTCACGCGGATCTCGAACTTGGAGTTGCCGGGGATGCTGAATTCTTCGCCCGCGCTGGACTTGACCCATTCTGTGCTGCCGTCGAGCTTGTATTCGCAAGAGCCGCCCACGCATTCCATGATTTCAGGAGCGCCGGTGTTGAAGGTCAAGGTGGCGGGCAAGATCACGCCCACTGACAGTTTCGTGCCGTCGGCCAGTGTCAGGCCGTGGCTGACGCATTTGCCGTCAAAGTAAACATTGGCTTGGGTGTTGACGGAAACGCCGTCGATTTTTTCGGTGGTCATGGGTGGTGCTTCAAAAGGGCGGAACAACAAGGCGGTAAATTTCCGCGTCAATGGAAAAGGGCGTCTTCAGACGCCCTTTGTGGCCAGTCAGGCTGCTATTTTAGGGCAGACAGCCGGTCCGACCCGGACCCGCAGGCCCCGAATGCCTCAGCGCCAGTGCCCGTGACGGTGGCCATACCCACCACCCCAGCCCCAACCCAGGTTGATGTGGGTGTAGACCGGTGGGTAGGTGCGGTAAACCGGGGTGGGCACATAAACCACGCGGGATTCGTTGATCACCGTGGCAGGGGCTATGGCGGTGGTCACAACAGTGTCTGCAGGGGCTTCAGAACGCGGCAGGCCAATGGGTGTGACCTGAAGCTGGATGGTCGGGCCGGGGTCTTGGGGCAATTGCACGTTGTATTGTTTGCCCGCATATTCGTAAGTCACGTTGTAGCCGGTGAGCCGGTTTTCGTACACCGTCTGGGTGGTGCAGGTGGTCTGGTTCTGGATCTGGCTGCCCGGGTTTTCGACCTTGTCACCCATGATCGCGCCGCCCATCACACCCGCCATGGTGGCCAATGCCCGTCCCGAACCGCCGCCAATCTGGTTGCCCACCACACCGCCGGCAATGGCCCCCATCAGGGCCCCAGCGCCCGAAGACGGGTTTTGCACCGCCACCGGTGTTTGGGTGCACATCTGGCGTGGCACAGCCACTTGCTGGTAAACCGCTGTGCGAGAAATCACATTTCCGACTTCCTGGGCTTGTGCAAAGCCTGCCGTACAGAGCAAAAGCGCGATGGTGGATGTTTTCATGAGCGTCGGGGGTTGGGCAAAAGACTGGGTCAGCATCTTTGGCCGAGTTTAGCGCTGGCCCGTCACTGCGTGCAAAGGGCTTGCGTAAAGTTTTGGTAATGGGGGGGCTGCCGATTCCTTGGCTCACGCGGGCCAGTGATCGGGGGTGTACCCCACAGTGAGCTTGCCCGAAGGCCATTGAATCACCGGGCGTTTGATGGTGCTGGCGTGTTCAAGCATCACTTTCTCGGCGCTGGCGCTGTCGGTCACGCTCGCTTGAACGGCGGCATCGAGTTGTCGCCAAGTGGTGCCCTTGCGGTTGAGCACGGTTTCCCAGCCCAATGCCGCCAGCCAGGCCTTCAGTTCAGGCGCGGGTACGCCCTGTTTTTTGAAGTCGTGAAAGCTTGCATCCAAGCCGTGCTGCGCAAGCCAGGTGCGGGCTTTTTTCACGCTGTCGCAGTTGGGAATACCGTAAACAATGAGGTCCATGGAGGGGCAGGTCAAATCGTGGGGAATGGGACTGGGCGACAATCGCCGCCTATGAAGACTCTACAGCAATGGCTCGACTGGTGCGAGCAACTACACCCCGTGGCCATTGACATGGGCCTGGACCGGGTGAAAACCGTGGCCGACCGCATGAATTTGCGCTTTGACTGCCCGGTGATCACCGTAGCGGGGACCAACGGCAAGGGCTCGACCTGCGCCATGCTCGAAGCCGTGTTGTTGCAGGCCGGGTACCGCACGGGCGTCTACACCTCGCCCCATCTGGTTCATTTTGAAGAGCGTTGCCGTTTGCATGGCGAGTCGGCCACACCCGACGCGCTGGCCGAAGCCTTTGCCGCCGTGGAAGCCGTGCGCGGCGATGTCAGCCTGAGCTATTTTGAGTTCAGCACCCTGGCCATCATTCACCTCATGGCGCACGCCCATCTGGATGTGGCCATTTTGGAAGTGGGCCTGGGCGGGAGGCTGGATGCCGTCAACATCATCGACGCCGATTGCTGCGTCATCACCAGCATCGACATCGACCACACGGCCATTTTGGGCAAGGACCGTGAAAGCATCGGGCGCGAGAAAGCCGGCATCATGCGCGCCGGGCGGCCGGTGATCGTGAGCGACCCGGTGCCACCGCAAAGCGTGCTCGACCACGCGGCGGCGCTGGGGGCCGACATCTGGCTTTTGGGTCAAGACTTCAATTTCTCGGGCGACAAGCTGCAATGGGCCTGGGCTGGGCGAGGGCGTCGTTACAGCGGCATGGCCTACCCGGCATTGCGCGGGGCCAACCAACTGGTCAACGCGTCAGGCGTTTTGGCAGCGCTGGAGTCTTTGCGTCAGCGCATCCCGGTGACAGCGCAGGCGGTGCGCAACGGACTGGCCATGGTCGAGCTGCCTGGGCGCTTTCAAATCGTGCCCGGCCAGCCTGTGCTGGTGCTGGACGTGGCGCACAACCCACATTCGGTGGCGGCTTTGGCCGCAAACATGGACGCCATGGGCTTTTACCCCACCACCCACGCCGTGCTCGGGGCCATGGCCGACAAAGACCTTTTGCCCATGCTGCAGCGGGTCAACCCCATGGTTGACCGCTGGTATTTCACCGATTTGCCCCTGCCGCGCGCCGCCAAGGCTGTGGATTTGCAGCAAGCCTGGCAGGCGCAAAACACCCGCAAAGACACGGCCTCCAGTGTGCATGCCAACCCCATGGCGGCCTTGCAGGCGGCCATCGCGGCGGCCGACCCGGCTGATAGAATCGTGGTCTTTGGCTCCTTCTACACCGTGGGCGGTGTTTTGCAAGACGGCATCCCGCGCCTTCAAGCCAAACACCTCAGCCCCTGAGCACCCGCCATGGCGTTTTTCAAGTTCCGTTTCCCTGGTCAGGCTGCCACCGATGCCGCTTCTACTGAAGCGACCATCTCTGTGCCGAATGAAAACATTGACATTGTGAGAAGGCGGGCGCGTCACCGGCTGATCGGCTCGGTGGTCCTGGTCCTGATCGCGGTGGTGGGTTTTCCGCTGCTGTTTGACACGCAGCCGCGACCCGTGGCCGTTGACACCCCCATCGTCATTCCCGACCGCCAGAGCGTTGCGCCATTGACCACTGCGCCAGCGACGCCCGCCGCGCAAGCTCCGGCTAAACCTTTGCTGCCCGATGCCAAGCCCTTGCCCGCGCAAGCCGGACTGGACGCCCGCGAAGAAGTGGTTTTGCCCTCGGCCCCTGTGGTGGCTGTCAAGCCCACAGAACCCAAAATTGCAGAGCCCAAAGCTACGCCGGTCAAACCCGCCGAAGTCAAGCCTGCAGAGACCAAACCTGCGCCCGCCAAAGTCACCAAGCCAGAGCCCGCAGCACCCGCCAAACCCAAAGACGATGGCAGCAAAGCCAAGTCCTTGCTGGACGGCAAAAGCGGCGCTTCGAGCGCAGAGCGTCATGTCATTCAAGTGGGCGCATTCGCCGACGCCGCCAAGGTTCGCGAGGTCCGCAAAAAGCTCGAACAGGCGGGTCTGACGACCTACACCCAGACCATCGACGGCAAAGACGGCAAACCAACCACCCGTGTTCGCGTGGGCCCGTTTGACAGCCGTGAAGAGGCCGACAAAGCCGCTGGACGCATCCGAAAACTCGAACTCTCGCCCGTGGTCTTGAGGATCTGACATGCAAGTGTCCCTCACCGACTGGATTTTGCTGGGGGTCCTGTTGATCTCCATGCTGGCGGGTCTCTGGCGCGGCCTGGTTTACGAGGTCCTTTCCCTCGCGGGCTGGGTGGCAGCGTTCATCCTGGCCCAATGGCTGGCGTCCGATGTGGTGGACCTGCTGCCTTTCATTAAGGGTGCTGCGGCGCAAGTGCAGTACGCCGTCTCTTTCGTGGTGGTTTTTGTGGTCGCCTTGTTTGCGGCAGGCCTGCTGTCCTGGTTGATCAAGAAGCTGGTTGAAACCGTGGGCTTGCGACCTGTGGACCGGGCCTTGGGGGGCTTCTTCGGCATAGCCCGGGGTGTCGTGTTGTTGCTGGCCTTGACGGTGGTGCTGCAGCTGACGGGGCTGGCCAACGAGGCCTGGTGGCAAAACGCCCAAGGGCCCGCCTGGCTGGATGTGACCCTGAAAGGGCTCAAGCCCTTGTTGCCTCAGGCTTTTGTGAATTATTTGCCCTGAATTTTTCAGGGCGGTGCTCTTTTTGAACGGAAAAAAGTATGTGTGGAATTGTCGGCGTTGTCAGCAGCGCACCGGTCAACCAACTGATTTATGACGCCTTGCTGCTGTTGCAGCACCGGGGACAAGATGCGGCAGGCATCGTGACCCAGCTCGACCGCAAGTTTTTCATGCACAAGGCCAAGGGCATGGTGCGTGACGTGTTTCGCACCCGCAACATGCGCAGCTTGCCTGGCAACTGTGGCCTGGGCCAGGTGCGCTACCCGACGGCAGGCAATGCCTTCAGCGAAGAAGAGGCCCAGCCTTTTTATGTGAACGCACCGTTTGGCCTGGTGCTGGTGCACAACGGCAACCTGACCAACGCCCACGCCTTGAAGGCCGAGCTGTTTTCTGTGGACCACCGCCACATCAACACCGAGAGTGATTCTGAAGTCCTGCTCAACGTGCTGGCCCACGAGCTGGAGAAAACCACGCGCGGCTTGCCCCTCAAGCCCATGGATGTGTTCGAGGCCGTACGCGGCGTGAACCGACGTGTCAAAGGCTCCTATGCGGTGATCGCCTTGATCGCAGGCCATGGCCTGGTGGCTTTCCGCGACCCGCATGGCATTCGTCCCCTGTGCATGGGCCGCAGTGCCGACGGCACCATCATGCTGGCCAGCGAATCGGTGGCGCTGGATGGCACAGCCCACCAGTTCGAGCGCGATGTGGCACCCGGCGAAGCGATTTTCGTTGACCTGCAAGGTCAATTGCACAGCCAGCCCTGCAGTGACAAGGCGCAGCTGAGCCCCTGCATTTTTGAGTACGTTTACCTGGCCCGACCCGACTCCACCATGGACGGCATCTCGGTGTACCAGGCCCGCTTGAATTTGGGCGAGACCCTGGCCAAGCGCGTCATTTCCACGGTGCCGCCCAATGACATCGATGTGGTCATCCCGATCCCTGAGTCGAGCCGCCCCAGTGCCACCCAGTTGGCCCATTTGCTGGGTATTCCTTACCGTGAAGGCTTTGTCAAAAACCGTTACGTGGGCCGTACCTTCATCATGCCGGGCCAGGCGGTGCGCAAAAAATCAGTGCGCCAAAAGCTGAACGTCATCGTGAGCGAATTCAAGGGCCGCAATGTGCTGCTGGTGGACGACTCCATCGTGCGCGGCACCACCAGCCGCGAGATTGTGCAGATGGCGCGAGACGCGGGTGCACGCAAGGTCTACATGGCCAGCGCCGCCCCCCCCGTGCGCTACCCCAACGTGTATGGCATCGACATGCCGACCAAAGAAGAGCTGGTGGCCCACGGCCGCAGCATCGAAGAGATCCGTGAAATCATTGGCTGTGACGCCTTGATTTACCAAGACGTGGACGCCATGAAAACCGCGGTGGCCCAGGCGCGTGTCAACGCTGCGGGCGCCTTGTCCGACTTTGATGCCTCCTGCTTTGACGGCGTGTACGTGACCGGCGACATCTCGCTCGATGACATCACCCGTTTGAATGAAACCCGGCTCCAGGTGGAAGAGGGCGACGACGACAATTCCCGTTTGGCTTTGCCCAACGCCAGCGTGTGAGCCCAAGCCATGACTGAACCTACCCGATTTGACGATCTCCACATTGAAACCCTGGCCGTGCGCGCAGCGGTCGAGCGCAGCCAATACGGTGAAAACTCCGAAGCCCTGTACTTGACCAGCGGCTATGTGCAGCCCAGCGCCGAAGCCGCCGCCCGCCGCTTTGCTGGCGACGAAGAAGGCTACACCTACGGCCGCTATGGCAACCCGACAGTCACCAGCATGGAAATGCGCCTGGCCGCTCTGGAAGGCACCGAGGCCGCCATGGGCACCGCCTCGGGCATGTCCGCCATCCTCATGATGTGCATGGGCCTGCTCAAGGCGGGCGATCATGTGGTGTGTTCGCGTTCGATGTTCGGCTCCACCATCAAGCTGATCGGCTCTGACTTGGCCAAGTTCGGCGTCGAATCCAGCTTTGTGTCGCAGACCGATTTGCAAGCCTGGCAAGCGGCCATCCGCCCCAACACCAAGTTGCTGTTTGCAGAAACGCCCACCAACCCGCTGACCGAGGTGTGCGACATCCAGGCCTTGGCCGACATGGCGCACAACGCTGGTGCCTTGTTTGCCGTGGACAACTGCTTTGCCACACCGGCCCTGCAGCGCCCCGTTGCCATGGGCGCGGACATCATCATGCACTCGGGCACCAAGTACCTCGATGGCCAAGGCCGCGTGATGGCAGGGGCGCTGTGTGCGCCTCAGCAAATGATCACCGAGAAATTTTTGCCTGTGCTGAAAAGCGGTGGCATGACGCTGGCACCCTTCAACGCTTGGGTGGTCCTCAAGGGCCTCGAAACCCTGGACCTGCGCATGCGCGCCCAAACGGCTCGCGCTCAGATCCTGGCCGAATGGCTGGAAAAGCACCCGGCTGTGGCCCGCGTTTACTACCCTGGCTTGGCCAGCCATCCCCAACACGACCTGGCCATGCGCCAGATGTCGGGTTTGGGCGGTGCGGTGCTGTCGTTCGACGTGAAAGCGGACGGCCCCGAGCAAGCGCGCCAGCGCGCATTCCATGTGATGGACCAGATGCAAATGCTGTCCTTGGCCACCAACCTGGGCGACACCAAAACCATGGTCGCCCACCCGGCCAGCACATCGCATGGCCGACTGACCGAAGCCCAGCGCCAGGACGCCGGCATTGGCCAAGGCTTGATCCGCGTGGCGGTGGGCCTGGAATACCCGCAAGACGTTCAAAAAGACCTGTCCCGTGGTCTGGATACCCTTTGATATGACCACCTCTCTCGCTCGCACACGCACCCGTTTCGCCCCATCGCCCACTGGCTTCATTCATCTGGGCAACATCCGCTCGGCTTTGTACCCTTGGGCCTTTGCCCGAGCCACGGGCGGCGACTTCATCTTGCGCATCGAAGACACCGACCTCGACCGCTCCACGCAGGCTTCTGTGGACGTGATCATCGAAGGCATGGCCTGGCTGGGCCTGGACCATGACGAAGGTCCGTTTTATCAAATGCAACGCATGGACCGCTACAAGGCGGTGCTGGCCGATTTGATTGCCGCTGGCCATGTGTACCCCTGTTACATGAGCGTGGCAGAACTCGACGCCCTGCGCGAGCGCCAGATGGCCAACAAGGAAAAGCCCCGCTACGACGGCACCTGGCGTCCCGAGCCCGGCAAGACCTTGCCTGCCATTCCCGAGGGCGTGAAGCCCGTGCTGCGTTTTAAGAACCCCATCGGCGGTGTGGTCGCCTGGGATGACAAGGTCAAAGGCCGCATTGAAATCAGCAACGACGAGCTGGACGATCTGGTCATCGCCCGCCCTGACGGCACGCCCACCTACAACTTCTGCGTGGTGGTGGACGACATCGACATGCAGATCACGCATGTGATCCGTGGCGACGACCACGTCAACAACACACCGCGCCAGATCAACATCTTCAAAGCGCTGGGCAAAGAGCCGCCCATCTATGCCCATTTGCCCACTGTGCTAAACGAGCAGGGCGAGAAAATGAGCAAGCGCAACGGTGCCAAAGCCGTCACGGCTTACCGCGACGAAGGCTATTTGCCCGATGCCATGGTCAACTATTTGGCGCGTTTGGGCTGGAGCCACGGCGACGATGAAATCTTCAGCCGTGCGCAATTTTTGGAGTGGTTCAATCTGGACCACCTGGGCCGCAGTGCCGCGCAGTTTGACGAAGCCAAACTCAAATGGGTCAACGCCCAGCACCTCAAAGCCATGGACGACGCCGAATTGGCCGAGCGCGTGCAGCCCTTCCTGGCCAAACTGGGCGTGGTGGCCGATGAACGACTGGCCCATATCTGCGGTTTGTTCAAAGACCGTTGTGACACCCTGGTGGTCTTGGCCCAGTGGATCTCGGCCTTCTATTTGGACGTGGTGCCCAACGCGGAAGAAAAAGCCCAGCATGTGACCGACGCAGTCAAGCCCGCGCTGGCCGTGTTGGCGGACAAACTGGCCGCATGCACTTGGGACAAGGCATCGATCGCCGCCGCCATCAAGGAGACGTTGGTTCAAACCGGGCTCAAGATGCCGCAGTTGGCCATGCCTGTGCGTGTGCTGGTCATGGGCACCGCGCAGACGCCATCGCTGGATGCCGTACTTTTTTTAAGTCAAAGAGAAAAAATTATCGTGCGCCTCAAAAACGCATAATTTTCTGTCTATAATTCAAGTCTCGACACCAACGAGGCATAACGAAAAAGCAGCAATGCTCAACGTTGTACCAAAGGGGGTATAGCTCAGCTGGGAGAGCGCTTGCATGGCATGCAAGAGGTCAGCGGTTCGATCCCGCTTACCTCCACCAAAGTGTCGAGAAGATTCGAGAGAATCAGTCCAGGTTATGACCCTATCGTCTAGAGGCCTAGGACATCACCCTTTCACGGTGAGTACCGGGGTTCGAATCCCCGTAGGGTCGCCAAGTTTTGTAGCACTTGGTCAGTTTGCAACAGCATCCTGACAAAAGTTACAGCTACCAGGAGTGGTAGTTCAGTTGGTTAGAATACCGGCCTGTCACGCCGGGGGTCGCGGGTTCGAGTCCCGTCCACTCCGCCAAAACGAAAAGCCTAAGTAGGTCTCTACTTAGGCTTTTTTGTTGGTGTTGTGCACGCGTTCTGATCTGACCCTTTGCAAACATCTGTTTAAAAAAGCCGTGATGGTTACCTTTTGGGTGTGTGGGGCTTTATTCGTCAAGAACTCAGTCAGCCCACTTGCTGAAAGAAGCTGGACGGGGGCTGGCCAGTTGCAGTAAGCTACAAAGTTTTCCAGATAACTTGTTGTCAGTCATGGACAGTTTGCTTCCACCCATTCCGGCCAAGCGCTACTTCACCATTGGTGAAGTGGGCGAGCTGTGCGGTGTCAAACCCCATGTCTTGCGTTATTGGGAGCAAGAATTCACGCAGCTGCGACCGGTCAAGCGCCGGGGCAATCGCCGTTACTACCAGCGCCACGAAGTCATGATGATCCGCAGAATCCGCGGCTTGCTCTACGACCAGGGCTTCACCATCAGCGGTGCGCGCAACAAACTGCAAGAGTTGGTGCAATCCGACAGGCAACTGTCTCGGCAGTCACTTCATGACGACAGCTTGGACACCGATGACGGCCTGCCAGAAGAGGGTGAACAAGGCCACAGCACATTCGCGTCCAACGCGATCATGGCAGAGCACTCGACCCTTGCAGCGTCTTCCTCGGTGCATGAAGAGCTATTGCAAATTCGTGCACTGCTGACCCTCTGAAGCGCCACATATTCAGGCTATAATTCAAAGCTTGTCGGCGTGTAGCGCAGCCTGGTAGCGCACTTGCATGGGGTGCAAGGGGTCGCGAGTTCGAATCCCGCCACGCCGACCATTAGATGATACAAAGGCCTCCAACTGGAAACAGTTGGGGGCCTTTTCTATTGGGGGTGCAAGGGTGGGTGGCAAGGGGTGCTTGGCATGGTGTGCGAGGGTTTTCACTCGCAGCCTTTGTCCTTTCGGCATGAATAATTCAGCCATTCATTCAAGCGGAGATCCTCATGCGTCAACCCATCGGCATCCTTCTGGCATTGAGCCTTTTTTCCTGGGGCGGCTTGCATGCGCAAGACAAATACCCCAGCAAGCCCGTCACCATCATCGTGCCGCAAGCGGCAGGCGGAGCCAATGACGCCATCGCCCGGGTGGTGGCTCAAAAACTGAGCGAACAAACCGGCCAATCCTTTGTGGTGGAAAACCGTGCAGGTGCGGGTGGCAACGTGGGCACAGCCGCCGCAGCCAAGGCCAAGCCCGATGGCTACACCCTCATGATCACCGCCGACAGCGCCCAGGTCATCAACCCGTTTTTGTACCAGCGCACTGGCTTTGACCCGGTCAAGGATTTTGAACCGGTGGCACCTTTGGCCCGCGCGGGCTACGTGCTGGTGGCCAACCCTGCGTTTCCGGCCAACAACATGGCCGAGTTGATTGCACAGGCCAAAGCCAACCCCGGCAAATTTGCCATCGCATCGGCTGGCAACGGAACGCTCAACCACCTGATTGGTGAAATGCTGCAGAAAGCCACCGACATCAAGCTGCAGCACATCCCCTACAAAGGGGCCGCAGCAGCAGCCACCGATGTGGTCAGTGGCCAAGTGCCACTGTCGGTACAAAGCATGCCCTCGTCCATCGCGTTTGTCCGTGCGGGCAAGCTCAAAGTGTTGGGCGTGGTGAATGAAAAACGTGTGGCGGCATTGCCCGATGCACCCACCATCGGAGAAACCGTCAAGGGTTTTGGGGCCACGCCCTGGTATGGCATGTTTGCCCCGGCAGGCACGCCCAAGGAGCTGATCCAGTTTGTGCAAAACGAGGTGTCCAAGGCGCTGGACAGTGCCGATGCGCGTGATCGTCTGGCCACCTTGGGTTGTGAGCCATTCAAGGGCACTTCCGAGCAGCTGGCCACCATCGTGCGGGACGATCTGGTGCGGTGGTCGCGCATCGTCAAAGACTCTGGTGCCAAGGTCGATTGAGACCCAAGATGCCCAGCTGACTCAAGACTGCCCAGCCCGTGCCGATTCCCTTTCTGTCAAGATGAATATCCAGGGCCAGCCCCTTGGCGTCTCAGCAGAAAGAGCACATGCGAACAACCACCATCCGGCCATGGGTCATCGGGGTCCTGACCGCAGGCCTGGGCACGCTGGCACATGCCCAGTTGCCGCCTGTTCCCACCGCGCAGACCGCAGCCAAATCGCCGTCGCCAGCCAAAGGGCCTGCGGCGGCAGGCTGCCTGATCGCAGAATTTCGCACCATTGGTTTGAGTGTGCACAACCCTTCAGAGCGGCATGAACGCGCCTGGAACTGGCTGCGGGCCAACGCCAAACGCTGCAGCCTCGAGCAGCTCCAAGCCGTGAACAACAACCGCTCCAGTTGGCTGGGCAGTTCAGACTCGCCTGAAATCATGGGCTTTCTGGATGGCATCATCGAGTACAGAACGCAAGGCGATGAAGATGGCTTGAAGTCCTTGTACAACAGCAAACCCCTGGAGGCGGCTTCAACGGTCGTGACCACGGGCTTGCCCGAGCGTCCAGCGCCATTGGTGCAACCAGGGAACAGCAACATTCCCAACGCGATTTCCATGCCACCAAACATGCCTTATGGCGGCGTGCCCCAAGGGGCATCCCCAGGCGTGCCGGGTGCAATGTCCGGGGGGCGTTGACGCTGGCGTTTACCTGCATTGGACAGTGCCTTCTCTGATCATGGGCCATTGTGTCTATGATGGCGATCCACAAGGACCCACATGACCAGAACACTGCTCGATGAATCGGCCATCCATCCGGCCATCCGCCAACAAATCGCCGAACTGCACTTGCCGGTGATTCGCCAAGTGCAAGCCGCTGTGGCTCAACACCCGGTTGTGGTGGTGGGCATGTCTGGCAACCCGGTTGTGGGCAAGGCCCGCAAGGCTTTGACCGCTGCAGGTGTGGCGCACGAATACCTCGAGTTTGGCAGCTACTTTTCCCAATGGCGCTTGCGCAATGCTCTGAAAATGTGGACCGGCTGGCCCACCTTTCCCATGGTGTTTGTACGCGGCGTGTTGGTCGGTGGTGCCGATGACCTGAGCAAATTGATCGGCAGCGGTGAACTGCAGACGCTGTTGAAATCCTGAAAGCCATGGCGTCCAGAGCAAAGCCCGAGCTGTGGCGCACCGACGTTGCCGACCCGGTAGCCGTGTTGAACATTCCCGGTGCACTGCAGCGCAGCCGCACTTTTGACATCGATGTCAGCCTGGTGGTGCGTGTGCCCGTCGACTTTGATGCGCCTTGGCACGAGCTGGTCCTGGAAATCGACGGCCAGCGCCAATGGCATCGGCGCATTCCCAGCAGCTGCCCCGGGCAAAGCGATGGGCTCGATTACCACTGCCGCATCGTGCTTGAAGCCGGTCCCGCGACGCGCGTTCGTGCAGTGGCCACCACCCGTGGCTCGGTGGTGCACCAACTGGTGATCGAGGCACGCGAAGAGCTGGATTAGTCCTCCAGCCCCTCCAAATCTTGCACACCAGCCATGGGCGGTTTTGTGTAGGAGCCCACCCCGTGGGCGATGGGCGTGGCGCGCGCCCTTGAAAACCATCGCCCACAGGGTGGGCTCCTACGGCTACGTCCCCTGTAGGCGCAGCGTCCTCACCGCGATCAAGCCTTGCACACCAGCCATGGGTGATTTTGTGTAGGAGCCCACCCCGTGGGCGATGGGCGTGGCGCACGCCCTTGAAAACCATCGCCCACAGGGTGGGCTCCTACGGCTACGTCCCCTGTAAGCGCAGAGTCCTCACCGCGATCAAGCCTTGCACACCAGCCATGGGCGCTTTTGTGTAGGAGCCCACCCCGTGGGCGATGGGCGTGGCATACGCCCTTGAAAACCATCGCCCACAGGGTGGGCTCCTACGGCTACGTCCCCTGTAGGCGCAGCGTCCTCACCGCGATCAAGCCTTGCACAACAGCCATGGGTGATTTTGTGTAGGAGCCCACCCCGTGGGCGATGGGCGTGGCGCACGCCCTTGAAAACCATCGCCCACGGGGTGGGCTCCTACGGAAACTCCCCTTGGGCAGCGAGACGTTCAGCCAATCACCTGCAACTCGCGTAGTGGATTGTTCTGAAGCAGCCGTTCAAAACCCAGTTCATCCACCGCGATGGTTTGGCTCTGGCCGTACAGCATCCACTCGGCCAGAGCCAAACCTGCGCCTGGGGCATGTTGCATGCCATGCCCGGAAAAACCATTGATGAAATACAGGTTGCGCAACTCTGGGTGCGGGCCGATCACGGCGTTGTGATCGAAGGTGTTCATCTCGTAATAACCCGCCCACGCCCGCTCGACACGCAGCGCTGCCAGCGCCGGAATGCGGTGGGCCAGCGACGCCCATTGCTCGTCGTTCCACTCGGACCAGTCGGGCTCTAGCGGCAGGCCGGGTTCGGTTTGCAGAGGTTCTGAACCGCTGATCAAAAACCGACCTTCCGGCCGCAGCCACCAGCCACTCGGGTCAATCAGCAAAGGGCACTGCGGCAAGGGCTCGGGGCAAGACAGCACAAACACCGTGCGCCTGGCCCCCACCACCGGCAGCGGCACCCCGGTCATGGCCGCCACTTCGCCGCCCCAGGCACCCGCCGCATTGACCAGCTGGCCGCAATGCAAGCTGCCGCCACTGGCCAGCCGCACACCCGTGATGTGTGTGGCTGTGTGGTCCATGCCCACCACACGGTCGTGCAGGCGCTGCACGCCCTGCGCCATGGCTTTTTTCAAGAACGCCTGGTGCAGAGCAGGGCCGTCAAACCAACCCTCGCCACTCAGGCCCAAGCTGCCCAGCACCACATCGTCCACATTCAGCCAGGGGTAGCGCTGGCGCAGGGCTTCGGGCGTCAGCAAAGCCACATCGGCACCGGCCTGTTTTTGAATCTGGTGCGCGGTTTGTAATGCATCCACTTGATCAGCTTGGGCCAAGTACAAGTAACCGGGCTCTTGCAAACCGAGTGCCACCGGGTGATCGGGCAAGCCCAGGTGCTGCTCGGCTTCGCGCAAAAACGCGATGCCGTATTGGCTCAGGCGAATGTTGACGGGGCAGGTGAATTGCTGCCGGATCGAGCTGGCCGACAGTGAAGACGAAGCTTTTTCGTAGCGGGTGTCCGACTCAATCAGTGTGACCTTCAGACCCGGCTGCAAGCGGGTCAACCAATACGCCGTGGCCGCACCCATCACGCCACTGCCCACGATCACCACATCGGAACTCATCGAAACGTTCATGACCTGTTGCCCCTGTCTATCGAAGACTCAAATCTGTGCAAACCTGTCCGCTTTGTGAGCCAGCCTGCAGTTGCCGTGTATGTGTGCGCCATCCCGCAGTTGCCATGCATGTCTAAGCTAGCCAGCCGTTTCCGAGTATGTGGGAGCCAGCCTGCTGGCGATGGGCCGCTTGTGGTCCACTGGCCATCGCTTGCAGGCAAGCTCCTACAAAATTCAGCAGCCGACATGCTGTGCAGAAGCCAGTCTTGATGCTGTGTTGGAACCATTTTTATGCCGTGCAGGAACCATTTTTTATGTGGTGTATGGACCATTGGTTTGCCATGTGGGAGCCAGCCTGCTGGCGATGGGCCGCTTGTGGTCCACTGGCCATCGCTTGCAGGCAAGCTCCTACAAAATTCAGCAGCCGACATGCTGTGCAGAAGCCAGTCTTGATGCTGTGTTGGAACTATTTTTATGCTGTGCAGGAACCATTTTTTATGTGGTGTATGGACCATTGGTTTGCCATGTGGGAGCCAGCCTGCTGGCGATGGGCCGCTTGTGGTCCACTGGCCATCGCTTGCAGGCAAGCTCCTACAAAACTCAGTTTCGCTTGCAGGCAAGCTTCCGTAAAGTTCGGTTGTGTTCGGAGTGTCATGTGTGCGCTTGTTCGGCCAAGGCCGATCGGTACACCAAGCGTGCCGCCACCGTGTCCTCAACCGCCTGGCCCAGCGATTTGAAAATCACCGTGGTGCCTGCTGGCGGCGCGGCCACGCGGCCGCACAAAATCTCGCCAATTTCCGCCGCCACTTTTGCACCCGACAGCAGGACATCACCCGACTCTTTTTCGGCGGCTTCGCGTTGATCGGCGACCACCCAATTTTTCATGGCCGCATCGTCCAGCTCGCGCCAGGTGGGCCGGGGCGCACCCACAGCCGCCACAAAAGCACCCGGCTTGAGCCAAGCGCCTTGCAGCACCGGTTCGCTGGCGTTGGTCACGGTGCACACGATGTCTGCGCCACGCACCGCTGCTTCGGCGCTGGCACAGGCCACGCCGCCGATCTCGCGTGCGCATTGCTGCGCGTTGGCGACCGTGGGGCTCCACACGCGGATCTCGGACACTTCGCGCACGGCCCGCAGCATTTGCGCGTGGCTGCGCGCCAGCACGCCGCTGCCCAGCATGGCCACCACTTGGGGCGTGCGCGGCACCAGCACATCGGCCGCCACGGCAGATGCCGCTGCCGTGCGCATGGCGGTGATGGTGTTGCCCTCCATCACCGCCAAAGTCTGGCCTGTGGCGGGGTCCATCAACACGATGGTGCTGAGCAGCGTGGGCAAACCTTTTTGCGCGTTGCCGGGCACCAGGGTGATGAGCTTGGTGCTCAGCGCATCGCCCAGCTGGGCGGGTTTCAAAAACAGCAAGCCATCTGACGACGCCTCGCCAATCGGCATGACCATGCGCAACGGCTGCATCACCTGGCCCAGCGTCAGCGCCACCAGGGCTTCGCGCACGCCTTGCAGCAAATCGGGCACGCTCAGCAACTGCTGAACACGGGCTTCGTCAAAGTAATGGACCATGTCATTTCTCTTGGGGAGGCATTTCCTGGGGTGGCACCACCCAAGGGTTGGCTTGTAAATACCGGGCTTCAAAGGCGTGGATGTCCGGCGCATGGGTCAAGCTCATGCCCACCGCATCCAGGCCGCGCAGCAGCATTTCTTGATGCAGCGGGTCGATGTCAAAGCGCAAGGTCTGCCCATCGGCCGGGGTGTGCAGCGTTTGGGCTGCCAAGTCCAGCGCCATCTGGCAGCGCTGCGGGTCTTGGGCCAGGGCCATCAGGCGATCCACATCGGCTGCAGGCAACACCAGCGCAGGCACGCCGTTGCGCATGCAGTTGTCGCTGAAAATACCGCCAAAGCTGGTGCCCAGCACGCAGCGGATGCCCAACTCGCGCATGCCCCACACCGCGTGTTCGCGGCTGGAGCCACAACCAAAATTGGCACCCGTGATCAAAAACTTCGCTTCAGTCCACGGTGCCTGGTTCAGCACAAAATCGCTGCGCGCTTGGCCCGAAGCGTCAAAACGCATGTCGTGCAAAAAACCTTGCGCCAGGCCTTGCCGATCAATCCCCTTGAGGAACTGCTTGGGCATGATCTGGTCGGTGTCCACATGCGGCAAGGGCAGGGCACAGGCCGTGCCCGAGAGGGTGGTGATGGCTTGGAATGCGGCAGTCATCACATCGCTTTCAATGACAGGGCAGGGTGCGCAAGTCGGTCAGCGCCCCCGTGACCGCCGCCGCCGCCACCATGGCGGGGCTCATCAGATGGGTGCGTGCGCCCAGGCCCTGGCGGCTTTCAAAATTGCGGTTGGTGCTGGAGGCGCAGCGGTCCCCGGCGTTCAGGTGGTCTTCGTTCATGGCCACGCACATCGAACAACCCGCCTGTCGCCACTCAAAACCCGCTTCTTCAAAAATGCGTCCCAGGCCTTCCGCCTCGGCCTGCACACGCACCATCGACGAGCCGGGCACCACCAAGGCGCGCACGCCGGGTGCGACACGTCGGCCTTTCAAAAAACGCGCCGCATCGCGCAGGTCGTCAATGCGGCTGTTGGTGCACGAGCCAATGAAGGCGTGGCTGATGGGCAAGCCCTGCAAGGCCTGACCGGGTTGCAGGTCCATATAGGCCAAGGCGCGTTGCATACCGCGCCGGCGCTCTGGGTCGCTTTCGCGAGCCGGGTCGGGCACCACGCCGTCGATGGGCACGCCTTGGTCCGGGCTGGTGCCCCAGGTCACGCGCGGGGCCAGTGTGCTGGCGTTCAGGCTGATCTCGCGGTCAAACACGGCGTCGTCGTCGCTGCGCAGCAAGCGCCACTGCGCCACGGCCGCGTCCCACTGCGCGCCTTGCGGCACACGGGGGCGGCCCTGCAAATACGCATACAGCCGGTCATCGGGCGCCACGATGGCACCCCGCGCCGCAGCTTCTACGCTCATGTTGCACAGCGTCAAGCGGCCCTCTACGCCCATGGCCCGAATCGCCTCACCGGCGTACTCGATCACATGGCCCGACGCCCCATCGGCCCCGATCTGCGCGATCAGGCTCAGCACCAGGTCTTTGGCCGTCACCCCGGCAGGCATCTGGCCGTGCACCGTGACGCGCATGTTTTTTTGAGGGCGGTAAATCAGCGTTTGGGTGGCCAGCAGGTGTTCGATCTCGCTGCTGCCAATGCCAAAACCCAAAGCCCCCATGGCCCCGTGGGTGGTGGTGTGGCTGTCTCCGGCCGCCATCACCATGCCGGGCAGCACCCAGCCTTGCTCGCTGGCCACCACATGCTCAATGCCCTGGCGAGCGTCCAGCATGTCAAACAACTCAATGCCGTGCCGCGCACAGTTCTCGGCCAGCGTGCTGACCTGTCTGGCGCGGTCGGCATCGACCAGCACCATGGTGCGGGCATTGCGCACCGGTGTGGTGGCGTTCACATGGTCCACCACCGCCAGGGTGGACGCGGGTCGCCACACCTTGCGTCCTTGCGTGTGCAAGGCGGCAAAGGCCTGTGGGCTGGTGTATTCGTTCAAGACCTGGCGGTCCACGTACAACAAAATTTGTCCGCTGTTGCCCAGCGGCCGCACCGTGTGCGCATCCACGATGCGCTGGTACAGGGTGCGCTGCGTCATGTAGACGATGAGGCTGTGCCTGCTGCATAGGCGGCTGTTGCCGCCACCACGTCGTCGACGGCAATGTCGGCGGCCGTCAAACCCGCGGGCAGCACGATCACGCCATCGGCATCGGCCACCAGGTGGTCGCCGGGCGTGAAGGTCACACCGCCAAAATGCACTGGCACATCGCGCTCGCCCGCACCGGTGCGGCCGCCGCGCTTGGGCACCGTGCCCAAGGCCCTCACGCCAATGTCGATGGTGTTCAGCTCATCGGCATCGCGCACCACGCCGTGAATGACCAAGCCCGCCCAGCCATTGCGCGAGGCCAGCTCGGCCATCACATCGCCAAACAAGGCCCGCGAAATCGAGCCACCGCCGTCAATCACCAGCACTTGGCCAAGGCCAGGCTGGCTCACGGTGTCGCGCATCAAGGCGATGTCTTCGTGGATGCGCAGGGTGCGAATCGGCCCGGTGAAGGACCGTCGCAAGCCGTAACTTTGAAACAGCACAGCGCAGGCCTGCGCGTCATCGCAGGCGTCGCACAGGTCAGTGGTTTTGGGTATGGGTTTCACAGATCAATCCATGCGCACATTGGCGTCTTTGACCAGCTTGGCCCAAGACGCGCTGTCTTCGGGAATGAAGGCCGCAAACGACTCGGGCGTGCCGCCAATGATTTCACCGCCTTGCGAAGCGATTTTTTCGGCCACATCGGGCAGCTTCAAAATCGCGGCAATTTCGGTGTTCAGGCGTCGGGTGATGTCGGCGGGCAACTTGGCAGGCCCCAGCACGGCAAACCACTGCAGCATCTCGGCATTGGGCACACCGGCTTCGGCCAGGGTGGGCACATTGGGCATCAGGGGCGAGCGCTTGTCGCTGGTGATGGCCAACACCCGCAGCTTGCCCGCCTGGTAATGCGGCAGCACATTGGGTGGGCTTTCAAAGTTCAGGTTCACCTGGCCCGACAGCAAATCCACAATCGCCTGGCCGCTGCCTTTGTAGGGAATGTGGTTCATCTGCGTTTGCGTGGCCAACATGAAGCGGGCCGCCGCCAAGTGCTGCGCGCTGCCGCTGCCCGACGACGCAAAGCTCAAGCCCATGGGCTTTTGTTTGGCCAGCGCCACAAACGATTTGACATCGTTAGCGGGCACCCCGGGGTTGATGGTCAACAGCAAAGGCGTGGACGCCACGCGGATGATGGGCGTGAAATCCTTCACCACGTCGTAAGGCAATTTGGGGTAAAGCGCCGGGGCCACCGAATTGGAATTGCTGTGGCCCAGCAGCAGGGTGTAGCCGTCAGGCCGGGCCTTGGCCACGATGTCGGCCCCCACCGTGCCGGCAGCACCGGCCTTGTTGTCCACCACCACCGACTGCCCCAAGCGCTCTTGCAGCTTTTGGCCAATGGTGCGCGCCAGCACATCGGTGAAACCACCGGGTGCAAAACCCACCACGATGCGGATGGGTTTGTCAGGCCAGTTCTGTGCAAAAGCGCCGGTGCTCAGGCTCAGCGCCAAGGCCACAGCGGCGCGGCGAGAAATCTTGTTCAAGTTCATGGGGTGTCTCTTGGTTGTTGGGGTCAGTCAATCTGTGCGCCTGAAGCTTTGACCACCACGGCCCATTTGGCCAGGTCTTTTTTCAGCATGCCGGCAAATTCAGCAGGTTGCGTGATCAGCACATCGGCACCTTGCGCGTTGAAGCGCTCGATCACGTCCTTGTTTTTCAGCACTTCTTGCACATCCTGGTTGATGCGGCGAATCACCGCTGCCGGGGTTTTGGCAGGCGCAAACAAACCAAACCAGGGCGACACATCAAACTCCTTGAAGCCCGCCTCGGCAATGGTGGGAATGTTGGGGAAGTTGCCCGAGCGCGCTGCGCTGGTCACCGCCACTGGGCGCAGTGTGCCGCTCTTGATGGCACCCGACACCGAAGGCAAGCTGGTGAACACCATGTTGATCTGCCCACCCATCAGGTCCTGCATGGCGGGCGCAGCGCCACGGTAAGGAATGTGCTCCATCTGGGTCGACGCCGCCGCGTTGAACATGACGCCCAGCAAATGGTTCACCGAGCCATTGCCCGCCGAGCCAAAAGTGAGCTTGGATTTTTTGCCCAGCTCTACCAGGTCTTTCACCCCCTTGATGGGCGACTCGGGCCGCACCACCAACACAAAGGGCAGGGTGGCCAGCGTTGCCACGGGTTCAAAATCCTTTTCTGGATCAAAGGGCAGTTTCTTGTACAAAGCCGCGTTGATGGCGTGTGAACCGGCGTAGCTCATCAGCAAGGTATGGCCATCGGCTGCAGCTTGCGTCACATGCTCCATGCCCACGTTGCCGCCCGCGCCTGCGCGGTTTTCGATCACCACCGACTGGCCCCATTTTTCGCTCAACTTTTGGCCCACGATGCGGGCCAGTGCATCCGACGCACCACCCGGCGTTTGCGGCACCACAATGCGCACAGGTTTGGACAAAAATTCTTGCGCCAACACAGCGCTTTGGCCCATGCACAGACCCAAAGCCAAGGCCAGTAAATTCAATCGACGGTTCAGCATGTCTACTCCAGTAAATAACCGATCAAGAATGACATGAAGGCCCGCCAGCGCTTGTCTCGCGGCGGACAAAATCGATGGGGGTTTACCCAAAGCCCGTGACACAATCAAAAAATGATCATTCGCCAAATTGCAGGTGCCTTGGGCGCCGAGCTGCACGGGGTCGATCTGACCCAGCCCCTGTCTGCCGATGTGCAACATGAGATCCGCGCCGCCTTGCTGCAGCACCAGGTCATTTTTTTCCGCGACCAGGACCTCGCGCCCGAACAGTTCATGCGCTTTGCGCAGACCCTGGGCCAGCCGGTCGAGTACCCCTTTGTCAAAGGCCTTGACGGCTTTCCCTGCGTCATCGAAGTCAAAAAGCTGGAACACGAGAAAGTGAACTTTGGTGGCATATGGCATTCGGACACCACCTACCTTGAGCAGCCCCCCATGGGCTCGATGCTGCTGGCCAAGGAAATTCCGCCTTACGGCGGTGACACCCTGTTTGCCAACCAGTACATGGCCTGGGATACCTTGTCCGACACCATGAAGTCGCTGCTCGACGGCTTGGTGGGCATCAGCAGTTCGGCCAAGGCCGATGTGTCCAAAACCCGCGAAGACCGCATCAAAAGCGACGGCAAGGACAACGCCCCCCAAAACTACCTGGCCCACCACCCGCTGGTGCGTACCCACCCCGAAACCGGACGCAAAGCGCTGTACGTCAACATCGCCCACACCTCTGGCATCGTGGGCATGACCGACGCCGAAAGCGCACCCATCCTCAACTTCCTGTTTCAGCACCAAGTCAAGCCCGAGTTCACCTGCCGTTTTGTGTGGCAACCCCACTCACTGGCCATATGGGACAACCGCTGCACCCAGCACAACCCCGTCAACGATTACCACGGGTTTCGCCGGGTGATGCACCGCATCACCCTGGCTGGCGACACACCCGTTTGACACGCACCATCGCCCACAGGGTGGGCTCCCACAATGAAAACCAATCGCCCACAGGGTGGGCTCCTACGACAACACCCCCTGCATGGATTTTTGTAGGAGCCCACCCTGTGGGCGATTTCGGGCACAGCGCCACAGCATGCAATCGCCCACAGGGTGGGCTCCTACAATGAAACCCAATCGCCCACAGGGTGGGCTCCTACGACAACGCCCCCTGCATGGATTTTTGTAGGAGCCCACCCCGTGGGCGATTTCGGGCACAGCGCCACGGCATGCCATCGCCCACAGGGTGGGCTCCCACAATAAAAGCCAATCGCCCACAGGGTGGGCTCCTACGTTAATTTCCTTGGTGCGAGCAGCGTCTCCGCCTCCAAACCCTGTTTTTGTTCATGGCAAATTCTGCCTGGAGCAGGATGGATCAATAATCAAGCCCGTCGACCTTTTCGGTCGTTTTTTCATCGACAGGGAGCGTGTGTGAAATTCAAGATGTCCGAGAAATCGCTGTTCGCGGTGCTGCTGCGCTCGCCGTGGTGGGTCAGTTTTGTGCTGGTGGCGGTTGTGGCATTGGTGGCGGGGGCTTTTTTGCCCAAAGAATACGCCGGCGCGGGCATGCTCGGGGGCTTTCCGTTTTTTGTCATTGGCTGCATGGCGCTGTGGCGTCAGCGCAAGCTGCCCAGCCCCGCCCTGGCCGAGAAGGTTTTGCAAAGCCTCTCCAGCATGGGCTGGCGCGATTTTTCGGCCCTGCTCGACACGGCCTTCACCCGCCAGGGCTACAGCGTGACGCTGCTGCAAGGCCCGGTCGACATGCAGCTCGAAAAAAAAGGCGTGCGCACCGTGGTCAGTGCCAAACGCTGGAAGGCCGCTGCATTGGGCATCGAGACTTTGCGCGAACTGGTGGCTGAACGCGACCGCTTGGAAGCGGCCAACAGCGTCTGCATCACCTTGGGCCAGGTCAGTGCCAAGGCCCGTGAATACGCCGCCCAAAACCGCATCACGCTCATCTCGGATGTCGATCTGGTGGTATTGACCGCCGACGCATTCAAAAACTTGTGAACCCATGACCGCTGAACGCCAAAGTCTCGACGCCCCAGCCCTGAAGGCCTTGGGCCAAGCCGCAAAACCTAAGGCCTGCACTTGCGCCGTAGGTGCATGCACCGGCTGGGAAAGCATCACCGAAGACCGCTGGCCTGCAGCGCAAATGAAAACCCTGGGCACTTTGCGCGAAGTGCCCGCAGACCCGTATGCCGGCACAGAGGCCGAGCCCACGTTTGAAGAGTTTCATCCCAACGGCACGCGCTACGAATCCCCCAACGCCCCCATCGCGCCCGGCTACTTTCCCTACAACCGCTGCGACGTTTTGGCCTGTGGCCAATGCCAGCGTGTGTTGCTCAAGTACACCGAATTTGGCGGCTACTACGTGGACCACCGCGTGCGCGCGCTGCAGCCCGAGCTGGTGGTAGAGTCCCTCTGATTTAAAACCTGTTTCCATGCGCCTGACGCCCGTCCAAATCGACACCATCAAAAGCACCGCGCAAGCCGTGCTGGGCGAGGGTGTGCAAATCACCTTGTTCGGTTCGCGCGTGCACGACGATCAAAAGGGTGGCGATGTTGACCTGATGCTGGAAGTCCCGGCCGCTATTGACGAGCCCGCCCTCATGGCTGCCCGTGTCGCCACGAGGGTGTCACGCGCCATGCACGGGCGCAAGGTCGACGTGCTCCTCAAAGCCCCCAACTTGCTTGAGCAACCCATTCACCGCATCGCAACGCAGCAAGGTGTACGCCTGTGAAACTCCAACCCGGACAACAAGAACGTCTGACTTTTCTTTGCCGCATCACGCAAAAGGAAATCCAGCACCTGCTGGGCACAGACCGCCGCTTGTTTGCAGACCTTTTCACCATCGAGACGGCCAAGCAAATTGAAACTGACCCCATCCTGGCCGAGCGGCTGGATGCCTTTGTCAGCCGTTTTGGCCGTTTGCAAGACAACTTGGGGGATAAATTTTTGCCGCAACTCTTGTCCGCCATGGCAGAAAAAACTGGTGCAGCCATCGACAATCTCGACAAGGCAGAGCGCTTGGGCTGGATCGAGTCTGCAGAAACCTGGCTCGAAATACGCAAATTAAGCAACCAAATGGTTCACGAGTACATCGAAGATCTGACCATCCTGACCAGCGCACTGCAAACTGGACACCAGCACGTGTCTACCCTGGTTTCTGTAGGCCAAAAAATGATGGCAGAAGCAACCCGTTTGATGCGTTGAAGAGCTGAACTGAAAACCTGTTTCCATGCGCCTGACGTCCGCCCAAATCGACACCATCAAAAGCACTGCGCAAACCGAACAAAACTCAATCCGGCTTGATGCCGTTGTCGCGTACCACCTTGGCCCATGTGTCGATCTGGCCGTCGATGAAGGTTTTGGCTTTTTCGACGCTGCCCCCTGAAATCTCGATGCCCTGCGCCACCAGGCGCTTGGACACATCGGGGTTGGCCAAGGCCTTGTTCAGCTCTTCATTCATGCGCTTGACAATCTCGGGTGGCGTTTTGGCCGAGGCCAGCAAAGCCCACCAGGCGGGGGCTTCAAAACCCGGAAAGCCTGCCTCGGCAATCGTGGGCACATCCGGAAAGTCGGCCACCCGCTTGGCCGAAGTCACGGCCAGCGGCCGCAAGCGCTTGCTGTCAATGTGCGGTTTGTTCAAGAACACCGTGCTCATGGTCAGGGGAATGTGTCCGGCAATCGCATCGTTCATCAAGGGGCCACCGCCCTTGAAGGGCACATGGTTGAACTCCATGCCCCCGTTTTTGGCCAGCAAAGCCATGGCCAGGTGGCCCAAGCTGCCGTTGCCAATGGTGCCAAACGACACGTTCTTTTTGGCTTTGGCGGCAGCCACCACATCGGCAAATGATTTGTATTCGGTGCCCACATGGGTCGACAGCATCATGGCCGAAGTGCCCACCAGCACCAGCGGCACCAGGTCTTTTTTGCTGTCATAAGGCATGCTGGCCATCAAACTCTGGTTGACGCCATGCGTGTCAAACACCACCGCAAAGGTGTAGCCATCGGCCGGGGCGCTCAGCACGCTGGCCGTGCCGATCACGCCTGAGGCACCGCCCTTGTTTTCCACCACCACGCTTTGGCCCAATTGTTGGGACAGCGGACCCGACAAAATGCGCGCCACCTGGTCCACCGATCCGCCCGGCGGAAACACCGCCACCAGCTTGATCGGCTGCTTGCTTGGCCAAGCCTGAGCCCAAGACAACAGCGGCAAGCCCGCCACCAGAGCGGCGCAAGCCAAGCGCGTGATCCAAGTTTTCATATGCAATGTCCAAAAAATGGCAGAAGCAACAGTATCGCCCCGCCCCCCGATTTGCCCTTCAGCGTATTCCCTTAATTTGATCACCGCAGAAGCCCACCCGTTGGCGATTGGTTTTGTCGTAGGAGCCCACCCCGTGGGCGATTGTTTCTTCGTAGGAGCCCACCCCGTGGGCGATTGTTTCTTTGTAGACATGATGGATGACCTGCCCACCTGACAAACGTGGGTTAAGTTGATGGGGTGCGAAACCTTTATCAACCCAGTGCCATAACTCAGGAGGCAGGTCATGAAACAGTTTAACGATATTTAC